>OJQJ01001189.1_pt1 | contig 14570 bp, 9 predicted proteins | sample 1598671 | NCBI WGS metagenome assembly OJQJ01 (sample SAMN03922499, study PRJEB24848) | human gut metagenome | isolation source: stool sample | host: Homo sapiens | place: Germany | collected 2011-11 | reverse complement strand
ATCTTATGTATTTTGATTATTGGATGTTTTCTAAATAACTTGTACTAAATACTATGAGGAATAAAAGGAAGTATATCAGAACAACAGGAATCATCCTGTTGTTCTGTGTTGCTTTGTTGAATACGGCATGTGTTTCAAAGCAAAAAGAGAAAGTCGTTCTTGAACTGAAACAGGGATTACTTTCGCTGATACCATTAAATCAGAATGCTGTTCGGGTACAGTTTTCCCAACCGGGTTCGGCGCCTATGGAAGAGCTTATCTATACAGAAAAACTTCCTGTTCCTGAATATGAAGTTACAGAAGATAAGCAATCGCTGGTTTTATCTCTGGATGGAATTTCAGTGGAATTCGACAAAGGTACGGAAGTCTTGACTTTTAAAGATGCGAATAAGCGTATCATTCTTCAAGAGAAAGTTGGCGGACGTTTTATGAAGGTTTCTTCTGTACAGAATGAACCTACCTATCAAGTGGAACAGCGTTTTGTTTCTCCGAAAGATGAATACATATATGGTACAGGGCAGTTTCAGGATGGTTATCTAAATATCCGGGGGTTGACACGGCGCTTGACGCAGGTGAATACACAGATTTCTATTCCTTTTATTCTTTCAAGTAAAGGCTATGGGTTGCTGTGGAACAACTATGGATTGACGGATTTCAATCCGGCAGATCAATTTGTGGAGTTGACTCCCGCCAATGCAAGTGGAGAGGCTGTTACGGTAAATACCACCGGTACGAGTGGAAATGTAAGGGAAACCAGACAAACCTATTCGTTTACAGCTTCGGTGGATGTACCTCGCTCCGGTAGTTATTCTTTGTTGCTGGATGTGGGACAGCGAATGGCACGGAAATATTATCTGGTTATTGACGGACAAAAGATTGTGGATGTCAATAATTTATGGTTACCTCCCACTACTTCTGCCATTGTGGAACTGACAGCCGGTAAGCACGATATAGAAGTACAAGGTGAACGTAATGATAAGCCTGTGTTATATTGGCGTTCTGTTTCAGAAGAGACTGTATTCCGTTCTTCGGTTGCCCAAATGTTAGATTATACGGTTTTCGCCGGTAACGGAGATGAAGTGATCGCCAGCTATCGGGAACTGACCGGACCTGCCCCCATGATGCCTTTGTGGAGTCTGGGATATATACATTGTCGGGAGCGTTATAATACTCAAGCAGAATTGCTGGAGAATGCCCGTGAATTCAGGGAACGGAAATTGCCTATCGATATGATTGTACAGGACTGGCAATATTGGGGAAAATATGGCTGGAATGCCATGAAGTTTGATGAAGACAGATATCCTGATCCGGGAAGTATGATGAAGGAACTTCATGAGATGGATGTGCGTCTGATGATCTCTGTATGGTCTAAAATCGATGCTCAGTCCGAAGTGGGAAAACAAGCCAAGGAAAAGGGATATTACATACCGGGCAGTGACTGGATTGACTTTTTCAATCCGGACGCGGCGGCTTTCTATTGGCAGAATTTCCGTACCGGATTATTGAAATATGGTATTGATGCTTGGTGGCAGGATGCTACTGAACCGGAGAATGATGATTTGCAGAACCGTCGCATTAATCGTGAACAAACTCCGGGAGAGGTGTACCGGAATGTATATCCGATGTATGTCAGCAAGACAATCTATGAAGGTTTACGTCAAGATGATCCTGACAGGCGAGCTATGATTTTTACTCGCAGTGGATTTTCAGGAATGCAACGTTATGCAGCCGCCACATGGTCGGGAGACGTAGGACATGACTGGGAAACCTTACGTCGGCAAATCGTAGGGGGATTGGGGCAGATGGCGACAGGACTGCCTTGGTGGACTTATGATGCAGGTGGGTTCTTCCGTCCGGGCGACCAGTATACAAATACCGGATACCATGAACAGTTGATCCGCTGGATACAGGCAGGAACATTTTTCCCGCTGATGCGTGTGCATGGTTATATGAGTAATACCGAGCCGTGGCGATATGGAGAAAAGGTGGAACATATCATTGCCCGATATCTGGATTTACGTTATAGGCTTCTTCCTTATATCTATTCACAAAATGCTGCGGTTTCATTCAATGGTTCTACTTTGATGCGTCCGTTGGTGATGGATTTCCCTGAAGACCGTTTTGCACTGGAACAAAACTATCAGTTCATGTTCGGACCTTCTATATTGGTGGCTCCGGTGGTAGAAAGCGGTGTTAACCGAATGAAGGTTTATCTTCCGGAATGTTCGGCCGGCTGGGTAGATTTCTGGAATGGTACACCTCATAAGGGAGGTATATTCACAGATGTAAATGTGGATCTTATGAAGACTCCTTTATTTGTGAAAGCGGGTTCTATATTGCCGTTGGGACCTCAGAAGCAATATGCATCGGAGGAGACGGAACAACCGTGGGAAATCCGTATTTATCCGGGAGCTGATGGTTCTTATTCTGTTTATGAAGACGAAGGAATCAATTACAATTATGAGAAAGGTCAGTTCTGCACGTTTGATCTGAAGTGGAATGATTCGGATAAGACCCTTACTATCAGTGACAGAAAAGGTTCGTTTGCAGGAATGAAGGAAAGAATGGACTTTAATATTGTAATTGTAACGCCGGAGTCAGGTACTGGAATTTATCAGTCAAAAGTGAATAAGAGCATTGTCTATGAGGGAAAATCAATGGTGATATCACTGTAGTGTTTTTTGAGGCAATGATTTGGAAATATCTTAAAATATGAAGAATAATATGAAGCAGTTTTTGACCCTCGTAGGGTTTGTAATAGCGTCCATTACTACAGGATGTGGTCAATCCCATACTGTGTGGCTTGATGATTTGGATCTGACAGCTATGACTCAAGGTAATGGAGTAGCTATGAAAAATAAATCGGTTGACGGTAAAACCTTGACAATCGGAGGACAAACGTTTGAACGTGGAGTAGGTACCCATTCAGTCAGTGAGATAGCAATTCAATTGGATGGCAAAGCCGTATCATTTACGGCTCAGGTAGGGCTGGATGATGAGATCATCGAGCATAAAACGTCTGCCGAATTTATTGTAATAGGAGATGGAGCCAGGCTTTGGTCCAGTGGGATTGTAAAGGCAGGAGATGCGCCTAAATTATGTTCGGTTTCATTGGATGGAGTCAAAAGGCTTGAGCTGATAGTTGCTGATGGTGGTGACGGGCCTTACTATGACCATGCCGACTGGGCGGATGCAAAGATAATATCAAAAGGAAAGAAGAGTTTTCCTACACTTAAATTTATTGCTACGGAACCTTATATACTGACTCCACCCGCTCCCGCGACGCCGAGAATTAATGGGGCCTCTGTGTTTGGAGTGCGTCCCGGTTCGCCATTCCAATATCAGATAGCGGCTACAGGAGATCGTCCGATGAGATTTGCAGCGGAGGGATTACCGGCAGGATTGGAGATTCACCCGGAAACGGGTCTGATTACGGGTAAGCTAACCAAGGCTGGTACATTTGAAGTGGTTTTACAGGCGAAAAATGTGAAAGGAACGGCAGAAAGAAAACTTCGTATTGAGTGTGGTGACAGAATTGCTCTTACTCCGCCGATGGGATGGAACAGTTGGAACTGCTTCGGACACGAAGTCTCGGCTGAGAAAGTGAAACAAGCGGCAAGAGCTATGATTGAAAGTGGTTTAGTGAATTATGGCTGGACTTATATCAATATAGATGATTCATGGCAACATCACAGAGATCCCAACGACCGGACCAGAGGTGGACGGTTGCGTGACGATCAGGGTAATATTATACCTAATGCCCAATTCCCTGATATGAAAGGGTTAACGGACTACATACATTCACTTGGACTGAAAGTGGGTATTTATTCTTCACCCGGTCCGTGGACTTGCGGAGGTTGCGTAGGCAGTTATGGTTATGAAAAGCAAGATGCCGATATGTATGGTGAATGGGGGCTTGATTATTTGAAATATGACTGGTGCAGTTACGGGGGAGTACTTGACCGTGATTTGGATAAGGATCCTTACAGCGTGTCTTCCTTGGCGTTTCAAGGGGGAGGGGATTCAATTGCCGGTAGAAAGCCATTTAAGATTATGGGGGATTATTTGCGTCAGCAGCCCAGGGACATTGTTTATAACCTGTGTCAGTATGGCATGGGGGATGTCTGGAAATGGGGAGATGCCGTTGGAGGCCAGTGCTGGCGTACGACTAACGATATCACTGATACTTGGGAAAGTGTAAAAGGCATCGCTCTTTCTCAGGACCGTGCAGCTGCATGGGCGAAACCCGGTAACTGGAATGATCCGGACATGCTGGTTCTAGGTATTGTAGGTTGGGGAAATCCTCACCAAACCAAGCTTAAACCTGATGAACAGTATCTCCATTTCAGTCTTTGGAGCTTATTCTCTGCACCGCTTCTGATAGGTTGTGACTTGGAGAAAATGGATGATTTTACCCTGAGCCTGCTGACTAACAATGAGGTGATAGCTGTTAATCAGGATCCTTTGGGTAAACAAGCTACATGTGTATATTCAATAGGGGAATTACGTATTTATGTGAAAGAACTAGAAGATGGCAGTAAGGCGGTTGGTTTCTGTAATTTCGACCGGGAAAAGGCTGATATCTCTTTCCGTGATTTTGATAAACTGAATATTACGGGTAAACAAACTGTGCGTGACCTTTGGAGACAAAAGGATATAAAAACCTTGGATACAGGACGGAAGCCATTGTCACTTAATGTTCCGGCCCATGGTGTACTTCTTTATAAATTTACACCGGTTCAATGAAATGTAAAAAAATAGAATTACTTACTTAATTGTTTTTATCATGAGAAACACTCTTTTTATTGCTAGTTTATATCTGATCTTATCCGCTTGCGGCGAGAAAAGTAATGAAGTGAAGTTTATTTCGGAAAGTAATCCGATAGTGACGGATAAGTTTACCGCTGATCCGGCACCTATGGTGCATAATGGTAGACTGTACCTCTATGTGGGTCACGATGAGGCTGAAGAAGGACAGGACTTTAACATAACCGAATGGCTGTGTTATTCAACAAAAGATATGAAAACATGGACCGATCATGGAAGTGTGCTGAAGCCTACCGATTTCTCGTGGGGAGTTGGAGAAGCATGGGCTTCTCAGGTTATAGAGAAAGATGGAAAGTTCTATTATTATACAACGGTACAAGCAGGCGCTCCATATAATAGTAAAACGGTGGGTGTTGCAGTGTCGGACAGTCCGACAGGCCCTTTCATCGATGCTCGGGGTACACCGCTTATTACAGATGATATGACTCCTAACGGTCCTCGTGGATGGTGGAACGATATCGATCCGACCGTTTTTGTGGATGATGACGGCACACCATGGATGAGTTGGGGTAACGGTACCTGCTTCTTAGTGAAACTTAAACCCAATATGACAGAACTGGACGGAAACATAGAGATTCTTAAAATGCCGAAATTTGTGGAAGGGCCATGGATTCATAAGCGTGAAAATCTTTACTATCTGACGTATGCATCGATGGGTAAGGGGCGTGAAACCATTAGTTATGCCACGGCACCAAGTATGGAAGGTCCATGGACCTATCGTGGAGTCTTGACAGGAATGGCAGAAAATAGTTTTACCATACATCCGGGAATCATTGAATTCAAGGGACAAAACTATCTGTTCTATCATAATGCAATACTTACCATAGATGGTAAATCCGGTGCCACAGGGCGCCGAAGCGTGTGCGTTGACTATCTTTATTATCTACCCGACGGACGTATGGCGTATGTTGAGCAAACCAAAGAAGGTATTACTGTGAAGCCGAAGACTGCTGCCGAAGTAGCTGAGATTGTAAATCCATACACTGATGAAAAAGAAGTTGTGGTAGAAAAAGAAGTAATAGCGGATTGAATGTAAATTGAGCAAGTAATATTATATATCATGAACAAGAGAATAACTTTATTTCTCATTACCCTTTTAACGGTTTGTGGGGTACAATCGCAGAACAATAATCAAAATCGGAACGCTGATTTCCATAAATGGGCAGAAACACCACCTATGGGTTGGAATAGTTGGGATTGCTTTGGGGCTAATGTTACTGAGGCGGAAGTGAAAGCCAATGCCGATTATATGGCGGAGCACCTGAAAGACTACGGCTGGGAGTATATTGTTGTGGATATCCGCTGGTTTGTGGAAAACCAGACTACCGGTTACTATAACTTCAAAGATCCTAAATATGTGCTCGATGAATACGGCCGCTATATGCCTGCCGTGAACCGTTTTCCATCAGCTGGCAACGGAAATGGATTTAAGCCTCTTGCTGACTATGTCCACAGTAAGGGATTGAAGTTTGGTATCCATCTGATGCGCGGTGTACCCACACTTGCCGTAGAGAAGAAATTGCCGGTGAAAGATGCCGGTGGAGTAACGGCTGCCGATATTTATTCTACCGACTGGAAATGCCCCTGGTTGGGAGATAACTACACGATTGTAGCCGACAGACCGGGAGCGCAGGAATATTATAATTCAATCTTCGATCTGTATGCTTCATGGGGAGTGGATTTTGTTAAGATTGATGATCTTTCCCGCCCTTATCATCAGGCGGAAATAGAGATGATACGTAAGGCGATTGACCGTACCGGACGGCCGATTGTATTGAGCATGTCACCGGGAGAAACCGATGTGAATAAGGCGGATCACGCTGTAGGGCATGCTAATATGTGGCGTACGGTAGATGATTTCTGGGACAATTGGCCGCATCTTTACCATCAGTTTGAAGTATGTCCCAAATGGGCGCCTTATATAGGTCGTGGCGCATGGCCCGATGCCGATATGTTGCCGTTGGGGCATATTGATCTTCGAGGTAACGCCCGTATGAGTAAGTTTACGCGGGATGAACAATATATGGTTATGACGTTGTTTGCTATGTTCAAGTCGCCGCTGATGTTCGGTGGGCACTTACCTGATAATGATAAATTCACCAATTCGCTGATAACGAATGAAGAAGTGCTCTATGTACATCGGAACTCTGTAAACAACAAGCAATGGTATAATAAAGATGGCGTTATAGCCTGGACAGCTGATGATCCCAGAAATGGAGATAAATATCTGGCACTGTTCTATGTAGATCAGAAAGAACCCCGGGAGTCACATCCTGCCAATCGGAAAGTGACTGTAGATCTGAAAGAATTAGGATTTGGCGGAGCTGCCAAAGTACGTGATATCTGGAGGAATCAGGATCTTGGCAATTTCTCAGGAACGGAGTTCTCACCTGTCATCAATTATCACGGCGCAGGGTTGTACAGGATCTCGAAAAAGTTGAAAGTACAGACTAACAATCCGATTATTCAGACTAAATATACAGCCGATCCGGCACCAATGGTGCACAATGATACTGTATTCCTTTATTCAAGTCACGACGATGACAATGCGAAAGGCTTTGTTATGCGCGAATGGTTACTTTATACTTCGACTGATATGGTGAATTGGACAGATCACGGAGTGGTTGCCTCGCTGAAAGACTTCAAATGGGTTCCTTATGACAATGGTGCCTGGGCACCGCAGTGTATTGAACGCAACGGGAAATTCTATATGTATTGTCCGATGCCCGGTGGGATAGGCATCGGTGTGCTGGTTGCCGATAGTCCTTATGGGCCGTTTATAGATCCCATCGGAAAGCCATTAGTGAAAAACAGTTATGCTGATATAGATCCTACGGTGCTGATTGATGATGATGGGCAGGCTTATATGTATTGGGGAAATCCGGATTTATATTATGTGAAGTTGAATGAAGATATGATTTCCTGTGATGGTGAAGTAGTGCATGAGCAGATGACACATGAGGCTTTTGGCGAACGGAAGGGGAATCAGAAACGCCCCACTTTATATGAAGAAGGGCCGTGGGCTTACAAGAGAAAGAATAAGTATTACATGGCGTTCGCGTCCACCTGCTGTCCCGAAGGCATGGGATATTCGATGAGTGACTCTCCAACTGGTCCCTGGGTATATAAAGGTATGATTATGGAAGGTGACAGAAGATCAAATGGCAATCATCCGGGTATTATCGACTATAAAGGGAATACGTATGTCTTTGGCTTCAATTATGATATCCATTTTTCCAAGATTTCCCAGCACTATGAGCGACGCTCTATTTGTGTGGAGAAACTGACCTTTAATCCGGATGGCACAATTCAGCAACTTCCGTTCTGGACGGCAAAAGGCGTAGATCCGGTGGGTAAGCTGGATCCTTACCGTCGCATTGAAGCTGAGACAATAGCTTGGAGTGAGGGCTTGAAGACAGAAAAGAGCGAGGCAGGTATGTATGTTACGGCTATTCACGACGGGGATTATATTCGTGTGCGCAATGTCGATTTCAAGAAAGGGGCGAAGTCATTTGAAGCAGTTGCTGCATCGTCTTCTTCCGGTGGGCAAATAGAAATTCGTTTGGATGACAAAGAAGGTACGCTGATCGGCACCTGCGTTATTGGCAATACAGGTGGTCCGGAAAGTTGGAAGACTTTCCAGGCTCAGGTTGATAAAGTAAAAGGCGTGCACGATGTTTACTTCATCTTTAGAGGCGGCGAAGATGAGCTATTTAACTTCGACTGTTGGAAGTTTATCAGATAGCGGACAGTTAAGGCTTTAGTTCATTATTGCTTGAATAGGTTGTATCGGAAATAGATATTATCTATGTCTGCATAGATAAATCCGATGAATAAAAAGTGTGTAAATATCAAACAAAACCCTTACTTTTGTGTTGTTAATAAGAGTGACTAACGACAATTGATACGTAATTTACTAACTAAATAAGAAAAAGAACTATGGCTAAAAGTGTTAAGGGAACTCAGACAGAAAAGAATCTGCTGACCTCATTTGCAGGAGAATCACAAGCAAGAATGCGTTACACTTATTTTGCAAGTGTAGCTAAGAAGGAAGGTTACGAACAAATTGCTGCTATCTTTACTGAAACGGCTGATCAGGAGAAAGAACACGCTAAACGTATGTTCAAGTATCTGGAAGGTGGTATGGTAGAAATTACAGCAAGCTATCCTGCCGGTGTTATCAGCACCACACTGGATAACCTGAAAGAAGCTGCTGCCGGTGAACACGAAGAATGGTCTTTGGACTATCCCCACTTTGCTGACGTAGCGGAAAAAGAAGGTTTCTATGAAATCGCTGCTATGTACCGCAACATTTCAATTGCCGAGAAGGGTCATGAAGAAAGATACCTGGCTTTCGTAAACAATATCGAGAATGCTACAGTATTCGCTAAAGAAGGTGAAGTAGTATGGCAATGCCGTAATTGCGGTTTCATCTTCACAGGTAAAGAAGCTCCTGAAGTTTGCCCGGCATGTTTGCATCCGCAGGCTTATTTCGAAGTGAAAAAAGAAAACTATTAAGAAATTCTTATTTCTATGATAAAGAACGCCCGGGTGTTTCGCTTGAAGAAACATCCGGGCGTTCGGCATTAATAAAGGAGATAACTCCTTAACCCGTTGGCGGAATTACTTTCTTTCTGGCGGGTTATGAATTAATTCACCACAGATTACACAGATTGACACAGATTCTATTTTACTGATTATTAGATTAATAAATCTGTGTGAATCTGTGTAATCTGTGGTGAGTCTTATTCATTCCTTTCCCGGGATGAATTAATTCCGCCAACGGGGGTGTCCTTATCCTATTTTTTTGCGTGCGGATAATCAATCGTATAGTGTAATCCCCGGCTTTCCTTGCGTTCTATAGCCTGGCGGGTAATCAGATATCCGACATTGACCATGTTGCGCAGTTCGCAAATTGCCCTGGATGCCTTGCTACGTTTAAAGAGGTCTTCCGTTTCCTCATATATCATATCCAAACGTACCCAGGCACGTTTCAGACGCAAGTCGCTTCGTACGATACCTACATAGGCTCCCATAATTTGGTTCACTTCTTTCATGCTCTGAGTAATAAGCACCATCTCTTCGTTGGTCACAGTTCCTTCGGCATTCCATTCCGGTATTTCGTGGTTGAACTCATAGCGGTCGAGTACGCTTAGCGCATGTTTGGCGGCAGCATCGGCATAGACAACCGCTTCAATCAAAGAGTTGGAAGCTAGACGGTTGCCTCCGTGAAGACCTGTGCAAGAACATTCTCCTACAGCATACAGGCGATTGATGGAAGATTCTCCGTTTAGGTTTACCTTGATGCCACCACAGAGGTAGTGTGCGGCAGGAGCTACCGGGATATAGTCTTTGGTGATATCGATACCTAAGCTGAGGCACTTTTCGTAGATATTCGGGAAATGCTTCTTGGTTTCTTCCGGATCTTTGTGCGTGACGTCCAGATATACATGGTCGTCACCGCGTTGCTTCATTTCGCTGTCGATGGCACGTGCCACGATATCACGCGGAGCAAGAGAAAGACGCGGATCATATTTCTGCATAAACTCTTCACCACCCATATTGCGTAATACGGCACCATATCCGCGCATCGCTTCCGTAATCAGGAAACAGGGACGGTCGCCCGGATGATAAAGTGCTGTGGGGTGGAACTGGATGAACTCCATATCCTGTACGAAACCTTTGGCACGGTAGACCATGGCAATACCGTCTCCGGTAGCAACCAGCGGATTGGTGGTGTTGCGGTAAACAGCACCTACACCTCCCGTAGCCATCAGCGTCACTTTGGAAAGGAAAGTATCCACTTCGCCCGTGTCTTCATTCAGCACATACGCTCCGTAGCACTTGATGCCCGGGGTATGGCGGGTTACGATGATACCCATATGATGCTGCGTGATGATTTCTACGGCAAAATGGCGGTTGAATATTTCGATATTGGGGTGCGTCTTTACGGCTCTGATAAGGCTTTCCTGTATTTCGGCACCTGTATTGTCTTTGTGGTGCAGAATGCGGAATTCGGAGTGACCGCCTTCTTTATGGAGGTCGAAGTCTCCCTTATCGTTCATGTCGAAGTCCACTCCCCAGTCTATCAGTTCTTTGATTTGTCCGGGGGCCTCGCGCACCACTTTCTCCACGGCGGCGCGGTCACTGATCCAGTCGCCTGCAATCATGGTGTCTTCAATGTGCTTGTCGAAGTTATCTACCAGTGTATTGGTTACTGAGGCAATTCCCCCTTGGGCGAAGAAGGTATTGGCTTCTTCCAGTTCCGTTTTGCAGATGAGTGCTACCTTACCTTTATGAGCCACTTTCAGAGCGAAACTCATGCCGGCTATACCGGAACCAATTACTAAAAAGTCGAACTCTTTAATCATATTTCGTATGTTTAAGTACTGCAAAGCTACAAAATAACTGGGTTGCTTGTACTTTTCCTGTATATTAATTCACGATTTTATGATAAGTACTGCTTTATAACCTCATCCAGCGACTCCTCTTTTGTAAGCTTTATTTTCTTACGCATACGCGAACGGATCATGTTGACGCTACTCCGGTTGATGCCCATTATCAAGGCTATTTCGTCCGTACTTTGATTCATGCAGATGAGCATGGCCAGTAACTCCTCGTTGCGGGTGAGTTGTGGATATTTCTCCCGCAACTTAGGCAAGTAAAGCGGATATATGGCGGCAAATGATTTTCTGAAGGTGTTTTCGTCTTCTTTACTGAGCAGACTTTGTCCGGTCAGTTGGCTGACGGTGCTCAGATTGTTGGCGGCCATTGCCTGCTCTATCTGTCCGGCCAATAGTTCGTTGTGCCGGTTCAGTTCTTGCTGACGGGCCATTAACTTTTGTATTTCCTGTTTACGCTTTTCCAATAACAGGCGGTTCGCCTTCCTCTTAGTGATAAAATAGGCAATGGAAATGATAAGTAACAACAACAGTGCAATGGAGATGTATATATTGAAGAACAACTGATGTTGTTGCAGCTCTACTTGTGCGGAAAGCAACTTGTTCTCCTTCTCTTTACGCTCGGCATCAAACCGGATATTGGCGGCGGCAACGGCACGTATCTTTTCATCCAGATTCAGGGAGTCAGCGAAGAGCTGGTCTCGGTCGTAGCAACGGAAGAAGGCATCGTCCATTCTCATCCTCCGGTAGTAGTCCATCAGTATCCGGTTGGCATTCTTCTCTTTTCCGATCATGTCCATCCGGGCAAATCCACGGGCTGCCTTTTCTATAAGAGGTATTCCTTGTGAGGCCTTACCTGTCTTCAGTAGAGCACGTCCTAAATGAAGGTTCAGGTCATGCCTGGCCCATTGAGGCATGCGGGTACTGTCCGGACAAATGCTTACTGCAAGCTGTAATGCCTTTTGTACAGAGTCCGGATAGTCCAGATAGCTATCTACTGTGAGGACTTTGTTGACAAACACACCTTTAAAGCTTTCCTGTTCGGCTGAAGTTTTCCCGGCCCGGTCCAGATAGTAGAATACGGAATCTTTATCCTGGGTTCTGCGGAATATTTCTGCGCGATAGCGATAGAGATCACCCAGCCCGAAGCTGTCTTTCAGGAGTGAATAGTATTGGGCTTTGGAATTCAGCTCTAAGGCACGGTCGTACATGCCCAGTTCGGCATAGAGGTTGGCCTGTTCGCCATAGGCTATCACTATATTAGGAGGGGCTATGCTGTCATTATAGCTGTTGATAGCTTCCTGATTAGTGGCTACCGCTTTTTCGTATTCACCGATCAGGCGGTAATAGATGCCCAGTCGAGATATGATGCGGAGCATATTGTGGAATTTCCCTCCCTGATGGTAACATTCCATCGCTTTCTCCAGGAGTCGGATAGCTTGGGGAATATCGTTACCGGAATAGATATAAACTCCGCTGACAATTTCGGCCTGCGGAATGTAACGGTCGGCATCATCGTATTCGGGTAATTGCAAGTATTCGTCTGCTAGCCGGATGGCTGCCTCGTTGTCTCCGCACATCTGGTGCAAGCTTGCCCGGGTGGATAACAATTCGTGTTTGCAATGTTGTTGCAGAAAGGGAGCGTTGTTGAGGCTGTCCAGATATTCTATGCCGGGACGAAATTGCTTGCTGCCCAGATAGCTGAAATAGAAGAAGTTGACCATCTGCCGGGCATATTTGACCACTGTATCTTTAGGCTCGGTATGATCTGCTACGGCCAGCAATTCGGATATCTTTTGTTTGCCTTCGTCAATGGCTGCCTGATGCTTTCTCTCTTTCAATAATGTGTTCAGTTGTTGGATAGTCTGCTGCCATTGCTGTGTGTCCTGATTACTTGAAGAATGTGGGGGTACGGTACAGGCTCCGGCTGACAGCATGAGGAGTAACATAAGTGTTTTTATCTTCATAAGTTGGAGGTTTATTTGGTTTGCCGGACAAAGATACAATTCCATTTTAAAAAAGAAATAAGTGCTATCTCTATTTTTTTATGTTTTATTGAACTTGATAATGAGAGAGATACATTTTTGTATATTGGATTGTACATTGGTTATTTATGGTTTAATCTTATAGTTTCTGCAAATTTGCAGTCTATAGAAGACTAACCAAATAATAAATTAAGGTGGAAAAGATGTCACGATTGTGTATGAAAGAAATCAGTAGGGCTTTGATAGAGATGATTTCCGATGAATCGCCCTATGCTTCGAAGGATATGCTTTGCGGAGCGCGTGGAGCCGTTTTCCGCGAGATATTTATTTTTCATTATCCAGACTTTATAGAGAAGGTGCAGAAGTTGGTTCCCGGTGCTACGAAAGATGAGGAATTGCTCTGTATGCTGATTGCCGTTGGGCAGTCGGTAGATGAGATTGAGCAACTGTTTTGTTTGCCGGCCGAGCAGGTGTATATGTTCCGTAAGTCGGTATGCTGGAAGATGAGATTGGAGGAAGAAAAGCTGCTGGGTGATAAATTGCGGGAGATATTGGAAGGATAACTCCTGCTGTTCCGCAAAAATACCTATCTTAGCGGCAAAAACAGAACAAAATGAATCGTATCTTCCATGCCCGCATTGCTATAGGGCAATATTTGTTTTTAGTGCTGACAACGATTATCGTTATTTATGCCATGTGGATGCAGCATGCCGTCATGGCCGTCCTTTTCATGCTCCTGCTCGTCATCGCCATCGAGCGACTCATTCATACTACGTATACGCTGACCACAGACGACAGGCTCCTCCTTTTTTACGGACGCTTTTCCCGTTCGGAGGAAATATCCCTGAAAGACATTATCTCTGTGGAGCGGGCCTCGTCCATGAAAATAGGACGTTTCGCCGTGATGCGCTATGTGCTGGTGAAGTACGGAACGAGGGGGAAATGTGCCGTGCTGCTTCCGGTGAAGGAAGATATGTTCATAAAAACCCTTACGAATCGTTTAAATGAAGTGAAGAAATACTAATTCTCTATTCCCCTGTTGCAGCCTTCCCGAGAGTCGTCCGTCTAATTTCTAAAAATAAGAGAAATGATGATGAATTTGACTTGTGCTATTTTGCATGCCGACAGACAGGTGAGTGAACAACTAGAAGCGTTCATAGCCAAGACACCCTTTCTTGCTTTGTGTGGAAAGTACAGTAATCCTATTGAGGCTTTGAAGGGTTATTATGATAATAAGGTACACCTTTACTTTGTAGGAATCGGGCAGGAAGAAACGGAGGGCATCAACGGGATGGAATTCAGTAAGCTACTCTCTCCGTCCACCCGTGTCATATTTATTGCGGATACTCCCCGGTAT
>OJQJ01001178.1_pt1 | contig 14718 bp, 12 predicted proteins | sample 1598671 | NCBI WGS metagenome assembly OJQJ01 (sample SAMN03922499, study PRJEB24848) | human gut metagenome | isolation source: stool sample | host: Homo sapiens | place: Germany | collected 2011-11 | reverse complement strand
GAGTCGTGTTTCTCAGCTCCGATACTTACAATGTACGGCTGGAAAATGTGTGTGTAGTGGGTTGCTCCTTTTTCGATCGCCCATTCTTTCATGGCTTTTGCCACTTCAGCCCCTCGCATCTGTATGCTCATGTCTTCCTCCTGTCTGTCTTATCTGTTATGGTCTGATACCCTTAAGTACAGCATCATAAGTTGTCTCTTTCAGTTCTTTGCCTGTCGCAATCAGTTGATCAGCCAGATAATTCAGTCTTTCAGCTTCTTCCTGATCCTTCATCATCTTTGTATTGATAAAAATATTAAGAGAAGCTCCTTCAAGGGCTGCCTGTGCAAAGAGGATTGCAACTCCTGCATCGCTGACAGCAAGCCTGCTTCCTTTTTCCCCCAGCACCCGGATCATCTCCATAGTATCTACAATTGTTTTCATGATACACAGTGGTGCTTCTGCCGCATTTTTAAGTGCGGCCTCCATAACTTTTTCCTTCTCTGCCTGTTCTTCCTCTGTCTCTTTTGGCATTCTGTAAGCCTTTGCCAGTGGTTCAAAAGCCTCGGCATCTTCATCTACCATCCGGACCAGATCCTGCTTCTTCTGCTCAAGTTTTTCTCTTATCTCTAGAATTTCCTCTTCAACATCCGCATATTTCTTTTTTCCTACAGTAAGGCTTCCTACCATATTTCCAAGAGCAGTTCCTACTGCACCAACTAATGCAGACGCACCGCCGCCACCCGGAACCGGAGCCTTAGATGCCAGAACTTCAACGAATTCTGTACATGTACTTGTTGAAAATCCCATTTCGTTGTCTCCTTATTGTTCTTAGTCATCATGTAAGCCATGACCTTTTTATAACGCCAGGCGGACAGGTATATCCGCCTGATGTTTCTTTTTTCTTTGATTAGAACAGACCTGTGATCTTTCCGTCGTCTGTTACATCAATTCCATTTGCTGCCGGTACTTTCGGCAGTCCAGGCATGGTCATTACTGCACCCGTCAGAGCGACAACGAATCCTGCACCGGCACTGACATAGACTTCTCTGATATGGATATCAAAATTCTCCGGTCTTCCAAGCTTCTTCGCATCATCTGACAGGGAATACTGATTCTTCGCCATACATACCGGGAAATCTGAGAATCCCATCTCTTCGATCTTTGCGATCTGCTTTGACGCAGCCGGTTCATACACCACATCTCTTGCACCATAGATTTCCTGTGCGATCGTACGGATTTTATCTTTCAGAGAAAGTTCTTCACTGTAAAGTGGATGGAAACGGCTTTCCTTTGTCTCCAGCGTCTCCAGTACTTTCTCAGCCAGTGCGATGCCGCCTTCTCCGCCTTTTTCCCATACTTCTGAAAGTGCAAATTCACAGTTATGGTCATGACAGAATTTTTCAATAAATGCATTCTCTGCATCCGTATCTGATACAAAAGAATTCAGCGTAACAACAACCGGCACACCATATTTCTGAATATTTTCAATATGCTTTTCAAGATTTACAATTCCTTTTGCAAGTGCATCTAAATTTTCTTCTGCAAGATCTGCCTTTGCAACACCGCCATTGTATTTTAATGCACGTACTGTTGCGACCAGGACAACTGCATCCGGCTTCAATCCTGCCATCCGGCACTTGATATCAAAAAACTTCTCGGCTCCAAGATCTGCACCGAACCCTGCCTCCGTCACTGCAATATCGCCAAGCTTCAGGGCCATCTTTGTGGCACGCACACTGTTGCATCCATGTGCGATATTGGCAAACGGTCCACCATGGATCAGTGCCGGTGTATGTTCCAGTGTCTGAATCAGATTTGGCTTGATTGCATCTTTCAAAAGTGCAGTCATGGCACCGGTTGCCTGCAGATCATCTGCTGTCACCGGATCTCCATTAAAATTATAAGCGACAATAATTCTTCCCAGACGCTTCTTAAGATCAGCAAGATCATCTGCAAGGCAGAGAATTGCCATAATCTCGGAGGCGACTGTAATAACAAAATGATCTTCTCTTACCATTCCGTCGGTCTTTCTTCCAAGACCAACTACAATATTCCGCAGGACACGGTCATTCATGTCCACGCAGCGTTTCCACACGATCTGACGTGGATCGATCCCCAGGGCATTCCCCTGCTGGATATGATTATCAAGCATTGCTGCCAGCAGATTGTTGGCAGAAGTGATGGCATGAAAATCTCCCGTGAAATGAAGATTCAGATCCTCCATCGGAACCACCTGTGAATAACCGCCACCGGCTGCTCCTCCTTTGATTCCAAAGCATGGTCCAAGAGATGGTTCGCGTAATGCGATCACTGATTTTTTGCCAAGCTTTGCAAATGCCTGTCCAAGACCTACAGAAATTGTCGTCTTTCCCTCTCCCGCTGGGGTCGGATTAATGGCTGTAACAAGAACCAGCTTTCCGTCCTCGCGGTCCTTGATCCGTTCCCAGAGTTCATCAGAAAGCTTTGCTTTATACTTTCCATAAAATTCCAGTTCATCCTCTGCGATTCCTGCACCCTCTGCCACCTCTCTGATGTGCTTCATTTCTGCTTCCTGAGCAATCTGAATATCTGTCTTCATTCCTGTTTCCTCCTTGTTCATCCCTCTTATTTTCAATAACATCCTCACACTTTCATGCAAGTTCTGTAAACTACGATTCCTGCTTATTTTCCGCTATGTATGCGTCAAATTCTTCTTTTGACATAAGAACTTTTCTCGGCTTTGTCCCCTCTTCGGGACCGACAACTCCTGCTTCTGCAAGCTGATCCATGATCCTTGCAGCACGGTTGAACCCAATCTTGAACATTCTCTGGAGCATTCCGATCGAAGCCCTGTCTTTGTCAATGATCAGTTGTCCTGCTTCTGTAAAATAGACATCCCTGTCATCTGTATCCTCCGCAGATACTCCTGAAATGGATGTCGGAACATCAGCAGTCATCATATGTTCTTCCAGTTCATTACTGTAAGCCGTACTTCCATTTTTGTCAATCAGATAATCTACAACTTTCTGAACTTCTTTATCAGAGACAAAGGATCCCTGCACCCTCACCGGCTTTGGATAACCGGATGGATAGAACAGCATATCTCCTTTTCCCAGCAGCTTTTCTGCCCCGTTCATATCAATGATCGTACGCGAATCCACTCCCGATGAAACTGAAAATGCAATTCTTGACGGCATATTTGCCTTGATCAGTCCCGTGATGACATTCACTGACGGACGCTGAGTCGCAAGGATCAGATGAAGCCCCGCCGCACGTGCCAACTGTGCAAGACGACAGATCGCCCCCTCCACTTCTCCGGGGGCTACCATCATCAGATCTGCAAGCTCATCAATGATGATAATGATCTGTGGAAGTTTTTTCTTTGCATCTTCTCCGGTCTCACCTCTCAGGACTTTTTCATTGAATCCTTTCAGGTCCCTTACATTGTACTCAGCGAAAAGCTTATAACGCTTTTCCATCTCGGCAACTGCCCAGTTCAAAGCCCCAGCAGCCTTTTTCGGATCAGTTACAACCGGAATCATCAGATGCGGGATTCCGTTATATACACTCAGTTCTACAACTTTCGGATCTACCAGGATCAGCTTCACATCTTCCGGATCTGCTTTGTAGATAATGCTCATGATCAGGGTATTGATGCAGACAGATTTACCTGAACCTGTCGCTCCTGCGACAAGGAGATGCGGCATCTTTGCAATATCTGCCACAACAACTTTTCCTGCAATATCTTTTCCAACTGCAAAGGAGATCAGTGATCTGCTGTTCTTGAACTCATCGGACTCCAGCAGATCTCTCAGCATAACGGCTGTATTTTCACTGTTCGGGACTTCAATCCCGACAGCAGCTTTTCCCGGTATAGGAGCTTCGATCCTCAGATCAGCGACAGCAAGATTCAGCTTGATATCATCTGCCAGCCCGACAATCTTGCTGACTTTCACTCCCTGTTCCGGCTGTAGCTCATACCGGGTCACAGACGGACCACAGCTTGCATTGGTGACATGAACCCCTACTCCAAAGTTCTGAAGTGTCTGCTCCAGCTTTAATGCTGTGGCACGCAGATGTGCATCGGAATCTCCACCGCCCTTTTTCCCTTTTACCAGAAGATTCATCGGTGGAATGCGGTAAATCTTCTGCGGCTGCTCTTCCATTGCCCTGACAGACTGCTCTACACTGGCTGTCTCGGCTGCAACTGCCTGTGCATTTTCTTTCGTATTTTTCCTGTTCCGTCTGGCCGGCATCTCCTGCGGATCAGATGGCATCTGCATTGCATCAGGTACTCCTTCTTCAGCAGATCTTTCTGTTCCGGTCTTCTCTGTCTCTTCTGCTGTAAGCGGTTCTGCACGGTTAATAACAAACCGCCCCGGATCCGATTCTTCGCTATCTCCTCCGTCAGGGACTGCTCCTTCCGGGGTCAGTTCCTGGATCTCAGGAGATTTTCTCCGCCTTCTGCTTTTTCTCTCCCGCGGTACTTCCTCTTCTCCTTCCCCATGCAAAAGAGTCGTTGCAAAGGAAACTCCTCTTGCCTTTTTCTCTTTTCCACCAGGAACTCCTGCTCCGCTCTCTTCTGTCTCCTGAGCTGTCTGCCGCTCTCTTTCTTTCCTTTCCCGCTCTTTCGTACGGATCACTGCGGTTTCCTGTCTCTTTCTTTTTGCCTCTTCATATGCGACTTTGCTTTTCCGTCCGATGGGAGACAGAAGAGAACGCTCTGTGATCAGGATAATACTGATGATTCCCAGTACAACCAGGATCACACCGGCACCGATCTTTCCAAAAAGCGGACAAAATAACCGGATCAGACAGCCTCCTGCGAAACCTCCTGCATTCTTATGCTCACTGGATGCGACATAATAAGAAAATAATGTTGCATTTTTATCGTATGGATGGAACAAAAGCTCAATCATTCCGCACAGGATCAGAAATAATGCAGCAACTGCTCCTAATTTTATGTAAGCATGGGAATTTCCCTTATTGGAAATTCCAAATGCAACTGCTCCAAATAAGATAAACGGCAGAAAATATGCCATAAATCCGAAAATGCCAAAAACTACCGATGACACCGTCTTGCCTACAATTCCACCCAGTCCAAAATTACTGAGGACAAGAAGGATACACACTGCAAGCAGTCCCAGAATGATGATCTCCCCTCTGATCTCATCCCGGTTCTGACTTTGTCCGGATTTCTGCTGCGTCTTCTTTGCCGTACTTTTTGTATTCTTCTTTCCTTTTGTTGACTTCGCAGCCATATAATTCCCCCTTATTTTCACATACTTATTTCAGTATACCATCAATTTTTTTTAGTGTCATCAAAAAAATGATCCGGTTTTTCCTGCTCCTTTTTTCTTCTCTCCTCATCGATCAGTTCATGAAGTTTCTGAAACGCTTCATGAATCCCTCCCACTTCATCGATCATTCCCTCTCTGACAGCTTCCTCTCCCTCCAGCATTGTCCCCACATCTTTCACGAGCTGTGTTGAATCCAGCATCAGCTCCACGATCCGTTCCTGGGAGATATGAGAATGGGACGCAATGAAGCGGGTAATGCGGTCCTGGGTACGCTCCATATTTCGATAACTCTGGATCACTCCGATGAACATTCCAGAAGAACGCACCGGATGAATAATCATCGTGCCTGATGGGACAATAAAAGAATAGTCTGCAGATACAGCCAACGGTCCTCCGATAGAATGACTTCCTCCAAGGACCAGTGATACGGTCGGTTTTCCAAGGGATGCGATCATTTCTGCAATTCCAAGTCCGGCTTCTACATCTCCGCCCATTGTGTTTAAAAGGATCAGTACTCCTTCGATCTCATCATTTTCTTCTGCCTCCGCAAGCCGCGGGAGCAAATGTTCATACTTTGTAGCCTTTGTATTTCCGGATACATTCTCATGTCCTTCAATCTCACCGATGATCGTCAGAAGCTGAATCCCATACGGGTTTCCCTTTTTTCCCAGTTCCATCGTCCCCATTTCGCGGATCTCTTCATTTTCCTTATTTCTCTGCTCCTGTTTTGTATCCATTTTATCTGTTCCCATAGATTCTACCTCCTGCAAGTTCTGAACCATAGTATGAACAGATTTATAATAAATATGTAGGAATACATACAACAGTCCGGGGCGGAACATACGATCTGTATAGACACTCTGCCACTGTCAGTTTTTCCTTCATACCCCGGTATAAAAAAGAAGATACAAATGTATCCAATTTACACTTGTACCTTCTCATCGTTATTAATCTTCCAAAGCCTGCTTTACATCAGCGATCAGGTCTTCAATATTTTCAATTCCAAGACTGAAGCGGATCAGATCCGGCTGTACTCCTGCCTCCAGAAGTTCCTGCTCATTCATCTGTCTGTGTGTATGACTTGCCGGATGCAGGACACAGCTTCTTGCATCTGCCACATGCGTCACAATAGCAACCAGTTTCAGCTTATCCATCATTTTCACGGCAGCTTCTCTTCCACCCTTTAATCCAAAAGTGATGACACCACAGCTTCCATTCGGCATATATTTCTGCGTCAGATCATAATACTTATTGCCAGGTAACGACGGGCAGTTTACCCATGCTACTTTTTCATGTCCCTGCAGATATTCCGCCATCTTAATTGCATTTTCACAATGTCTTGGCATACGCAGATGCAGACTCTCCAGTCCAAGATTCAGGAGAAATGCATTCTGCGGTGACTGGATCGATCCTAAATCTCTCATCAACTGGGAAGTTGCTTTTGTGATATAAGCACCTTTTCCAAATTTTTCTGTATAGATGATTCCATGGTAAGTCTCATCCGGTGTTGTCAGTCCGGCAAATTTATCTCCGTAAGCAGCCCAGTCAAAATTACCGCTGTCAACAATCGCACCGCCTACACATGTTGCATGACCATCCATATACTTTGTTGTGGAATGCGTCACAACATCAGCCCCCCACTCAAACGGACGGCAGTTGATCGGTGTAGCAAATGTATTATCTACGATAAACGGAACCCCATGCTTATGTGCCGCCTTTGCAAATTTTTCAAAATCCAGAACGACCAGTGCCGGATTTGCAATCGTCTCTCCAAATACTGCCTTTGTATTATCCTGAAATGCTGCTTCCAGTTCTTCTTCCGTGCAATCAGGATCAACAAAAGTAGCCGTCACACCCATTTTACGGATTGTATGAGCAAAAAGGTTATATGTTCCGCCATACAGGGCAGATGCACATACAATATGATCTCCCTCTTCTGCAATATTCATAATGGCATAAAAATTAGCTGCCTGACCGGATGAAGTCAGCATTGCCGCTGCTCCGCCTTCCAGATCACAGATCTTTGCTGCTACTGCATCATTCGTCGGATTCTGCAGTCTTGTGTAAAAATAACCGGATTCTTCCAGGTCAAATAAACGTCCCATCTGCTCACTGCTAGTATAACGGAATGTAGTACTCTGATAGATTGGAAGAACTCTTGGCTCTCCATTTCCCGGTTCATATCCTGACTGCACACACTTTGTCTCAATTCTGTAATTGCTCATTTTCTCTTCCTCCTTGAAATTTTCTTAAAAAATGGAGCAGGCTGTCAATTTCAGCTTGCTCCATATCTTTTTAGTAGGTTATTTATTCATTCCAGTTATGATATACATCCTGCACATCATCATCTTCATCAAGCAGATCCAGTGTCTTCTGGATGTTCTTGATATCCTCTTCTTTTGTAAGGTCAACATAAGTCTGAGGAATCATCGTAACTTCCGCAGAAGCCATCGCAATTCCTTCCTCTTCCAGCTTCAGACGTACATCACTGAAATCCTCCGGTGAAGTAAGCACTTCGTAGCTGTCCTCTTCTTCATTAAAATCTTCAGCACCCGCATCCAGTGCAAGCATCATCAGATCATCTGAGTCCATATCACACTCTTCTTTATCGATAATAATCTGTCCCTTTTCATCAAACATAAAAGAGACACATCCTGGAGTTCCGACATTTCCAGCTCCCTTTGTAAACGCATTTCTTACATTTGATGCTGTACGGTTCTTATTATCCGTCAGAGTCTTTACGATGATGGCTGTTCCGTTCGGACCATATCCCTCATATGTAATACGCTCATAATTATCTGCGGAACCTTCCCCGGCTGCTTTCTTGATATTTCTTTCGATCGTATCATTCGGCATATTGTTCGCTTTTGCCTTTGCGATCACATCACGAAGTCTGCTATTATTCACCGGATCAGCACTTCCACCTTCTTTTACTGCAATCGCAAGCTCACGGCCGATCTTTGTAAAGATCTTTCCCTTTGCTGCGTCATTCTTCTCTTTTTTGTGCTTAATATTCGCAAATTTAGAATGTCCTGACATACTTTCATTCTCCTTTTCTATCTGACTTAAATCAATTAAGACTTGTACTTCATCCTGCTCTCCGCAACCAGAGCATTATCTTAATAAGTTTACCACGCTTTTTCTCATCTGTAAAGTCCACGTTCCTGTCTTATGTAGGCAGATTCAGGCTGACACAGATCGCCTCGTCTACTTTTTTCATCATTGCAGAATCTATATGACATACATATTCTTTCAGTCGCTGCTTGTCGATTGTACGGATCTGCTCTAACAGGATCACAGAATTTTTTACTATATTATAATCCCTCGTACTGATCTCGATATGCGTCGGAAGTTTCGCTTTATTCATTTTTGAAGTGATCGCCGCACAGATGATCGTAGGGCTGTGCCGGTTTCCGATATTATTCTGGATAACCAGGACAGGTCGTATCCCTCCCTGCTCTGATCCGACCACGGGGCTTAGATCTGCGTAATAAATATCTCCTCGTCTGACCATTTGTTTTCACTCTCCGATATCTCCGTTATGTTAAGCTATACTTAAGTATCTCCGGATTCATCGGATGTATTCACAAATTCTTCAGATTCGTCCTTTAAAAATAATCTGTCTGCGAAATGATTTTTCCATTCTTCAGGTAAACACGTGGGATTCTCTTACTCAGGCAGCATACAAATTCATAATTGAATCTTCCACTTAATTCTGCAAGATCCTCCACCTGGATCTGTTCCTCCTGATCCCGTCCGATCAGAATCACCTCATCCATAAATGCCACATCGGGGATTTCCGTTACATCAACCATAAACTGATCCATACAGACTCTTCCAAGAATCCTTGCCTTTTTCCCATGGATCAGCACATACCCTTTATTTGACAGTGATCTGGGATACCCATCTCCATATCCCACCGGAATGGTTGCAATCTTCATCTTTTTCTCTGTAATATATGTGCCACCATAACTGATCGATGTACCTTTTCCTACTTCCTTTACGAAACTGACATGACTGACCAGACGCAGAGCCGGACGCAGACTCACTGCATTCTGATCCACGTCGTCTGATGGATACATTCCGTAAATGGAAATTCCCGCTCTCGCAATATCATGCTTGAGATCTGGAAAATCAATGATTCCGGCACTGTTGTCACAGTCAAAATACTGGATCGGAACATTTCGTTCCTCCATCAGTTCTTTCATCCATAAAAATTTCTCATGCTGCTTTAACGTATAAGATTTATCCAGCTCGTCGGCTTTTGCAAAATGCGTAAACATTGCCTCTGTCTGCACATTCGGAAGCCTGCTGATCCGTTCAATGGAAGATGCACTTTCTTCCGTTACCGGGAATCCGATCCTTCCCATTCCGGTATCAATCTTAATATGAAAATACGCAGTCTTTCCAAGTCTTTGTGCAGCCTCTGACATTCCCCGTGCCATTTCTTCAGTATAAACCGCAGCACGAATCTCTTTTTCTACCATCTCCTCGTATTCGTCCGGGAAGACACATCCCAGTACCAGAATCGGCTTTTTGATCCCCTGTTCACGCAGGACACCCGCCTCTCCCATACATGCAACAGCATAGCCCCAGATATATGGCATCTCTTCAAACATTTTCGCCAGCGGAACTGCCCCATGACCATATCCGTCGGTCTTGATGACTGCGATCAGTTTTCCGTCTTCGCCAATCCGCTTTTTCATCTGCTCCATATTATATGCAATGGCATCCAAATCGATATATGCACAAACTCTGCTGTATTTCTTCATTTAGTTACACTCCTTTGCTTTCTTCATCGCTACCTGTATTCCATGGATCAGATCCCTTGCGAGAACACTGTAACCACCTTTTTTATCCCTTGCCTCATCTCCACCACAGGCATGCAGAAAAACGCCTGTCACTGCACTTTGAAATCCATCCATTCCCTGTGCGAGAAGTCCGGTGATCACACCCGCAAGCACATCTCCCGAACCGCCTTTTGCCATGGCTGCATTGCCTGCCAGATTAAGGAAGTTCTGCCTGTCTTTCTGGGCAACTATCGTCCTGCTGTCTTTTAAGACACAGATACACGGGGATTCCTCGGTAAACCGGTGAAGTACTTCAAACCGCCGTTCTACAATTTCTGATACAGAGATTCCTGTCAGCCGGGACATTTCTTTCATATGAGGGGTGAGGATCATATTTTTCCCAAGTTTTTTATACAGATCTTTCCTTCCTGCAAGAAGGTTCAGTCCATCTGCATCAATCACGCAGGGACACTTTGCTTTCTCTATTGTATGCAGCAAAATCTTTTCTGATCTACTGCTTTGTCCTAATCCACAGCCGATACAGATGACATCTGCCCACCCGATCAGTTGATCCAGTTTCTCTTCATCATACTCTCTATAGCAGGAAATGATCGCCTCTGGAAGAAGTCCCTGAAGTACCTGCCTGTTCTCTTCTGCTGTATAGATCTGGACAAGTCCGGCACCAACCGTATACGCTGCTGTAGCTGAAAGATAAGCTGCTCCTGCCATTCCCGGACTGCCGGTGATCATAAGGACTCTGCCAAAACTGCCCTTATGCGAATCCTCTTTTCTTTCCGGCAGCAGATTTCCCAGCTCCTTTTTATCATAGGTCATGCAGACACCTTTCTGTTCAAAAAAGTACTCGGGATCAATCCCGATCGTTACCGGAACAACCTCTCCCGCACAGATCTGTCCCGGATACAAAGCACAGCCACGCTTCTGACATGCCATAGATACTGTCAGTTCCGCCTGAAATGCAATACCAAGCACCTTTCCTGTAGCAGAACAGATTCCTGATGGAATATCCACTGCAACCTTCTGTGCCGTCTGCCGGTTCATCCATCCGATCACATCTCTGTAGTGTCCTGCAACTTCTCTGCACAGACCAACGCCAAAAATTGCATCAATGATCACAGTATACTCTTTCTCGGGGATTTCTGTAAACAAATTAATCCCGAGATTTTTGTCGATCTGAGCCTGCAATCTGCATTCTTCCGTCATGGAGCTTTCTCTTCCCGTAAAAAGCACATCCACATGGCAGCCCTTTTCAGCCAGAAGTCTTGCCACAGCAAATCCATCTCCGCCATTATTTCCACTGCCGCATACGATCAGTGGTCGCCTTAAATCCTTTTTCTTTTCTTCCAGTACTTCAACAATTTTTAATGCTGCCCTCTCCATAAGAACCACAGAAGGTACACCGATCTGCTGGATCGTATACTGATCTGCTTTCTTCATCTGTTCTCCGTCCGGTAAATATCTCATGAGCAGTCCCCTTTCTTTTAAAGACAAACTGCTGCGGACCGGTCCAGCTATGACCATACCCGCAGCAGTCCTCTGCTATTTTTGAATTTCATTGTGCTGGCTGATATTATAAGACAATTTCATCAGACTGTCAGCAAGATGTACACTCTCCACAATGACATCCTTGGGAAGTGTAAGATCCGTATGTGCAAAATTCCAGATGGCCTTGATCCCATTCGCTACCAGGACATCCGCTACTTCCTCCGCTTTTGACTTGGGAAGTGTAAGAGCTGCAATCTCAATATCATTTTCCTGCAGGTATCCTTCCAGTTCATCCAGCATTCTGACAGGGATTCCCCGGATCGTCACTCCCTCAAGACGCGGATTCACATCAAATAAACTTTTTAAAATAAATCCATTCCGTTCAAATGATGCATAATTTGCCAGTGCCTGTCCAAGATTACCGGCACCGATAATAATAAAGTTATGATCCTTATCCAGTCCCAGTATCTTTCCAATCTCCGTATAAAGGTACTTTACATTATATCCATATCCCTGCTGTCCAAATCCACCGAAATTGTTCAGATCCTGCCGGATCTGGGATGCTGTTACCTGCATCTTTTTACTCAGGTCATTGGATGAGATCCTCTCTACACCCGCTTCAAGCAGGTCTCCCAAATATCTATAATATCTTGGAAGCCTGGAAATTACGGCACGTGATATTTTTCTTTGTTCCACTTCCATTGCCCTCCACATCATAATCTACCCAACATTATATAGAATAGTTAAACTTCTGTCAAACTTTACTTTCCTACTTCTTGTATTTTCGGCTATTTTCGATATAATAGATACTTGGAGTTTTATAATAATGAAGAGCCATTTTAAAATAAGAACTATGATATAAGGAGTTTATTGATTATGATTTTAGCCTGTCACAATCTGAATAAAGCATTCGGCGAACATACCATTGTCTGCGACGGTTCTTTTCATATTGAAGACCGGGAGAAGGCAGCTCTTGTCGGGATCAATGGTGCCGGGAAATCTACGATTCTGAAAATGATCATCGGGGAGGAACCCCTGGACGGTGGCGATGTTATTCTTGCCAAAGGGAAGACTCTCGGTTATCTTGCACAGCGTCAGGATCTGACATCCGGCAATACAATCTATGAGGAAGTAAAAAGTGCAAAAGCCGATATCTTTGCAATGGAAGCCCAGCTTCGTTCCATCGAGCAGGAACTGAAATCCTTAACCGGGGAAGATCTGAAAAACCGGCTGGATACATACAACCGGCTTCAGTCTGAATATGAGGCCAAAAATGGCTATGCCTGTGAAAGTGAAATCACTGGTGTCCTGAAGGGGCTTGGATTTACAGAGGATGATTTTTCCAAGCAGACCGATACCCTCTCAGGAGGTCAGAAGACACGAGTCTCTCTTGGAAAACTGCTTCTGACAAGCCCTGATATCCTCTTACTGGACGAGCCGACCAACCATCTGGATCTTAGTTCCATTGCATGGTTGGAAACGTATCTTTTAAATTATTCAGGAGCCGTATTGATTGTTTCCCATGATCGGTATTTTCTGAACCGTGTCGTAACAAAAGTCATTGAGGTCGATCAGGCTCATATTCGTATGTATATGGGAAACTACAAAGCCTATGCAGCAAAAAAGCAACAGATCCGTGATGCCCGCCTGAAAGAATACATGAACCAGCAGCGTGAAATAAAGCATCAGCAGGCAGTCATCGAGAAACTTCGTTCTTTCAACCGGGAGAAATCCATCAAGCGGGCTGAAAGCCGGGAAAAAATGTTGGACCGTATCACTCCTGTTGAAAAGCCCGTTGAAAGCGTCCGCGAAATGCACTTTTCTCTTGAGCCGTCCTGTATCAGCGGATCGGACGTCCTGACAGTTGAACATCTGTCCAAACGCTTTGACAGCCAGCAACTTTTTCAGGATATCAGCTTTGAGATCCATCGCGGGGAACACGTTGCCATCATTGGTGATAATGGTACAGGAAAAACTACCCTGTTAAAAATTATCAACCAAGTAGTCTCTGCAGACGAGGGATCTTTCACGCTTGGATCAAAAGTCAAAATCGGATATTACGATCAGGAACATCACGTCCTTCATGATGAAAAGACGATTTTCGATGAAATTTCCGATGACTACCCATCCCTGACTCATACGCAGATCCGCAATACACTTGCTGCATTTCAGTTTACCGGGGAGGAAGTCTTTAAACAAATCCGTACACTCAGCGGTGGCGAAAAAGGACGTGTATCCCTCGCAAAGCTGATGCTGTCCGAGGCAAATTTCCTGATTCTCGATGAACCTACCAACCATCTGGATATTACCTCCAAGGAAATCCTGGAAGAAGCCCTGAACAACTACAGCGGAACGGTTCTTTATGTCTCCCATGACCGGTATTTTATTAATCAGACCTGTTCCCGCATTTTGGAGCTTGTCAATCAGACTTTTGTAAATTATATCGGAAACTATGACTACTATCTGGAAAAGAAGGACCTCATGAAGGAGCTCTATGTAGATTCCGAGCATACCGAGCGTGACCGCGCCATCGGCACTGCGGCAGCCAACGGCAGTCTAAAGGCCACCGGTGTTCCGGGTATGGAAAAATCCGTGGCTGAAACCGAGGTCAAGCTGGACTGGAAAGCCCAGAAAGAGGAGCAGGCCCGTCTTCGCAAACGCCAGAATGAACTGAAAAAGGTGGAGGACAAGATCCACGAACTGGAAACAAGAGACGGGGAGATCGATGAGCTCCTCTCCCAGGAAGATGTATATACTGATGTTTCCCGCCTTATGGAACTGAACAAAGAGAAAGAGTCCATCCAGAAAGAACTGGAAGTTCTCTATGAGAAATGGGAAGAACTGGCAGAATAAAAAGGAGTTATAGAAATTCATGAAGAAATTAAAACGGATATCAGCTGCCCTTATGGTAATATTATTAGCAGGCCTTTTTATTGCAGCCATTGTACTTGCAATAACCGGCGCCCCGGCCAATCAGCTGATGGCAGTTATTTTCTCTATCGTGTTTATTTCCGTATTGTTTTATGCTATGGGACTGATGACACGGGTGTTAAAAAAAGATGACAGTAAGGATACATCTGATACATCATTAAAAAAATAGCCAGCCTCTCGTCTGCAATGCCGGGCCAGTTATTTATGAAAAAGTGTACCAGATCCTGAATTTA
>OJQJ01001175.1_pt1 | contig 14743 bp, 16 predicted proteins | sample 1598671 | NCBI WGS metagenome assembly OJQJ01 (sample SAMN03922499, study PRJEB24848) | human gut metagenome | isolation source: stool sample | host: Homo sapiens | place: Germany | collected 2011-11 | reverse complement strand
CAAAAAAGTGGTCATCATCGGTGGCGGTGATACCGGAAACGACTGTGTCGGAACAGCCATCCGCCTGGGTGCATCTTCTGTGGTACAGCTGGAGATGATGCCGAAAGCCCCGGATCAGAGAGCGGCAAACAATCCATGGCCGGAGTGGCCGAGAGTCTGCAAGACAGACTATGGTCAGCAGGAAGCAATTGCTCTCTGGGGACATGATCCGAGGGTTTATCAGACAACGGTAAAGGAATTTGTCAAAGATAAGAATGGAAATCTTTGCAAGGTGGTTCTTGTGAAACTGGAAAGCAAGAAGGATGAAAAGACCGGACGTATGATGATGGCAGAGGTCGCAGGAAGTGAGTACACGGTAAATGCAGAACTGGTGCTGATCGCAGCGGGGTTCCTCGGAAGTGAGGATTATGTGACAAAGGCATTCGGTGTGGAAGTCAATGAGCGCACGAATGTTAAAACAGCTCCGGGTGAGTATAAAACGAATGTGCCGAATATATTTACGGCAGGAGATATGCACAGAGGACAGTCGCTGGTTGTGTGGGCAATCCGGGAAGGAAGAGAAGCGGCACAGCAGATAGATCTGGATCTGATGGGGTATACGAATCTGGCGTAAAGCCGACAATGAAGAAGAGGACTGATTTCGCAATCAGTCCTCTTCTTCTTCGTGGGCGTGGTCATAAATTTTCTGGATTTCCGAATAGGGACAAATAAAATAAAAATCCGCTTGACAGGAACCAGGTCATCTTATATAATGTTGTTATTGCATGAGCAATACAAACAATTTATAAAATGGCCTGGTGGCTCAGCTGGTTAGAGCGCCGCCCTGTCACGGCGGAGGTCGTGGGTTCGAACCCCATCCGGGTCGTTTACAATAGAATAATGTTGTATATATGGGATCTTAGCTCAGCTGGGAGAGCATCTGCCTTACAAGCAGAGGGTCACAGGTTCGAGCCCTGTAGGTCCCATCATTTATTGAATAAACTGCTTATTTATCAGGCCGGTGTGGCGGAACTGGCAGACGCACAGGACTTAAAATCCTGCGGGACTTATACTCCCATACGGGTTCGATTCCCGTTGCCGGCATTTGGTTTATCCAATAAGTACGTGTAGCTCAGCTGGATAGAGCGTCTGGCTACGGACCAGAAGGCCGCGAGTTCGAATCTTGTCACGTACATCTTATCAACCCTGTATTATCTGTGCATACAGATGATGCAGGGCTTTTTGTTTATTATTTTATAATAGTGTTTGTTACATATTTTTAAATATAAAAGTATTAATCAAATTTCAAATGCCAGTATGCTTTGAAAACTGAAACATTATTTGCAATAAGAAATCTTATTTGGAAATTAGAACTTTAAAACTGTGAATAAAACCATTAATAATAGACATACTAAACAGTGAACTAAATTAAAGGAGGACACAGGTATGTCATATAATTCATCTAAAAACGAATCTAACAGCTATAACGAATCAAATAGTTATAATGAGTCAAACAGCTATAATGAAGCTGGAAAGAACGCATATAACAAGAGCTCATCAAAGAATTCATCAAAAAATACTTCTAATTCTTCAAAGAACTCATCAAAAGGTTCTTCTAACTCATCAAAGAATTCGTCAAAGAATTCATATAACAAGTCTACAGACAGCTCAGACTGCTATTAAAAAGCATTTCTTATAAAGATGGTTGTTTGCAATGAAAGGCTGTGCAAACAGCCTGATACATAGGAATTTAGGTTATAGTTATGAAAATCGAGCATAAAATATATTAAAATAAATATAAGAAATGCGTAATATGAATTGTGAATTAATAGGACCTAGAAAGTTAGAATATTATATAAATAATCCTTATTCTTATATTATTGACATAAGGAGTAAAGAAATGTATGACAGTGGTCATATAAAAGGAGCAGAAAATTATCCATATGACTATCTGAGCTCGTATGAGGGCATTAGAGCCTTTAAAAGCCAATACAGGGATAAAAGTGCCATATATATATTATATTGCGAAACTGGAACAAATAGTCTGCTTGTATGTAATAAGCTTGCATTATATGGGTATATTGTGAAATCACTGGCTGGTGGAATAAGAGGATATAACGGAAGATATTTACAGTTAAAGCCATAATATCTGAAGGTATGAAATTTTAGTGAAGAGAAAATGTGATTTAACTATTTTACTTGATTATTTATGGTAAGCATTTTAATATTGATATATATTGTTCGATATTAAGAATAAAATGGTTTAATATTGCTAGTCAGGCATTACTGCCAGATAGAACAATTATTATAAAATCTATAAAAGAATGTATGAATGGAGAAATGCAGGCATATGAAGAATACGTATGAATTGATTGCACCGTGTCATTTTGGATTAGAGTCAGTGTTAAAGCGTGAAATATACGATTTAGGCTATGATATATCCAAAGTGGAAGATGGAAAGGTTACATTTATAGGAGATGCGGATGCGATTGCAAGAGCTAACATTTTCTTAAGAACAGCAGAGCGTGTGCTGCTTAAGGTTGGTGAATTCAAGGCAACAACATTTACTGAACTGTTTGATAATACTAAAGAACTGGAATGGGAAGAATTCATTCCTAAGAATGGCAAGTTCTGGGTTACTAAAGCTAATTCTATCAATAGTAAGCTCTTTAGCTCATCAGATATACAGTCAATTGTAAAAAAGGCAATTGTAGAGCGTTTAAAGGTCAAATACGCCGTTAATTGGTTCGAGGAGGACGGAAACAGCTATCCTATAAGAGTAAGCCTTATGAAGGACGTTGTGACTATTTCGCTTGATACATCAGGGGATTCATTACATAAAAGAGGTTACAGACCAGCGGCAGGAAAAGCACCAATATCAGAGACATTAGCGGCTGCACTTATAATGCTTACACCTTGGAAATCAGACCGTATACTTATAGATCCATTTTGCGGAAGCGGAACATTTCCAATTGAGGCAGCAATGATAGCAGCCAATATTGCACCAGGAATGAATAGACGCTTTACATCTTTACGCTGGACTAATATAATAAATAATGAACTGTGGGATAACGCAGTAGAAGAAGCGGAAGACTTAATTAATTTAAGTATAGACACGGATATTCAGGGATTTGATATTGATGAAAATGTAATTAAAATAGCAAGAAGCAACGCTGCCAATGCAGGTGTTGAGGATTTGATACATTTTCAGGCAAGAAGTGTCAGCGAATTAAGTCATCACAAAAAATATGGCTTCATAATAACTAATCCGCCATATGGTGAACGTCTTGAAGACAAAGAGACGCTTCCAGCTATATATTCAGCATTTGGAAAGCAGTTTGCAAAGCTGGATTCGTGGTCAGCATATATGATTACATCATATGAAGATGCAGTTAAATATTTTGGACGTAAGGCAGATAAGAACCGTAAAATATACAATGGAATGCTTAAGACATATTTTTATTCATTTATGGGTCCTAAGCCACCAAAGAGAGGTTAATTATGAAGAGTATTATTTTGGCATCTAATAACAAGGATAAAGTTAAGGAAGTTAAAGAAATCCTGAAGGGGTACGACATTATTTCTATGAAAGAAGCTGGAATTGATGTTGATATTGAAGAGAACGGAACGACATTTGAAGAAAATGCTTTGATAAAAGCAAGAGCAATTATGAAGCTTACAGGCCAAATAACAATGGCAGATGACTCAGGGCTTGAGATAGATTATCTTAATAAAGCTCCTGGCGTGTATTCTGCACGATTTATGGGACACGATACTTCTTATGATATAAAGAATAAAGCTCTTATACAGAAGCTTGAGGGCGTTAAGGGAAGTGACAGAAGCGGACGCTTCGTATGTGCAATTGCAGTCTGTTTTCCAGATGGACGTGAAATAGTTAAAAGAGGAACAATGGAAGGGCTTATTGCCGAAGAGATAAAGGGAGATAATGGCTTTGGGTATGACCCGATTGTATATCTTCCAGAATATGGCAGGACGTCTGGCGAACTTGCACCTGAGGAGAAGAATAAGATAAGCCACAGGGGCAAGGCATTGGCTCTGATTAAAGAAGAGTTAGACAAATCGGAGGAATTATATGCAGAGGATAATGATAGTAAGTGATACGCACAGACGACACGGTAATCTGGCAGAGGCTATATATAACGAGGGACATCTGGATATGCTTATACATCTTGGTGATGTTGAAGGCGAAGAAGAGGTAATAAAAAGCATAGCCGGCTGTGAAACTATATTTATAGCTGGAAATAATGATTTCTTTTCACCGCTTGACCGCGAGAAAGAAATTGAACTTGGCGGTAAGAAAATATGGCTGACACACGGACATAATTATTATGTATCTTTGGATTTGAAAGTTATTGAGCAGGAAGCTGTTGCCAGAGGAATGGATATAGTTATGTTTGGACATACACACAGGCCGGTTATTATCGTGGAGGATAATATAACACTTATTAATCCTGGCAGCATATCGTATCCAAGACAGGCTGATGGTATACCAACTTACATAATTTTAGAGATTAATGACAATAATGAGTTTAATTTTGAATTAAAAAATGTATAGGAAACCCAGTAAAATAGGGCGTTTGGAGTATATGCTTCAAAAAAATTAAAAAAATTCAAAAAAAGTTTCAAAAAAGTGTTGACATATGGCGAATCATAGCATATAATCTATCTTGTTGTTGCGGTACACGAGTTAAGAACTTAAGAAACAACAACAAGATAAAACCTTTCGGGGTGTGGCTCAGCTTGGCTAGAGCGCTTGATTTGGGATCAAGAGGTCGCAGGTTCGAATCCTGTCACCCCGACTTACAATTTAATATATTATGCGGGTGTAGTTCAATGGTAGAACACTAGCCTTCCAAGCTAGATACGTGGGTTCGATTCCCATCACCCGCTTTGTGTGTCCGTAGCTCAGCTGGATAGAGCAACGGCCTTCTAAGCCGTGGGTCGAGGGTTCGAATCCCCCCGGGCACACTTTTTTTTAACCATATTGGTTAAGCACTTAAAAAGTGTGATACAAGTTGTTAATTAACTTGTAAGAGAGTTCTAAGAGAACTCTTATTTTATGTTATGGTGGGTATAGCACAGCTGGTTAGCGCGTCAGATTGTGGCTCTGAAGGTCCAGGGTTCGAATCCCTGTATCCACCCTTTAATTAATGGGCTATCGCCAAGCGGTAAGGCACAGGGTTTTGATCCCTGCATTACGCTGGTTCGAATCCAGCTAGCCCAGCTGGGTTGGTTGATAGAACTCCCAATCATCAGTTAATAGCATAAGGGCTCATAGCTCAGTTGGTAGAGCACTAGACTTTTAATCTAGGTGTCCCGGGTTCGAACCCCGGTGGGCTCATTGCAAAGGGAATGGTTGAAATACCGTTCCCTTCTTTTTTTGCCATAGTGGACTAGGGGTCAAACAGGTGTCGTAGTCTAAGAATGGGGAAAGTGTGATTTTAATATAAAAAGTATAAAAAGTCTGCAAAGCCGCATAAATACTGGGAGAATCGTTGGTGGTGAAGTTGGGCACTTTTTGGGCACTTGGTGATAGTGGAGAGCGGAATGATTGATAATTCTAGTTTTAATTAGTGCAATTAGGTTGAGTTTTATGTTAAAATTGGTAAAACAAATCGTTGTTTGGCGATTTGGTAAATCCCAATAAATTAGTTTTATATGGAACAGAAACTTTGAATTTACAGAACTACAAAGAAAGGATACATATTATGGAAGGAAGATTAATAGCATTTGTTATTTGGGTAATAATCGGCGTATTATTTATTGTAATGGGCATTTATGATTTTAATTCCAAGAAAGCAAAACCTTTCGGTTTTTGGGCAAATGCCGAGGTAGCGCCCATAGAAGATGTGAAAGGCTATAATCGTGCTTTGGGCATATTGTGGTGCGTGTATGGTATTTTGTTTACGTTAATTGGATTGCCTTTATTAGATGGGCTTAATTCGGGTTTGATTATTATACCTATATTGGGTGCAATGCTTATTAGTATTGCGGCTATGGTAGCGTATGTAGTAGGTATTGAACCCAAATGCCGCAAAAAGAAATAAATGAAAACTTCCAGTTTATAGATTTCATCTTACAAGATACCTGCAAATCACCAACCTGTAAATATATATAATAAATTTGATACAAGAAACAGAGCAAGTACTAAGGTAGCGAAAACCTTTCAGTACTTGCTCTTATTTTATTTACAGGAGGTTTGCTATGGATGACAAGATAGGTGCTGTTGTTGGTAAGTTACAGCAAAGACTTGGCGATGATTACGAGGTGAGAATTGTTGATGTAACAAAGAACAATGATACTGTGAAGAAAGGTATTTCTGTTAGGAAGAATGGAGAGAAAATCGGAAGAATATATTACTGGAATGGAGAAGCATTAGAAGCATTTTTGGATGATGTAGAAAGCAGTCCTCTTCCTGATATAGACTTTGAAATGAGCCTTAAGAAACAGAAGGACAACATAGTTGCTATTCTAATCAATGCTGAAGCGAATAAGGAACGGCTAAAATCTATGACAGAAACACTTAATGATATGATGAAAGAGTCTCAGGATATTGTATAAGATATTCCTGAGACTCTTTTTATATTGTCAAATGAAACGAGGCAGTTTGGAGCAATATGTATGCTATATCCAGAAGTCTTAAAGAAGTTCTGTGTGGAAAAGATGATTGATAATATAACGAAAAACAACATCATCTCCAAATATTGTATGATTACAGAAAGTAGAAATTAAGAAATTTCCTCTGTTTTCTTCTTTCTGTATTCATTTGGACTCATATGATAATATTGTCTAAACTTCCGGCAGAAATAGCCGGAACTTGTAAATCCGGTTTCTTCTGCAATGGAAGAAACCGATTTTTGAGTGATATAAAGTTGTTCAGCAGCCTGTGCTAGTCTGTATTGAATTAGATATGCTACCGGAGAACAGTGGATGCCAGTTTGAAAAATGTGTAAAGCTCCACTTTTGCTGATAGATGCCGATGCCGCAATCGTCTCCAATGTAATCTCTTCCATGTAGTGATCATGAATATACTGCATCATAGCTTGTAATCTTGCTTGTTTGTGATTTAATCGATGAATACTGTTAGAATCAGAAGTCCAGTCCATATTTTTTTGCAATATGTTCCAAAGCTGAAATAAAAGTTGTATAGTACATAATTCATTATCCGGCTTAGTTTCCTGAATAGTACAAATTTGCGACAAAAGTTGTAGCACCTGTTTTCCAAATGTGTTGGATGGACTGAAAACTTGATATGGAACAGACGAGCTTATCACAGGAAGAATATATTTTTCGTAAATGAGGCTGTTTTCGGGTGCTAATAGGGTTGGCGAAAAAACAATATTAGGTGCAAATGTACTGCTTTGTGCTTCAAAACGATGCAGGACACCGCTATTGATAAATATGCCGCAACCTTTATGTAGTTCTATTTTACTTGTACCTATAAGGCAGAGCGCAGTACCTTCAGCAGTATAAAGAAATTCTAATTCATGATGCCAATGCCAGTCAATGCGATGGAAGTCAAATTTCCAAATATTATCAGGATAGTATGCAAATGGATAACGATTGTTGCCATGCTGGATGGTTTCTCGTAGTGTTTCATCTGTAGTTATCTTAAAAGTCTCCATGCTATATTTCCTCATAAATAATAAAATTTGTTATATTGTACCATAAATATATGATTTTATACAATGACTAGATATAAAGTTTACGATATAATCACATTTATTAGAGGAGGACAAAATGAAAAGCCAATATAATAAGACAATTACAGCCTGTTTTGTAGGTTATATTGTACAAGCTATCGTTAATAATTTTACACCACTGCTTTTTATGTTTTTTCAGAAATGCTATCATATTCCAATTTCCCAAATTACATTGTTAGTGACTTTTAATTTTGGGATACAACTACTGGTTGATTTTCTTTCTGTCAGATTTGTTGATAAAATAGGATATCGGATATCAATGATTATAGCTCATGTTCTAGCAGCGGCAGGATTATTCCTTCTTACAGTTTTACCAGAGATTTTACCAGTTTCCTTTATTGGAATTTTGATTGCTGTAATGATCTATGCGGTAGGTGGTGGACTTTTGGAAGTCCTAGTCAGTCCAGTTGTTGAGGCTTGCCCATCCGACAATAAGGAAAAAGCAATGAGCCTGTTGCATTCTTTTTATTGCTGGGGACACGCCGGAGTTGTACTCATATCAACCGTGTTCTTTTATGTAGTCGGTATAGATAACTGGAAAATATTAGCCATTATTTGGGCGGTTATTCCAATTGGAAATGCTTTTGTTTTTTCAAAGGTTCCCATTGCACCATTGCTTGAGGATGGAGATACCGGACTTGGATTAAAGGAATTGTTTCGGATGAAAATTTTTTGGATTTTGTTGATTATGATGATATGTGCAGGAGCAAGTGAGCAAGCAGTAAGTCAATGGGCCTCTGCTTTTGCAGAAAAAGGTCTTGGAATTTCAAAGGCAGCCGGCGACTTAGCAGGGCCGATGGCATTTGCGGTTCTAATGGGAATATCAAGATTGTTTTATGGTAAGTATGGTGACCGTATCAATTTGGAACACTTTATGATTTATAGTAGTTTTTTATGTATTTTATCCTATTTAGGGATTTCATTATTCTCGATTCCGCTATTAAATCTGATTGCCTGCGCTGTCTGTGGGCTTTCAGTGGGAATCATGTGGCCTGGAACTTTCAGCAAGGCATCAGCAGCTTTGCCCAAAGGGGGAACAGCCATGTTTGCATTGCTGGCATTAGGTGGAGATATAGGTTGTTCAGGAGGTCCTACATTGGTTGGAATGGTATCAGGAGCTTTTGGGGATAACCTAAAGATGGGAATTTTGGCAGGAATTATTTTTCCAGTGTTGCTACTTATAGGAGTCATTCTTTGCAGAAGACAAAAGAAAATTACTAATTATAATACAGTGAAAAGTAGGCACTAAATATAGCTGCTTATTAAAATAAAAAAGAAAGTGAGAAAAAAGATGGAATTTTTGAAAAACAATCCTAAATGGATACGTCAACCAAAGCAGGTACAAATTAGTGAGGATAAAGTTGTAATTCTTACAGAAAGGGGTACCGACTTATGGGCACGCACTTATTATGGTTTTCAAAATGATAATGCTCCAGTATTTCAAGTTGAAACAACGGACAAGTACTTTTCTTTTATTGTTAAAACAGAATTCGAGAGTACCTGTCGTTTTGACCAGTGTGGTGTGGCTATGTATTTAAATAGTGATAATTGGTTTAAGGCATCTATAGAATATGAGAATAAAAAAATACAGCGATTGGGAAGCGTTGTAACCAATCATGGATATTCTGACTGGGCAACAACAGACATATCCTCTGATATTAAAAGTATGTGGTATCGTTTTTCACGAAGGGACAGTGACTACTGTATTGAATGCAGTGAGGATGGCATAAATTTCAGACAAATGCGTATTTTCCATATGTGGGAAGGTGCAGAAAAAATTACTTATGGAATATATGCATGCAGCCCGACAGAAGGCTCATATAAGGCAACATTTTCAAATATGCAGATTACGGAATGTAAATGGGAATCAGATGCAGACTGGCGTGATTGATGATATGATTTCTAAAGATAAATCTCATATGAGAATCATTATCAGTTAAATTGAATAATAAATATAAGCCAAAAATAATCCCCGAAAAATTTTAGAATTTTTGGGGATTATTTAACATTATAAATAAAGAGTGTTCTCTGCATCAACCCATATTTGTATCGTTCCATCAAGATATAATTTTGCATATTCGACAGGTTTATCAATGGCAAGTGCATTTAATGCACAATCATAAGAAATGATAGATAATTTTTATATTATCATATTCAAAAGCATGTGAAAATAGTGGACATAATGTTTTGGACGATTTTGCTGAGGTCAGCAAAACCGTAGAAGCTGGTGCAACACATAAATCTACAAAGGATTATGAATTATCAAGATATGCTTGCTATTTTTCAAAATGCAGGTTATATGGGACTTTATGGAGGTCTTGATGTTGAAAAACCGTTTTCTTTTTTTGCCATAGTGGATAGTGAATATGGAATGTGAATATATAAGGGGAGTGATGGTTTGAATAACAGTTCAGAAATCTAAATCAACAATAAGTGAACATATTAGCAATATATATAAATAGGGAGAATTAAAAAGAGAGGATACAAGGAGAAATCCGGAAATTCCGAAATTCCGAAATTTCTACAAAACCTGCAATAATAAACAATGATAAGCTGTGGAATACAAAAAATGATATTTTAAATATTACACAGGCTACTGACTTATATATTGATAATTATAGTTTTAACTTGGTTGAGTTTTATGTTAAAATGGGTAAAACAAATCGGAATTTGTCGTTTTATTAATTTACATATATGCCTTTTACATAAAAAAGTGTTATTTTAGTTCCGCAACCGTTCGCAACCAAAGAAATATCGTGATAGTTGGTGGTAGCAACCATGAAATTTCGCTATCATGAAGTCACGAAAGGAGGTAATTAAGTGAAATATGATTTTTTAGGAGTTATTGTTTTTGGTATTGTACTGCTAATCGGGGTGGCGGTGATAGCGGCATTTATCACTGTGGGAATTTTCCTCATAAGAGCATTGAGTAGATATGTTAAATCAGGCAATGTCAGAAAAGAAAAGTCCAGCATCAAGAAATCTCTCGGTGAGGTTTTGAAGCAGCATCGTGAAGAGTGTAAGATGACGCAGGAGTTTGTTGCAGAATCTATCGGCGTAAGCAGGCAGGCTGTCTCTAAATGGGAGACCGGAGCATCTGACCCAAGCACTTCCAATCTGCTTACACTTGCAAAATTGTTCAACACTACGGCAGAAGAACTATTACGTGAAGTACAATAAGCGTGTAAAACGGATGTAAGACAACTGATTCACTATAAAGGAAAGGTCTATCAGATATGAAGAAAAGACAAGAAGATTTAAGATAAGATATATCGTTTTTGGATTATTAGGTGTTATGGCTTTAGCGGCACTTGTATTTATGCGTTTTGGAGGTTTTGGCACAGGAGAAAATGTGAATCCAGAAGAGTTTTTAGCTTATGCTGAACCCGTTGAAAATATAACTGTGCCTGAAAGTGCAAAAATAATTGCATTGGGAGAAGCTACTCACGGAAATGCAGAATTTCAGCAGTTGAAGCTGGAAGTGTTCAAGCTGATGGTAAAAAATAATGGTGTTAGGGCGTTTGCCCTTGAAGGTGACTACGGCGGTTGCGAGCAGGTAAACCGATATATACACGGCGGTGAGGGGACAGCACAGGAAGCAGCCGCAGCGATTGGATTTTCCATTTATAGAACGGAAGAGATGGCAGAACTTATCTCCTATATGCGCCAGTACAATGAAAGTGCATTGGAAGGCGAAGACCTTCGCTTTTACGGTTTTGATATGCAGAGGCTTTCTTACAGCATGAGGTTTTTGAAAGAATCCTGCAAAGAACTGGAAGTGGACACAACAAACTTGCAGAAACTTGTGGAAGGTGAAAACTGGAGCAGTGAATGCGATTTATCTACTCGAACTGAAACCCTTACACAAGTGAAGAAAGAATTGGAAAGCAAGAACGGTTCGGAAAATGCAATTCACTTTGTAGATATTTTAATGCAGCATTCCGAGCTTCAAACTCTGACAAATGATGATGGTGCTACATTAAGAGATCAATCTATGGCAGAAAATGTACAGTGGATTTTACAGCAGGAGCAGCGAAATGGGCATGAAAAAATCTTTGTGACAGGTCACAACAGCCATGTCGCAAAATGGGGCAGTTTTGACTCGATGGGTAAACTTCTTTCCAAGGACGCAGCAAACGGTTACTATGTCATTGGTACCGATTTTTATAAAACCCATTGCAATATGCCGACCAGTTCGCCTGAAAAGCGTACAATTCAGGTGTTTTATTCCCATGACCCTTTAGCAAAGGCGGCAAAACTGGCGGGATTTGATATTTGTTGGTTGGATTTTACTAAAGTCCCGGAAAATTCTGAACTGGGTAGGCAGGCTTCTGAATACACCTATATGGGAACACTTGGAGAAAGCTACTCAATCATTATGCGACTTCTTCCTCCAAGTTATCGAATGTTTCAACCTCCTGCGGAGCTTTATGATAGTATGATATTTGTAACGGATGCGAACCCTACAAAAATATTAGAAGAATAACGTATGCAAAACTTCCTGTTTTTGAAACTGGAAAATCGGAAGCTGAGGAGATAGACTATTGAGAACATATGAGAATAAAGACGAACTTAAAAACGAGATAAATAAAAGCTTTGCAAAATATATTTCAGAATTTAATGATATTCCGGAGCATTTAAAAGATAAGAGAATTGATGAGATCGATCGAACTCCGGCAGAAAATCTTGCTTATCAGGTTGGCTGGACAACTCTTGTTATTAAATGGGAATCAGACGAAAGAAAGGGTATTCCTGTCAAAACTCCTTCGGATAATTTTAAGTGGAATCAGCTTGGCGAATTATATCAATGGTTCACAGATACATATGCTCAGCTGTCACTGCAAGAATTGAAAGACAGATTGAATGAGAATATCAACTCTATTTATGCAATGATTGATTCTCTGAGTGATGAAGAATTATTTAAACCACATATGAGAAAATGGGCTGACGAAGCAACTAAAACAGCTGTCTGGGAAGTATACAAATTCATACATGTTAATACAGTTGCTCCGTTTGGAACCTTTAGAACCAAGATTAGAAAATGGAAAAAGATTGCACTATAACTTCCAGTTTGTACATTATGGAGAATATTGGTGTGAAAAATAAGCTCGATAGCTTATTTTATCACACGACTATTTGTTTATGAGCAGAATAAATAGCCATTGATGGCAGAGGAAAATTGCCTGTGCAAATTATTCTTCGCCTCTTCGCAACAAAAGTTGCTCAGAAATGGAAATTAGAATGAAGATTAATGAATATCAGAAATTGGCAATGACGACTTTAAATCCTGAACTAAGTAAAAGAAATGTATTAATAAATAGTGTAATGGGATTATGTGGCGAATCAGGAGAAGCCATTGATATAGTAAAAAAATGGATGGCTCAATGACATGAATTGGACAAGGAACATTTTACAAAATACCTGTAAATCATCAACATACAACTATATATAATAATTTTGATATAAAGAAACAGAGCAAGTACTAAGGAAACAAAACCTTTCTGGTACCTGCTCTTATTTTATTTAGTGAAATTATTAGAAAAAATTTTCATTGACAAAATTAGAAAGGTATGTTTTAATCTATTAAAGTTAGTCAAGGGTAACTATAATTAGTCTTAGAGGACAAGAGGTTGAAAAAAGTAAATGATATCTCCAAATCTAAAACATTATATGTGGTTGTAATAATTTTCCTGATGGCAGCACTTGTGATTACAGTTATTACTGCGGTATCACTTGGACAGGTAAATATAAAAGTATCAGACACATATAAAATTATTTTTGGAAAGCTTACACATCATGATGAAATATTTAATTCTTCCAGCAAAGCAATGATTGCAATAGTCTGGAATATGAGATTGCCAAGAGTTCTTCTTGGCTTGTTGGCCGGTGCCGGACTTGCATTATGTGGATGTGTGATGCAGGCAACAGTTAATAATCCAATATCTGAGCCATATATTCTTGGTGTGTCATCAGGCGCTACATTTGGTGCAACCCTGCTTATAGTTATGGGACTGGGAGCGTTTGTTTCCGGTGGTGCATTTGTGGGAGCAGTTATAGCAACAGTTATGGTTCTTGGAATTGCTTCCGGACATGGGAAAATGACTACGACAAGGCTTATTCTTGCAGGAACTGTTGTTAATGCCTTGTTTACAGCATTTTCTAACTTTATTATCTCAGTTGGAGCCAATGCTGACAGCATAATGACAATCAAGTTCTGGACTATGGGTTCACTTGCTAATGCAGGCTGGAAAAGTATTATACTTCCTGCAGTTGTTGTAATAGCTGTTACATTATTTTTCTGTACGCAGTATCGCATACTTAATACGATGATGTTAGGTGATGAAACGGCAGTTACACTTGGAATAAATTTAAGCCTGTACAGAAAAGTTTATATGACATTAATAGCAGTAGTAACAGGTGTGCTTGTTTCAAGCTGTGGAATAATTGGTTTTGTAGGACTTATAATACCACATATATCAAGGGCATTTGCAGGAACGAATCATAAGAGATTAGTGCCAGTGGTGATACTTCTTGGAGCGATATTTCTTATATGGGCTGATGTTCTTGCAAGAGTACTGGTTAAGAATGCAGAGCTTCCTATAGGAATATTTACAGCTCTGGTTGGTGCTCCATTTTTTATATACATTGTAACTAAGAAGAATTATGGCAGGGAGTAGTTATGGAACTTAGATGTGATAATATACAGTACAGTATAGAGGGCAGCAGAATATTAAATGGCATATCGCTTGGTGTTAGTAATAATGAGTTCCATACAATACTAGGACCAAATGGTTGTGGTAAAACCACGTTTTTAAAGACGGTTTACAGAATAACAAAACCGGATCTTGGAGCGATATATCTGGATGGAAAACCTCTGGATAATATAAGTATAAGAAAAAGTGCACAGAATATGGCAGTTGTTGCACAGTTCAATAATCTTAATTTTGACTGTTCTGTGCTTGATGTAGTTATGCTTGGCCGTACTCCTCATCTAAAGCTGTCTCTTATACACATCTCCGAGCCCACGAGACGGACTCCTA
>OJQJ01001158.1_pt1 | contig 14850 bp, 10 predicted proteins | sample 1598671 | NCBI WGS metagenome assembly OJQJ01 (sample SAMN03922499, study PRJEB24848) | human gut metagenome | isolation source: stool sample | host: Homo sapiens | place: Germany | collected 2011-11 | reverse complement strand
CTATCGCAAAGCCGGAGTGGGAACGAGGCGACCACATGACCCCGCTGAAAAAGGCACTGGAGCACGAGAAGCTGGTCACCGCCAGCATCAATGCCATCTACGCCGCCGCATACGAGGTCAGGGACTTCCGCACCATGCAGATGCTGGACTGGTTCATCAAGGAACAGGGCGAGGAAGAGAAGAACGCCGCTGACCTCATTACCAAGATGGATCTGTTCGGCGGTGACAGCAAGGGGCTGTATATGCTAAACAGCGAGCTGAAGGCACGGGTCTACACCGCGCCCTCGCTGGTGCTGTAAGCCCCGCGTGTCTGCGGGCTTTCGCATCAGGCAAAAGGCAGACTGCATACAGGTGGCCTGCCTTTTCTTCCACCAGATGGTTAGAACTGACTAACCATGTATAAAACAGAAAGGACTTCAGAACTTGAACAAGGAAAAGGAGATCGAAACCGTTACCCTCATGGTGCGCCGGTATTGTTGGGGCGTGCATGGGACAAGGGGCGAGGCGCTTTGTCCGGCGTGCAATGCGCTGCTGGAATACGCCCGGCAGCGGCGGGACAGATGCCCGCACGGGGACAACAAGCCCTTCTGCTCAAACTGCCCCATCCACTGCTACAAGCCGGAAATGCGCCAACAGATGCGCGCCGTGATGCGCTATGCAGGGCCGCGGATGCTACTGAGCCACCCCATACTGGTGCTGCGCCATATGGCGGAAACCATGCTTAGGAAAAGGAGAAACTCCCATGCCGGATAAACAGCTTTTGCGCCTCTTGGGCGAGGACAAACGATATATCTACCGCGCCGTAGCGTGGATGCTTACGGGCTCTTTGTGCAGCATCGGCTTTACGGCCTGCCTGTGCTATGGGCTTCATCTGCTCCTTACCGATACAAGGGCGTCCTTCTATCTGCTTCCTTTCGCTTTGGGAGCGGTATGCGCGGCGGTGCGCTTTCTTGCCACGATTCGCGCCGCGGCGGTGCGGGACAGGCTGGGGCGCAGCGTGAAGAAAAGCCTGCGCACGCAGCTGTACGCAAAGCTCCTGCGCCTCGGCGTGCGGGAGACGAAAACCGTGAAGATGGCGGGGCTGACCCAGCTGGCAACGGAGGGCATCGAGCAGCTGGATCTGTACTATTCCGCCTACCTGCCGCAGTTTTTCTACGCCATGCTCTCGCCGCTGCTGCTATTCGGCATCTGTGTATTCCTCAACTGGCGCGTGGCGGCGGTGCTGCTGGCCTGCGTGCCGCTGATCCCCGTGTCTATCGTGGCGGTGTCCCGCTTTGCCAAGCGCATATTCGCCAAATACTGGGGCCAATACACCGCCATGGGCGACGTGTTTTTAGACAGCGTGCAGGGGCTGAAGGAGCTGAAGCTCTTTCGCGCGGACGCAAGGCGGCAGGCGTATATGAACGAGAACGCCGAGGAATTTCGGAAAATCACCATGAAAGTGCTGGTCATGCAGCTTGCCAGCGTGACCATCATGGACCTTGTGGCCTTTGGCGGCGCGGGGATCGGCGCGGCGCTGGCGGTATCGGGAACGCAGAACGGCGGAGGCATTGCCGCCGCGCTGTTTCTGGTGCTGGTGGCGGCGGAGTTCTTTCTGCCGCTCCGGGCCTTCGGAAGCGCCTTCCATGTGGCCATGAACGGGGTCAGCGCGGGTAAGCTGATGCTGGCGCTGCTGGAGGAACCGGAGCCCGCATGGGGCGAGGAGCGGCCCCGCGGCGGGAGACTGGAGCTGGAGGACGTGCATTTTTCCTATGCGCCGGGGCGGGAGACGCTGCACGGCGTGTCCGCCGTATTCCCTGAGCGGGGCATGACCGCCATCGTGGGGGAAAGCGGCTGCGGCAAGACCACGGTTGCCAAGCTCCTGACCGGGGCGCTGCGCCCCGACTCCGGCCGGGTGCTTTTAGACGGCAAGCCGGTCGAAAGCCTTGACAGGGAAGCGTATTACGCTTCCCTCGCCCATGTGAGCTGCGAAACCTTTCTCTTTCACGACACCATACGCGCAAACTTCCTGCTGGCAAACCCGCACGCGACGGAGGAAGAGATGTGGCGGGCGCTTGCCCTTGTACGGCTGGACGGCCTTGTGCGGGAGCGGGGCGGCCTTGATTTTGTGCTGAACGAGGACGCGGCGGACATCTCCGGCGGGCAGAAGCAACGGCTGGCACTGGCCGTCAACCTCACCGCCCCCAAGCGGATCTATATTTTCGACGAGGCCACCGGCAACATCGACGCCGAGAGCGAGGGTATCATCATGGAGGTCATCCGCTCCCTCAGCACCTTTGCTGGCGTGACGGTCATCACCCACCGTCTGGCCAACGTGGCGGCAGCAGATAGCATTTTGTACATGGAGGACGGCCGTATCTGCGAGCAGGGCGACCACGCCTCACTGATGGCCCGGGGCGGACGCTATGCTGCATTGTTCTGCGCGCAGCGGGAGCTTGAGCAGGGCTATTTGGAGCTGATAAAGGAGGCGCAGGCATGAAAAAAGAGCTATCCCGCAGAAGCGGCGTGCGAATTGCGGCGGAGCTGATGAAGCTCCTGGGCGGCAGGCTTTCCGCCGTTATGCTGCTGGCGGTATTGAACGGGAGCCTCGGCTTCCTGTGCGCCATGGGCGTACCCTTTTTCGGCGCGGTGGGCATCGCAAAGGCACTGGGCGAGAGCATTCCCCTGTCCTACGGCGCCATTGCGGCCCTCTGCGTGGGCTGCGGCGTCCTGCGCGGGGGACTGCGGTATCTGGAGCAGTACGGCAACCATTATATCGCCTTCCGGCTGCTGGCGGTGCTTCGGGACAAAATCTTCACCAAGCTCCGGACCCTTTGCCCTGCCAAGCTGGAAAACCGGCAGAAGGGCAGCCTCCTCACCATGATCACAGCGGACATCGAAACGCTGGAGGTATTCTATGCCCACACCGTTTCCCCCGTCTGCATCGCCGTGCTTGTATCGGCGGTGGTGATGGTGGTCACCGGGCTTGCTGCAAGCTGGTATCTGTCCCTGATCGCGGCGGCGGCCTATCTGTGCATCGGCGTTCTGCTGCCCCGGTTTTTCTCCCGCCGCATGGCCGATACCGGTATGCGGTACAGGCGGGAGCTTGGGGACTTTGGCGCGTATTTTCTTGACAGCATCAAGGGCATACGGGAGCTTGTCCTCTATAACGCCGGAGAGGCCCGGGCCGCCGAAGTCGACCGCCGCTCCAACGCCATGCTGGGAAGAACGAAGACCCTCAAGTGGGAAACGGCCCTTTCCGCCGCTGCTACGGAGGCCGCCGTGTCGCTATCGGTGCTGGCAGTGCTGGCTGTAGGAATCTTTCTCGTTCACAGCGGCAGCCTCAGCGTGGGGCGCATGGTGCTGGGCGTGACCGCCGTGTTCGGCAGCTTCGGCCCGGTCATCGCCGTGTCCGCCCTGCCCGCAAACCTCAACCAGACCTTTGCAAGCGGGGAGCGCATTCTCCGTCTGCTGGAGGAGCAGCCGGAGGTGGAGGCCGTGGAGAACGGCACGGAACTTTCCTATGAGGGCTTGGAGGTACACGACCTATCCTTCGCCTATGGCGGGGAGACGGTGCTCAGGGGCGTCTCCATGACCGCCCGCAAAAACGAGATCGTCGGCATCGTGGGGGAAAGCGGCTGCGGAAAGTCCACGCTGCTGAAGCTGCTGCTGCGGTTCTGGGAGCGCTCCGGCGGCCAGATACGCTATAACGGCACAGACATTGACGAGATAAACACCGAGAGCCTGTACCGAAACGTCACCATGGTCAGCCAAAGCACCTATCTGTTCGACGCTACCATTGCCGAAAACCTGCGCGTCGCAAAGCCCGACGCCACGGACGAGGAGTTGATGGCGGCGCTGCGGATGGCCTCCGCCGAGGAGCTGGTGCAGGCACTGCCCGAGGGGCTGAATACCCCCGCCGGACTGCTGGGCGGGCGGCTCTCCATGGGCGAGCGGCAGCGCATCGGTCTGGCGCGGGCGTTTCTCTCCGGCTGCCCGCTTATCCTGCTGGACGAGCCCACCAGCAATGTGGACAGCATCAACGAGGGTGTGATCCTGCGGGCGCTTTTGAAGCACAAACAGGACAGGACGATTATCCTTGTATCCCACCGCGCATCCACCATGGCGGTGGCGGACCGGGTATACAAAATGGAAAACGGACAAATGGAGGAGCAAGCAATATGAATCGCGGATACTTTCAGAAATTTCAGATCAAGGACGTGGTCTTCCTCGCCATCATGTCGGCGGTGGCACTGGCCACCTGCGCGGTGATGCCGCTGGTGATCAGCCTGCAGCCGCTGATTTTCGGCATTTCTCAGCTGGTCACGGCGCTTCAGATCGGCGTGTTCTTTGCCATTGGTCTGTATAAGGTGCGAAAGCCCGGCTCGCTGCTGATCATGGCGCTGATGATGGGGCTCATCCAGCTGATGATGTCGCCGCCCATGTTCCTCTCCAGCGTTTTGAACGGCATTTTGATCGAGCTTATCGTGCTGCTGCTGTTCAGAGGATATGAAAAGGATGCCGCCGTATTTGTGGCCGCCATGCTGCACACGCCCTTGTCGCTGCCCTTCAACTACTTCTATAACCGGCTCGTGAAGGGCGCGGACAGCCCGCTTGCGGCGGTAGCGGACCGAGCGCCGCTTGCCGCCGTGGGGATGACGCTGGCCGTCGTCGCCGTGTCCGCACTGGGAGCGCTGATCGGCATCAAGATCGCAAGGGAGCTGAAAAAATCGGGAGTGCTGAAGAAATGAGCGAAAAACTGTATGTGAAGCATCCTCTTTTTCCCATGGCGGGCATTGCCGTGTCCGTATTCACCTTTGCCTTTGGCCTTGCCATGGCGAAAAGCCCCAGCGTGTTTTTCTTTCTGGGCGGGATGTGGCTGCTGCTGGCGCTGTTCGGGTATCTCCGCCCCTGCCTTGCGGTGCTGCCCGCCGCGTCGCTTCTTTGCGGCATCTTCTGCGCCCTGACCTACGCCATATCCCGGGACACCGCCCAGACCTCGGCCGCCGCCGCACGGATGCTGGCGCTGTGCGTCGCGGCCATACCGGGGCTGGGGCTTGCGCCCGTCTGCCTTGTCCGGGGCTTTTCCTGTATGCGCCTGCCCCGTGTGCTGACGCTTGCCATGCTCATCACCTTCACGTTTTTTCCGCTGCTGCGGGCGGAGGTGCGGCAGACCCGGGAGGCCATGCGCACGCGGGGCGCGGGAGGGCTTTTGAACCCCACCATCCTCTACCGGGCCTTTCTGATCCCGCTGATGGTGCGGCTGGTCAACCTGTCGGACACGCTGGCCCTGAGCGTGGAGACCCGGGGCTTTAGCACCGAAGCCGCGCCGTACACCGTGTACCGGCCTGTGTATTTGCAGGTGAAGGACGGGGCGTTCGCGGCGCTGAGCGCGCTGTGCGCCATGGGGGCGGTGCTGCTGTGAGAGCCATCGAGTTCAAAAATGTGTCCTTCCGCTATGAGGATATGCCGGAGCCGGTGCTGAAAAACGCCTCCTTTTCACTGGAATACGGGCGTCTTGCCCTGCTGTACGGCGATTCGGGTCAGGGGAAAAGCACGGTTCTGTCCATCCTGTCGGGCGTTATCCCCAACGTGACCAAGGGAACGCTTTCCGGCGAGGTGCGCATCGGCGGCGAGGATGTATCCGGGCAGAGGATAAGCGACATTTGCCGCAGGGCAGGCGTGGTGCTGCAAAACGCCGACGCGCAGATCATCCACCAGCGGGTGGAGGACGAGCTGGCCTTTGGCTGTGAAAACTTCGCCTTTTCGCCGGAGAAGATCGGCGGCTGCATCGAAAAGGCCTGCGACCGGATGGCGCTGTGTCCCCAATGGGGCACCCGCACCCTCTCCGGTGGGCAAAAGCAGCGGCTGATCACCGCCTCCGCCCTGACCACCGAGCAGAAGATACTCCTTTTAGACGAGCCGCTGGCAAACCTTGACCGCAAGGGCGCGGCGTTTCTCATGGCGTCGCTGCGGACGCTGACCGAGTCCGGCTATGCGGTGCTGCTCGTGGAGCACCGGCTGGAACAGGTCCTGCCGTTTGCCCATGAGGTATGGCGGCTCCGAAACGGAACGCTTGAGAGGCAGACCGGCCGGGAATCGCTCTATGCCACACAGCCGGAGGCGGCAGAGCCTGTCCCCACAGAGGCAAGGCGGGAGGAGCCGGTCATGACCCTGCGCGGCGTGGGCTGGCGCGCGGGCGGACGCAGCATTTTAGAGGGCGTCGATCTAAACATATTCCGCGGCGAGCGACTTTTGCTCCTTGGCGACAACGGCTGCGGAAAGACCTCCCTGCTGCGGCTGATGGCCCGGCTGGCGCGTCCCACGGCGGGAGAGATCCGGCAGTTCATCGACCCCGCTTTAGGGCAGCGGCGCGGCAGCCGGGCATGGTTTCGGCGGGTTGGCGTGGTGTATCAGAACCCCAACTGCCAGCTCTTTATGCCGACGGTTGCCCAAGAGGTGGCCTTCGCCGCCAAAAGCGAGGGCTTTGCGCGGGAGATCATGGAGCTGTTCGACATTATGCATCTATCGGAGAGGCATCCCCACTCCCTTTCCGAGGGACAGAAGCGCCGGGTGTCCATTGCCGCCGTGGCTGCCTCTCAGCCGGAGCTGCTGCTGTTGGACGAGCCTACCGTGGGGCAGGACGGCGAGGGGCTTCGGACGCTGCTCCATGCACTGAACCATCTGCATACGCGCACAGGCAGCACCATCGTCACCGTCACCCATGACCGCCGGTGTGCGGGCGCCCTGTGCGACCGGGTCGCATGGCTCCGAGAGGGACGCATCGAAAAAACCGGCGGCCCGGAGCTGATCGAGGCCGCATGGGGAGATTTGGCGACGCTGTGAAGCCGCGCATGGCATAGACTGCCGGCTTTTCTCCTGCCTCGCCTGCCGGAAAGAAATCTTGTGAAATACGGAATAATCATCAGATCCGTTCAATTGACACGCCACACAGCGCCATGTTAGACTAGACCCCCGGGAGCGAGAAAAACCGCGAAAGCTCCCGACCTATCATCGGCAACTATAAAATAGAAAAGAGGCGGTCGTGTGAAAGTGAAGAAACTTGTTAGCACAATCTTGGCGTGTATGATGGTCATGACCATCAGCGCGCCCCAGGCGTTTGCGGCAGAGAAGCCGCAAAACATAAACCAGGCCGGTCAGACAGAGGCGTTTTTTGACGACTTCTCCGGCAACGCGCTGGATACCGGCAAATGGCTGGTAGCGGAAAAAATGTGGGGCGGTTGGAATGGCGGCGTTGTTCCTGAAAACGTCTCTGTATCCAGCGGTACGCTAAAGCTGGAGGGACACGGCAATCTGTACACCGGCGATGTGCAGGGCTGCAACAAAAATCTTCCCGGCGGCATTCGTACCGGAGCGGCCATTGCCACCCGTGACTACTATGCTTCCGGGTGCTATGAGGTCGTGGCGAAGGTGGCGCCGGTGTTTGGCGCGTGCTCCGCGATCTGGACATTTGAGTACGAGGAATACGACAAGGATTCCGAGGAGTACAAGAATTACCCCGACCAGACCGGCAAGCTCGCCATCGTGAATCACGAGATCGACATTGAGCTTCCCACGGCAAACGCCGATTTCGACACACCCACCTTCCGTGCTGCGCGATTCAATACCTACGAAATGGAAAACCGCAGCAAGTCTCACTTTCAGACGCTTCCTGAGGCGGTAGACGATGGACAGTGGCATACCTACCGCTTCGACTGGCATACCGGAGATGCGAACGAGCAGCCCCGCGTGGATTTCTATGTGGATGGACAGCTGCTGTATACCAGCTACGAGCATATTCCCACCCATGCCAGCCGTCTGTGGCTGGGTATTTGGTTCCCGGCGTCCAAGGACAGCGACGGGGACGGCTTTGGCGATACCGGCTGGACCGGAACCGCCGATTTTGATACCGCTGTTTTTGAAATTGACTCTGTCAGGATCACCCCTTACTGCGAGGCGGGCGACACGGTGGGAAACGAAACGTATCCCAAGGACGGCTGGGCCGCAGATTCCTTCCCCGAGGATATTGAGGCCGAACGGTATGAGCATATCCGCAACGGAGATTTCTCTGCGGGAGCAGAGAATTGGACTGCCTCCGGCGGTGCGGAGGTGTCCGATGGGCGGGGTATCCTGAGGACCGGCTCTGCCACACACACGCTTTCCCAGTCAATTGCGGTTCAGCCCAACATGACCTACACGCTGAAGGCAGACATTGTTTCCGATGGCACAAGGGTCACGCTTGGCGTCCGCAAGGCCAACGGTTCTGCCAACACACACGAGATATATACGGATTCCGGAGAGAAGGTCCTTACCTTCACCACCGGGAAATCGTGCAGGGAAATGGAGGTCTATGTTCAGGTGGAGCGGTATCAGGACGGAGCTCCCGCGTATGTGGATAACATCTCGGTGATCAGCGGGAAAAACGCGCCGACATCCCCCGGTATCCCCGCACCGGAGCCTGAGCCTGCGGAACCGCCGGCAGAGAAGCCGGAATTCATTGTCAACGGCGCTTTTGCGGATGGGAGCAGCGGCTGGAGCCTTTCCGGCGGCGCTGAGATCGCAGAGGGCGTTGCAAGGCTGGCCTCCGGCTCCAATACGGACCGCATGACCCAGACGGTGCAGCTGGAAAAGGGAAAAACCTATACGCTGTCTGCCGATATCGTATCCTGCGGAGCAAGGCTGCAATTTGGCGTCAGCGACTACAACGGACGCTACACGCAGCTGGAAAAGGTCGTTGATGCAGACGGAATCGTCCAGCTGACCTTTACCACTGCTGCCCATATCGACACGGTGAAGATTTATTTCCAGGTGCTTCGCTATCAGCAAAGCAGCAGTCCTGTCCTCATAAGGAACGTCTCGCTGGTAGAGGGTGAGATGGGGAATATTCCGGAGCCTGCACCGGAACCGGAGCCTGCACCGCCTGCGGGTGCGAGCCTCCTGCCAAACGGAGACTTCTCCAACGGAGCAGACCACTGGAGGCTCTCCGGAAGCGCGGCAATTGAGAGCGGCGCTGCCGTGCTGGCCTCTGGCTCCAATACGGATCGCATGACGCAGACGGTACGGCTGCAACGGGGCAAAACCTACACCCTGATCGTGGACGTTGCCGAATGCGGGGCGGAGCTGCAATTTGGCGTGAATGACTATAACGGACGCTATACCAAGGCAGAGCAGACGGTATCCGAGGCCGGTGAATATACGCTGACGTTTACAATGGCCCAGCACATGGATAACGTTGAGGTTTACCTGCAGGTGCTGCGCTATCAAGGCAGCGATGAGCCTGTGGTCATCAATGCTGTTCGTCTGACAGAATCGGCGTAAGCCGGAGATCTGTAGGCACCGGCGCGCCGGTGTACGGCGCATGCAGGGAGTTATTTGAATAAGCTGAAAGGCCGCATCTGCGGTCTTTCCAAGGTACAACGATTAGTGCCATCTAACCGCCCGGATGCACACGTCGGTTAGGTTAATCTAACATTGAAAGGAATGATAGCGATGCAGGAACACAAGAATTTCTGGGACAAAAATGCCGGTCGGTACGACCGCTTTATGCGAAAGGATGGGGCGGCGTATGACGAGATGTATGAGCTGATCCGGCCGGTGGTGAAAGTCAAAACGGTGCTGGAGCTGGCGACCGGCACGGGGCTGATCGCCAAAAACATCGTGAACGCGGCGGCGCACATCGAGGCGACGGATGCCTCCGCGGAGATGATTCTTGAAGCAAAGCGGGATAATCAATCTGCAAAGCTGCACTTTTCGGTGCAGGATATGTTCCGCCTGCCCTATGCGGATAAGTCCTTTGATGTGGTGATCGTGTCCAACGCACTGCATATCGTGCCGCAGCCGGAGAAGGCCCTTGCCGAGATCCGCCGGGTGCTGAAGGACGGCGGCGTGCTCATCGCGCCCACCTTTACCCACGCGGGAAACTCGTTTTCCGGCAAGGTCAAGGCATTTTTCATGAAGCTGGCGGGCTTCCCTCTCCACAGCAGGTGGACGAGCGAGGAATACCTGCGCTTCCTGCGGCAGAACAGCTGGACGGTGCGGAAAAGCGCTGTGCTGAAAGCCTCGTTCCCGCTGACCTATGCCGAGTGTGTAAAAATGGAGGTGTGATATGTCATTCTTTGAAAATACCCGCAAGCCCGTGGGCTTTGGCGGGAAAATTATGGTCGCCATGATGAATCTCGGTCACAGCGCCGTGGCCCGGTGGGGGCTTCAATTTCTGAATACTGCGCCGGACGCCAAGGTGCTGGACTGCGGCTGCGGCGGTGGGGCGAACATCCGACGGCTGCTGAAAAAATGCCCACAGGGCGTCGTCAAGGGCATCGACTATTCGCCCGTCAGCGTGGAGAAGTCGAAAAAGGTCAACGACGTCGCCATCGCGGAGGGTCGCTGCGCCGTTTTGCAAGGCAGCGTGGCAGATATGATGTTTACGGACAACTGGTTCGATGCGGTGACGGCCTTTGAAACCGTCTATTTCTGGCCTGATCTGCCTCGGTGCTTCCGGGAGGTTTACCGGGTGCTGAAGGTCGGCGGGACATTTCTCATCTGCAACGAAGCAAGCGGCGACACGGACAAGGACGAGAGGTGGACGGAGATCATCGGTGGCATGACCATCTATAAGGACACCGAGCTGAAGGCGTATCTGGAGCAGGCGGGCTTTCACGAGGTGCAGATACACAAAAAGAAAGGCTGGCTCTGCGTCTCAGCGCAGAAATGAGGGAGAAGCAGACAGATGAAGGACAAGAAGCTCCTATTCGACCGCAAATCGCATTGACAACGGAAAAAAGCCCGCTTCCTTCAATGTCAGTGCGATCGGTCTCCAGTACGTACTGGTATGTTCCATTACAATACGGATATCGCCTCCCAGTTTTTGAGTGTGGATGCCAGCTTTTTCAAGTCACTGTTCGTGTGGTGGACCTCGAAAGGCCGAAGTACAATTGTTCAGCTCAAGCAATGCTTCGTTCTCTCAGCACATCTTCATTGTAGCTTAGGTTTGGGCATCTGTATAGCTCACTGGCTGTGAACTTCTCAGAACCAACACCATTGTAGCAAGCAGTGCAGACGTATATACATCTGCTTATTTTGCGTTGCAAAATACTTGTTGGGAACACCCAAACCCTTGAACTGCACCGTACCGATGCAGGCTGCGCGATTGCATCGCTGAACAGAATACGATTTTGGTTTCAATAGGAAACGGCAAAAAGCAGGCATGGATGGACGGCTTTCTTGTAAAACATTCACAAACCCCGAAAGGTGTGTTATTATAGTACCATCAATAAATGGAAGGGAGGGCGGCGGATGTTCAGCATTGCAGGAATTGACCTGTTGGAGCAGGAACTTTTGGACCATGAACGCACCCTTCTTGAGATTTTGCTTCAGGACAAAACCACCAAGAAAAACATCATCTGGGCAACCGATGACTACGCTGAACTGGGCGAACCATACAGCTTCAAAAAAGAAATCCTGCCGGAACTGGTTACAGGCGAACAGGACAGCCTGATTCAGCCCAGAGTGGAAAAAGCACTGGAGCACCAGACCAACCGCACCCGTGATAAAGCAGAGGTGTTTACCCCCAGTTGGATCTGCAACGCACAGAACAATCTGGTGGATGAGCAGTGGTTTGGCAGGAAGGATGTTTTCAACATCCAGAAGGAGATGTCGTGGAAAGCAACGGCTGACAAAATCGCTTTCCCGGACGACCGTCAGCACACATGGCAGAAATATGTGGATGCACAGCGGTTGGAAATCTCCTGCGGCGAGGCTCCCTATCTGGTAAGCCGCTACGACACCGTAACGGGTGAAACCATTTCCATTTCCCAGCGAATTGGCCTGCTGGACCGCAAGCTGCGTGTTATCAGCGAAAACACGGACACCGAAGAAGAATGGTTCACATGGACGAAGAGGGCATTCCAGAGCGTGTACGGCTTTGAGTATCAGGGCGACAGCCTGCTGCTGGCACGGGAAAACCTGTTTGTGACCTTCGTGGAGGTTTACCGGGAACGCTTTGGCAAACTTCCCCACCTGCGGCAGATGAAGGTGATCGCCAACATCATTGCGTGGAACCTCTGGCAGATGGACGGCACAAAGTATGTGGTTCCGGGCAGCTGTAAGGAAAACAAAATTGAAATTATCAGCTGGTTCGGCACCGAAGAACAAATTGACCTCTGCCCCGGATGCAAAAGCGGAAATATCCGGGCGCACAACGGGATTTACAGCATCATAAAAGACTGGCGTTCCAATCAGACAATGACGTTCCTTTCGATGGTGAGGGGAGGAAGTGCAAATGGCAGCGTATAAACCAACCATGTCGTATCGGTTGATTTACATCTTTACGATTCACGATGCCCAGCACGAGGGCTACTGGAAGATCGGAAAGACAAATTTTGACAGCGTGAACAGCTACAAACAGCTTCCGCCCAACTGTGTGGAGCTGAATTGTGCTGCTCGTGACCGCATCGACCAGTATACCAAGACGGCGATGGTTGAATACGACCTGCAATATACCGAGCTGGCACGCAGAACCGTCACCTTCCCGGATGGTACGACCGATACGGAATTGTTCGATGATGACGATGTCCATAACGTGCTGTACAATTCTGGCTTTTCGGCCCGGAAGTTCTCCAATTCCAATCAGGACAGCGAATGGTTTGAGGTGCCGCTGTCCGTTGCCATTCGTGCGATTCAGGCGGTAAAAGAGGGCCGCACGGCTCTGACCGCTGCCGAAAAGAGTGAGGGGCAGACCAGCTTTCTGCCGCAGACTGTCCCTGCTGCGCCCAAAAAGAGAGCTATTACCCTGCGTGACGAGCAGGTAGATTGCGTCAATCGGACGCTGACGATTTTCCGCAAGCAGAACTCGATGCTCTGGAACTGCAAGATGCGTTTCGGTAAGACGGTTACGGCCTATGCGCTTATCAAAAAAGCAAACTATCAGAAGGTGATTGTGGTCACCCACCGCCCGGTGGTGGAAGATGGCTGGCGCAACGATTTTGACCTGATTTTTGGCGAAGGAGACAACCGTGCTTTCCTGAAAAAAGACCGTTTCGATACGGATTCGTCCGTTTACGATGCGGCAATGGATGCACGCAACGATGCAAACCTGACAGCCTACCAGAATTCCGGCAAGGCGTTTGTTTACTTTGCCTCCATGCAGGACCTGCGCGGCTCTCAGCGGGCAGACGGCAAGTTTGACAAGAATAACGCCGTTTTCGATATGGACTGGGATCTTGTGATTTACGATGAAGCCCACGAGGGCACCCAGACCCAGCGAGGGCAGAAGGTGCAGTCTTTGCTGGAAGCGGAAAAGAACGGCAAGGCTCCCAAGGTTCTGCAGTTATCCGGCACGCCGTACAATTTGATGCAGAAGTACGAGAACAACGTCTACACGTGGGACTACGTCATGGAGCAAAAGCGCAAGCGGGAGTGGGATACCCTGCACCCCGGCGACCATAACCCCTATGCAGACCTGCCGGAACTTCGCATCCTGACCTTTGACCTTGGGAAAAGTCTGCCTACCTCCTACCGCTACGAGACCTTGGAGATGGCGTTCAACTTTACCGAGTTTTTCCGGGTGTGGACGGGCGACCCTGCACGAGATTTTCGTCCTCTGCCTGCTGGCGCACAGGTGGGTGATTTTGTCCACGAGGCCGACGTGCGCAGCTTTCTGGACCTGATTTCTTCGGAGAACCCGGAGAGCAACTATCCTTACTCCACGCCGGAGTACCGGGAGATGTTCCGGCATACCCTCTGGATGGTTCCGGGCGTGAAAGAAGCCAGTGCCTTGAGCAAGCTGCTGAAAGAGCATCCTGTGTTTGGAGCCTATAAGGTGGCCAACGTTGCAGGCGACGGCGATGCCGAAATGCCCTACGACAACGCCCTGACGCTGGTAAAGCAGGTCATCAAAGCGAACCGCTATACCATTACCATTTCCTGCGGCAAGCTGACCACCGGCGTGACGGTGCCGGAGTGGACGGCTGTGATGATGCTGACCGGGTCGGCAAGCACGGCTGCGCCCGGCTATATGCAGACCATTTTCCGGGTGCAGTCGGCAGGAGTGCTGGACGGCAAGCAGAAAGAACGCTGCTACGTCTTTGATTTTGCGCCCGACCGCGCACTGAATGTTCTTTCCGAGGTCAACCGCGTCACCAAACGTGGCAAAACCAACGAGGAAGAATACCGTAAGGCTCTGGGCGAATTCCTGAACTTCTGCCCGGTGATTGCCGTGGACGGTACGCAAATGACCGAGTACAGCGTACCGAAGATGATGCGGCAGATCAAGCGTCTGACGGTGGATAGAGCCATCAAGAGCGGCTTTGACGATGAATCGGTCTACAAACAGGACACCGGCATCGTCATGGACGAGGACGATGTGCAGCTGTTCCATACCCTGTCGGACAAGCTCAGCGAGCAGAAAGCCGCCAAAAGGGAAACCAAAGTCCACATCAACCATCAGGGGCTGACGGGCGAGGAATACGAAAAGGCAGACAAGATTTCCAATAAGCCCAAGCGGGAGCGCACCAAAGAGGACGACGACCTGCTGAAAAAGCTGCAAGAGCAGAAGAAAGAGCGCGAGAAGGTCATCCGGCTGCTGCGGAATGTGTCCATCCGCCTGCCCCTGCTGATTTACGGTGCCAAGGTGGACCTGACCGAGAGCATCAAGATGGCAGACTTCATCACGCTGGTGGATGAGGAATCTTGGCAGGAGTTCATGCCCAAAACCGTGGACAAGTCCCTGTTCCGCAAGCTACTGAAATACTACGACGAGGATGTGGTCAGCGGGGCGGGTCTGCGCATCCGCCGCATGGCAAAGGCTGCGGACGAGCTGCCGCCCACCGAGCGTGTGAAGCGCATTGCCGAGATCTTCAGCCACTTCCGCAACCC
>OJQJ01001152.1_pt1 | contig 14895 bp, 10 predicted proteins | sample 1598671 | NCBI WGS metagenome assembly OJQJ01 (sample SAMN03922499, study PRJEB24848) | human gut metagenome | isolation source: stool sample | host: Homo sapiens | place: Germany | collected 2011-11 | reverse complement strand
ATCTATGACAAACTAGAGAAAAAATAAGCTAAAATAGCCTTTTTATAACTTTCTCATCAAGAAAAAATAGGTTCCTCGGTGAGGAACGAAGTGTTGGTTTTAAAGGAACAAGGTGTTCCTTTAAAACCAACGAGTGTTATATGAACAAGAATAGATGCATATTTCACGTAGTATTATGCAGTGTGGGCTCGCTTTTCTGTATATTATTACATTAATTTATGCAGCATATCCTGTAGTTCATTATTTTTAGAGTAACCTCCTGTTGTTATTATATTAAATTTAGAACATTTAGAGGGGAAGGCATATTTATCTTATCAATCCTATATCTTGTCTACAAACGAGGCGTGTTCGTCTCATTTGAAAAACAGGCAATACTGTATCCCTTATCTTCGTGTCGAAATAAAAAACAAAATAAGTCATGAAGATGAATAAAACTATGTTATTGGGGGAAATAGCAACCCGTTCAGGTATTCCGGCAGATGAATGTGGGATAGTACTTAAAACTTTTGAAAAAGTTCTTTGCGAAGAACTCACACGGAAACTGTATCGCTATGGGGGATGGATATTATTATTGATTGCCTTATTTGTATCAGTTACTGTTTTGGGGCAAACATCGGAACGGAAAGGCCGTCCGGTACAGACCATTCGTGGAATGGTAGTGGATGGAGACTCAAAATACCCTATACCGTATGCGACAGTGAGATTGTCTGATAAAGCAGGGATGGGGACGACAACCGATAGTTTGGGACGTTTCATTATTCCGCAGGTTCCTGTCGGGAGACATACGATAGAAGCAGCATTTATGGGGTATGAACCGGGACTTTTTAGAGAAATACTGGTAACTTCCGCCAAAGAAGTCTATCTGGAAATCCCTCTGAAGGAAAGTGTAAACGAACTGAGTGAAGTCGTAGTTCGTGCCCGAACGAACAAAGAGGAAGCGATGAATAAGATGGCGACCACTGGGGCACGTATGTTAAGTGTGGAAGAAGCGAGCCGTTATGCAGGTGGTTTTGATGATCCGGCACGCTTAGTTTCTGCTTTTGCCGGAGTAGCACCCAGTGTTTCTTCCAATGGCATCTCTATTCATGGTAATGCACCCCATCTTTTACAATGGCGACTGGAAGATGTAGAAATCCCGAATCCGAATCATTTCGCGGATATTGCCACATTGGGTGGAGGAATTCTTTCTTCTCTTAGTTCACAGGTACTCGGTAATTCTGATTTCTTTACCGGAGCTTTTCCGGCGGAATATGGAAATGCTGTGTCCGGTGTATTTGATATGAAGCTACGAAATGGTAATAATCAAAAGAATGAAAACACGATTCAAGTAGGGATTATGGGAATTGATGTTGCTTCTGAGGGTCCTTTGAGTAAGAAACATAAAGCATCGTATATCTTCAATTACCGTTACTCTACCACAGGGCTACTGAATCTTGACGGTGGAACGATGGATTATCAGGATTTGAATTTCAAACTAACTTTCCTACGCAGAAAGCCGGAACTTTCTCAGTATGGGGAACCAGCTTGATAGACAAATTTAAGAGTGACATGGAAAGAAATCCGGAGAAATGGGAATATTTGGGTGACCGTAGTGAGTCGCGTGACAAACAGTATATGGCGGCTGGGGGTATCAGCCACCGTTATTTCTTCAATAGTGACGCATCGCTGAAAACCACCGTTGCCGCTACCTATTCACAACTGGACGGAGGCGCTTCCATGTTCAATCACGCTTTGGAATCGACTCCTTACATGGATCTTGAATCGAAGCACACCAACCTCATAGTAACCAGTACCTATAATCGTAAGTTCAGCAACCGGTTTACTAATAAAACAGGCTTTACATATACCGCTATGTTCTATGATATGAATCTTTCTATAGCGCCTTACGAAGCCCAGGTACTGGAAACCGTATCTCAGGGGGACGGCAATACAAGTCTGCTTTCTGTCTACAATAGTTCTTCTGTCGGTTTGAGTGACCGTTGGACTCTCAATGCCGGCATCTACGGGCAATATTTGACATTGAATAATAAATGGTCGGTTGAACCCCGTGCCGGTTTGAAATGGCAAGCTAGCCCGAAAGCTACTTTTGCCTTAGCTTACGGAATGTACAGTCGGATGGAGAAAATGGACGTCTACTTTGTAAAAACAAAAAATACAGGAAGTCAATCTGTTAACAAGAATCTGGATTTTACCAAAGCACAGCATATCATGTTATCTTTCAGCTACAAAATTACAGACCGCATGAATCTGAAAATAGAACCCTATGTACAGTTTCTGCATGATGTACCTTTGATGGCGGACAGTTCCTATTCTGTGCTCAATCGCTCTGATTTTTACGTAGAGGATGCCCTTATCAATAAGGGGAGAGGCCGCAATATTGGAATTGACATTACTCTCGAACGTTTTCTGGAGAAAGGACTCTATTATATGGTTTCCGGTTCGTTGTTTGACTCTCGTTACCGTGGTGGAGACGGTGTGTGGTATGATACGAAGTTTAACCGGAACTACGTCATCAATGGACTTATCGGCAAGGAATGGATGTTGGGGCGAAACAGGGAGAATATCCTTAGTGTCAATCTGAAACTGACATTACAGGGAGGGGACCGGTATTCCCCGATTGATGTAGAAGCGACCCTGAAACACCCGGACAAGGAAGTGCAATATGACGAAACGAGAGCATTCTCCAAACAATATTCACCCATGTTTATCGGTAATTATACTGTCAGCTACCGTATCAATAAGAAGAAAGTATCTCATGAATTTGCTGTAAAAGGATTGAATTTCATGGCTACGAAAGAGCACTACGGACATGAATATAATGTGAAAACCGGAAAAATAGATGCAACTGACGGTTCCACGGTTCTGACGAATGTGAGCTATAAACTTGAATTTTAGATATCCGGATAGAAATCTTGAAGGAAAAAGTTTTATCTTCGTACCCAATGAAGCATATGGCAACTGAAACAGCTACAGCAGGCAACAAATCTGCGATTTTATATAGATTACTTGTTAGTCCTGAATTTCGATGGATACGGTATCTGATACTTGTCATGGTGCTGGGCACTATCTCTTTCAATCAGGTGTTCATCATTTTTATGGACTACCGGGATATATTGGGGGGATGGATTTATGTGTTCACTTTTATATACTTGCTTACTTATGTGGGTGTTATCTGCCTGAATCTTTTTTGGTTATTCCCAAGATATTTGTTGAAAAGGCATTATATGGTGTATTTATCATTATTGTCTGTGGCAATGATCGTTGCACTGTTGATACAGATGATTATAGAATATCTGGCTTATTCCTATTGGCCACAGCTTCACGCACGGGGATCGTATTTCTCGGTTCCCATGCTGATGGACTACATATCTTCTTTTATGCTGTCAACGCTTTGTATGATAGGGGGAACGATGACTGTGCTCCTGAAAGAATGGATGATAGAAAACCGACGTGTTTCACAGATGGAAAAGGCACATGTACTTTCTGAAGTAGAGCAGCTGAAAGAGCAGGTCAGTCCCGAACTTCTTTTCAAAACTTTGCATCATTCGGGAGAACTGACATTGACTGAACCGGAAAAGGCTTCGAAGATGTTGATGAAATTGAGCCAGTTACTACGTTATCAGTTATACGATTGCAGCAGGCACAAAGTATTACTTAGCGGTGAAGTTGCTTTCCTTACAAATTATCTGACATTGGAACAGAGTTCCCAGCCGCAATTCAGCTATCAATTTATTTCGGAAGGGGAGGTAAACCGGATGTTGGTTCCACCTTTGCTTTTTATTCCTTTCGTACAGCATATTATGAAGCTGATGCACGAACAGCAGATCGTTCTTCCTGTTTCTCTGAGTATTCATCTGAAAGTTGAAAAAGGCATGATTGTATTCATTTGCATGTGTCCGCAACTTAATCTCTCTGAAGACAGAGGGCTGGAACGAATCAGGCAAAGGCTGGACTTATTGTATGGTGACCGTTACGGATTGTTGTTAACTACTGAATGTATAAGACTGGAATTGAATGGAGGTGAACAATGATAATAAATATAGAAGATAGAAGTACGGTTGATAGAAATCCGTATGATGGAACTATGGATGACAGAGGTGTGACCGCTTTTCTGATAAGCTCTCATTACAGAATATACAGGCATATCCTGTTGCAACTGGTTGTTTTGCTGATTACCATCAATGTCTTTTGGTACGAGCCTTTGCAGACTGTCTCTTTTTGGCGACGCTTGGGAGGGTGTCTGGCATATTTCTTGTCTATGGATGCGGTGATTTATACGAACCTGCACGTGCTGGTTCCCCGTTTTCTATTAAAGAATCGTTTGGGTAGTTATGTTTTGGCAGCTATCATCACCAATCTGGTGGTAATCACTTTTCTTTCAGTTACGCAAGGATTGCTTTTTGAGGTTATTTTGCCTGTCAGGAACCCCGATGGATTTGCTACTTTCATCAATGCCTTTTCGGGCATACTTACTATGGGGTTTGTTACCGCAGGTTCGGCGGCAATTTCATTGTTCACTCATTGGCTGCGTCATAATCTGCGTATTGATAAACTTGAATCTACCACTTTGCAATCTGAACTGAAGTTCCTTAAAAATCAGATAAACCCGCATTTCCTGTTCAATATGCTGAATAATGCCAATGTGCTGATTAAGAGGAATCCGGAAGAGGCTTCCAAAGTTCTTTTTAAGCTGGAAGATTTACTGCGGTATCAGATTAATGACAGTTCGCGCGAAAGGGTCTCTTTAGCTTCGGATATTCGTTTTCTGAATGACTATCTGAATCTGGAAAAAATACGTAGGGATCATTTTCAGTTTACAGTGGAGCAGGAGGGAGACATTGACTCCATTTGGATTCAGCCGTTATTGTTTATTCCGTTTGTGGAGAATGCGGTGAAACATAGTTTTGATAGTGAGCATCCTTCGTCCGTACATCTTTCTTTTAAGGTAGAAGAAAACCGGTTGGAATTTCGTTGTGAAAATTCCACGCCGGCGGTTGCTGTCAGTAACAAGGTAGGAGGTATTGGGCTGGCAAATATTCAGCGTAGATTGGGGCTGTTATATCCCGATCGTTATGAACTGGAACAGATAGAGAATGAAAATCGGTATATTGTAATTTTATGTATAACGCTATGAATTGTATTATTGTAGATGATGAACCATTGGCACGTGAGGCAATGAAATTACTGATAGAGGAGGCGGAATGTCTTCAGTTGGTGGGAAGCTTTAATAGTGCTGCCACAGCTTCTGACTTTATGGAGCAGCATGTAGTAGACCTTGTATTTCTGGATATTCAGATGCCGGGTATTACGGGAATTGAGTTTGCCCGAACTATCTCCAAACGAACATTGGTAATCTTCACTACCGCTTATACAGAATACGCATTAGATAGTTATGAGGTGGATGCGATTGATTATCTGATAAAGCCGGTGGAGGCGGAACGCTTTCAGAAAGCGATTGAGAAAGCGCAGTCTTATCATTCCTTATTGTTGCAAGAGGAAAAGGAAGCGATTGAAACGATTGCGGCTGCCGAATATTTCTTTGTAAAGGCGGAACGCAGGTATTTCAAAGTCAACTTCTCTGATATCCTCTTTGTCGAAGGATTGAAAGATTATGTGATCTTGCAATTAGGCGAACAACGTATCATTACCCGTATGAGTCTGAAAGCCGTTTTTGATTTATTACCGAAGGAGTCTTTTTTACGGGTCAATAAGTCGTATATAGTCAATACAGCCCATATCAATTCGTTTGATAACAATGATATATTTATCAAATCGTACGAGATTGCAATTGGAAATAGTTATCGGGATGATTTCTTTGAAGGCTTCGTGATGAAGCAACAAAGATGGTGATATTTCATGTGATGTTTTACACTGCAACCAGGTATCCTAATCACAATGGGACTGTTTTACATACCCCTTCAATTGTTTACCCATTTGAAAATAACGGATGAAGCCCAGAATGAACAAGATAACTCCGGTTGCGACACATACCCATGCGAGACCGTCCAGACGGGATATACTTTCGATCTGAAATATTCCGATTCCGGCAGTAAGAAGATAGAGTGAAGTACGGATATAAGAGAACAAGGTTCGTACATTGGCCAACTTTGTTCTTTCAATAGCCAGATAATCGCGGAGTATTAACTCCTCATTCTTGAATTTGTCGGTAGATTCCTGCATAAAATGATACTGTTTTTTTATTTTCCTTCGGATATTTCCGAGAATAGCAACTCTTTTATTATTATAACGGAAAATAGGTATAAATAGTTTGTGAAGCATTTTTTTTACCGGCTATTGATTTTCAGACACTATTGATTCTATAAAGTCACAAAAATTGTCTGTAGATTGTTCGGAACGAATCTTTTCGCCTAACTCTCCTGCATTCTTTTTATATACAGGATTAGCCACTAAATCGTATATCTTTTCTTTTAATTCCCTGTCGGAATCTTTACCTATTTTAATTCGTTCCGGTCCTATCTTTAATTGCTGTACACGATAGGTCCAATAAGGCTGGTCGATGATAAGCGGCATGATCACCTGTGGTTTGCCGGTGCGAGCTACACTATGTGTTGTGCCTGCCCCTCCGTGATGCATCACCGCATCGCAGTGGGGAAATCTCAGACTATGGGGAATCGTATGTGTCAGTAGGAAAACGTCTTTCTCGTTTGCTAACGTGTGTATCTTCGAACTCATCGAACGAAAGGAACTTCTTGTGCGTTTGGTTTTCATTTTATGATTAGCTTAAATTTTGGGTATATCATTTTTTATTCTTCTGACAATGTCCTCATATCATCAAGTGCTCTCGGCAGATATTTTATTTCACTAAAATCCCCGGTAAATCCGTTCCCACGCGATCCGTGTACAGCAAACCCTACTTTAATCTTACCAGTAGTATTGAGGTTGAAGTTTCGTACCATAGACCAGTTTTTATTGTCCGGGGAATAAAAAAATGAGTACTCAGAGCCTCTCTTTACGATTGCCATATACGCATAGTCACCGGTTGGCATTGAATTACAGTCATCTGAAAACGTACGAGTCACAACAGATACAATTGTCGGCATAAGATTGACAGAGTTCTCGTAACAGAACTTGGCCCAAGTCTCGTCATCCTGATAGACAACAAGTGCCGCCACATCATAAACAGCTTTTAGTTTGCCTGTTACTTTGGCACTAATAGTGAAATTCGCTTCCGGTTCAAAGAGTATAAGCGGAGCATTTACCACTTTGGGCTTGCCGGAAGGACTATTGAAAAGGTTAGTCTTCCTGCTGGCGGTCATACTGATTGAGTTTCCTTTTATTTTGTAATCAACAGGCTGATTGTGTATTAGTAAGTTATGTGGAATAGTGGAAATCTGCTCTGTTGGAAGCGGTTTCTGTGCTGATGTGGAAACAGCTAAAAGCAAGACAAAGATGGAGGTAATAATCGATTTCATAAATGTATTATATTGATTCCTGAACAAATGTATGTAAAATATTCGAATCTTGTATCGCTTTGATAGACACAATATTACCTTTTTTCTGTCAGATATATCTGTTGTTCTTCAATCTGATACCATATCGGAAAACATAAGAGTGGTTTATATACAATTAGCCCTCTATTAACCTTAAAGTACTAATAGAGGGCAACTACTTATCAAGAAAAAAGTTGAAGTTAGTTTATTTAGCTTCGTTGTTCTGTTTTAAAAGAAATTCGTCAATTGCTTTTTTTAGTTGGTCTTTCGGCAGCGCTCCTTGTGAAATTCTCGGCTCTTCCTTCATAGGGATCATCAGCAGGGTTGGAATACTGCGGATGCCGAATGCGGCAGCCAATTCCTTTTCTTTATCTACATCGATCTGATAGATATCTACTTTACCACTGTACTCCTTGCTAAGTTCTTCGAGAACGGGGTGAAGTGCTTTACACGGACCGCACCAGGTTGCGTAAAAATCAACGATTGCAGGTCTGCTTCCTTCAAACTTCCACTCTTTCGGGTTGGCTTCATAGTTATATACTTTCTTCAAGAAATCGGCTTTATTTAATGATACTACTTCCATTTTATTTTCCTCCTTTGTTGGTTCGTTACTCTTTTTATTTTCTCCGCTGTTTCCCGCGCAAGCCGTGGCTGCCAGTGTCGAGACGAAGACACTTAATAAGCTTTTTATCTGTTTCATATATTATCTTTCTTTTTGTTTTTATCTGATGTAAAGATAGACGATATAAAGGGACCATAAAATAGCAATTTGACAGAAATTCTTGGCAAAACTTCCCTCGGATAGTTATTGAACACTAAAATTTGTCTATTAATCTTTGGAAGATATAAAAATAAGCACTACTTTTGCCGCGATAAAATGAGTATTCACCCTTTAAAATTGATGGAAAGGGTATTAATTATGTTGGAGTTATAATATTTTCAAATTAGGACTAAGTTGTCTCGTCGGAAGGATGAGGCTTTGCAACTTATTATTTTTTATATTGAACTGATGGTTCTTACATTGACCGCAATTCTACTAACAGGCGGCAATGGTTGATTAGTCCTGCAATCACATTTATTATTTTTAAAATTAATCACTTCAATGCGGTGGGAGGGTATTTTATATCCGTATCCTAAGCATTGGTATCACGTGTATTGCATCGTCGTTTGCCGGTGAGGCTGACGGGGAATGTTGTATGCGAATGAAAAAAGAGTATGGGAATACGATTAAAAGATTTAAGTAAACTGGGATACCGGGATAATGTTGCCCGTAGTCTGGTAGTGGACATTGTGAGCAAACATTGCAAATATAACACGAAAGAACAGATTGAAATGACATTGAGCGATATACTCGAGCATCCCGAATCTTACAAAAACAATGAAATATGGAATAAGCTGGCCGAACGCCTTTCGCCGACTATAATAGCGAAAGAGTTTATAGCTTATGATTTACTGGATGAGCCGTTGATGTATAAAACCTATGGAGGTAAATTTATCGAGACGCTTGCCAAACAACAGATGAACCTGGCTATGCGCTTGCCCGTAACAGTGGGCGGAGCATTGATGCCTGACGCTCATGCCGGATACGGATTACCTATCGGTGGAGTGCTTGCTACGGATAATGCGGTGATTCCGTATGCCGTAGGAGTTGATATCGGCTGCCGGATGAGTTTGACAGTATTCGATGCCGGAGCAGATTTTCTGAAACGGTATGCCTATCAGATGAAAGAAGCCTTGAAAGACTTCACCCATTTCGGTATGGATGGCGGATTGAGTTTTGAGCAGGAACATGAAGTATTGGATAGGGAGGAATTCCGTCTGACGCCTTTATTGAGGGACTTGCATGGAAAGGCCGTCCGTCAACTGGGGAGTTCCGGTGGTGGCAATCATTTTGTAGAGTTCGGCGAGATCACTCTGCAAGAAAAAAACGTACTGAATCTTCCGGAAGGAAGTTACTTGGCGTTGCTGTCACATTCCGGTTCACGAGGATTGGGGGCTGCTATTGCAAAACATTACAGTCTGCTGGCACGTGAAGTGTGCAGGCTTCCCCGTGAAGCACAACATTTTGCCTGGCTGGATTTGAATACGGAAGAGGGGCAGGAGTATTGGATGAGTATGAATCTGGCGGGTGATTATGCCCGTGCCTGTCATGAACGGATTCATTTGAATTTGGCGAAAGCCTTAGGGTTGAAGCCTCTCGCTAATGTCAATAACCATCATAACTTCGCTTGGAAAGAGGAAATAATACCGGGGCGTATATCAATCGTACATCGTAAAGGGGCTACTCCGGCGCAAAAGGGACAAGCGGGATTGATTCCCGGAAGTATGGCTACTCCGGGTTATCTGGTTTGTGGCAAAGGGGTGGAAGAAGCGTTAAATTCGGCTTCTCATGGAGCCGGCAGGGCAATGTCCCGCCAAAAGGCAAAAGATAGTTTTACGCAATCGGCTTTGAAGAAGTTACTGTCGCAAGCAGGAGTAACTTTGATTGGTGGGAGCGTGGAAGAAATGCCGCTGGCATACAAGGACATTGACAGAGTGATGTATACGCAGGAGACACTGGTGGAAGTGCAAGGCAAATTTATGCCTCGCATTGTACGAATGAATAAGGAATGATGCGATGAAAGAAAAAGTCTATTTACAAATTACTTCCGGCAGAGGACCTGCGGAATGTTGCCGGGTAGTGGCTTTAGTGCTCGAAAGAATCGTGAAACAAGCACAAGCGAGAGGTTTGAAAGTGGAAATGATAGAGCGGGAGGTAGGACCGGTGAACCATACTTTGCTTTCGGCTGTCATTTCCCTTCAAGGGGCAGCCTGTGATGAAGTGGTGGATGAATGGGAAGGAACAGTGCAATGGATAGCTCAAAGTCCGTATCGCATTTATCATAAGCGGAAAAACTGGTTTGTCGGTGTTCATTCGTTTGTTTTGTCCGAGAGTCAGGAGGTTACGGAACATGATTTCCGTTATGAAACCTTGCGTGCTTCCGGACCTGGCGGACAACACGTCAACAAGACAGAATCGGCAGTACGTGCGGTGCATATTCCTACGGGAATGAGTGTGGTAGCTTCCGACCAACGCTCGCAATGGCAGAACAAGAAACTGGCAACAGAACGTTTATTGGTGAAACTCTCGTCCTGGACGATGGAACAAGCCATGATTCAGGCACAGGAAAACTGGGTCAGTCACAATCATCTTCAGCGGGGGAATCCGGTGAAGGTGATTCAGGAATCACTTGTTTAGCTGTGCAAAAAAGAATGAGTATTTAATTAAAAAGAAGAAGAAAATGATATCAGAGAAATATGGTCGTACCTATCACTATCCGTTCTCTCCCGGAACGACTAGTGATGACCGGATTAATCATACGTATTGGGAAGATATCCAACGGATTAAGACATTGGTGCATACCGAGAAGTTGGATGGAGAGAATAATTGTTTGAGTCAGTGGGGTGTCTTTGCCCGTTCGCATGCGGCTCCCACCACTTCACCTTGGACGAGGCAACTGCGGGAACGTTGGGAATTGATAAAGAATGATTTGGGTGATATAGAAATCTTTGGAGAAAATCTATACGCCATACATTCTATTGAATATCAGCGATTAGAAACGCATTTTTATATCTTTGCAGTTCGTTGCATGGATCAATGGTTGTCATGGGAAGAAGTGAAGTTTTATGCAGCTTTATTTGACTTGCCTACGGTTCCGGAGTTGAAGATAGAACCTGTTTCCGGTTTAACGCCGGAACTTTTAAAACAGGAAATCATCGATATGTCACAAGACCCGTCTGTTTTCGGTTCATGTGATCCGTGGACGAAAGTGGCTTGTACTCGTGAAGGAGTAGTCAGCCGCAATATCGAGGAATATCCAGTAAGCGAATTTGCGCATCATGTGTTTAAATATGTGCGAAAAGGACACGTCAAAACAGATGAGCATTGGACGCGTAATTGGAAACGTGCCCCGCTTGTCTGGGAATTGAGTAATGAAAAGGAGAATAATGATGAATTGGAAATTGATAGAAGATAAATCGTGGTGCTCACTCGAACGACAGTTCGAGTGGGTACGAGAAATGAATGTCGTCCCGCAGGATACTTGTTATCACGCGGAGGGAAGTGTGGCCGAGCATACCCGTATGGTGTTGGAAGCATTGCAGCAGTCTTCTGCTTATCAGACTCTCTCCACCTTGGAGAAAGAAATTATTTGGACATCTGCATTGTTGCATGATGTTGAAAAACGTTCGACTTCCGTGGATGAAGGAGAGGGACGGGTATCTGCTAAAGGGCACGCCAGAAAAGGAGAGTACACTGCCCGTACTATTTTATACCGGGATTGTCCTGCTCCGTTCCATATCCGGGAACAGATTGCGTCTTTAGTCCGGTATCACGGATTGCCTGTTTGGCTGATGGAGAAACCGGATTTTGTAAAGAAACTCTGTGAAGCTTCTTTACGGGTAGATACTTCATTGTTGAAGATGTTGGCCGACGCTGATATCAGAGGACGTATTTGTGAAGATAAGAATGGGCTGTTGGAAGCTGTGGAACTGTTTGAGATTTTCTGTCGCGAACAAGATTGTTGGAGTAAACCGAGAGAGTTTGCCACAGATTGTGCACGCTTTCATTACTTCCATGCAGAAGACAGTTATATTGATTATATCCCTCACGAACAGTTTAAATGTGAAGTAACGATGTTGTCAGGACTTCCGGGAATGGGGAAAGACTATTATATTCAGTCTGCTGGTATGGATATGCCGGTGGTGAGTTTGGATGCCATTCGTCGAAAGTACAAATTGAGTCCCACGGATAAGTCGGCGAATGGACGGGTAGTGCAAATGGCGAAGGAAGAGGCTAGGACGTATCTTCGTAAAGGACAGGATTTTGTTTGGAATGCTACTAACATAACTCGTCAGATGCGTGCCCAACTGATTGATTTGTTTGTTGATTATGGTGCAAAAGTGAAGATAGTCTATCTGGAACAGCCCTATCACACTTGGCGTCAACAAAATAAAAGCAGGGAATATGCACTTCCTGAATCTGTTTTGGATAAGATGTTGGATAAACTGGAGGTTCCTCAATTGACGGAAGCACATGAAGTGGTATATCATGTGGTATAAGTAACTTATAGAACCTATGCAGATAATGGACCAAATAGTTTCAAAATATGTTTCAAGCCTTGAAACAGTTCGTTTCTCGGTGTGAAACACTTTGTTTCAATGCTTAAAAGAGTGTAGTTCGTTTTAATCTTTTATAAATCAGCGATTAAAAGTGTTTTTATAAAGATGCAGGTAACGATATAGTAGTGGAAGTTCAGCTACACATTGCATTGCTCTGCATAATTTCAAATATCTCTCTACGACAAAGATAGTCAATGTTGTTAATAGTTACAAGTTAATCAAAACTTATTTTAGTTTGTAATTGGTTGTTTAATGCTTCAAGAATAAGCCTTATAGCGATAAATTAACAACTAATAATGTCTAAATACTTATTCTCATCTCTTCCCAAAAGTATATAGTAATTACGTAAATACCACATAAGGATTCATGCAAGTTATTTTCCAAAGTTTATCATCTTCGTCATAATCAAAGTAAATTCCATTAATATTACTGACTTTAGAAAAGTCAATATCTGATTCACCTATTTCATTTATAACACTAAAATTCGGACTAACTAAATATTGCTTATCATTAATTATTCTTGCCATTAACCTTTTTGTTCTTTTATGTACTTTTCCATATCTGAAGTTAGGAACTTTTTTAATTTTTATAAATTTTCTCTTCGAAAATCTTACTAATAAATCGATCCATAATGCTGCATTTTCTGATACTTGGTTTTTATAGTAATCAGCATGGTCTATTAAATCTTGTTTATATGTTCTAATGCTTTTTTCCCAAAGATCATCATCATATAAGTTGGCAATTTCATAGGCAGAAATCCTTGAGCGAATTCCTGCTTGATAGATTTTAACTGATTTTATGTTAGGTAATCCTAATTCTACAAGAATAGCCAATTCTTCGATAGTATCCGCTTCTTCAATTAAATTCTGTTTCTTCATTTTCTTTGAAATACCATTGAGAACCCAAGGCATATTGAAAGAATAATGTTGAGTTACTATATTAACTGCATTTTCATGTTGAACGATATCTGACATGGATATTCCACTTAACCACTTTTTTCGTATCTCTTTTATATCAACACTATCTTCAAATTTTTCTTTATATATATTCACATCTCTAATGACGTCTTCTATATTTTCAAGAAGTGAAATGCGTTCTTCTAATGTTTTATCACTTACTATATAGCTTTGAACAATACTAATAATCTCGCTAAGCTTCTCATCTATTTGCAAATCTGAATTGATTGGAATACCAGAAGATACAATACTTTCCCAAATACTTTTTTCTATCCCTACCTTTTTTGTTATACCTTTAATTCTAGCCTTTATAAAATCGAGAACTTCATCGCCAGTAATATCTTCATAATATTGAGCTTGTATATAGGCTAAGGATTTAGTAAAATAACTATCAATCCATTCCAATGTGTTTCCTTCAAAATTATTCGAATTATGCAATGATAATAATCCGTCATCAATCAAATCAAGAAGATCATTAACTTCATCTAAAGACTCATCAATTTCATTAATACGATTTTCAGCAAGTAAATTAATTAAGTTATCAAATGCTATTCCGTTAAGTTGAGCCACTGTTTTAAGTGTCCTTATTAGTTCCAAACAACCACTCTCTGCTCTATCTATATTACTCTTATTAAGATATGCAGAAATCATTTTTCTTTCCCAATTTATTTTATTCTCGTCTTTTTTGGTTATATCATGAGCAACTAAAATTTTGCCTTCATGATCTACAAAAGCACGCCCCGCTCTACCAGCAATATTCCAAAAATCTCTTTTCGTAATAGGATTACCTGATTGATACAAAGTTGAGAAAATTACAGTAGAAACTCCAAGATTAACTCCTTGTCCTAATGTTGAAGTCGCTATAATAACTCTTGGCTTCTCACTTCTCATTAATCTTTCTAAGGGAATTCGCACATCTGAGATCAAATCTGCATTATGACAGAAAATTCCTTGTTTAGCAAACTTAACCCATTCCGTATCTTCACCATAAGATTCTATGCAAGCCAGTTTAAAGGCTCTCCAATTGGCCTTGTTTCTAAATCTAAACTTCTGTTCTTCAGGCTGAATACATTTTTCATACTCTCTTGCAATGGCAAAAACAGATTTCTTGATTCCAACGAATATTAAAACAGGACCAAACTTCCTTAGTTTATATGCAGTAGAAGCTATGGCTTGGTTCTTATTTTCAGGAAAGTAATGCATTATCCTTTCTTTAGGCTTCTTAGGCAACTTTTGTCGCATAATAAAATTAGGATTAAATGAATTTCTTTCTGCATCAGTGCTTTTCCAATTTAAATTCACAGAAACTCCATTCCATTCCATTATTC
>OJQJ01001140.1_pt1 | contig 15039 bp, 7 predicted proteins | sample 1598671 | NCBI WGS metagenome assembly OJQJ01 (sample SAMN03922499, study PRJEB24848) | human gut metagenome | isolation source: stool sample | host: Homo sapiens | place: Germany | collected 2011-11 | reverse complement strand
CTCAAAGAAAATGCGAGGCGAGAGACCGTTCCTTTTTACAAATATCCGCGGACTGGACGGCACAGATGCCGTGATCGACTGGATCAAGAAAAATCCGTTAGTTAAAATGGATAAGAAAGAATATGAACTGATAAGCGACGGAAAAATCAAAGGTGAACTGGAAAATGTACGTTTTGCATGGCGTCCACTGGAAGTCAGCAATCGTCTGCAAGACCAGACTTCACAATTCCAGCTGTTCCTCCCCTCTCCTTCTTTCACGCCGGACTTCTTAACCGAATTCCTTGTGAACTATCACAAACATGCCGTACACATTCTGGGTAACTACTCGGATCAGGGCAACCACCTGTTATTTGAAGCTCAGCGTATGATCTATGCAGGTGCATTCTTCCCTGAGTTTAAAGATGCCCCTGCATGGAGAAAAAGTGGTATCGATATTCTGAATCGTGAGGTTAACGTTCAGGTATATAATGACGGCGGACAGTTCGAACTCGACCCACACTACCATCTGGCAGCAATCAATATTTTCTGCAAAGCTCTGGGTATTGCGGATGTTAATGGATTCCGTAATGAATTCCCGCAAGACTATCTGGATACAATCGAAAAGATGATCATGTTCTATGCCAACATCTCTTTCCCCGATTATACCAACCCATGTTTCAGCGATGCCAAACTGACCAATAAAAAAGAGATGTTGGGTAACTACCGTTCATGGAGTAAACTGTTCCCTGAAAACCAGGCTATCAAGTATTTTGCAACAGAAGGTAAAGAAGGCGCATTGCCTGATTATATGTCGAAAGGTTTCTTGAAATCAGGTTTCTTCGTTTTCCGCAATTCTTGGGGAACGGACGCTACACAAATGGTAGTGAAAGCCGGTCCTAAAGCCTTCTGGCACTGCCAGCCGGATAATGGTACATTCGAACTGTGGTTCAACGGTAAAAACCTTTTCCCTGATTCAGGTTCATATGTGTATGCAGGCGAAGGTGAAGTGATGGAACAACGCAACTGGCATCGTCAAACTGCCGTACACAATACTGTGACATTAAATAACAAGAATCTGGAAACGACAGAATCCGTGACTAAATTGTGGCAGCCGGAAGGCAATATCCAAACATTGGTTACAGAAAATCCCGGCTATAAAAACCTAAAACACCGCCGTTCTGTATTCTTCGTTGACAATACTTATTTTGTTATCGTAGACGAGGTGGCCGGTAGCGCCAAAGGTTCTGTCAACCTACACTATCAGATGCCTAAGGGAGAAATAGCCAACAGTCGCGAAGACATGACCTTCCTTACCCAATTTGAAGATGGAAGCAACATGAAACTGCAATGCTTCGGCCCTACCGGCATGACTTTGAAAAAAGAACCGGGATGGTGTTCCACTGCATACCGCAAACGTTACAAACGTATGAACGTTTCATTCAATGTGAAAAAAGAGAATGATGACGCAATACGTTATATCACCATTATCTATCCAGTCAAGAAAAGCGCAGATGCCCCTAAATTTGCCGCTAAATTCAAGAACAAAAGATTCAATGAAAACGGATTGGAAGTAGAAGTGAAAGTAAACGGAAAGAAACAGTCATTAAAGTATAATTTATAATATAGCGACCAGCGAGCCTCCGAAGCCTTTTTCCGTAGCAGGCATATATATCCATACGGAAATCAGGCTCCAGTGTCTCGCTGGTTATCACTGTAATCTGATAGTATTTCTATTATGAAAAACAATACCTCCACTTTACTTCTTCCACTGGCAGCACTGAGCCTTGCTTCCTGTGCCGGCCAAAAGAAAGAAGAAACTAAACGCCCGAATATCATTTTTATGATGACGGACGACCATACCACCCAAGCAATGTCGTGCTATGGAGGAAATCTGATTCAAACTCCCAACATGGACCGTATTGCCAATGAGGGTATCCGTTTTGACAACTGCTATGCAGTGAATGCTCTTTCCGGCCCTTCACGCGCTTGTATCCTCACCGGTAAATTCAGTCACGAAAATGGTTTTACCGATAATGCAAGCACATTCAATGGCGATCAGCAGACATTCCCGAAACTGCTTCAACAATCCGGCTACCAGACTGCAATGATTGGTAAATGGCATCTCATCAGCGAACCTCAAGGATTTGACCATTGGAGTATCCTGAGCGGTCAGCATGAACAAGGTGACTACTATGATCCTGACTTCTGGGAAAATGGAAAACACATAGTAGAAAAAGGATATGCTACGGATATCATCACGGACAAAGCGATTGAGTTTCTTGAAGGTCGTGACAGGAACAAGCCTTTCTGCATGATGTATCACCAGAAAGCGCCACACCGCAACTGGATGCCTGCTCCCCGTCATCTGGGTATATTCAACAACACTACTTTCCCCGAACCGGCCAATCTGTTTGACGATTACGAAGGACGTGGAAGGGCAGCCCGCGAGCAGGATATGTCCATTGAACATACTCTGACAAATGACTGGGACCTGAAACTGTTGACCCGCGAAGAAATGCTGAAAGATACAACCAACCGACTATATAGCGTTTACAAACGTATGCCGATAGAAGTACAGGACAAATGGGACTCTGCTTATGCACAACGCATAGCCGAATATCGCAAAGGTGACCTGAAAGGCAAAGCACTGATCAGTTGGAAATATCAGCAATACATGCGCGACTATCTGGCTACCGTTCTTGCTGTAGACGAAAACATAGGCCGCCTGCTGAACTATCTGGAAAAAACAGGAGAACTGGATAATACCATCATCATCTATACTTCCGACCAAGGCTTCTTCCTTGGCGAGCACGGTTGGTTTGACAAACGTTTCATGTATGAAGAATGTCAGCGCATGCCGCTTATCATTCGCTTTCCAAAAGCAATCAAAGCCGGAAGCACCAGCAATGCTATCAGTATGAATGTGGACTTTGCTCCCACTTTCCTCGACTTTGCCGGAATAGAAATTCCATCGGATATCCAAGGCTCTTCTCTGAAACCAATTCTGGAAAATGAAGGTAAGACTCCGGCAGACTGGCGCAAAGCTGCTTACTACCATTATTATGAGTATCCGGCAGAGCACTCTGTAAAACGTCACTACGGAATCCGTACACAGGACTTCAAACTGATTCATTTCTATAACGATATCGATGAATGGGAAATGTATGATATGAAAGCTGATCCGAGAGAGATGAACAATGTTTTCGGGAAGCCGGAGTATGCTGAGAAACAGAAAGAGTTGATGCGACTACTCGAAGATACTCAGAAACAATATAAAGATACTGATCCGGACGAAAAGGAAACAGAACTTTTCAATGGAGACAGAAGACTAATGAAGAATCGTTAAATAATAAATATAGGCACGAATGTCACGGATTTCACGGTTTTGCTTCGCTTTATCGTGTTCGAGAATCCGTAAAACCTATATCATTTGTGCCTAAAAAAGTATAATACGAAAGTTTCATTTGAATAGAAAAAGAATTAACCCAAAATAATTATATCATGGACAGAAGAAATTTTATAAAAAGCACTGGTTGGTCTTTTCTAGGACTGGCAGCTTCAGGCAACCTGCTTGGTTCTTGCGCAGCAGGAAGCAAAGAAGCTAAAAAGATAATGCCATCGGCGAGTAATCTGAAGATGTACTGGGGCGACTTACACAACCATTGTAATATTACATACGGACACGGTGACATGCGCGATGCTTTCGAAGCAGCCAAAGGACAACTGGATTTTGTAAGCGTGACTCCCCACGCTATGTGGCCCGACATACCCGGTGCAGACGATCCGCGTCTGAAATGGGTGATTGATTATCATACCGGTGCTTTCAAGCGCCTACGCGAAGGGGGATATGAGAAATACGTAGCTATGACAAATGAATACAATAAAGAAGGCGAATTCCTTACTTTTGTCGGCTATGAAGCTCACAGTATGGAGCATGGTGACCATGTTGCACTCAACTACGACCTTGACGCACCGCTTGTAGAATGTACTTCTATCGAAGACTGGAAACAAAAAGCCAAAGGGCACAAAGTATTTATCACTCCGCACCACATGGGTTATCAGGGAGGCTATCGCGGTTACAACTGGAAATGCTTTACCGAAGGAGATCAGACTCCTTTCGTAGAAATGTATTCCCGTCATGGTCTGGCAGAAAGTGACCAGGGTGATTATCCGTATCTACATGATATGGGGCCTCGCCAATGGGAAGGAACCATCCAATACGGTCTTGAATTAGGAAATAAGTTCGGAATCATGGCTTCTACGGACCAGCACTCCGGTTATCCCGGAAGTTATGGTGACGGACGTATCGGTGTATTGGCTCCGTCACTGACTCGTGACGCCATTTGGGACGCTCTTCGCACTCGTCACGTATGTGCCGCAACCGGTGATAAGATATTAATAGACTTCCGTCTCAACGATGCTTTTATGGGCGATGTAGTACGTGGCAACAGCCGCCGTATCTATCTGAACGTTGACGGAGAAAGTTGTATCGACTATGTAGATATCGTAAAGAACGGACAGATTCTGGCCCGTATGAATGGTCCATTGACTCCGGTTGCTCCCGAAGGTGACACGGTACGCTGCAAAGTAAAAGTAGACTTCGGTTGGAACCGTGAAGAAAGGTACGTACACTGGCAAGGAAAATTGTCTGTTGACAAAGGACGCATCCTGAGTGTAACCCCATGCTTCCGCGGCGCAGCTTTCACTTCTCCGCAAGAAGGGGAAACAGAATTTCACACTCATGTGAACCGTATTGTATCTGTAGGCGATAAAGAAACGGAACTGGATATGTACAGCAGCAAAAATCCGAATACGACTACCGCCGCCATGCAAGCTGTCATCCTTGAACTGGAAATGCCCAAAGATGGAAAAGTCATTGCCGAATTCAATGGCAAGAAATTTGAACATACATTAGGAGAGTTGCTTGAGGGGTCACGCTCTCACTTCATGATTGGCTGGCTGAGTGAAGCGATTCTTTTCAACCGTGCTATGCCCGAAAGTTGTTTCAAGCTGGAACATTACATGGAAGATAAAGAGCCTCAACGTGATACGGACTATTACTATGTACGTGTTCGTCAACGCGACGGACAATGGGCGTGGAGTTCACCCATCTGGGCAGAAAGAGTATAAGTTGGTATATGAAAGGAAACAGTTGCTTTGTTTGTGCCAAGCCGTTGGCACAGTTGTGTCAAGCCGTTGGCACTACTATGCCAACGCGTTGGCACAAGCGTGCCAATAGGGTGGCACAAACATGGCACAGTATAAACGAATTTAAAGCATACCTGGTTATATGAAAAAAGAATACGCTATAGGAATTGATCTTGGCGGGACTTCTGTGAAATACGCTCTTATTGATAATAATGGCGTATTTCACTTTCAAGGGAAGCTACCGTCGAATGCCGACGTATCAGCCGAAGCTGTCATCGGGCAATTGATCAAGGCAGTCAATGAAGTGAAAAACTTTGCCGAAGCAAAGGGATATACAATAGCCGGTATCGGGATAGGAACACCGGGAATTGTCGATTGTACGAATCGTATCGTATTGGGAGGTGCGGAGAATATTCAAGGTTGGGAAAATCTGAAACTGGCAGACCGGATGGAAAAAGAGAGCGGACTTCCGACCCAACTGGGAAATGACGCTAATCTGATGGGACTCGGCGAAACAATGTACGGAGCCGGAAACGGAGCCACCCATGTTATCTTTCTGACTGTAGGAACCGGTATCGGTGGCGCAATCGTAATTGACGGCAAGCTTTTCAACGGATATGCCAACAGAGGTACCGAACTGGGACATGTCCCTTTAATAGCCAATGGCGAACCTTGCGCCTGCGGTTCAGCAGGGTGTCTGGAACATTATGCTTCCACTGCTGCACTGGTCCGTCGTTTCAGCAAACGGATAGCCGAAGCCGGCATATCTTATCCGAATGAAGAAATAAACGGAGAATTGATCATCCGTCTCTATAAACAAGGAGATAAGATCGCTGTCGAATCACTGGAAGAACATTGCGATTTTCTCGGACACGGTATTGCCGGATTTATCAATATCTTCAGCCCGCAAAGAGTCGTTATCGGTGGAGGACTGTCTGAAGCCGGAGATTTCTATATTCAGAAAGTAAGTGAGAAAGCCCTCCGTTATGCCATTCCCGACTGTGCCGTAAACACGGAAATTATGGCTGCTTCTTTAGGAAACAAAGCAGGAAGTATCGGAGCGGCATCACTTGTATTTACTCAACTTTCCGCTCCTAACTTAGTCAGATTATGAAGAAAAAACAGGGCTCACCCACTGATCAACAATAGGACCGTCAGCCTGAAAGAACTCTTTCTAAAAAATGATTCTAATGAAACAACGATACTACTTACTCCTATTATTTACAGCACTGCTTTCCGGCACTGGATATGCGCAGAAAAGCGTTATGCATTTAAGTCAATCCACGCTGATGCATGAAGTTCGTGAAACACCTTCTCCATTGGACGGACAACACATTGCTGTCAATCCGCCACGCTTTATGTGGCCGGATAAATTTCCTCATCTCGGAGCCGTACTGGACGGTGTAGAAGAAGAGGACTACAAACCGGAAGTTACTTACCGTATCCGGATCTCACGCGACCCGGAGTTCCAATCAGACGTAATCACCGCCGAGAGAAACTGGGCATTCTTCAACCCTTTCAAACTCTTTGAGAAAGGAAAATGGTATTGGCAACATGCCTATGTAGATAAAGATGGAAAAGAAGAGTGGTCACCTGTCTATCATTTCTATGTAGACGAACAGACACGAACATTCAATCCGCCTTCCTTACAAGAAGTATTGACTAAATTGCCTCAAAGCCACCCACGCATTCTGCTCGATGCGAAAGACTGGGATCATATCATTGAACGGAATAAAAATAATCCGGAAGCACAGCTATATATTCAAAGGGCGCAGGAATGTCTCAACCATCCGTTGAAACACCTGGAAGAAGAAATCGATACGACACAAGTAGTCAAACTGACTAACATTGTACAATACCGTTCTGCCCTGATTCGCGAAAGCCGAAAAATAGTGGACCGTGAAGAAGCAAATATCGAAGCTATGGTACGTGCTTACTTACTGACCAAAGAAGAGATTTACTACAAAGAAGGAATCAAGCGTCTTGCCGAAATCCTTTCATGGAAAAACAGCAAATACTTTGCCGGAGACTTCAACCGTTCAACCATCTTATCTATGAGCACTTCCGCCTATGACGCATGGTATAACTTGCTGACTCCGGAAGAAAAGAAACTGCTATTGAGAACTATCCGAGATAATGGCAAGAAATTCTATCATGAATACGTAAATCATCTTGAAAACCGTATTGCCGACAATCACGTCTGGCAAATGACTTTCCGTATTCTGAATATGGCAGCCTTCGCCACCTATGGAGAATTGCCGATGGCTTCTACTTGGGTAGACTACTGCTACAACGAATGGGTATCACGTCTGCCGGGACTTAACACGGACGGAGGATGGCACAATGGAGATTCTTACTTCCACGTCAATCTTCGTACGTTAATCGAAGTTCCTGCTTTCTACTCACGTATCAGTGGTTTCAACTTTTTTGCCGATCCCTGGTATAATAACAATGCGCTTTATGTAATCTACCACCAGCCTCCGTTCTCCAAATCTGCCGGACATGGTAATTCACACGAGACTAAGATGAAACCCAATGGAACACGGGTAGGCTACGCCGATGCACTGGCACGGGAATGCAACAACCCGTGGGCTGCCGCTTATGCACGTACGATCCTGCAAAAAGAACCGGACATCATGAAAAAGTCTTTCCTTGGAAAATCAGGAGATTTGACCTGGTATCGTTGTACAACCAATAAATCTCTCCCCAAAGAGGAACATTCCCTGGCGGAACTGCCTATGACGAAAGTCTTTAATGAAACAGGAATTGCAACCATGCATACTTCACTGGGAAATATAGAAGAAAATGCTATGTTATCATTCCGCTCCAGCCCGTACGGTTCTACTTCACATGCACTTGCCAATCAGAACGCATTCAATACCTTCTACGGTGGCAAAGCTATTTTTTATAGTAGCGGACATCGTACCGGATTCACTGACGATCATTGTATGTATTCATACCGGAATACCCGTGCTCATAATAGTATTCTTGTGAACGGAATGACTCAAACTATTGGTACAGAAGGATATGGATGGATTCCACGCTGGTATGAAGGAGAAAAGATTTCGTATATGGCAGGAGATGCTTCCAATGCATATGGAAAAATCACCGCTCCTATCTGGCTGAAACGTGGTGAACTATCAGGTACTCAATATACTCCCGAAAAAGGATGGGATGAGAATAAGCTGGATTATTTCCGTCGCCATATCATCCAGCTAGGGAATACCGGTGTATATGTGATTTACGATGAATTGGAAGGTAAAGAAGCTGTCACGTGGAGTTACCTTCTACATACAGTAGAGCTCCCTATGGAGATGCAGGAACTTGGCAATGAAGTAAAAGTCACAGGAAAGAACAAGGCGGGAGGTATATCTGTCGCGCATCTTTTCAGTTCTGCTAAAACAGAGCAAGCCATTGTAGATACATTCTTCTGTGCTCCGACCAACTGGAAGAATGTAACCAATGCCCAAGGAAAAGCGGTGAAGTATCCTAACCACTGGCACTTCTCCTCCACAACTGTTCCTTGCAAGATTGCCCGTTTCCTTACTGTAATGGATACGCACGGAAATAACCGTCCGGACATGAAAGTCATCCGCAAAGGAAACACAGTACAAGTAGGTGACTGGATAATTACCTGTAATCTGACTGATAAAGGAAAATCAGCTATCAGCGTCACTAATAAAACGGAGAAAGTTTCTCTAAACTATGATGCTGGTAAAAAGGAAGGTGTAACTATTGTAACCGATCAGGTAAATGGCAAACAAGTAAATAAAGTTTTAACAGACTATTTACCGGACTTCGAAATATAATTATCAGTTCTCAATCATTAGCCCCCGATATTTATGGCATGCCAACATATCGGGGGCTATTATTATATATGCAACGATCAAACATTGAATCCTGCAAAAACGTTATATTTGCAGACAGAAATAAAAAAAGAAACAAAAAATGAAGTATATCGGAGCACATGTAAGCGCATCCGGCGGTGTGGAGTTCGCCCCCATTAATGCGCATGAGATAGGAGCAAATGCGTTTGCTCTATTTACCAAAAACCAACATCAATGGGTGAGCAAGCCTTTGACCGAAGAAAGTATCCAACTTTTCAAAGAGAATTGTGAGAAGTACAATTTTCAGGCGGACTATATTTTACCACACGACAGTTACCTCATTAATCTGGGACATCCCGAAGAGGAAGGACTGGCGAAAAGCCGCGCTGCCTTTTTGGATGAGATGCAACGCTGCGAACAACTAGGTTTGAAACTACTCAATTTCCACCCTGGCAGTTCTCTCAATAAAATAGCGATAGAAGATTGTCTGGCACTTATCGCAGAAAGTATCAATATCACCCTTGAAAAGACTAAAGGAGTAACGGCAGTAATAGAAAACACAGCCGGACAAGGCAGTAATCTGGGAAGCGAGTTCTGGCAACTTAAATATATCATCGACCGGGTAGAAGATAAAAGCCGTGTCGGTATCTGCCTGGATACTTGCCATACATACACGGCAGGGTATGATATCGTAAATGATTATGATAAAGTGTTCGATGAGTTTGAGAAAGAAGTAGGATTCAAGTATTTACGTGGTATGCACCTGAATGATTCTAAAAAAGAATTAGGCAGTCATGTTGATCGCCATGATAACATTGGTAAAGGGTTAATCGGAAGTACGTTCTTTGAAAAATTAATGAAAGATTCAAGGTTCGACAATATGCCGCTTATTCTCGAAACACCTGATGAAAGTAAGTGGGCAGAAGAGATTTCATGGCTGAGAAGCGTTGAATAACAGAGATAACCGATCCCAATTATACAAAGAATATGCCAATAGCCGGAAGTGTATCATTCCGGTTATTGGCATAAATTAGTAACACAAATTCAGTAGATACTTCACTAATAAATATTTGCCATACTGACTAAAGGCTCATAGAGTTTCTCTATATCCTGTGAATCCATCTCTATCTGCACCTGATCGCCCGGCATCAGCCGTTGTCCTTTAGGAGCCCAATTTTTCCGGTCACGATGAACGTTAATAATAACACAACGTTCCGGCAAGCGAAGTTCATCTACTATTTTACCATCCAGATAAGAGCCACTCATGACCTCTACTGATAAAGTATAGCGGGGCTCTTCTTTAAAGGCAGGGGAGTTAATCATATCATCATATAAAATCACATTGAAGGGTTTTATCTGGAGCATCTCCGTGAAATAGTAAGTCAATCCCCCCACGACAATAGATGGATAAAAGACTTCCAGATGTCCCGTTATCTCTGTAATAAGTACGATAGCCGTCAGTGGAGTACGAACTACAGCTACAAGAAAAGCTGACATACAAATTAACATGATATAGCTGATGTTTTCATAAGCAATCACTCCCTGCCGGACCATTATCAAGGCTACGATTTGTCCCAGCAATCCTCCTGTTACCAATGTAGGGATGAAACTTCCTCCCGGCAAACCCGAAGAAAAAGAAAAGATACTGAATACAAAGTGTAGCAACATCATGCCTACAATCCAAAGAATATGCGTATCCGGACTCGTTGCCTGCAAAAGTAAGAATTGCTCTCCTCCACCAGTCAGATTGACTTCGGCCATAGAAATAAGGAAAGCGATAAAAAGGAGATATAGCATCTTCACATACTCCGGATGCTTGATGGCGGGATAAATCCGTTTAACTTGAAGAGTCGTGACGGAAAAGAACTTTCCGAAAACAGACACCACAGCTGCCAACAAGAGAAACAGCTTAACCTGTGACCAGAAAGTCATTCCCGGTACAATGGCATCGATCTGAAAATAAGGGCTGATCGGAAATATCCAACTGGCAACTCCACCCGCCACTACTCCTGCCAAAAGAGTAGTAATGGCTGTCTTTGGAGCATCAAACCGTTCAATAGATTCGATAACGAGTAAAGAAGAAGCCAATGGGGCAGCAAACGCGGCAGCTAGTCCCGCACCGGCACCTGCGGCCAATAACTGTTTTCGTTCACCAGTAAGCACTCTCCCCCATTTAGAGACCAAAAATCCTACATACGAACCAATCTGTACAGAAGGACCTTCGCGTCCTAAAGACAACCCGGTGCTTAACGCAAGTATTCCACCCACGAATTTAGCAACCAGTTCGATGAACGGATGTTTATATGCCACCCTGCCGTTAATTACTCCACGTGTTTGCGGAATACCTCCACCCGTTATCAAGGGCATCTTCTTCACCAACCATGATACGAATATAAGAATCCCCCACATCAACAGGAAGAGAGGAAGATACCAGTACCATTTAGGGTGCGAATTAAAGAAATCATGCCGAAGATTAAAGAAATACTGAAGCATATAATGGTAGGGTACAGCAATAAGCCCTGTCAGTAATCCAACAAAGATACTGACAAAGTAAAGCCGCGCATCAATCAATTTAAGCTTAAAGATACGCCAGCGCCCTTTATCTTTTAATTTTTTTATCAGTCGAAACATTCAACAGGGGTTTCATTGTTTTAAATGCATGGATACAACAATGGAAACCCCGTTGAGGTTTTTGAATTTCCTTTAAAATTCAGGTGAATAACGATTTAAATAACATCTATTGTTATCTTCTTCAATGTCCCATCAGATTGAGACGCAATATAACATGTACCATAAAATAAGAACCCAGGGCATTATAATCTACATCACGAATAGCCGAGGGAGTAATGGTACGTACCAATGAAATGTCCTGGTGGAGTATATCATATATTTTAAAACGAATCAATAATTGCTTCTTTTTCAGAAACGCCTTGGAAAGTTGACTATTCCACATAAAGTTCTCGCGTGCATTCCCTTCATAGTCATAACCTTCCCGGATAAAGTAAGTCAGGTCTGTATACAGTTCTACCCCCCAGGGAAGATAAAGCTGCAACTGTGTTCCGATCTGGTAATCATAAGTCTCAGTCCTCTTTTCTCCAACATTATTATACGAGCTATTATAAAGCAATCCGGCAAATCCTGTAATCTCTACCTGACAGGTTCGATAAGTTAACTGTAAGCGTTCACGGGCCGTCAAATGCTTTACTGTACTTTTCATTGGTTCCTCTCTATTCAGCGTAGTATATCCATTTTGATTTCGGTATTGTACATAAGAATAGGTGCGGAATATCCAGCTACGATTCCTGAAAGGAGTGTTCAGAGAGAAAGAACCTAAGGCCCGCCAATTACCATTCATATTCATCGGAGTCGTAACACGTCCACCCGTTTCTTCATCATAGGTCACTTGATTGGTTACACTGTTGACTGTATTCTCCACCAAAAGGGAAGCTACAATGTTGCGCTGACGCTTCGTATGATACGAATTGAAGTTTAACGTAAAAGTATTCGTGTATGAGGGCTTCAAAGCAGGATTACCGATACGGATATTCAACGGATTCGTCCGATCTTCCACCGGTTGCAAATCACGGACATTAGGCTGACGTCCTTTTCCCCGATATACTATCTGTAAGCGGGTACGCTTCGAGAATTTATATCGGAAGTTAACCGTAGGAGAGAAATTCAGAACTGATCTCTTCAAAGGCTCTTCCGGGGGATCACTCAATAAAGAATGACTGACCGACTTTTGAGGCTCCAAATCTACACCTACATTATAATTATACTTCTTACGGGAAGTACGCACAGCCAAGTTGAGCAGATGATTGCTATATTGATTTTCAAACTGATTGCTAGCACTTTCATCATAGTCGGGAGTAAATTCTCCTAAATCCTCATTCCAATCATAAACAAAACGATCCGAATTATTCACCTTATACTGATAACTGTAACGAAGCTGAAGATGATGCATCCAAAGTAACGGTTCTACATATACAAGCTGTACCCTATAATTATATCCGTCGATATCATCTTCAATCTTTTGATTCTTACTATCTTCTCTGTCATTTTTAAAGTAATGTGTAGTAGAAAGATTCTTCCTGTCATTAGAAGAAGAATTCGTTCCATAATCTACTTTTAAGGCAACATTCCTTCCTTTCTGGCTAAGTTTACGGCTAAGTTGTAGCATCATTGTCACATTATACTGGGAATTGTGGTTTGAACCGGATGATACTTTCTCATTCAGCAGCACGTCATTCCCCCACCCTTCCTGAAAGCCTTTATTCTCTCTGTCATTGGCAGAAAAACGATATTGAGGACGAAATATCAAGGTAGTTACAGAGTCCATTTTCCATTCGAGGAAAGCATTAGCAACCAGGTTATTATTCTCCGTGCGACTATTATTCGTACTCCGGGTAATTGATTTGTCTTTTCTAATATAATTATCGACGGTGGTACGACTGTCTTCCAAACGATCTGTTCCGACATATTGGATGTTTGAACGGAGTTTGACACGTTTCCAGTCATAAGTCGCATTCACACCCAAAGAACGGGATGTAGTCAGTCCCATACGATTGCGGATATTCCCAGTGGAACTTGAAGATTCTTTCTGTATTTCCGAGAATCCCTGATTATTGGTATTATTGAGATTACCGATGACGGTCAACTGAGAATTATCGCGGAAACGATTCAATGTATTCGCCACCTCATAGCGATCCTTACTGCCATATCCACCCATAAAATTCTCAAGCCAACCTTGTTTCATGCCTTTCTTTACCGATAAATCAAGAATCATTTCTTCTTCTCCGTCATCAATACCTGTCAGACGCGCCAAATCCGATTGTCGTTCATAGGCTTTCAGTTTCTCTACCATTTCTACAGGAAGATTCTTTAGTGCAGCTTTCGGGTCATCGGAGAAAAACTCCTTGCCATCTACCAGAATCTTCTTCACTTCCTTGCCGTGAATCAGCAACTTGCCATCTGCATCAATCTCTCCGCCAGGAAGTTGTTTCACTAATTCTTCGAGCATAGACCCCTCAGGAGTACGGTAAGCAGAAGCATTAAACACAGTTGTATCTCCTTCTGTTATTACCATTGGCGCTTGCCCTACTACCACCGTTTCATCCAGAGCATAGCTTTCCGGTGTTAAGGATATATCTCCCAAATGGGCAGAAACAGTCTTTTGAGAATTGAATACAAGCTGATAAACAGGCTTATATCCAACGAAGGAAACATGAAGAAGCAGAGACTTATTTGGAGTCTTTCTTATGAAAGAAAGCTGGAACTTTCCATTTATATCTGTAGCTCCACCCACTAATAATGTGCTGTCCGGTAAAGACAAAAGCCGGATCGTTGCAAACGATACCGGCTGATAGGTTTCAGTATCAACTACCCGCCCGGCAAAGCTCTCTTTGCCGGACTGTGCATTGCCCTCTATTTTCTGAAACGGCGTTCACTTCGGTGGTGTTTTGGAATATCTGTCTTTGCACTTTGTTTCGCAGGCGGGTGGCTAGGCATTACTTGTCAATTAAAACAAACGGTATATGACTTTCCGGAGAAGGAAGCGGTTTATCGGGTACAACTAACGGATACTCCGGAGACTAAAGAACGGACGTTGCTCTGTAGGGTATTGCTTAAAGAGCTGCGAGATTCGTCAGGGGTATGTCCGATAGGGCGAAAGGCTATTCTTTATTTGCAGAAAGATTCATTGTTTACTTTATTGAAACTGGGGGATAAACAATTAAAGATAGGAGATGAACTGCTGGTATCTGCCCGCATTGCTCCACCCGCTAACGGAGGAAACTTTGATGAGTTTGACTATGCCCGCTATTTGATGCGTCATGGCATTAGTGGAACGGGGTACGTAGCATCCGGGAAATGGGCGTTATGGTCACCATCTATCAGGTATACTGCGATGTTTTGTCAGGAAAAGGTGATAAACCTTTATCGGAAGCTGGGATTTGAAGGAGATGAACTGGCTGTGCTTTCAGCGTTGACCGTGGGTGAGAAGACCGATTTAAGTGACTCTATCCGTGAAAGTTATTCAGTATCCGGTGCCAGTCATGTCTTGGCTCTATCCGGCCTGCATATAGGG
>OJQJ01001072.1_pt1 | contig 15878 bp, 15 predicted proteins | sample 1598671 | NCBI WGS metagenome assembly OJQJ01 (sample SAMN03922499, study PRJEB24848) | human gut metagenome | isolation source: stool sample | host: Homo sapiens | place: Germany | collected 2011-11 | reverse complement strand
CCGTCTCGTGGGCTCGGAGATGTGTATAAGAGACAGGCCATATACAGCGCATAATCTTCCAGCCAGTAACCATTTTCCGATACAAATGCATCATATACGTCATCTGCCGCAAATCTTTCAAATGCTTTTCTGAGTACTTTGAAACGGGACTGATAAATCTTTTCGTAATCAATATACTCCGCGTTGTCGCCGAAATCGCACGCATCACACTCTTCTTCTGTCAGAAGTTCCTCTTTTACCAGGGTCTCCAAATCAATAAAATATGGATTTCCGGCAAAAGTAGAGAACGACTGGTACGGCGAATCTCCATATCCCGTCGGTCCAAGTGGAAGAATCTGCCAGTAGCTCTGGCCGGCCTCCTCCAGGCGATCCACAAATTCATACGCTTCTTTCGAAAAACATCCGATTCCATATCGGGACGGCAGCGAAGCTACCGGAAGTAAAATACCACTTGCTCTCATTTTTAAACCCTTTCTCCTTGTCGTTTTTTCTATCCATCCGACCCCACAAATACATAATTCCTGTTCACGGATACGCAGCAAATTGTAACTTATGCAACCCCTATAGCCAGCTCATTTTGTTTCGTAAAAACAGGGCTGTCGGTATCTCGTCTGTATTTCCGGAAACGGTGTCGGTAACGTTTCCGGAACTCGTTATATTTACCATACCATACTCTGCATCAAAAAACAACCCCCAACCCCCTTATCATATTTACCAAATATTGAATACTCTGTTTATTCAAAACAACGAATTTGCATTTTTATAACGATACAAGCCATACATAAAAAGACAGCATGCGGGGACGGAACCGCTTTGGTCACTTAAAAATCATGAATTTTTCAAGCCTCCCATATAGGTTCTGTCCCCGCATGCTGTCTTTTGCGTTATCTGTTTTTCACTTAAAACTCCAGAATTATCTTTGTTCCGGTTCCAAGCGTACTCTCAATTTTAATCTTTGCATCATGAAGAATCGCTCCATGCTTCACAATGGAAAGTCCAAGTCCCGTACCTCCCGTTTCACGGGAATGACTCTTATCTACACGATAGAACCGTTCAAAGATCCGCTCCTGATCTTCCTTTGCAATTCCGATTCCGGTATCTGCCACAGATACCACTGCCCGTCCGTTTCTTCCGCGGGAAACCGTCACTTCGACCTCACCGTCCCTGCGGTTGTACTTGATCGCATTGTCGCAGAGATTGTAGATCATCTCATAGAGAACCTGCCGTGCACCTTTGATCCGGCAGCTCTCTCCTCTCAGTGTCATCTTCACCTGCTGCTCCTTTGCCCGTATGGAAAGATGTCCCTCGACATCACGGCAGATCTGCATCAGATCCACTTCCTCCATCGGGATCGACTGGTCGTTCTCGTCCAGTCTGGACAGCTTGATAATATCCTCGACAAGAGAGCTTAACCTGCTCGCCTCACTGTGGATTCTTCCCGCAAATTTTGGAATATCCTCCGGTTTTACCATGTTATTTTCTATGATCTCCGCATATCCGGAAATTGACATCAGTGGTGTTTTCAGCTCATGTGACACATTGGCAGAAAACTCACGGCGCATCACCTCCGCTTTCTGTTTTTCTGTCACATCCAGCACCAGGATGACCGCACCGGATACAACATTGTCCACACGCACCGGATTAGCAAGAAGCTGATAGACTCTTCCGTTTAATTCCAGCATCCGCTCCTCGGAACTGCCCTCCAGAGCATGATCCAGCGCCTCCTTCAGCTGCTCATTGCGGCTGACTGTCACAATATTGTGATTGATGCACTCCTCTGCCGTCACATCAAACAAATTCTGTGCCGAGCGGTTGATGGAGAGTACAACCGACTGGTTTGTCACGATCAGACCATCCTTCATATATTCCGTGATGGCAAGATACTCCTCCTGATTATGGCGGAGCTCCTCCATCTGCTGCTGGATCTGCTTCTGCTGCTGATGAATTCTGCCAAGCAGCGGACTCAATTCCTCATACGCTTTGTTGTCCAGCGGATGATTCAGATCAATCTCATTGATCGGCTTTACGAGTGCCTTTGTCATATGGCTGACCATCATCAGCTCTACGACAAGAACTGCCGCAATCAGCACAGCCACAAGCCATATATTCCGCAGCATCACACCGAACACACTGTCCGTTGTCAGGGAAACACGGATGATTTTTCCATTGTCCAGGCGCAGTGCCGTATAATATGTTTTGCTCCGCAGCGTTTCGGAATAACGGGAAATATTGCTTTCCCCTGTCTTTTCTGCCTCAATCACCTCCGGCCGCCCGGAATGATTTCCCATCATCTTCGCATCCTCGACCGAATCAAACAGAACGGTTCCGTCCGTGTCAATCAGGGTGACCCGACTTGCTGTAATCTTTCCGGCCGGTTTATCCAGACTGTCATCACCCATCTTGTCCAGAAAATACCTGTAATACTCACATTCATTTCTCACCGAAACACGAAGCTGCTCCGCCGTATTGTTGTACATTGCCCAGCTCATGGTGAAAAAAGTCAGGATAATCGCAGCGATAATCAACGCTCCCGCATGTTGAAAGACTTTTTTACGCATCTTACTTTCTCAGCCTCCTATCCGGTATCCCACGCCGCGGACCGTCTCGATCAGCTCGCCGCATTCGCCCAGCTTCTGGCGGAGTGTACGCACATGAACGTCTACCGTACGGGTTTCTCCGTCAAAATCATAACCCCAGACATGGCCGAGCAGACGGTCTCTCGTAAGGACAATTCCTTTATTTTCCATTAAAAATTTCAGCAGTTCAAACTCTTTTAAGGTCAGGGTAACCTTCTCCCCTTTGGCCAGAACCTGATGCTGCTTTACCTGGATCTGCAGATCCCCGGTCTCCAGCACATCGTTTTCCTTCTCTTCTTTTCCGGCACGGCGCAGCACGGCACGTACCCTTGCGATAAATTCCATCATGCCGAACGGCTTGGTAATATAGTCATCGGCTCCGCAGTCCAGGCCCATGACCTTATCATACTCAGCGCCCTTTGCCGTTACCATAATGACCGGAATTTCTTTTGTTACTTCCGATGCCTTGAGGCGTGAAAGAATTTCAAGACCATCCTCTCCCGGAAGCATGATATCCAGGAGAATCAGATCCGGAAGCTGTTCTGCAATAGCTGCATTCAGCTCTTTTCCGCTTTCCAGGCCTCTTGCGGTAAAACCGCTCGATTCCAGTGTGTATACGATCAGTTCCCGTATATTTCTTTCATCTTCCACGCAGTAAATCATCTGTTATTCCCCTTTATGGTGACCGTTAATGGAATACACAACCCATTCCGCAATGTTTGTTGCATGGTCACCGATTCTTTCATAATATTTTGCAATCATCAGATAGTCCAGAGACTGGACATCTGTGGTAATTCCCTTTCGCATACCCTGCAGAATTTCATCCTTTACCTCGTCAAAAAGATCATCCACGATATCATCGGAATCGATAACCTCCCGTGCAAGCTTCAGATCCTGCTTAACGTATGCATCGATGCATTTTGTTACCATAGAAGCTGTTGCTTTCGCCATATCCTTCAGACGGATGCTTGCATCCGGCACATCAAGACTCGTTACTTTTACGATATCCGCAATATCTGCTGCCTGGTCTCCGATCCGCTCCATATCGGTAATCATTTTTAATGCCGCAGATACCTGACGCAGATCACGTGCTACCGGCTGCTGCTGTAAAATGATGCGGAAGCAGAGATCCTCGATCTCCCGTTCTTTCGCATCGACAACCTGGTCTTTTTTGATAATCTCTTCTGCCGCTCTCTGGTTTCCCTCCAGCAGAACCTCATACGTCCGTCCGATTGCCTGCTCGCAGAGTGCGCCAAGCTCAATCAGCTCCGTGTGCAGAATTTCCATCTGCTGCTCAAATCTTTCCCTCATATCAGCCAAACCTCCCTGTAATGTAATCCTCTGTCCGTTTATCCTTCGGCATGGAGAAGATCTGTTCGGTCTCTCCGTATTCTACTACCTCGCCTAACAGGAAAAATGCGGTTTTGTCGGAAATTCTGGCTGCCTGCTGCATATTGTGGGTTACCATGACAATAGTATAATCTTTTTTCAATTCTACCGCAAGATCTTCGATTTTGGAAGTAGAAATCGGATCCAGTGCTGAGGTTGGTTCGTCCATCAGAAGAACCTCCGGCTGTACGGCAAGAGCACGCGCAATGCAAAGACGCTGCTGTTGTCCGCCGGACATCTGAGTCGGCCGGTGATTTTTGTATTTGCCGAGCTTTACCAGATCCAGAAGCGCCGACGCTTTTTTTAACCGCTTTGCCTTATCCACACCCTGAAATGTCAATGGCAGCGCCACGTTTTCCAGCGCTGTCATCGTCGAAAGCAGGTTAAAAGACTGAAAAATAAACCCGATATGCTCCCGTCTGAAACGAACCAGCTGGTTTTCTGTCTTGTTCTCAATATGTTCCCCCGCGATGACAATTTCGCCTTTTGTCGGCTTCTCCAACCCGGCGAGCATATTTAACAGCGTCGATTTGCCCGATCCGGACGTCCCGACGATGGCGCAGAATTCTCCTTTATAAATCGTGAAATCCACGCCGTTTAGGGCGCGCCCTTTCGATTCGCCCACGCGGTAGATTTTATACAGATCCTTGACACAAATGACCGGTATTTTGTTATCTGCCATTTTCTGATTCCTTTCGCATTCGCCGCTATCCGCAGTACCCGCTCGAAAACGCTTCGCGTTTCCTCGATCCCGCAGCACCACCTCGAAAACGCTTTGCGTTTCCTCGCTGCAGGGCATTCGCCCTGTCGGAAAAAAGAGAAGAGGCAACTCGTCTGCAAGCAGCCGGTTGCCTCTTCTCTTTTTTCCGGTACTGCTCATTGGTAATAGCATATCATATTTTATGTCGGAAATCTTTAAGATTATTTTAAGCTTTTTTCATAACCGGAACGAAGGTAAGATGTTTGTCCATCCAGTCACCCATGATGCCGATGACTTTTCCCATCGTGAAGGCAGCGAGGACAGTGCCGATGCCAAGACCATCGATGTGTCCTAAAAAGATCAGGGTCATCGCTGCAGTTACGGTCAGGCAGATGACGTCGAACGGAACTTTGATTTTAGAATAAGGCAGCTTGGTAATGGCAGACAACTCGCGCGGGAACAGGTCGGTCGGGACGATCGGCATCTTGCAGTGGTTGGAAAGCGCAATCCCGAAGCACAGGATCAGGTAGCTTAAAACAAAGTACAGCACTCTGCACCACAGTGGAGTCGGCAGCATCTCGATCCACAGCTCGTGCACGTCGATCATCTTGCCGAATGCAAAGCCGACAACAAAGCTCAGCAGATAATAGGGAACAAATTTTTTCCGCAGGATCATCAGGCTCAGAATCAGTGCGCCCTGAAACAAATACGTCCATGTGCCCAGTGTCAGAAAGGGCAGCACCTTTGCAAATGCATATGGCGCGCTGGAGATTGCCGAAATACCGGATCCGGAATGCAGCATCAGGACGACGCCGAGGCTGTTGATGATGACGACGATCAAAAGCGCCAGTTCCCCTCTTACGACATATTTTTCTTTTGTGTTGGTTTCCATGTTACTAAAACTTCCTTTTCTCTTGATATAAATGGGCGCTGACGCGCAGGAACAGGCACGGCACGTTCATCGCGAACGGCAAATGCCGGTCCTGAATGCTGCGCACATAGAATAAGCGCAAGCCGCGCAAAAAAGCCCTGTGCCGGGAGTGCGCCCAAAGCACAGGACCTCGTATTCCTATTTTTATACAGCGCGCGTGACGGCGCTATCGATGCTAACATTCACACTGCGTGCGACCGGTAACGCGTCACCCGCAGCCGACGAACTTTGCAGCCAGAATGCGATCTGTTTACAGCTGCACCAGCACGAACATATTGTAGATCGCGCGAATGGCGTTTTCGAAATCCCCGTCGCTCACGCCGATGATGATGTTTAACTCGCTGGAGCCCTGGTCGATCATCTTAACGTTGATATTAGCGTGCGCGAGTGCGGAGAAGATACGTCCCGCAGTGCCTCTGGTCGATCTCATGCCACGGCCTACGACTGCGATCAGCGCAAGGTCGCCCTCGATGTCGATCATATCAGGCTTTGCAAGGCGATGGATCGCTGCGACTACGTTCTGTTCCTTATCCATAAATTCATCCTGATGTACAAATACGGTCATCGTATCGATGCCTGACGGTACATGCTCAAACGAAATTCCATTATCTTCAAAAGCCTGTAAAATTCTTCTGCCGAACCCTATTTCGGAATTCATCATATCTTTTTCGATATTAACTGAGCAAAAGCCTCTCTTGCCTGCAATACCTGTAATGACAAATTTCGGCTTCTGGCAGGTGCTCTCCACAATCCAGGTACCACTGTTGTCCGGTTCGTTGGTGTTGCGGATATTGATCGGGATACCTTCGCTTCTGACCGGGAAAATTGCCTCTTCATGCAGCACGGACGCGCCCATATAGGAAAGCTCGCGCAGTTCTCTGTAAGTGATCGTCTCAATCTTTTCCGGGTTCGGGATGATATTCGGGTCTGCGATCAGAAAGCCGGATACGTCCGTCCAGTTTTCGTAAACATCCGCATGAACCGCCTTTGCAACGATCGAACCGGTGATATCGGAGCCGCCTCTGGAGAACGTGCGAATGCTTCCGTCCGGATTTGCGCCATAAAAGCCCGGCACAACCGCGTTTTCCATGTTCTGAAGGCGTTCGCCCAGTACTTCGTTGGTCTTTACTGCATCGAATTCGCCATTTTCCTTAAAAAATACGACCTGTGCCGCATCGACAAATTCATATCCCAAATAAGCCGCCATTACAATACCGTTTAAATACTCTCCGCGGGATGCCGCATAATCCTTTCCGGCATGAGCGCGGAAGTTTTTTTCGATGACAGCAAACTCGTCTTCCAGAGACAACGTCAGGGACAGACCGTCAATGATCTCCTGATAGCGTTCCTCGATCTGGTGCAGGTTTTCAGAAAAATCTTCGTCCTGCTCCGCCAGCGCGTAACAGCCATACAGCATATCCGTTACCTTTGTGTCCTTGCGGAACCGTTTGCCCGGCGCGCTCGGTACAACGTATCTTCTGGATGCTTCTGCATGGACGATTTCCGCGACCTTTTCAAACTGCTGTGCGCTCGCAAGGGAACTGCCCCCGAATTTTACTACTTTTCTCATGGTCTCTGTATTCTCCTGTCTTTTTTCAATCCTTGATTCTGATCTTTTTCACAAATCCGAAGATCTGCTCCCGGCATTTCTCAAACTCTGCTTCCTGCATGGATTCTGTCACAAAAGCGAATTCCTCCAAAGCGCTGTCCAAAACGACCGGCACTACGGCTCCGAATACCTTTTCGACATCCGCCCGGGCTTTCTTTGACACCCGGACAAAGAAGCGTCCCTCCTGACTGTCAAAGTCGGCGACTTTTGCCTCGCCCTCTTCCCACAGGCATCCGACTGTTTTCTGTAGATGTCTCGCGCATTCCACCACATCGGCGACTACCGCGCTCGCAGTCGGCAGCTTTCCGGCACCGCGTCCGTAAAACATCGTATCGCCCAGCGTATTGCCGCATACCGCCACGGCGTTGAACACATCGTTGACACCGGCAAGGGCATTTTCTTTTTTCAGAAGGTACGGCGCAACGGATATCTGATAGCCATCCTCCGTCTCCCGGCTGACCGCCAGAAGCTTGATTGTCGCATCCAGCTTCTTTGCATAGGCAAAATCTGTCGGATCGATTCCGGTGATGCCCTCCGTATGGATTTTGTGGAAATCAACGGTCTTTCCCGCTACGAGGGAGGTCAGAATCGCAATTTTGCGGCACGTATCGTAGCCTTCCACGTCTGCTTCCGGATTGCGCTCCGCATAGCCCAGTGCCTGCGCCTGACCAAGGGCTTCTTCAAACAACATGCCCTCCTGTTCCATCTTTGTTAAAATATAATTCGTCGTTCCATTTAAAATACCGGAAACTTCCACAATCCGCTCCGCCGTCAGGCAGTCGTTAATTGGACGAATGATCGGAATACCGCCGCCTACGCTCGCCTCAAAAAAGTAATTGCAGCGATTCTCCCGCGCCAGCCGAAGAAGCTCTGCGCCGTGATTTGCAACCAGCTCCTTATTCGAAGTGCATACGCTCTTTCCGGCTTCCAATGCACGCTTGGAAAACGTGTATGCCGGTTCGTTTCCGCCCATCGTCTCGCAGACAATCGAAATCTCCGGGTCCTGTAAAATAACTTCTATATCATGTACGACTTTTGTCTCATTCGGATCTCCGGGAAAATTCCTCAGATCCAGAATATATTTCACTTCAATCGGATTACCGGCACGCTTTGCAATCAGCTCCTGATTGCAGGAAAGCACTTCAGCCACGCCGCTTCCCACTGTACCATATCCTAATATCGCTGCTTTTACCATGCTTTGCTGTTCTCCGTTTTCTATTCTTTCGCCAGAATCTTTACGCTGTGCACGCCTGTCCGCTTCTCCATCGCATCCAGCATTTCCGAAATGTCCTTTGTCGTCTGAAGAACCTGTACGCTGATACTCAGCGTCGCAACGCCATTGATCGGAATACTCTGATGAATCGTCAGAATATTTGCACCAAATTGTGCAATGACCTGAAGCACATCCGACAGAAGTCCCGGTTCGTCCTCGATCTGCATCGAAAGCGTTACAGTTTTTCCCTGGGTACTGTCGTGGAACGGGAAAATAACATCCTTATATTTGTAAAAAGAGCTTCTGCTGATACCAACCGCATCTACTGCATCCTGAATGGTGGGCAGCTTTCCTGATTCCAACAGCCGTTTCGCTTCCACAACCTTCAATAATACCTCCGGTACCGCTTTTTTTGTCACCACAAAATATTTGGTAGGCTCTGTCATAATATCGCTCCCTTTATGTTCTTATGTCGCACACACTTGTGCGCCATTGAGGGATATTCTAACATAGCCTACCAAATTACGCAAGAACTATTTTTATCCGATTCTCGCCCGTTTGCGCTGTCGCTTGCCTGTCTGGAAACGATATGCGCCTACGACGTCGTAATAATAAACCGCCGCATACATCACAGCGCCCATAATAAACGCCATCAAAACGTCGAACATCGAATGCTGTTTGATAAACATCGTGGATAAAATGATCGAAACACAGAGAATCAGGGAGCCTCTGCGCACCCACTTTTTGCCGGAGAGCGTTTCATTGTTCATCACCGCGAAATGCGCTCCGAGGGAATTATATACATGAATACTTGGGAACAGGTTGGTCGGCGTATCCGTCTGCCAAAGCTGACTCACCAGAACCGTAAATACATTGTGGCGCGGCATGGTGTGAAGCCGCAGATGCTGAATATTCGGAATAAACGTCGAAATCACCAGAAAAATCAGCATTCCCGTGCACAGAAACACTGCACATCTGTCATAGTTGCGCCGATCCTTGAAAAAAAGATACCCGAGCACAGCTGGTACATAAGCAAACCAGAGCAGGTAAGGCACGACAAAATATTCACAGAACGGTATATAATCATCAATGTTCATATGCACTACCATATACTGCACATTGGTGCGGTGCTCCAGCAAATAAAACCACAGAACGTAGATCACACCGAAGATTGCCAACGGTATGATATGCTTATACTTCTCATAATAGCGTTTCATTGCTCTCCTCTTTCGCTGCCGGGCAGCGATTCCATCCTCACGAAAAACAGCGTTTCTTCTATTTTTATACGTTTTATACAATCGTTATACGATAAACCGAATCTTCTGTTTTTCTACTGTCAGTTCAATTCTGTCGAGCTTTCCCGGGATCTCTCCGTCTGTCTGCACCCAGCAGGGCGTCGACGTACGAATTTCAATCCGGGAGGCACGATACTGATCCACGCCTTTAAATCCTCCGTGCTTTCCCTTCAATGCAAAAGGGATAATGATCGGGAATTTCCATCTCGGCACGTTATTGACCACGCACAGGTCGAGCAGCCCGTCCTGATCATCTGCCTTCGGACAAAAGCAAAAGCCGCCGCCCTCGTAACGGTGAATCATTCCCGCCGCAAATAAAAGCTTTCCTGCTTTGATGATCTCCCTGCCGTCCAAGCGAATCGACGCCCTGCAATACTGCAGCGTCAGCATCTGCTTCAAGCCGATCCCAAGATACGTCAGCTTGCCGAGCCCGAGTTTGTTTAACGCGTCCTTCATCGGGGAATCGAGTGCCTCCTGACAGACCGCTGCATCATATCCTATGCCGCAGCTGACCAGAAAATACCTTTTTTGCGCTTTTCCATCCGCATTCCATGTGACGCATCCGAGATCCATCCGATGCTCTGTGCCGCCCTCCAGCAGCTTTTCCATCAGAGGCCTGATGTCGTGCCCAATCTTAAGATCCCGCGCCAGATCGTTACTCGAACCGGTCGGGATATAGCCGAGCCGAACCTGTTCGAAATGCTGCATCCCCTGTATGGCTTCATTGAGCGTTCCGTCTCCGCCGAGCACAATTAAAAACCGTTCCGCTCCTTCGGAAACATTCGTCAGCCGTTTTGCCAGCTGCCTGACATCGCCGCGCTTTTCCGAAAAATAAACCTCATAAGGAATACTGCGCTCCTGCAAAACTGCTTCCGCCTGTTTCCAGAGCGCATAGCCCTCTCCTGAGTGGGCTGCAGGATTTACAATAAACAATAATGGAAGCCTGCCGTCCCCATATTCACATTCACAGTACATTTAGAACCCTTATCCTTTGTTTTTCCTAACCTTATCTTTACTAAGTCTGTATTTTATCCACAAATATTTCCAAAGTCAATACAGGGCAAAAATAATTCGTAAAAATTTAAGGAAAAGATAAGAAAACCGCCGGGGCTTTCGAAAAAGCCGCCGGCGGTCTGTATCGGCTGCAAGCTGCAGCGTCGGATTATTTTACTGTAATTGCTGTGATATGGGGATTTACACCCTCGTACCAGTACAGGAAGCCTTCTGCATCGATGGTATCACCGATCTGCAGATTTTTAACAGCCTTGTAAACATCGCTGTCCTTGTCACACAGATAAGACTCAACCAGGAAGGTGTAGGTTTCGCCGTTGCTGGAAACGTTGAAGTACAGGTCGTCGCCCTCAGAACCGGAACCGTCCCAGTTGTACAGATAAGGAACATCGTTGCCGTCTGCATCCTGACCAGCTGCTTCTACAGTCAGATCCGTAAAGGTAACATGCTGGTTCTGATGATCGATCAGCTCGTCTGTGCCAAGCAGGTCAGTAACATCAACTGCAGGAGCGATATATTCGTCTGCGCCCTCTACGAACTCAAAGGTTGCATCCATCAGCTCAACTTCGCCGGACCACTCGGATTTGTAACCGGTTACGCGGATTTTTACGCCGGGAACGAGCTTTTCATAATCTTCTTCAGAACAAGCCATGTCATACAGGAAGTATGCGCCGTCCTTGTCCTGTGTATAAACAGTAGCCTTGTCTTCCCACCAGGACTGTTTTGCCTGAACGTAACTCTCGATGGTCACTTCGCTGTCCAGATCTGCTGCAACATAATCTGCATAGGATAAAACATCGCCTGCTGCTTCTTCTGCTGCAGTGCTTTCTTCTGTGCTCTCAGTTGCGGTCTCTTCTGCTGCAGTGCTTTCAACAGTCTCTACTGCAGTGCTCTCAGCTGCTGTCTCTGTGGTTTCTGCTGCCTGTCCGCAGCCAACCATTGCTGCAGTCATGGAAACGGTCAGAACCATTGCCAGTAATTTTTTCATCTTTCTTCTCCTTTGTCTCCAGGACGTTTCCCGTCCCATGGAAAACCATTTTTGCTTAAACACTCGTAACTGTTCAGTACCCTCACAGTTACGCGCAAAAATCCATTCCAAATCGGCTATGCCGATAGGATTTTTGCCTTCTAGTCCAAGCTTTCTTACGGTCAGCGCAGTAAATGCGCAGACCTGCTGAACAGTTACAAACACCCTTATTATAGCCGAAATGTTCGGAAAATCAATCCCCTCTTTTACTTTTTTGCAGTTGCTGCCAGATTCCATACAAAAGGATCAGTCCCCAGGTAATACCAAGCACACTGAGCAATACGGCAGAGGTCGTCGGAAGCGGTCCCAGATCCTGTTTGCCCGCCGTGCTCTGCAGCGTATCATTTAAGTGATACAGCGCGGTCACGTCATCAAAGAGCTTATCCGTGTATGCCTCGTCCACGGTTTCTTTTCGACGTACAGATTTTGCCGTTTTTTCAATCAGCTGTCCTGCCGCATCCCGCAGGGAAGCCGAGCCGGAAAAGACGGGCGTTGTAAACGTATCCTGCGTATGATTTAACAAAAGCTTCGCCGCTTCGATTTTTACTTTGTAATGGGTGTCCGCATCCTCGCCCTCCCGCGCAAGATAATCCTGATATTCGGCGGACTCCTGCGCCTTGGACGTGACCGGCACATAGCCTTCTGTCTCGGAATAGGAAATCTGCACGTCGCTGGTCAGAAGGTACTGGGTAAACAGCCAGGACGCCAACACCTCCTGCGGATCTTCCTTATAAAAAACACAAACCGAGGGTCCCTGCGAAATCATCTGCATATTTTCCGGGTCATACTGTGGAACGGGACGCACCGCCACCTCAAAGGACTGCTTTGCCTCGTCGCTGATATCCGACAGCGGCGCATCGGGACCCATCCAGGTCGCGCCTGCGGTGGAATCCACGGCGAATACGCACTGACCGGCATTTAAAAAATTCGCCGGATAGCTCGAAATCTTAAACGTTGAAAATGCACCGGAACGGACATGATCCGCAATCGTAAACAGAATGTCCTTTGTCGTATCGTTGAAAATCTCGACCTCGCCGGACTGCGTGGAATATCCGGCGTTTTTCTGACGCAGCATCTGAATCATCATATTGTCTGTGGATTTGTAGATAAACGGGATCATAACGTCTCCCCCATTTAACACATACTTTCCATCCGCGCCCTTTTTCGCAGCTGCCTCAGAGACTTCCCAGATAAAATCCCAGGTCAGCACGTCAGGAACCGTATAGCCCAGCTGTTCCACATAATCCTGGTTGATATAGCAGGCTTCTGTCGAACGCATGTAGGGAAGCGCGTAATAATGTCCGTTTAAGGAACATTCCTTCAAAAACTGCGGAATTACTTCCTCCTGCGTCGGGGAATCGAATTCCAGATTGCTTCCGCCAAGTCCATAGGCGGGATCTGCCATCAGCTCATCCAGAGGTACGACTACCTGACTGCCGGTTAAATACGTTGCAATATGATCCGGGTAGGTGATGCAGACATTCGGCGTCGTCTGCGTCGCAATATTCGTAATAACGTCGTTGTAAATTTTGCCGTAATCCGTGTACAGCTTCAGATTGACCGTGATATTCGGGTAGAGTGCCTCAAAATTCGCGATCGTTTTTTTGTAAATATCCGTCTGACGGATGTTCGTGTCATTTTTTGCCCAGAACGTGATCTCATACTGCTTTGTCGTGTCGAAGCTTTCCGGCACTTCAAACGCAGCCCTTTCCTTCGAGCCGTGACATCCGGTCAGCCCTGCTGCAGCCCCGATCAGACAGACGAACGCCATCGCACAGGACAGCATCTTTTTCCAGAATGGTCTCATCCTTTTACCCCTCCCTGCGATACGCCCGCCATAATCTTTTTGCGGAACACCAAAAACAGCACAATCAGCGGAACCGAAATCACGACCACCGCCGCCATCATGGCAGGGATATTTTCTCTGCCGAAGCCGTTTTCCCGGATCTCCTGAATGCCGTTGGAAACCAGATAATATGCCGGATCGTCCGTCACCAGGCGCGGCCAGAGATAGGAGTTCCAGCACTCAATGACCTTTAAGATCCCGACGGTAACAAGGGTTGGGCGGCAGATCGGCAGCATCACCTTCCAGAGATATTTCAAATCAGAGGTTCCGTCCACCTTTGCCGCACGGTACAGCTCGTCTGGAACCTGTTCAAAATTTTCTTTCAATAAATAAATGTAAAACACCGAGGTCACGGACGGCAGTACCAATCCGGCAAAGCTGTTGCGCATGCCCCACTGTGTGATCGTCGCGTAGTTGGTGATCATGACCAGCTCCGCCGGAATCATCATCAGGGACAGAAAAAACGTGAACACCAGATTTTTCCCCGGAAAGGAAAGGCGTGCAAACGCATATGCCGCGAGCGTGATCACGACCATCATCAGCGCCGTCGTCACAACCGTGAAAATCAGCGTATTGAGCAGGTATTTGCCCAGCGGTACAGAAGTAAACGCATCTGCGTAGTTCTGCAGCGTCGGCGAAAGCGTAAACAGCTTCGGGATATGCTCTGCGTTATAGGAACCGTAGCTTTTTACGGAGGTTAAAAGCATCCAGTAAAACGGAAACAACACCACGAGCGCCCAGAACGTCAGGAAAATATAGGTTCCTGTCTTGCCAGCTCTGGCTTTTTTCCGGTCCCGTTCTTCGGTTTGTCCATAATCCAATTCTTTGTCCATAACGGTCTGCCTTTCAGTAATGCACATGTTTTTTGCTTACGAGAAGATTGATACAGGTAATCGTCAAAACGATCACAAACAGAAGGATTGCCGCCGCGGAAGCATAGGACGGAAAGCCACCGCTGTCCCCGTAAAGCATGTCGTAAACATAGCCGACAATCGTATTCATCCCAGCCGCGTTCAAATCCGTTCCAAACAGCGCAACTGCGTCACTGTAGGCTTTAAACGCGCCGATAAAGCCAGTGATAATCAGATAAAAAATCATCGGGGAAATCATCGGCACTGTGATCTTCCAGAAAATTCTCGTCTTAGAGGTTCCGTCCACCTTCGCCGCCTTGTAATAGTCGGGATTTACCGAAGCGAGGGCGCTCGTTAAGATCAGAATTTTAAAGGGCATAACGACCCAAATCGTGTAAAAGCACAGGACAAACATCTTCGCCCAGTAGGGACCGCTGATAAAATCGACCGGTCCTGCACCGAACCAGTGCAGCATCAGGTTGATTAAACCGTCCGTATATTCTGTTTTCTGGAACAGCACCATAAATACCATGCCAACCGCCAGCGTATTGGTCACATAGGGCAGGAAAAATACCGTCTGGTACAGGTCGCGCAGCGCTTTAATCGAGCTGAGTGCCAGGGAAATCAGCAGTGCAAAGCCTGTAGATAGGGGCACGGTGATGACAACCAGAAGGAATGTATTTTTGACCGCCTGTAAAAAATACGGGTCATGCAGGACATAGGAATAGTTGTAAAATCCGGTTCCGAAATAGGTCTGGGACGCAAAGTTATAGCCCTCCTCCATCGAATAAACAAACACGTCGATCAGCGGATAGACGAGGAAAAATCCCAGAAATAAAATGGCAGGCAGCAAATACAGCCATGCCCTGAGGGTTTGTTTTTTCATGGTCAGCTCCTTTTGCCTGCAGGCCGCTTTAACGCAGTCTCAATCCGGCTGCCGTCTTTTGCATCAAACAAAAATACCTTATCTGTTTTCAGCGAGAAGAAAACTGCCTGTGCCATATCCTGATTTAACCTGGTCGAGCCGACGATCGCGCGGATGGATGCATTTTCCGCAGCCGGATGGGACGCGACAATGCTGATATCTCTGCCCAGCACCTCGATGCCCTTTAATGCACAGGAAAACGTTCCGTCCTCGTCCACAACAAAGCCCTCCGGACGGATACCGACCGTTACCTCCTGGTCAGGCAGATCGGCAAGCAGCACCGTCTCTTCCCCAATTTTCACCTGACCGTCTGTCACTTTTCCGGAAAAGACATTGATCGGCGGCGTGCCCAAAAATTTTGCCACAAACAGGTTTGCCGGCTGGTCATAAACCTCCTGCGGTACATAGAACGGCTCCTTGGACGGCCAGCCCAGGAAGTCCTTCATAGCCTCAATGTTCTCCTCACCTAAAGGTGAGGAGAACATTGAGGCTATGAAGGACTTCC
>OJQJ01001061.1_pt1 | contig 16063 bp, 19 predicted proteins | sample 1598671 | NCBI WGS metagenome assembly OJQJ01 (sample SAMN03922499, study PRJEB24848) | human gut metagenome | isolation source: stool sample | host: Homo sapiens | place: Germany | collected 2011-11 | reverse complement strand
TAAAAATTTGTATACTTCAATACGTTAAAGAAAGTTTGGAGAACCATTCAAAGAAATGCTCTAAACAAAAGCGGAATACGGTTATTTTGACATAGCAACGCTGCTTATATAGAGCGAAGCACTACTTATAAATAGTGGTGTCAGGAATTGAGATTTTGTGATACCAAAAAAGACACCCTCGCTTTTGATAGGAATCTCATGCAGGGATGTCCTTATCTCAACGCGAAGGTGTCTTAATAACGAGGGTCATCTCATCACGGCTACGATCTCTTTTATGATGTTTAGCAGCCGATGAAATTGTTCTGGGGAAAGATCACGAGTAATCTGAGAGAAATACTGCAATGCGGCAGTATTCATATCAACCGTTGCGCTTTTATCTATGAAAAGGTCTTCTACGCTGATGTCCAGACCCTTGCAGATACGTTCCAGCGTGTTCAAAGTTGGATTCTGAACGCCGCGTTCAATATGCCCAACGTATGCGGCATTCATGTCACAACGTAAAGCAAAAAGCTCTAGGCTTAACCCCTCTTCTTTGCGGATCTTTCTGATCTGCTCTCCAACAAGGGATGCTAGTTCTGCTGGTTCAGATTCAGGCTGATCTTTCGCTTTTTTCACAGAGAACACCTCATTTGCGGGCAATCATCAGATGCCACGGAACGTAAAGGTGAACTCCACAGGCTTGGTCACATCGGGAATATACTCCGGGTGGACATTGGCACCCCAGCTGTCATCGCCGCCAACGCCCATCTGCTCACCGATGGCACGAATCACCGTGTAATGGACCGGGGGCAGCTCGTAGGGATGCTTGGCACTCTCCATTTCATGGGGAGTGTAGGGCAGCGCAGAGAAGAACATGGGCTTTGCGGCATCTGCGGTAAACAGCAGCCCGCGACCCTTGCGGTCCACTACCTTTGCCCAGCGCACAGCGGTCTTTGCACCGCACTCCTGCGGCACAAGGTACTGTGCCATGTTGTCTGCGACCTTGTTCTGGTAAATACCCAGTTTGGCACCATGCTGACGATCCCAGTAGGTCTCCGCAGGGCCGTTTCCGTACCACTCCACCGTGTCGTAGTCAGCGTCGATCTTGAACAGTACGCCGAACTCCGGCATTGCTGCAAGTCCTTCCACCGGGTCATAGTGCAGGGTGGTCTGGATGCGGCCATCACCGAACACACGGTACTGCAGGCTGCACTCTGCTGCGGGGCTGGTCTGGAGGTTATAGAGATAGGTCACGACCACGCTGTCGGCTTCCACCTCGCAGGTGGGGTTCTGGAGGATGGTGCCGCCATGAACAGACGGAATCTCCTTGCCGATGCCCTTGGCGGTAGCGTACAGGCTTGCCAGCTTCCACTGACCGCGAACACCGCCCATGTTGTTGCCGCAGTCGTTGTCGGTGGGAGCGCGCCAGAAGTTGGGACGGGGGATCTCCTGAATCATCTCCTTGCCGGCATAGCGGTAGGAAGTCAGACCGCCGTTCAGATCGGAGAACAAAACATCGAAATTCTCACCACGGACACCGATGTTGTGCGTACCGTGCGTAACGGTAAACGGCGTGACCTTCTTGCTGAGAATGGAACGAACCACAGCGATCACACCCTGTCCAAAGGCGACTTCATGACCTTTCTTTGCCCAGCTGGTGTCCTCCTTCAAACGGAAGCTGATGGTCACTGCATATTCACCGGGGAGCGCAGGGATCATAAACGGCAGCGGGAAGCTGGAACGCTCTTCGGGAGCAACATCAATATTGGTCAGTTCCTGCTGCTGATACAGCTTTCCATCACGATGCAGCAGAGCAACGCAGTCGAAAGCATCCGTAGAGGTGAACAGGTTCTTGTTCCAGACTTCAAAGCCAGAGTTGTCGATGGAAATGGCGATGTTCTGATAGCAGAACTTGACCTCCTGCATCTTGGGAGAAGGAGCACGATCACCACCGTAGGCAATGCCGTTTCCGCTGAAATTATAGTCGGTAGGACGCTCACCGAAGTCGCCGCCGTAGGCTTGGAACCACTTGCCGTAGCGGTCTTTTTTCCAGATGGACTGGTCGATGTAATCCCAGATGAAGCCGCCCTGATAGCCGCAGTCCTTCTGGTCGGCAAGTTCCGTGTACTTGTGCAAAGCACCGTTGGAGTTGCCCATAGCATGAGAGTATTCGCACTCGATATAAGGCCGCTTATCGCCCTGTGCCAGATACTCTTTAATGTCCTTGACCGTGCTGTACATATGGCTCTCGATATCGGTGGTTTCGAGGAAGCGGGGATCATTGACCACACCTTCGTAATGCACCAGACGGGTGTCATCAAAGCGGCGGACCATCTCTGCCATCTGGAGCAGGGTCTCACCGCCAAACGATTCGTTGCCCAGAGACCAGATCAGAACAGCAGGATGGTTTTTGTCACGCTGGTAAGTGGAATTCATGCGGTCAAACAAGACAGCTTTCCACTCCGGCTTATCATTGGGCAAAACGCCCTCGATGCCGCGAATGCCAGCCTGATGAATATCCCATGTGCCATGGGATTCCAGATTGTTCTCTGCGATCAGATACAGACCATACTCGTCGCACAGGTCGTACAGTGCATCCTGATTCTGGTAATGGCTGGTACGGATGGCATTGATGTTGTTCTGCTTCATGGTGATGATATCCCGAAGCAGCTCCTCATGGGTGTGTACGCCCACAGCACGACCCGTAATGGAGCTGAACTCATGACGGTTGGCACCCTTGAACACGATGCGCTTGCCGTTGAGCAGCATCCGATTGTTCTTCAACTCGAACTTGCGGAAACCGACTTTCTGCCCGGTCACCTCTACCAGATGGCCTGCATTGTCCAGCAGCTCGATTTCCAGTTCATATAGAGCCGGGTCCTCTGCACTCCACAGGTGGGGGTTCTCCACCGCATGGCTGAACAGAGCAGAACCGCCGTTCAGTGCGATTTTTTCGGAGAACACTTCCAGTTCACTGCGGCGCAGGGTCAGACGGGCCGCGCCCTTGCCCTCCACCTGCAGTGCAACTTCCAGCTTGGAATGCGTAAAATCATCCCCGGCAAACAGCGTTTTGACGGATATATCTTCCAGATGCACGGTGGGGATGGCGTACAGCCACACGCTGCGGAAGATGCCGGAGAAGCGGAAGAAGTCCTGATCTTCGCACCAGCTGGAGGAAGTCCACTTGAACACCTGCACGGCAAGTTTGTTCACGCCCGGCTGGAGATAGGGAGTCAGATCGAATGCGTGTGCGGAGAAGCTGTCCTCGGTGTAACCCACATAAGACCCGTTCAGCCAAAGAGCCATGCCGCTTTCCACACCCTCGAACTCGATGTGGACGGGCTTGCCCTGCATGGATTCCGGCAGCTCGAAGTATTTTACATAGCTTGCCACCGGATTGAACCGCTGCGGGATCTCACCCGGCTGTACTTCTTCACGGCCATCCCACGGATACTGAACATTCGCGTACTGGGGAATGTCGTAGCCCTCCATCTGGATGTGTGCCGGAACATGAATGTCATCCCAGCCGCTGCAATCATAATCTGTCTTTTCAAAGCCGGGGATGGCACTGGTGTAGTTCTTTGCGTAGGCGAATTTCCAGATACCGTCCAGCTTCAGCGCCAAAGAAGAGGAGCCTGTCCGATATTCTTCGCGGGAAGCGTAAGTACGGAAACTTGCATGAGCATTCAGCACGTTTTCCTTGAAAAAGGTGGGGTCTTTTACTTTTGCAAAATCAAATGCAGCCATAGTATTTCCTCATTTACCTTTTATAATTTTATAATATTTCTCCAGCCTCCCCGGAGGAATCGCTGGATTCCTCCGGGGAACAGCAGATGAAGGAGAAATGATAATGGCTTGTTATCAGACTGCTGCACGCAGTTTTTCATTTGCTTCTTCAACTTTCAGATGAGACAGAATGAAGGTGATGATGGCATCCAGAGCAAACGGGATCACCAGATACATGATCTTCAGCATATTGATGCAGGAATCCGGCTGAACGGTCAGAGCGCTGTCAAAATGGCTTGCTGCCAGCAGCCAGCCGGTGATGGCAGTACCCAGACCGCCGCCCAGCTTCACACCGAGAGAAGTGCAGGAGTACATCGTTCCGTCCACGCGCTTGTGCTTCGTCAGCCAAGTATATTCAGAGCAGGCTGCGATCACAGCGTTCATATCGCCCTGCCAAGGACCCTGACCAAAAGCTGCGATTGCAGTAAAGAGCAGCATCAAGGTCACATTGCCGCTGCCCATGTAACCAGCTACAGCAACCAGTGCACGAGAAATCGTTGCCAGAGTATAGCTCATTACATTCAGCTTATACATTCCATTCCACTTTGCAACCAAGGTCGGGGTGAACACCAGTGCGATGATCAGAGGAATGTTGATTGCCCAAGAGAATACACCGAACAGATTCTGGTTGCCAAGGATGTAGGTTGCATAGTAGGTGCCCATGCTGATCATGGCACCGTAGATCTGCTGCAAAATGTAGGTGACGCAGATCATCATATAATATTTGTTACCAGCAAGCAGCTTTGCAGCCTGAACCAGATTGTACTTTTCGTCCTGCTCGATTTCCTTTTTGTCGGTGGTATCCACCAATTCGCCTTCCGGCAGTTCCTTCACGGAGAAAACGGAGAGGGTGTTGACAAGCAGACCGATGATGGCGTAGATGATTGCAACAGTGCGCCAACCGGCAGCACCACCGCCCAATGCCGTAACAGCACCCAGCGTGATGGACTGGATGAGCAGGCTGGTGGCAAAGGCGAACATGAAACGCCAAGAACCCATCTCGACCTGTTCGGCACTGTTCTTCGTGACGAGAGCAGTCAGTGCAGAGTAAGCAATGTTGTTGGCAGTGTAGAATACAGCGTTCAGCAGAGTATATGCGATCAGGAACCATGCGTACTGTGCAAACTGTCCCAGATTGGTCGGGATGGCGAAAATTGCCACCAGCGTAATGGCACAGCCAATGTAGCCGTACAGCATCCAAGGACGGGCTTTGCCCATCTTAGAATGCGTTTTGTCAATCAAAGAACCAAAGAAAATGTCCGTCACACCGTCCAGCAGTTTGGAAACTGCAATCAGAGTGCCGACAATACCGGGGTTCAGGCCAACGGTGTTGGTCAGATAGATCATGACGAAGGAGGACAGGAATGCATACACCACGTTGCCTGCAATATCGCCTGAGCCATAGCCGACTTTATTATACCACTTTAGATAACGTTTCTCAGTCATTGTGCTTTCTCCCATCTTGCTTGTTTTGTGTGGGCGCGACCAATCTGCTGCGCACTTCAGACTGGAATTCTCATTACGCAAGTTGCCCAAATCTCTTGCGTTCCGTCTGAAAATATTATAGAATCTAATGGAACGAAAAGATATAGACAAGATGGAACAAAATATGCACAAAATCAAAGAGTTTGTAATTTTTTGATAGAACATTTTCCAAATCACTGTAAAATCTCTGAAGATGAGGAGGACGCAGGGATGTATTTCAACTCAGGATATTTGAACAACTCCCGTTTGGATTTCAAAGACTACTCAAAGCCGCTGGTCGTAGGCAGTTGCGGCACTTATCGCTTGAAAAAACGCCCTAAGCTACCTACTTTTTGGGCAAAGGGTCGCAGAGACTATCAAATCCTCTATGTGGCATCTGGTAAAGCACACTTCTGGTTCGATGGTGTTGAGGAAGTGGTGACTTCTGGACACATGGTGCTTTATCAGCCGAAAGAAATCCAGAAGTATGTCTACTATGTAGAAGATCATCCAGAGGTGTTCTGGATTCACTTTACAGGATACGATGTCAAAAACATCCTGAACTATCACGGAATACCCTTGGACAAGCACGTTTTTTATAGCGGCACACTGCCGGATTACAAAATGCTGTTCCGAAAGATCATCCGGGAACTGCAACAATGTGAATATGGCTATGAAGACTATATTGCTTCTCTCTTCAACATCATTCTGCTTTTAGTAAGCAGGCAACAGCAGGAAAGCGAGAAAACAACTACAAGCATCCCGGAAGAAATCGAAGCCGCCGTTGCCTACTTTAACGAGAATTATAACACAAAGGTCAGTGTGGACGATTACGCAGAATCGCTGCATATCAGTACGAACTGGTTTATCCGTAATTTTAAGCTGTACATGAAAATAAGCCCTGCACAATACATCCTGTCCCTTCGGATGGTAAATGCCCAGAGCTTATTGGAGAACACCGAATACAATATTGGAGAAATTGCAGAGATCGTAGGGTATGATAACCCACTCTATTTTAGCCGGGTATTCAAGAAAGAGTATGGTGTCAGTCCGGCACAGTACCGAAAGAATCTGGAAGAATCTACTGAAAAATGAGAAAGATTCCTTGATTCAGAAGTTCCTGCCTGTTGAGATGTACCTGACATATCAAGTTGACGGCGAACCGTTGGAACAGCTCCCGAATGGATACAGCGACCATTATGTGCCGGATGGCTTTGAACGAGATCGTGAGCAGGAATTTGAAAGAGCAGAAAACTTTTTGCACGTTTACTCGTCAAAAGAAAGCGGAAAGGGATATACTGTTCGCTGCTCCATTATACAGCCGGGGCAACAGTCCTCGTTTGACAATGAGCATACAACTTATGAGAATATAAAAGTTGGAGATGCAGACGCAACTTTGGGAACGAGCGTAGGAGAAAACGGAGACACTGTTTATATTTTAAGCTGGGAGCGAGGAGGCGTTTCAAACACAATTATGGGAAACATCTCACGAGATGAGATTATGAGAATTGCTGAAAACGTATTTTAATATGAGGCACCATGCTATTTGTCGAAACTCACAAATAGCATGGAGTTTTTTGTATAAGTGTACAAATATAACAAAAAGCAGAAATTTTTTCAAAAAAGCTGTCACAAACACAAGGCGAATTACGTTGACTAAGCAAAAGATTCTACTTCTAAAGGATCTTCTCTGCCTAAAACTGGAGCCCCATATTCGTCTAAAGATTTCGAAGATAGTGAAGGTGTGAAGCAAAGAAGATATTACGATAAGAATGGAAATGCGGATATGGATATTGATTATCGTCACGGTGGAACCGGACATACATTTCCTCACAGACATAAGTGGAATAATGGCGTAAGAGGACCTGCATATTAAGGAGAACAACTGTGAACGAAGCACCGTTTAAGATGATTGTTGAGAATTTAAATTGTGGACGCGAGATAGAGTTTTCTTATCATGGAAAGCAATATTCAATTACAAACAGTGAAGGCTATTGGAATTTTTGCTGTGACACTGATAGAATCCTCATTGAAAGGCTTTGCCCTTTCAATGATAAAACAAAACTTATAGAATGCGTCTCCAACCTAAATGTTGAGGGCGTTCTGCTTTCAACAATTTTTGATAAAGCAAAATATGACGCACAATCGCTTTGCATCTTATAAATTTTGCTTTTGATTCTAAATTATGAGAGGGTGATTCCGGTGCAGAAAAATAGAACACATATTTCAAAAATAAAGATGAAAGGAAAGGGTTGAAAATGGATTTTCTTAAGCAAAAAGGGTCATTAGCAAGAGACTTCTGCAACACATTGATTTACATTATTTCGTTAGTGTCATTAAAGCCTGCGAGCCTTCAGAGTGTGTTGACAGAACTTCAATGGAATGGGATGTGGTTCTTTTCTCTGGCATTTTTCGCTGTCATCTTTATGGAAATGCTGTCCGATTTTTTGCTGGTTACAGATCGCTGCACTGCATGGAAAGCATTAAATGGAAATGTCAGCGAAGCCGAATTTCACAATCTTCAGCAGATTGTCCTATGCGAAAATCAGAAAGTTTCCATTGAGAAGAAACTTGCAAGTACGATACTACTGGTTCTGATGATATGTGCAACTGCTGCATTTGTGTGGTTTACCTTTTTGGTATAAGGTTTTGTTATGAAAGAGATAATTATTATACCACATATTGGAATTGGACAATTAAAATTAGGTATGGCACCAGATGAGCTAGAAAATGCTCTTCTACAAATGAAGAAACAGTGGTCGAATTCTTCTGATGAAGCAATGCAAATGGAGCGTTGTGCTGAAACTGGTGATCCTAATTTGATAACAGGACGATATATGGATAATGATTCGTTCTTTCTGGTGCAGTATCGGAACGGAAAAGCTACTGAAATCGGCATCCAGAGAGAGTTGTCTAAAGTGGCATCAATAAAATTGTTCGGGCTGGATATGTTTAATACAACCGCCGAGTGTATTATTGATAGCTTAATGAAAAAGGACAACGTTGTTTGCAACGAAAAGGACTTGCAACTGGGAACGGAATATCTTTTCCCTGAAATTGGAGTCCGACTTTGGAGAGAGCGAGCATTTCATCTCAAACTGTTGAAAGACCCGTTATACATGGAAGAGATGCAGGCTGTATTAGAAGACGAATATCAGTATCAATACTTCCAGATGGTTACTGTGATGGGTTGAATTGCTAACGATCAATGGGATTTGATATAACTTTTCCGCTTGTAGTACATAGCGATGACCACAGCTATCTGCTAATACGGGTGAACTAATTTGAAGTATTTTATTGACGAAGATCAAAGAAAAGCCTCACACAGCAGCTGCTACTTGGAATTTCAACAAGGGCAGTATCATGACAAGTGCTGGCTTGACACATCTATTAGCATCAGTGATGAAGTATGGAATAGCCGCCATGTTTCAGATCTGATTCTTGAAGTGATTCCAGAGTTTGACTTTTATGGAATAACAATCGTTACAAAAGTACAATGGGATAATATTTTAACAAAAAGTCAATCGGATGGATGTACTTGCAAAGAGATTATTGCAGAAGCAGTTCCTTGGGCAGCAAAGTGTTTTGAAACGAATGATGTGTTCACTATCATAGGGATGTGAGTCGAACTTTCTCGGAGAATAACAGTGATACACAAAGGAGAGTGTAACATGAAAAAAATTCTTACAGCAATCGTATCGGTAAGCATATTTATTGTTGGAATTTTGCTTATACTTTGTGCGGACACTAATTTTTTATGGTATGCCTTTAATCAAAATGTTCGCCTTACAGTAGTTGCAGGGATTCTCATTGCACTTGTTGGTGGCGTTGGTGTGATAATGAATCTTTGGTGTATTCTAAAAGAATTGTACAGTAAATAGTTTATTGAAGGTTAAACTTCCAGTCTGCCATGGTCGCAGCCAAGAGAGATAATATTCAAACTTACTACTCAGCAAAAGCTAGGCACACTCCAAGAATTTATTATAGAGGGTGAATATCCCGCGCTTTGAACAATTTAACGATGAATATATTGTGCGATATGGAGAATTTCATTTGCGCGTTCACCTCGAATTGACTTGCAACGCAAAATACGTTACAATAAATCCGAGGTGATAACCATGGAAAAAACAATGACGCTCAATCTCCGTGTGAACCCTACCGTCAAGCAGCAGGCCGAGGATGTGCTGAAGCAGCTCGGCATCCCGATGGCAACCGCCATTGATATGTACCTACGCCAGATCACCCTGACTGGCGGCATTCCCTTCTCGCTGTCCCTGCCGAAGGCTCCTGCGGCTCTGAACGCTGATACCATGACCGATGACCAACTCCATGCAGCCTTGCAGGTGGGCATTAAGGAAATCCAGAACGGTGATACCGTGGATGCTGCAAGCGCATTCGCACAGTTCAGGGAACAGCACAGATGAAGCAGTATGACGTAAAAATTTCCCATGCAGCGCTCAGCGATATGGAGCAGATTTACAGCTATATTGCTGACCGTCTGCTGGAGACTGACACGGCTATGGGGCAATATAACCGCATTGCAGAAGCTATCCAATCGCTGAACATCCTGCCGGAACGCTGCGCGCTGGTGGAAAGTGAACCAGAGCGCACCCAAGGGCTGCGGCAGATGCTGGTGGACAACTACTCGGTGTTCTACATCGTGGGCGAGGATACCGTGTCTGTGGCTCGTGTGCTGTACAGTGCATCCGACCTTGTGCGCCGTCTGCGGAGAATGAAATGAGGAGGAACTATCATGAAATATTTGCGGAATGATTTAAGAGAAGAATATGAACGCATCGCGAAAAATGTCCCAGATATAGAAGACCTGCAGCATCCGCTGATAAATTTTTCAGATGTATTGCACGCTTACTTTATTCTGGCAGACTACTTTACCGATGAATCCAGTGATAATATTGAACATATGCTGGTTGGCCTTAGAAGCGCAGATTTGCTCGGTTCTGCCTTAGGAAGACAAATAGTATCCTTTGGTGGAAGAAAGAAATATACTGATTCAATAGAAATTTGCGCGACACTGTTTTATGGCCTAGTTAAAGACCATGCATTCCATGATGGAAATAAGCGCACCGCACTACTCACATTGCTATACCAATTAACATTGTATGGATATATTCCGTCTGTTTCAGTAAATAAATATGAAAAACTGGTGGTTGCTGTTGCGGCACATACAGTAGAAGCAACGTATCCTAAAGAGTGGAAGAAGTTCAAAAAGTGCGAAGAGCCCGAAATTCAAACTATTGCTTACTTGTTAAGGCAAATGACAAAGAAGAAAGATAACTCCTATCATATATCACCAACTATGAAGGAATTTTGCGCAGCATTGGAAAATGCTGATGTTAGTTACGAAGCAAGCGGAAGTAAAATGCATTTCACACGTGTTGAATATAGTATGTGGAAATTGAAAAAGGAAAAGTATCAGTATACGATTCCTTTTAACGGCTGGACCAGAACGGTTGGCGCTAAAACGGCTCGGGACACTCTTCAGGCTTTGAAAATATACGATCAATATGCGACATATCAAGATGTTTTTGATGATCAGGAACCTCTGTATGCATTGGTAGACCAGTTTAATGTTCCGCTTCGACGTCTAAAGGACGAATAATATCATTTAGCTTGTTTTTGTAGTCATTATGCGATACAATAATTTTGATAGGAGGTGTCCCTTATGATGCAGACATTTGTTCGTCCTTCCCGCGATCTGCGCAACCATTATGCTGAAATCTCGGAGATGCTCAGAGATCATGACCATGTAATTATTACAAACCATGGTCGAGGAGAGTCTGTCCTCATCAATATTGAGGACTATGCCAAGTATGAGGAGTTCATGCACCAGCGATATGTTGCCGAGGAACTTGCCAAAGCAAAACAGCAGGCAGCGGACCCAAACACGCAGTGGGCAGACCACGAAAGCGTATGGGAGACGCTCCACGAACAGTATGACGTATAAAATCAAATATTTGCCCCTTGCTGTGCAGGATTTGAACGATATTGCACGGTATCTGTCAGAATTTTACCCTAAAACAGCCAGCCGCATTCTGAAAGAGATGCAGGAGAAAATCACCAAGTTGGGCGATACGCCGAAGATGTGCGAAATCTACCGTCTCGACCCGACTTACCGCAGGATGGTCGTTGACCAGTATCTTGCATTCTACCGTGTCAACGATGAAACCAGGGTTGTAGAAATTCATCGTGTACTGCGTGGCTCGTGGAATCTTCCACAGTATTTGAAGTGAGAAAGTAGAGGTGAGTCAATGACTGCCGTAATCTACGCCCGCTATTCCAGCGACAACCAGCGTGAGGAATCCATTGAGGGCCAGATTCGTGAATGTACAGCTTATGCCGAAAAGAACGGCATCACTGTGGTCAAACACTACATTGACCGCGCCCTTTCCGCCAAAACCGACAACCGCCCGGACTTCCAGCAGATGATCAAGGACAGCGAAAAACGGCTGTTTGACATCGTGCTGGTCTGGAAGCTTGACCGTTTTGCCCGAAATCGCTATGATTCGGCCCACTATGAGTACCAGTTGGAACGAAATCATGTCAAGCTGGTATCTGCCACGGAGCCTATCTCTGACAGCCCTGCGGGTATCATGGTCAAGAGTATGCTCACCGGCATGGCTGAATACTACTCGGCAGAACTTTCTGAAAAAGTTGTGCGCGGCATGACCGAGAATGTTCTGAAGGGGAAGTACAACGGCGGCACGATTCCCATTGGTTTTAAGGTGGATGAGGAGAAGTTCTTTCAAGTCGACCCGCTGAAAGCTCCCTTTGTGGTAGAAGCCTTTCAGCGGTACAACGATGGCGCGACTATGAAGGAACTGATGAACTGGCTGAACGACAGTGGCGTGACCACCAACCGCAACCAGAAGTTCACCTACAACAGTGTTCAGAAGCTGCTGACGAACAAACGGTACATCGGAGAAAACCACTTCAAGGACATTGTGATGCCCGACAGCATCCCGGCCATCGTGGACAAGGACTTGTTTGAAGAAGTGCAGCAAAAAATCAAGAAGAACAGCCGCGCTCCTGCCCGCCACAAGGCCGAGGACGATTACTTGCTCACCACCAAGCTGTTCTGCGGAATGTGCGGCGCGATGATGTTCGGCGAGTGCGGTACGGGTAGAAACAAGGTCGTTCATCATTATTATAAGTGCGCCACCGCGAAGCGTTTCAAGACCTGCAAGAAAAAGACCGTCCGTAAAGAGTGGCTGGAAGATTTGGTCATAGCTGAAACCATGAAGCTGATTCAGGACGATGCCGTGATTGATGCCATCGTTGCGGAAGTGATGGAGTTGCAGGATCAGGAAAACACCACTCTCCCTTTGCTGGAAAAGCAGATGCGCGAGGTAGAAAACGGCATTGAAAATATGCTGAACGCCATTCAAGCAGGTGTGCTGACCAACTCCACCAAATCGCGTTTGGAAAAGCTGGAAGCCCAGCAGAAAGAACTTGAGATTCGGATTGCCGAAGAAAAAATCGCTCGGCCACGGTTGAGCGAAAATCAGGTTCGTTTCTGGCTGACCCGGTTCCGCAAGCTCGACCCGAATGTGAAAAGCCACCGGGAAACGCTTATCAATACATTCGTGAATGCTGTTTATCTCTATGATGAAAAAGTTTTGATTACATTCAACTACAAAGACGGCACAAAAACCATCACTTTCGATGAAATTGCCGCCAAAGATGCCCCAGAGGGCAATGGTTCGGATTTGGGTTGCTTCGCTTCACCAAGGACTCCGGTATCCAATGGGTACCGGAGTTTCTGTTTTATCTGCCTTGCAAAAGGGACTGCAAGGGTGGATTCGAACAGCAGCGGAGCCGACCGCCGCCTGCGGCGGAAACAGGGAGGCGAGGCTGGGGCAGCGCTCCGCTTTTTCAAAGCCCTGCCAAGGGGCTGCGGAAAAAGCGGCAAGCGCAACTCGTAAGACCCGCCGAATAGTCCGGCGGGTAAAAAAGCCCTTGTGCAACAGCGACGACCGCTGCCAGCCGCGACCCGGGCTCCTTATACAGCGCGGCTCGCGACATCCGCCCTCACACATATTGCATCTGTCTCTGACCTGTGATACCATACAGGTAAGCAAAACGATACAGATGGAGGACTTTTTCCATGATCTACGATACCCTGAACAACCTGCCCAACTATCTGGGCGTAAGCGACAATCTGGACACCGTGATCGAGTACATCATGGCGCGGGATATCACCACCCTGCCTGCCGGGCGCATCCGCATCGATGGAGACAAGGCGGTGGTTACCGTGAGCACCGTCACGCCCCAGACGTCCGACAAGGCGCTGTTCCAGCGGCACGACAACCATATCACGTTGGAGACTGACTTGGACGGCAGTGAGCTGTTTGAGGTAAGCCTTGCGGAGCTGACGCCCACCAAGCCCACCGATGAAGCCGCCGACACTACCGTAGGCACCGCCGGTACCAGCATTGCCGGGATGCTGTGCGAGGGACGCTTTGCCCTGTATCTGGCCGGGGAACCGTATAAATCCGGCCTGAAGGCGCAGGGCTGCGGCAAGCTGAAAAAGGCCGTGTTCAGCATTGAGCTGGACCCGGACGAGGAAGAAACGGAAGAATAATTGAAAGGAGACTTTCTGTATGGGATTTCTTGCTGTACTGGCTGCAAGCCTGTTTGCCGTATTCATTTTTACTGTATTCGGCGGCTATTCGCTGCTGCTCTGGTGTCAGCAGTCCCTGTGGATGGTCGTTCCTCCCGCGCTGGTGCTGGCTGTTCTGGTCTGGACATTTTTGAAAATGGACGACAAGATCACCGCCCTGCAAAAGCGGGTGGACGAGCTGGAAGCTGCACAAAAAAGCACAGAGAAAACTGAAAAATAATACAGCGCCGCCCTTCGCAGAAAAACCTCTCTGCAAAGGACGGCGCTGCTTTTTTGAACGCATTCACGTTAGTCTGCCGGTGGCTACAGATTGAGCAGGACATTCACCCGGAAGAGGTGTTCCTCTGTCTCCAAGTGCAGACTGCCGTTGTATTTGTGCACCACCGTCTCGGCGGATACCAGCCCGATGCCGGTGCCCTCGTGCTTGGTGGAGTGCAGGATGCCCTGCTGCTTTTTCAGCACGCCGTCGTAATGGTTCTCTACCATAAGCCCCAGCATGGCGGGGCTGAGCATCTGCGCCATCACCTGCACCCGGCGCTGCTCCGGCGGCAGCTTCTGGCTGGCGTGCAGGGCGTTTTCCAGCAGATTGCCCAGAATGGTGCACAGGTCGGCCTCCGGCATGGGCAGCTGCCGGGGCAGTGCCAGCTTCCACTCCACAGGGACGCCCTGCTGCCCGGCCGCGTGGTCGTAATATCCGGCCAGCGCATCCACGGCGGCGTTGGCGCACAGGCTGGGGCGGTGCTCACTGAGTTCGCTTTCATACTGGCGCAAATAGCTTTTCAGCTCTTCCAGCTGCCCGGTCTCGGTCAGTCCGGCGATCACATGCAGGTGCTGCCGGAAATCGTGCCGCAGACGGCGGGTGTTGTCCAGATAGGTCTGCAACTCCATATACCGGCGGGATTCCATGGCCAGCAGCTGGTTTTCCCGGTCCAGCCGGGCGTTGCGGGCGAACTCCCGGGCAACGCGGTACATCTCGTACAGCAGCAGAAAGATGCCGAACAGAGAGATGGATACCGCCAGCACCGAGATGATCTTCAGCCGCCCGACCAGCACCACGGCGGGGTTCAGCGGCATACAGTACACCAGAAAAACGGCATAGAGGGCGGGCAGCGGCCATGCGGACTGCCAAAAGGCTTCGCCGCTGTATTCCCGCAGCAGCCACCGGCTCCACTGCACGGCGGTGAACCAGAACAGCACGGTGAGTACCGCGGCAAGGCCCAGCCGCAGCAGCGCCGTGGAGGCAAGGCAGACCGTCTGTGGGTTGGAGATCTCGGCCTGGGCGTTGAGCACCGTCGACAGCAGGGAACACACCGCCATCATCACGGCAGAGATGGAAAATAAAAAGGCGGTCTGGCTTACGGTCACTTCCGGCGTTACCCGCCAGCGCAGCAGCCAGAAGGAGACCAGCACGATGGCGGGCAGAAGAGAATTGCTGTTCTGCCCGAACACGGTGCAGAGCGCGGCGCAGCCGATGCACAGCAGGGTGATGCACCCGGCGGCAATGCAGGCAGTGCGCCTAGGGGTGCGCAGCTTTTCCCACAGGGATGCCAGACACAGAAAAGCGCTGGGGTACAGCAGTGCAAAATCCAGAAAATAACGGCCGAACAGGGCAAGATCCATGGCGGCTGCTCCTTTCCTCAATGCAGTTCCTGCCGCATGTGGCGGAACTGGTACTGTGTAAAGTGGGCAAGCAGGGTGCATTTATCCTTTTGCCGTACTGGCAGGCAGGTGCCGTCCAAGATCTCGATGCAGTCCTCCCCGAACCGCAGCACCTTGTCCATATTGATGATAACGCCCCGGTTGCAGCTCATAAAGTTTTCCCGCGCGGTAAGCTTTTCTTCGATCTGCGCAAAGCTGCACATGGCGCGGTACTCACCCTCTTCGGTGGTGATCAGGACGTAGTGGTTCCGGGCAATGGCATACAGCACCTTGCACAGCGGCAGCTGAATGCTCTGGCGGGCAATGCGGATCTCAAGTTCCGGCTCCTTACAACGCAGCGCCCGTCGCAGCTCGGCGGCAAGGTGCTCGAATTTTTCCTCCTGATAGGGCTTGAGCAGGTAATCGAAGGGGTGCACCGGAAAGGCATCCCATACATATTCCGGCGAGGAGGTCACGAATACGATCAGCACCTCCGGGTCGGCCTGCCGCAGCCGGCGGGCGGTCTCGATGCCGTTGGTGCCCGCCATGCAGATA
>OJQJ01001053.1_pt1 | contig 16152 bp, 11 predicted proteins | sample 1598671 | NCBI WGS metagenome assembly OJQJ01 (sample SAMN03922499, study PRJEB24848) | human gut metagenome | isolation source: stool sample | host: Homo sapiens | place: Germany | collected 2011-11 | reverse complement strand
CTTTAAATTTTGCTTCATCTACCAGTCCACTGGTACTGTTTTCCAGGACGTTTGTCTCCAGTCTTTCAATTTCTGCTTCAAGATCCTCCACCTGAAACTGATCCATCTTATACTCATCACCAAAGAAACTTTCTGCTCTGCCTTTCAAATGCTGAGATGCTTTGTCGATCGCACGTCTTGGTGCTTTCAGGAATTGATTGATCTGACGCTTTTTCTCTGTGATCTCCATGATCCAGGTAAATAATTCATCTTTTGGGCAATCTCTGCTCAATCCAATCTTTGAAGTATTGATATACAACTCTTTCCCTGATGAACCATCAAAATGAACCGGTATCTTCTGTTCCGGCACAAGAATATCATCTTCCTCAAAGGAAAGTTCTGCTTTCATTTTCATTCTTTCCTGAACAAAATCATAGACCGACTCCATTCGGTTCAATCGCTTATTCAGCAGCCGTTCCAGTTCCTCTTCTGAAGCTTCCATTCCCAGTTTGTACAGACGATATGCCTGCAGCGAACTTGCCGGGATCCGGTTGATCGCCAGTGTAAGAACAGAAACCCAGAACTCTGTCAGCTCCTTCATATACAGACTATTTTCTGCATTGGTAATACTGCTGCATATGAATCTACAGTTATTCGGATATTTATTTCGGCTGCTGAAGTTGGAACTTTCCATTTCAAACTGCGTCTTCCAGGACTCATAAATATGTTCTTCATCCTTTTTATGCTTCCTGGTCGCAATAAAGATCAATTCCTGCGGGCGATTATCACTGAACTCATATTTTTCATTTAATTCATCCTGTGCTTTTTTTACTTCTTCAGAGACCGGAACATCCAGATAGATTGGTTTCAGCCTGTCACGATACCGCCGAGACAACTGGTAAACCTCATCCTCCGTCAACTCTGACTCTCTCACCCGGACTCGCTTCAGGGTCTTCTCATCATAATACTCGAACCCTTTTTCAAAATTTTTCACTGTTGCAGCAGGATATCCGCACAACATATGTGACAAACGGATCATTGGTACATTACTTTCTCTTGGGATTTCCGTATCATTTACCGTCTCACCCGGAAAATCAAATGGATTTTTTTCATCTGCAACCGGTCCTGACGTATGTACTGCCATAGAATCCGTATTCAGCACGATTGCACGCCAGTCCGGTTTTCCCTTGATACATTTGTATATATCAGGGACAGCCGATTTCAGGTCCGTCCCCGCCTCATTCCAGTCACAGAAACTAATCGTTCCTTCATCCACAAATGGTTTATACAGAAAGCGAAAGTCTTTCAGCAGATCCGATGATTGCTTGTTCAGTATGATCACTGTATGCATTTCATTCACCGCCTTCTCCTATGCTTTTCAAGACCCTAGCCTCTCTTTTTGCTTGATTCTTTCATGATTTTTCTCATTTTTTCATAAATATCTGTCAGTTTCTTTCTTTCAATATCGCTTACAGCTATTCTCATCAAATCATTAATATAGTCACTGAAATTATCTTTCCAGTTATCCATATACCAATCTATATTTTTATCAAACATTTCAAATTGTTCTAAGACAAACTTTCCATAAATTCCGTCTAAATCTGCCTCAAGTACCATTGTCTGTGCATACTCATAAATCAGGGTAAGAATTTCTCTCATAATTCCCTTACCTACAGTTTTATCAAACTCGGCTGAAGGCGTTGAAACCTTTAACAATAACGCAACATCAAAAATAGATAAACCAGCTTTACCATATTCTATACTTGCAAGCTCATTAATCTGTCTTCTTAAATAGCTATGTTCAAAATCAAGTTTTCCTGAACTATTACGTTCATCTGCAAATTTCTCTTTCATATAAGAAAGAATCGTCTGCACAGCAACCGGATTGATTGTCAATGCATCCAGTACTTCATAATAATGATCACAAGGTGTTCCATTAGAAACCACAAATTCTTCCGGTTCAAGATCATTAAGCTCTAATCTATATAAATATTTTCCTTCTGAAATCTTACTATAGCAAACCAGATCACAGATAATTCCAAGTGCAAATGCCCGGTAAATTTCTCTTTCCTGACGTCTCTGATTCTCCTCGTCCAAATCCGGCAATGCAGATACAATATGCCAGTTTCTGTCGATATGCGGTGTGATAACCGGTGTCTTATCTGACTTTGGTTTAATCTGGCTTACTACCTCATAATATGCCTTATAATACTCACCATCTGAACGCCCCTCTGCTGCACATCCAGGTGAGAATTTTGACAGCTTATTTGCTCTCAATCCATAAATAGACTGGTAGAACATGATCATATTCAACGGAATATCCTCATCCGGTGTTCCGCCATAATTTCCAAGCTCTTTTGCAATCAACATAGATCTCGGTGAATCATCCTTCGGATCCAGCTCTTTACTGTATGTACATGCAGCAATCGGTGCTTTCTGCTCACCAAGCGGACGCTCGATAAATGGATTCGACAGGTTTCTCGTCTCTGCGATCACCTTCTTTACATACTGCTCGATCCTGGTTGCATCATATTCATTCTTCTCGTATTTTGCTTCTTTTTCAAGTGCAGTCAGCACATCCATGTTGACAGTGCTTCCATAGATCTCCATCAGAGATTTCTTGAAATAGCCGATAATTCCATTATCAAAGATCTGTTCAAAGTAACCACCATTCTCCGGTTTATCCTTGAGCATGGAATAGTTACGTACTTTATTGTAGATTTCCTCTGCAAGCTCTTTATCGATCGTGATGCTGCTTCCTGTATAAGGCATCTCTTTTAACAGTCTCTGGAAGCAGTTCGGTGTCGCACATACATATCTGGAAGTTCTTCCTGCTGTATTGCCATATTTCTTGGACAGGGCTGCAATTCTGCGATCCAGTGCTTCGATACGATTCTCGAAAGATGTATAGAAATTCTGGAACGCCTCACACAAACTGGAAATATAATCGATTCCTTCTGCCAGAACTTCTGCCAGAACACTGCTTGTTCTGTATTTATCTGTCTCTCCGATATAAAAACGTAACTTGTCTTTAAACTCCTGCTGCGTCTTTTTATCAATCTTTCTCTCTGTGAGCTGATCTACAGTTTCAATTTCATCATCCGTCTTCGTATTGTCAAAAATTGCATACATTCCATCAAAAGATTTTTCTTTTTTATCATTTTCTTTCTCTACCAGAACCTTCTCTGCTTTCATCAGTTCCAGTGCCTGATACAGGAAATAACGGACTGCATTCGGATGGATAAAGTTTCCTTCTTCATCTCTTAAATATGTCTCCATCTGATGCGGCAGTTTTTCCTTCGTGATAGAGTCGTTCTTTGCCTTAAAGATCGAATACGCAATGGTTCTTGCAGTATCTTCACTTCGTTTTACAACCATATCTTTATACTTTTCCATCTCTCTGTACGCATCCTGAAGCTCTTCTGCTGCCTGCTTCGATCCAATCTCAACCTCGTTGATCATTCCCATTGCCAGATTCTTCTGTGCATCCAGATCCATCTGACCATTCATGGTACTGTCCTTCACAAACTTCTTGAGCTGCCCGACATACTCTGTCCACTTATCGTTGACTTTCTTATAACCACCCTCGTCGTAGATCGTGCAGGCTTTTTCAATCGATAATGCAAATGGATCTTTCTGCTTTGCCATCTGGTTGATCGATTCAATATAATCTACCGACGCATTGATATCTCTCCGGTTCATTCCCTGTGCACGCATCTCCGCATTAGCCAGACATTTTTCCTTATACATACGGTCAAATACAAGCCACTGACTGGATACACACTCTTTTGTCCAGTTCAGTGCGATATACTCTCTTACATCTTCATATGGATAGATCAGCATTGCAGAACCTGCACCGGCATAACGGTTACGTCCACGTTCCGCACAAAGTTCACGGATCGTATTATCCTCTGAAGAGTTACTTCTCTTATTCATTGGTCCGATGGACTGAGAATAAATACAGTTGGCGGCATGATCCAGATACTGGTTAAAACTGTTCAGCTTCTTTCCTTCCGTATTCTGTGCATCAAACAGGAAACAGAAATCATACGGTCTTACATTATACTCTTCCACATCATTGGATCCGACTCTCGGGAACTCCAGCTTGACCGTCTTTTCATACTTCTCCGGCAGAGTCTCGTCCCCTTTCATAAGAAAGGCATCCAACTCTCTTAACGTTGCATAAGCATTACATTTCAGATTATTTCTCTCTGACTGTCCACGGATTACCTCATAGAACACTTCCGGAAGAATGAAGAATCCTCTTGTAATATTGGCACTTGCCTGAAATTTGGTTGCAAGATAATTTTTCAAGTACAGTGCAACCGGGAGAATCAGTCCTGATCCGGTTCCTCCTGCCAGGGAACTTACAATGACCACTCTTAATGCCTGTTCTGAGGAATCGCCCTCCAGCTTGTAAAGTTCCTCGATTGCATTATGCAGAGGCTCCATATTTCCCGCACGGATCGCTGTGTCCAGTGCCAGTCTGGAAATCGCACGTACCTGACCGGCTCCCTCTGTCAGGGATTTGCTGTTCAGGATTCCGTTCACCGGGAACCACTCATCTCTTGCATGCGTATCAATATTCAGATACTCTCCGACCGTCAGCTTTGTTGAGGTCTGGATCGTCTTGATAAACGGATTCGCCTCACGGATTTCTCTTAATTCATTGATATCCGTATCAAAAACTGCAAATCCGATCCTTTTCCGCTGCTCTTCCGTAACCATCTGAGATACACGGCATACGATCTTTGATCCGGTTCCTCCAAGTCCTACTAATAATGTTGGTGCAATCATACTCTCTTCCTCCTATAGCCTTTTATTTTCTTTTTCCTCTTTTTATCTCGCCATTTGCAGTTCTCTGCACATTCGGGATACAGGTATATGTAAACTCTGGCGTACTTACTACAATAATGGTACTTGCGGAAATACGGTGATGTCCCTTTTCATTCTCCTGAATGGACATTCCGTTAAATGTGATCTCCTCTTTCCCTGCAAAAGCGGATGTATTCAGAATCAGCATACTTCCGCCTCCTGATGCCCGGACTTTTGCTGTTTTTTTCACCGGAGTCGGTGAGAACGTCAGCCTTCCGGTCTCCGGTACATATGGGAGCAGTCTGGATGCAAGATCCTTCTCAAAATTTCCCTTCATGACATTATCACGAAGTCCGATCTTCTCCGCACTGCATTCGATACTCGGACGCTTCTTGATACTTCTTGCAAACCGCTTTTTAAACGGTGGCACATATCCTAAAATAAGGATCAGAAGCAGAAGTGATATTACAATATGCTTCCAGTAGCGCTTCAGATAATCTACGATATTCTTATCATCCTTGATGTTTACACTGACCGTTTCTGCCTTACCGTAACCATCCCCGTCGATTTCTGCCGATACATTGATCGTTACATCTGCCTGACCGGTCTCTGTTGCGAACATACCGCCTTTCTTATATTTCGGAGTCACGATCCAGGTTGAGACTTCACTGCCCTTCTGCACATCCCACTGGATACCAAATTCTTCTCCGTCTTTATTTACACTTACCACGTCCAGCGTTGCGGCATCCCACTGCTCTTTTGTCAATGGCTGATCATTTCTCGTTGCCTCTACAGTAATCTGATTTGCTCCGTCTTCCAGCGTCTTCAGATTTGCACTCTTGAATGCGTCCACATTTATATCCAGCGTGCAGACCTTAAACGTATAGGATGCACTGTCTGTATAATCTTTCAGGTAATTGACATCTGCCGTCAATTCCAGTGACTCCCCGTCTACTTCCACATCAATGGACTGAGATGCCCCGTCTTTTCCGGTCAGTTCCTGCGTCTCTCCATTGATGCTGACTGTATACTTCGGTTCTCCAAGAAGCTTGGAGCTTTTAATATATTTTCCTGAAAGCTGATCTACGAATCCAACTTTTACTGTATAAGCTCCACCTTCGATGGTTCCCTCTTCCATCTTTGTATCGCCTTTGTAAAGTCCTGCCTCAAACTTCACATCCGGCTCATAATAAATCTGAATACTGTCTGCTCCGCTGACATCCAGCGTATAGTTTCCAGCTACGATCGGTGACTCATCTGCAAAGACCGCAACCTGTCCTTTCAGAGATGTATCTTTGACCGGTGTTGACTTTACAAAGGTAGTCAGTCCCGCTCCGTCCGTACTGCTATATGAAACCGCTGTATCACTTTGGAGCTTCACTTCTCCGCCCTCTTCATTTTTCAGGCTGCCGATCTTCACATCTTTCCCCTGTGCAAAGACAATCAGCTTTCTAAGCGGAATATCAAATTCCAGACCGGAATCTTCACTGCTATAACCTGCATATTCATTTCTCTTGAAAATGCGGTTGCTGATCTCAGCAAGCTCATTCACAACTTCTGAAGTATTACCCGCCTTCTGTGCATACAGACCTTTATCCGCATTTCCCTCCGGGATATTCTTTACATCCGTTCCGATAGCCAGATACTGCACATACAGATTTTCGTTGGCCGCAGCCTTCCCCTCCAGATCTGCTTTCAATCCGCTGGCCGGAATATCATTGTCAAAGTCACCGTCTGTCAGCACAACCAGCCATCCTTCATCCACACTTCCGGCATTCAGAAGCTTCGTCAACTCTCCTGCCGCATTATTCACCTGCGTATACGGAGTTCCGCCTGGCTTTGGTGTATACATATTATGGATCTGTGCAATATCATCTTTTCCACGAATCTCCATGGATGACTTTGTTGCAGACCCCGTATTCCCATCTGTTGTGATATCATGCATCGGGAATACTTTCATCACGTCTCCGCTCTCATAATTCATCATCGCGGCAAAAACTTCCATCGCATAAGTCGCCTGAGACCATGCTTTGTTGCCGTCCCCATACATACTTCCCGAATTGTCAAATACACATAGATTGCACGCTTCGTTGTCCCCTGCTGCTTCTCTGCGTGTACCTTACCGACTTCGGAAAAACCTCCGCTAAGTATCATGGCAAATAAAATCACTGCCGCTAATACTCTTTGAATCGTCTTTTTCATTCCTTCCTCCTCATCCGTAACTATTTTGACCTTCCGTACAGTTTTTTCAACACATACAGTAGAATGCCAATCATTGTGATTGGGAAAACTCCCTTTAAAATAATATCAAGTACTCCCGCCGGTATCAGCCAGTCCAAAGTACTCAGATAATCATTACCGTCGATCATGGCACTGAAGAAGCACAGAACGGATAAGATCGTCAAGGCTGTATTGGACTGATCATCTCTCTCTTTTTCTTCCTTTGCCTCCTGTCGGTCAACGATTTCCCTGTTGATATCAAAAATGTTCCCAACTTGTTTTTGATTATACTCCATTTTCTCTTTCAAGTCATCTATAAGAAACGATTTTCTGATCATTTGCAATGATTTTTGTGACGACGGGTAGTTTACACTAACATTCCAGAAATCCACCGTATTTAAATACCGGTTTGTAATCGTTCTTGCACGGGTCAGGAACTCCGTAGGTTCGATCCGCATGACCTCTGCCATCAGATCGATCAGTTCCTTATTGAAACAAGTCAGTGCCGCCTCTTCAAACATCAGCAATTCCACATAAAAGCAGGTAAATGCTGCATTATACATCCTTGCCTGTATCGTTCCCCGCAGGTCTTTTTCAAAGTCCAGAAGCACATTTGTATGTGCCACAACAAAAGCACGGCTGTACTGTCCCATACCGGTCTCTGAATTTGTCAGCTTCAAAATTTCTGCATCTGTAAATTCCCCGAAATCTTCTCCCTCTTCGTAGATCGTTTCTGACAGGAGAACTGCTCCTAACTGCTTTTTGTTTAGGCAGTTTTTCTCTTTCGGTATCATTTCATAACTTTTTGGAGTCCCGGAAGCGTTCAGTCCCCATTTTTCCTGCATATACGCATACAGATTCACTGCTTCTCCATTTTCTTCTATTACCATCAACTGGTTTCTTACAATGTTATCCAGAAAATGACTCAGCAGAAAAGGAGTGGACAAAGAAACCAATGTCAATACTCCGATATGGCTCAACCGGTCAATCGAAAGGACCGCTTCTGCCTCCGCATCACATCCCACCGGCTGATCCTCATGATCCAGGATATCCAGGATCATTTCCAATGTGATCCTGACTCTCAGCCTTCCAAGTGGAATACGTTCCAGACGGTTCTTATAACGTTCCATCAGATCAATTCCATCTTTTCCAAAAGGAACTCCTGTTTCACATTGCAGACGGATATCCATATAATGCATATAATTGCCGATCTCCTGATTATCATAACAGGCACATTCTAAAAGCCGGTCCTGCTCTTTATACGTCACCGGATACATAATGTAACTGTCAGGAACAATGCTCCATTCCGCTTTTCTTGTCTTTACCATTTCACGGAGCAGATCATTCCACAGAAGAGAGCTGTCACTTTGATATTTTTCTGAATAGATCAGTGCTTTTCCCCTGTCTGTCTGCTCAAAATGTTCTTCATAATTAGTAAGGTTGATAAACCGCTGATATCGAAGAAGCTGTTCATAATCACACTGCAGCAGAACCCCCTCACAGGCCGCTCCTGGTTTTCTGAAAAAAGCACTGCCTTTTTCAGATCGGACGATCTCATAACCGGTCAGTTTCACCATCGTCACTTCTGCCTCTTCTATTCCCATTTCCAGAAGCACTTCCTGCCCCGGCAATGTTAACAATATCTCTTCTTCAAAATAAGTATCTTCCATTCGGATCTGCGGTGCAAAATGAAAAAGCCACACGTTTTCACCTGCCGCATCGTATCTATGGCTTTTCAGATTCTTCTCTGATACCACTGCCAGGTCTTCCTGAAATTTTTCACTTTGCTCTCCGCTAATTCTGAACAAAAGATGACTGTCCCGGTATTGTTCCCGAAGCAGTTCGATCAACCGGCCCACCTTCTCTTTTCCAACAAGCAGAGGTATCACAACAACATTCGTTCCCAATGTCTCGATCTGCCGCCATTCTTTATCACCTGGATTCAGCCATTTCCTTCCATTTCTTTTCAATCCTGTATACTCAAAAGCACAGGCAAATGCGGTCAGCTCCCCACCGGTAAAAATTCCGGTTATCTGGCAGTCTGCCCCCAATTCCTGTGCTTTTTTTCTGTCACAGAGTATCTCTGTAACACCCATTTTTCCCAGACATCCGTAAAATGCAGATGCCTGTTCCATACATTCTCTGATCAACTTATCATCTTCCGACAATGGCAAAAGCTTTAACTCCATCTTTCTGTCGGATTTATCCTCATAATATTTCATCTCTGTCCCCGACTATACCAGGCCATACACGCGGACTGCATTCTCATAAAATACTTTTTCATGATATTGCTCCGGCACCAGCCTTTTTATAAACTCTCTATATTCAAAACAGTTGACCGCAGGCCAGTCTGTCCCATATATAAATTTACCATAATCGCTGACATAATGCATCCATGATTTCAAAATTTCCAGGTAACCTGACTGATCTTTTATAAACGTTTCCGTTTCAAAAGCACCTTCTATCAATCCTGAAAGATCTGCATACATATTTGGATTTTTCTCTAATACGGCCGCTGCCTCCTGTAAAAACGGATTTCCAAAATGGCACATCACAATCTTCAAACCTGGAAAATCTGTCGCTATATCGTCCAGATGGATCGGTCTGCAATACTTCAGATGCCCGCCATTTCCGGCAACCATCCCCGTATGAACTGATAGAACTTTCCCATATTCTTCCGTCATTTTATAAATGGGATACAGACTTTTATCATTGGGATAAAGTTCATAATATCCCGGATACAGTTTCACACCTACACAGCGTTTTCTCTGAAGATGTGACTCGATCTCCTCCAGCTTCAGCCAGGAATCCTTCTCATCCAGTCCGGCACTATAGTAAAAGTACTCCCCCAGATTCTTTCCCTGCTCTTCCAACGGGCCATTCCCCATCACAATCCCTTTTTCAATTCCCAATCTGCCATAATATTTTTCAGTCAGGTATTCCTGCGTAGGTTCATCTCCGATCCCATGTGCCAGACGGTCTCCAAATTCACAATGACCGAAAATATGAAGATGTGCATCAATTACTTTTCTTTCTTTTTTCATTCAACCTGACCCCTTATCTCAAATTAGTCTAATATCTTAACCTGGTTCTTCTCGATATAACCGATCGGTTTATAACCTCTCTTTGAGCGTCTCAGCCCCGGCTCATTCAGATCTTCCTCCCGGTTCATATATTTTACTTTCTCCTGCAGATCCTGTGATACGAGCTGAACCAGCTTCGAGTACACACCATTGTAGGTCTTATCCGCTTTCTCAATATGAGAATAATAATAATCTCCCAGAATTTCTCCTACTTCAAGTCCTACGATCTTTCCGTCCACTTTCAGAACATATCCGACTACCCCATAAGCCTCCAGATCGGAAAGCACTTCTTTTGCCTTTACATTTTCTTCTTTTGCGATCGTCGCTTTTTTATGTTCACACTTTACATAATCATCCAGAAATTGTAGATACTCTGCCGGTTCTACATCCCGGATATCCAGCAATTCTACATTTTCATACAATGCATTGAACTTATTGATATGATTTTTGTGGTTATGATATTTTTTTCCCTTCATATTTGCCAGAGCTGTAATATCATAGACATAATCATTCCAGCCTTCATCCCGCTCTGTCTCGATCCTGTATCCGGCTTCCTCAAATAAAGACAACTCTTCGTTCGCTACCGGATAAAAGTAGCACTCCTCACCCTGCTCTTTCATATAAGCAACAATCTCTCTAATCCCTGCAATCCGGTCTTCCATCAGCGGAATATAAAATAAATGCTTTCCGTCTAACTGCTGATACACGATCAGCTTCTCTTCCTCAAGAGAAATCCTGATATCCAGATAATCCCTCCACATATAAGTACCGCAGATCGTGCAGTCACATGACCAGTTTCCATACTTTTCATACATTTTCCTGAGTGCAGGAAAATCTGACATTTCTATTCTTCTAAAATCTAACATAGGTTCAACTCTCCACTGCTCCATTATTTATATGATACCAGGGTCAAAAGGTCTGACACCACGTGTGCTCGCACACTAGTGGTAGAATGACCTTGTGACCCGCCCCGATTTTCAGCCACTGTTCAGTATAGCACAGCTTCTTTTTGAAATCCATTATCCACATTTGCCGAACCGGCAGCATCTCACTCCCTATTTATGCCCAATTTTAACAGGAAAAACCGCACTTATAACCACCTATTCATTTTCGTTATATATGCATCCCCAAATCTATCTTGACAGACTGCATTGGCTGGTGATACGGTTACTTTGAAGTTTATGACAAACGTATGATGAGGTGAGAAAATGCAGGAATTAAAACCAATCAAAGAAGGTAAAGTACGAGAGATCTATGACAATGGGGACAGTCTGATCATGGTTGCAACTGACCGTATCAGTTGCTTCGATGTCATCCTGAACAATGAAGTTACAAAGAAAGGAACTGTTCTGACCCAGATGTCCAAATTCTGGTTCGATCTGACAGAAGATATCCTTCCAAACCACATGATCTCTGTTGATACAAAGGATATGCCGGAGTTTTTCCAGCAGGAGAAATATGAAGGCAAGTCCATGATGTGCCGCAAGCTCAATATGCTCCCGATCGAGTGTATCGTACGTGGTTATATCACCGGAAGCGGCTGGGCAAGTTATCAGGAGAATGGTACCGTATGCGGCATCACACTGCCGGAGGGACTCAGAGAATCTGATAAACTCCCTGAACCAATCTACACACCATCCACAAAAGCAGAGATTGGTGACCATGATGAGAATATTTCCTTTGAGCAGAGCGTAGATCACCTTGAGAAATATTTTCCGGGCAAGGGACGCGAATACGCTGAAAAGCTTCGTGACAATACGATTGCCCTTTATAAAAAATGTGCTGAATACGCACTGAGCAAAGGAATCATCATTGCCGATACTAAATTTGAGTTCGGCCTGGATGAAAATGGTGATCTGGTGATCGGTGACGAAATGCTCACTCCTGACAGCTCCCGTTTCTGGCCTGCAGAAGGATATGAACCGGGACATGGTCAGCCATCCTTTGACAAGCAGTTTGCCCGCGACTGGCTCAAGGCAAATCCGGGCAATGACTGGACACTGCCTCAGGAGATTGTTGACAAGACGATCGACAAGTATCTTCAGGCTTATGAGATGCTGACAGGCAAGCCATTAGACAAATAATTTCTGTCTTTTAAAAACTTTTCAACATCAGAGAAGGAATTTGAGGAAGTTATCCACAAATTCCTTCTCTTTTTCTTAAAATTGTGCAGAAAGAGCCGGAACAGATATGGTATACTTAACTTAAAGATGCCAGGGTTCTAAGGTCTTTCACCCACCTATGAGCAAGCTCATGTGGGCTTAGACCTTTTGACCCTGGCATCATTTAAACACCTGCTTTATGCTGTCATAATGAAGGAATATTCCCTCTTTCGCAAAAGCTTCAATCTGTTCTTTTGAAGCGAACATATATCCGTCCGTTTCTTCTGTCTGCAAATGCAGATCCTCTTCCTTTATATTCATGGTAAACCGGTAAACATCCACAAAATAGTTATCGCCCTCTCCCGGATTTTCCCGCTTATAGGTAAAGACATAACCCCCTTCTGCTCCACTCACATCCAGTCCTGTCTCTTCCCTGACCTCTCTTAAAACTGCCTCATAAGAAGACTCTCCTGCCTGTGCCGCACCACCGGATACTTCCCACCAGCCTGCTGCCCATGCCTTTGTCATAACTCTCTTTGTGATGAGATATTTTCCATCCGGTCTTGTAATGACTCCCAGTACCGTCAAATGATATTCTCCATCTTTCAGACACCAGTCATTTCTCTTCATTGTCCGTCCGGTCGGTTTCTTCTTTGCATCATAAATGTCCCATAATTCCATTGTTCTTCTCCCTTTTTCTCTTCTTTTTTAATGGAGTTCTTATCCTGTCATTCATATAACGGGCTCTCATTCTTGCCTTCCATCCTGCAGTCTTTCCTGCTTTATAGTGCCGTAATCATCTGCTCATTTCCTTCCGCACTCATTCTGAATATATTCTGATGTTGGGGTCAAAAGTCCCCGACAATGATGCCAACGGATTCTCTTTACAGTATAAAAGCTCCCAAGTTCTATATGAAGTTGGAAGCCAAATCAAGAAAAATCACGTATGTTCTTTTATACCTATTAACTGATTTATTATATACAAATTTTCTCTTTGTGTCTACCTTCTGAATCTCGCTTTTACACATGTATCTATTTTTATACTTTTAATAAATGTAAACTGCATCACCCGATTCCGCCCAGTGCGATTCCCAGAATCAGCACTAAAAAGCAGACTGGAATATACAGGTATTTGCAAACCGGTACAAACCATTTCGTAAATGGCTTTTCCCTTCCTTTATTGATCTGCTCTTCCACATAATCTTTTCCGCATAACCAAAAGAACATAATCCCGGCAAGCCCTGCTCCAAGCGGACAAATATAAATCGACAGCACATCCATCCAGTCGGATACAATTCCCTGGATCACAACCGAAATCACCGCTCCGATGACCGCGATCACTGCACACGCCTGGACTCTTCCAAGATGCAGCTTCTCCTGTACAGTTGCAATCGGTGCTTCATATAAATTGATCAGCGAAGTCAGACCCGCCAGCAGGACTGCCACGAAAAAGATCATTGCGATCACCGGCCCTCCCGGCATCGACTGAATCAGATGCGGAAGGAAAATAAATAAAAGTCCCGGTCCTCCCTGATCTAACTTTGCCCCTGTGGTTGCCATTGCCGGAATGATAACCAGTGCTGCAAGTATAGCAGCAAGTGTATCGAAGAAAGCGACTCTTGCTGCTGCCGCAGGAATATTTTCCTCATCCGACAAATAAGATCCATAAATCAGTGTTCCATTTCCCGCAACGGACAGTGAAAAGAAGGCCTGTCCTAACGCAAAGATCCATGTTACCGGATCTGCCAGTGCCTTTGGATCGATTCTGAAAATATATTTATATCCTTCTGCTGCCCCCGGCTGGAATGCTACATAAACTGCAAGGATCACGAACAGCCCGAAAAATAACGGCATCATAAACTTATTTGCTTTCTCGATTCACTGACAACTCCCAGCATCAGAATCCCCATACATAAGATCAGTGCGGCAATCTGCCAGCCATTATTTCCAAATGCGGATGCCATACTTCCAAATGCTCCGCTAAATTCCTCCACACCCTTCGGTGCAAGTGTCTTTCCTGTAAACGTTCCCACTGCATACTTCAGGATCCATCCCATCACAACCGTATAACCGATTGCCATCGCCATTGCCCCAAGTACCGGGATCATCCCCAACGCTTCCCCGTACTTTCTTTTTCCTTTCCGCTCACATGCGATTCCAAACGCATCTACCGGGCCGGATCTTGTTGCACGCCCGAAACTCATCTCTCCGATCACCCCGGTAAATCCGACCAGTGCCACAAAGATAAAATAAGGGATCAAAAATGATCCTCCTCCATAGGATGAAACTCTTGTCGAGAACATCCAGATATTCCCCATACCGACAGATGAACCAATGCACGCTAAAATAAAGCCCCACTGGCTCTTGAACGACTCTCTTTGCTTTTTCATAAATTTTCTCCTCTATCTCTCCGCTCATTAGTATAATGGTGCCAGGGTCAAAAGGTCTGAAACCACGTGGGTTTGCTCATAAGTGAGTGAAAGACCTTCCCCCAACATCATAATAATAACAGAGATCTGAACATGTTAAAAGGGGAAGTTCCCCTCGTCACATAGAAACGCCACATAGGAAGTGTCACATAAGAAACATCACCCAGAAAGGAAAGATGAAATGAAACCAGGAGAAGCACTTGACATTGAATCACAGATATTTTCCGACTGGATCATAGGACACTATCAAGATATGAGTGACCTGCAGGAATTTGAATCCGATTTATTATAACTGTTGCAATAGAGACAATTTATATATAGCAAAATAGCAGCCCCATCTCCGGTGACTGCTATTTTATGACCAGTTCTATAATCCTGATCTCTCTAATACTAATCTTTCTAACACTGCCCCTATTTCCTCACCAATAAGCTGCAAAACATCAATAACTACTGAATTGCCAAACTGCTTATATGCTTGACTTTTACTGTCAGAAATCTTATACGTGTCGGGATATCCCATAATTCTGGCACATTCACGGGGATGAAGTTTTCTCGTCTTTCCATTGATCAAATATCCGCCCGTCTTGGCAAAAACACCGCCACCGGATGCAGAGAGCGTGATCGCGATTCCCTTTGTGCTGTAAATTCTTTCTCCCTGTCCACCTTTATTAACAATGCCCAGTCGGATCGACTTATTACTGTATTGATCGTCCTCAATCCCATTGAAATAAGTATCAGGTCTTTCCACATACAGATCTTTGACCATTTCTTCATCATCAAGAAGAAAATTTTCCACATGCCGGGTCAGTTTAAACGGTTTTGGATAGCTGAATCCCGTAATCCCCAGATCATTCCTGAAACAAACCATATAAATTCTTTCTCTCTTTTGAGGTATGCCATAGTCAACAGCATTCAGCACTTTCTGATAAAATGTATATCCGAGCGTTTCCATCGTTCTTTTGACAACCTCTAAGGTCTTTCCATGATCATGAGTAGCAAAATTTTTTACATTCTCCATAAAGACGACTTTCGGTTTCTTTGCTTTTACAATTCTCGCAACATCAAAAAATAACGTACCCCTGCTGTCCTCAAACCCCCGCTGCTTCCCGCTGATCGAAAACGCCTGGCATGGGAATCCGGCACAGAGGATATCATGATCCGGTATTGTATTCTCATCTACCTGCGTAATATCGCCTTCCGGAATATCGCCAAAATTATCTGCATAAACTTTTTGCACCGGAACATTCCATTCATTTGAATACACACACTTCGCCCCCAGCGACTCCAGTGCAATTCTGAATCCGCCCAGTCCTGCAAATAAATCAATGAACGAATACCCTGCCAATGACTTTTTTTCTATCGTGATCATTTAAATAACTCCCCATCTACTTTCTCTCGATTATAACGCACAGCACTATAACTTTCAATATTCCAAAAGTTTCCGGTTCCGTTTATTCTTATGATGCCAAGGTCAAAAGGTCTAAGCCCACATGAGCTTGCTCATAGGTGGGTGAAAGACCTTAG
>OJQJ01001045.1_pt1 | contig 16219 bp, 18 predicted proteins | sample 1598671 | NCBI WGS metagenome assembly OJQJ01 (sample SAMN03922499, study PRJEB24848) | human gut metagenome | isolation source: stool sample | host: Homo sapiens | place: Germany | collected 2011-11 | reverse complement strand
CTTGCATGTGTTAAGCACGCCGCCAGCGTTCATCCTGAGCCAGGATCAAACTCTCGTTAAAAATGTTTGTATCCGGGTCAGAATCGCTTGGCAATTCTGTTCCTGTTTACTGTTCTGGTTCGACATCTTTCGATGTCCGTTCTTGAAAAATCTCTTTAAAGAATTTTCAGGGTTTGTTGTCTATTGTTCAGTTATCAATGTTCTTTTTTGTTGTTGCCGTTTCATGCGACAGCTTTTATATTATATCAAAGTGTTTCATGTTTGTCAACAACTTTTTTAAATTATTTTTTGTCGCTTTTTATTTTTATCAGCGACAACCTCTATATAATATCATGTGTATCTTGTTTTGTCAACACATTTTTTGAGGTTTTTATTTTTATAAAAATGTCAACATTAAATTCGACATTTTTTCATGTTTTTATCGTTTTGCCGTTTTGCACAATACGTAGCCTGTTTTATTGTATATTTTCACTTTTAGGCAGCGCAATAGTAAGGCTGCCACTGCTGCCAGCCTCTCACGCTCCCTATTTTCGTTCTTATGCAAGCTGCTTTACCTCTTCCTCGAATAGTTCCCCTGCTGAATGATAGCCATGTATTTTGCGTGGGTATCCGTTTATCCAGTCCTCTATACTCTCTACCTCTTCCTCTGTCCTGTCGTCAAAATTTGTGCCTTTCGGTATCTTCCGGCGTATCATCTTATTTGTTACCTCATTTGTGCCACGCTCCCAACTGCTGTACGGGTGGCAGTAATATACCTTTGTCCGCTTTTCTCCCTCGTTGATAATAGAACGCTGTAAGCCCTCTGCATCTGCAAACTCGCTGCCGTTGTCTACTGTGATTGTCTTAAATACCCGCTTAAACATATCAGCGCCCCATTTTCTTTCTAATCTATCCAGTGCCGCTACTACTGCCTCGTCTGTATGGTCTGGCAGTTTAAATATAATCTCGTTTCTGGTTTTCCGCTCCGTCAGTACCAGCAACGTATTTTTTGACTTTCCCCGCTTACCTAAAACGCTGTCCATTTCCCAGTTGCCGAACTCTTCCCGTGTATCTATCTCTTTCGGGCGTTTGTCTATACTCTCTCCTGCTGCCGCCCTTTTCTGTTGCCTCTGTACTTTCTTATAATTTCTCTTCTTATTCTTCTTTACTGGCAAATTCTTATTAGACAACTTAAGGAAAATACCCTTATCAATGTAGCTGTATAAGGTCGTTACGCATACTGTTACGGAAAAGTCCCCCTCTTTTCCCTGTGCTTTCAATTCTCCCAGTACCGCAGCTGGGCTGTAATCTTCATTTACTATTTTATCCTCTATATAATTTGCGTATGCAATATCGTTTCCTATTTTAAGTTGTGTACCCCTTGCCTTTAAATTTTCCTCTGCTTTCATTTGTGCCTTGTTTGGGCTATAACTTAATGTTTCTGTATAGTCGCTATTTCTGTGCATATATTCCCCTCGCTTAAGCTCATTGTATATAGTGCTGCGGTGTACGCCCAGCTGTTCTGCTATCTCTATCACGCTATGCCCTGCTTTTTTCAATGCCTCAATACTTATACGGTCTGTCCATGTCAGCTGTCGGCTGCCTTTCTTATTCGCCATTTCTGCTACCTCTCTTTCGTTCCTGTTCTTTCCCCATATACGACGAAAAGCCGCAAACTCTTTTACAAGTCTGCGGCTTATGCCTTTACCTATTTACAACACTTTTTACAAGCGGTGTATTTCTTCTTTGCTTGGCTTAGCGGTATGCTCTTTGGGTTTTTCATTCCCGAACAGTTAGGCTTACTATGGTATTTTTTGTTGCTACGGTCTACATATACTGTAGTTTCTCCCGTATGCTGGCTTACGCTGGGCGTTGCGTCCTCGATTACGTCAAGTTCTATATTGCACCCGAACGTCTGTACCCCCCCCCCAGAAATTTCCAGTATTTCTGCGGTGTAGCGGGCTTTCGGGTACTTTCTCGCTAAGTCCCCCGCCAGTTCTGCCGATAGATTGCCTATTACCTTATCGCCCCACTTTACGTATGCGGCAGGCTCTCCGTTGTATGTGTACTTTTCTACTGTAATATCTTCACTACCGGACATTTTGCTTAAAATATCCTGCCTGTTTTCTCCGTCCTCATTATTGAACGTCACGCCTACTACTTTCGTTCTGATTGTATCTAAAACCCTGCTACCAGATGCGGCGGCAGGCGCTGGTGTTCTGTTTCCGTTCTCTTTTCCTGCGCTTTTCTTTTTCAGTCCAAAATAGGCGCATACTGCCGCAATCACAATACAACCCACCCCACCTGTTATATTTCCAGACGGCAGCGCCGTTAAACCGCTTACTGCAAATAATGCAGCCACTACCAATAAAATTACCTTTTTCTTTGTCATAGTAAGCCCTCGCTTTCGTTTCTACTTCAATTCTAAAATTTCATCAGCAGAGGCGTTAAGCTCTCTGCAAATTTTCGCAAGTGTTATTGCGTTTGGCGTAAGCTCGTTGTTTTCCCAGCGGCTTATATCTTTCTGGTATACTTGCAGGCGCTCTGCAAGTTCCTTTTGCGTCACGCCTGCCGCTTTTCGTGCTTTTTTAATGTTTTCGCCTAAATTCATGCCTTACCTCTCTTTTCTCTTGCCCTCAAAATGAAAGCAACCAGCAGCTTTACCAGTCCTACTGCTACTAAAAATACTCCTAATTTTAAAAGCATACTCTTTACTCGGCTTTGGGTTTGTGTTATATTTCTTATAGGCGGCGGGCTTATCGCCCGCCTGTTGGTTAGGGCTTTCGCCCTAACCTATGTACTTACCAATTATGATAAGTATTGTTCCTATGATTAAGTCTATCACTGCACTGATTGCCAATTCTTGCCAGTTGATAGGCTTTTTCTTTTGTTTCTTTTTCTTACCCATTGTGCCGTTTCTCCTTTCCAGTGGCTTTGCCTCTTATTTGTTCTTATCTCCTTTCCATGATTTTATTATATACCTTTTTCGGTATATTGTCAACACTTTTGTATAGATTTCTAAGAAAATCGCAAAAAAATAGAGGGCAGACAGCGAACCGCCCACCCTCGAAAACTTAAGCTAATCTTGTGGCATAATCTAAGCTAATCCAGCCTGCGCCACTCTTCAAGCGTCCCCAGCCAGCACTTGCGCCCTGTCCGGCTTTCACTTCCACAATGGTAAATACTCCCTTTCCTGTGGTTTCTCCCGTCTTTGCATAGTTCGTGCCTGCTCCTGTTCTGATATTAAGGTCTAAAATATCTACCTGTACGCTAAACGGAACGCCTGCGCTTGTCTGCTGCCCCGCTGCGGTATATACCGCCTTGCCGTTATCATCATATACAGTATAACCCGCCTTGCAAGCGCTCTTTGCATTTTCCAGCGACGTAAACGCCCCCAGCTGGCTTGCTGCGTCCGTCCAGCTCTTGCGCACTCTGTAATACTTTGTACCGTTTCCTGCTGCATACTTTTTATAGTATCCCTCGCCGTACTCTGCACGCTTTTTCTTTACTGTTTCGCTCTGGTCTGCTGGCTTTTCATATCCAGTAAGAACGGCATCAGATGCAGCACGCACACTGCCCGCCTTTTTCAGTGCGTCCATTACTGCTGTGTATCCCTGCAATTCTTCCCATAAAAAGCCCAGCTGCATATTAAGGTCTGCAATGGATACGCCCGCCTGTTTTGCATGATTAAGCAACGCCTGCTTTCTGCTCCAATACGTCCACTGCGCCAGCCCATAGCCTGCACTGTCCTTTACAAAATTGCCATAGCTGCCATTATCCACCGCTGCTGTATATTCTGCGTCCGTCTTACCCAGCTTATTGTTATAGGTGTTCTGTAAGTTGTTCGGCATAAGCCCGCTTTCAGCATACAGATTACCCATAATACCAGCCACGGCATAAGCATTTAAGCCCTTTCCTGTAAGAAAATTCCAGATTGTTTTTTCATTGCCGCCCTGCGGTGTTTCTGCCTGTCCGCTGATTTTACGCTTAAACTCGTCCCATGTGTGGGCGCTGGTGTTATATACATACGGGTTAGGGCAAATCTTGCCCGTTACGTCGTAATGTCTGATTACATGAGATGCAGGCACGCCGTATTTATTCATAAGGTAACGGGTAAGCTCTGCCGCTGCCTCTACTGTTGCGTCCTCAAAATACCAGTCTTTATCTGTTGCGCCCATGCTCTTTGTGTTTTTCTTCCTTACGCACATTTCAATACCGATACTATTAGCGTTTCGGCACTCTGCGTGCTTATAGCTCGACGCTCCGCAATGCCACGCTATATTAGCGTCCTCTACGCACTGCCATACCTCGCCGTTAAATCCTACAAAGTAATGCGCCGACGCATTTCTATTGCCGCCGCCATAATATCGGCAGTTGTCCTCTGCGCCGCCCAGTGCGCCTACATAATGGATAACAATATACTTAATTCTGGAAACGCTGCCCTTATTGAAATTGTACTTACTTATCTTTCTGTTAATGTTCATATTTCCTGCCTTTCCGCATACAAAATAAGCGCCTGCGGTGTCCCGCAAGCGCTCTTTGCTGCTATGTCCTTATTATTCTTATCTTTCCTGTGTCCTGTGTTCCTCTACGTTGCCTGTGGTGCTGTCCCCGTCCAGTTCGTCTGTGTCCGGCAGTTCGTCCGTATACTTCGCCAGAAACTCCCGCACCTTTTCCCATACCTTTTTTACGGGCAGCCCGCATAATGCCATATTCTTAAAAATGCTCACTACTTCATAGGCAATGTAGAGCAGTGCGAAAAATTCAGCCACGCCCACGGTATCAAGCCCTAAATATGTACGTACCTGCTCCGGTATAAATCCGATTAAGTTAATCTTAATCAGTACGTCGATTGCCAGCATGAATACCAGAGAAATAAGCATACCTACTTTTCTGATAGCCCCGTCAATGCCTGCGCAGCTGTTAAATTTCTTTTCTTTGATTGCACGCAGCACGCCAAAAACCGTGTCGCACACAATCGCCAATACTACCAGCTGGATAATTTTGTTATGTGCCGCCGCCTCAATAAATTCTGTAATAGTCATGTTCATAAATCCTGCCTTTCTCTTAATTGCAAATCTTTTGCCCGCTCTTTCAGCTCTGCGCCGTCGTAGCTCGCTGTCTGCTCCCAGCTTTCCAGAGTGGCTATTAAATCAGCAATAAGCCTGCTTTGCTTTTCTATGGTTTCCTGTTGTTCTTGTACTACCCTTAATAAATTGCTACTCATGTACTCGCTCCTGCATTTTGCCGCTTAAGCAGCCTTTTCTATGGCTGCCTCTGCCAGCGTTTCTATTTTCTTTCGTAGGTTATAGCTGTCGGCGTGTCCTGCGTGTCCCGTCCAGCTCTGTATACTCTTTTGTAACTGCTCTTTTGTGATTTTCCCGCTCTCGCACTTCTTGATAGTACGCTTTATGCGCTTTATGCTGTCCTTTCGTACTTTCCTGTGCGTTGCCCTGTGTTTGTAGCCTACAAAGTCTATACCGTTCTTTGCTGCCAGTATGGTAGTTTTCGGGTTAAACTCTAACTTAAGCTCTTCCCGTAAGAATTGCTCTATCCGTGCAAGCCAGTTGCGCAGCTGTTCCTTGTCTGGGCTTAATATTACAAAGTCGTCCATATAGCGTATGTATGCCTCTACGCCCAGCTCATGCTTAATAAACTGGTCTAATGCGTCCAGATAGATATTTGCAAATAACTGACTGGTAAGGTTTCCTACTGGTATCCCTACGCCGTCCGGCATATTGCCGTTGTGGTCTATTATCCTGTCCAGCAATGCCAGTACCCCAGCGTCTTTTATAACCTTACGTATTTCAGTTTTTAATACCGCATGGTCTATGCTTTGGAAATAGTGGTGTATATCTGCCTTGATAGCATAAAGCGGCTGGTCTGGGTGGTATTTGTTCCACTCATACAGCCACTCTTTTAGCGTATCAGACGCAGCGTGCATACCTTTACCTTTCCGGCAGGCGTAAGACTGCGATATAAACCGCTTATCAAATATAGGCTCTAACACGTTGTTTATGGCGTGCTGTACCACCCTGTCATAGAACGGCAGCGCCATTATCTGCCGCTCTTTCGGTTCGTACACCTTAAAGTAATGGTATTTGCTTGGCTCATAGGCAAGGTTTATAATATCTTCCCGCACCTTGTCTAAGTTTTCCTCTTTGTCTTTCGTAAAAATCAGTACGTCTTTTCTGTGGCGTTTACACTTTCTGGCTTTGTTATAGGCTTTCTGTACGTTTCCATAGTCGCCCATAGCCTCTAAAAGCGTAATGCGCCGCCCGTCCTTATCGGTAATGTATCCTACTCTCTTCAAGTATTAAGCTCCTGCCTTTCGCCGTAGCTACTAACCAGCAGCCGTATTTTTTCTCTTTGCCTCACGGCGGGACAGCCACTCTGACTATAGGATATTAAACACTCGGTCTTATCCCTTTCTAAGTCCTTGCCAGTATTCCGTAGAACTCTGTGCCTGTAATGTTCTCACTAAGTCACACGCCCCACGAGCGCCAATGTTCGTATTGACATTCCACGGGTAATTGTTGCAATTCACGGCACGAGCGCCGCAATTCGCCCCATTGTTCCAGTTGCCGCCCGCTATCAACGCCGCCAGAGGCTGTAAGTAAGCAGCTGCCCCATATCCTGCTATTTTCTGGTCTTTACCTCTTCTATCAGTTCGCCCAGCATAACGCCTATTTCTTTCAGCTTGCGGCAGCTCTCGCCGTAGTGCCGTGCGTTCATAGCGCTATACTTCAAGTCATGCGCCAGCCGCAGCAATTCTTTACTTTCCTGCAATGCCGTATCTACCGTGTATAAGTGGCTTTTCGTTGCCGTCTTATCCCACTTTATAACCTCTTGCAGCATTTCAAGAATTGCGTTTCTTGTCGCCGTCTGTAAACTGAATTTCTCATACTTTGGGTACTTCGTAAGCAGAGGGTAAATATATAGCAGAAAATCGTATATTTTCTGGTGTATAATATCTGTTTTTGTCTGTATGTCCATGCCTTACCCCCGTTTATCCGGCTGGGCTTTCGCCCGCCGTCTACAGAGAGTCACACGCCCCACGAGCGCCAACGGCCGCACCGACATCCCACGGGTCAGAGTCGCAACCCACGGCACGAGCGCCGCAATTCGCCCCAGCGCTCCAGCGGCCGCCCGCTACCAACGCCGCCAGAGAATATGCGTAATACTGGTAAATGTTACCAACGTCGTAAGACTTCTCGCCTGTGTTCAATGGGCTTTTCTTGTCCCAGCCCCACGCTACGCTTGCGTGGTAGTCTGCATTTGTGGCGTGTTCCGCTCTTGTAATAAGCTCGTCCAGCCACTCCCAGACACGCCCCACGGCATCTACAACGCCCACGGAAGAAACGGCATTTACCACACTGCCTGTTACGCCCCTACCTGTGTTGCTGGTGGCGCTCCATGCGTTTGTATTTGCGTTATCCAGTCCGGCAGGGCTGCCAAAAGCATAAGCGCAAAATTCTGCATAGTTCGGCAGACGCTTACCGCTCTTTGCCAGACGTTCTACAAAGTTGTACCAGTTCATGCTTTCTGTACCCGTCATAGGTGCGCAGCCATACTCTGATTTCAAGCCCTTTGCCCCGTCGTCAGAATTAAGGTAAATATCTACCCATGTGCCGCCGCCTAAATATACCATACCCTCTGGGCTGCATTTCGGGCGGTGTCCCAGTGTCCATACAGAACGTGGTACAATGCCGTTGCTTACTGCACTTTCCCAGCCTGTGCCAAAAATAACACTGCTGCCATTAAGCGGCTGTAAATTGCTGTCCACCTTGCGGCAGCGTCCATAATGAAAGCCGCCGATTTTACGGCTGTTTGTAGCGTTCCAGCCTGTCGGGTATGTAGAATTAAGGGAAATTACGTATTTCTCGTCTGCGCTGTCAATTCTGCTGTCGCAGATATATACGTAATAGTCTTTACCTACCGCAAAAGCGCTGCCTGCGTCCAGATTAGCAGCCGTAAGAATTGTATTTGCTGTCTTGAAAATTCCAGCGCCGCCCACGGCAATTACGCAACCCTCTACTACGGTCAGCTCATTTGCTCCGCTGGCGTAAATGTACTCATTGCTCGGTGCTACAATATCGCTGATTGTAGCCATTTTATTTACGTTCAAAAGCGCCCTTGCGTCGGTCTTTGTAACGTCGTCCACTAATAATCTACTCATACTGCTTTAATACTCCTTTCAGTGCTACAATGTCGTCTGTTGTCATTCCTGCCACGGTGTTTGTGCGTTCCAGCGCAATTACCTTGCAGCCCGCTTTTACCGCTTTGGAAAGTGTAAGGGCTGTTCTGTCGTTTCCTGCCTCTCCTGCTGCCGCTGCCTCGTCGGTCTGGATATGTGTTACTCCCTGCACCGTGCCGGATACGTCGCCTGCTACAAATTTCATACCTACCGCTGCCTCGTCGCAGTAATATACCGTAACCGCCTTTTTCTCTTCCTCTACAGCTGCTACGCCGCACTCAATATAACGCTGGTTCTCTGCGCTCTCGATTTTCGCCAGCAAATCTGCTGCTGCCAGTTCTCCGCTTGCTACCATAGCAAGGCAGTTGTAATAATCCTCTTTTGTCTTTAATACTTTAGGAAATCCTTTCATGGTCTGCCGCCTTTCTAAAATGTATTTGCAAGATAGGAATTACCCACGTAGGTAGCCCCTAACACTGCCGTTTCTACTGTTCTTTCGTAATGCTGGCTCATGTATGCTGCGCCCATGTAACACAATCCCAGTACAGCATCATGCTTATAGTCAATGCCCCAGCCGCTTTCTACTCTCTTAAGTCGCTCGTCCAGCGCTGCTATTGCCTCTTTGGTTTCTTTCGTGCCTGCCTCTGCCTGCTTTTTCACTTCCTGCATGGCTGCTGCCAGCTCTTCAATTTGCAGTTGCAGGCTGCCTGCTATGTCCTCACCCAGCTTGTCCTTGATACTCTCAAACCATGTGTTAAATTCGTTTTCAGCGTCCGACTGGAATAGCTTAATTTTTGCCATAAATTCTGTATAGGCGCTTAAAAGTTCCTTGCCCCAGTTGTCAAGCGTGCTTTCAAAACTGCTGTATCTTTCGTTAAACTGGCTCTCATACTGCGCAAATAAGCCCTCTGTCTTGCTTACGTAGCTGTCATATACGCCCGCAATCTCTGTAAGGTACTTTTCCATACTCTGCTTATATGCGCTGAACTCGTCCAGCACGGCTGCGCTGTAGGTGTTGAAAAAGTCCGTAAACTGCTTTGTAAGCACGCTTGCGTCTATCTCTTCCACCGTTCCTGTTACAATGCCGCAGATTGCGCTATTAAACCGCTGGTCTGTGATGTTCTGCGTCTGTATCCTTGTTACGCCCTTGCCTACGTAAATATCTGCAAGCGCAAGCTCCCATATTTCCGTAGTGCGTGTTACTGCCGTTGCTGTCGGCTTTGCAGACGGTGTGCCTTTCAGCACCGCAATATACATATCTCTTTGCGGCAAATCCCAGCGAACTACTACCCTGTCCACCCTGTTAAGCGCTCCCTCTGCCGTATCCAGTGTTACGCTAAGCGTTGCAGGATTTCTAAAGGCGTAGCCGTTTATAAAGGCATAGCCTGCATTTACTCTTATTTCCATGCCGCTGTAAGCTACTACCTGTAGCCCGTCGCTCGGCTTTGGAAAAATGCCGTTTGCAATGAAAGTAGCAAAGTACCACGCCCAATCCTCGGCTTTATATACCCTGTCGTACTCTCCGTCTACTGCCACGGCATTAAACGGTAAGCTGTTTGCCATTTCTGCTACCTCACTTTCCTAATCTGGTCTACCAGCGTCGGCAGGCTGTCGCCAAAAGTCGCCTCTATGGTTTCCTCGCCTTTCTGGTATGTTTCTGTTACTTCTGTAATGCGTGCATCTATCTGTATGCCCCACTTAGTTTCTTTGCAAGTAATACGGTCGCCTAAATCAAAATCAGCCTTAAATTTTAAGTTTGAATTTGTATTTATGGTACTTACAAAATTTATGTTCTTGCCGTAGTTTTCCAACTCTGCGCCGCCTCTCGTTTTCAGCATTGCAATATAGGTATTCAGCGGTATTGTTACCTCTGTTTCCCCCTGCTGGTACTTTCTGGCAATGTCCGTAGCGTCGCAGAATACCTCTACTAAATCCAGCCCCGTTGCGCCCTCGCCGTCCACTGTGGTTACTGGCTGGCTGCCGTCGTCGTCAGCTGCTCCCTGCACATAAATAAAGTTGCCGCAGTTCTCTATACTGGCTGTGTATTCCTGCTCGTTGACATTATCAAAATCTCTTGAAAATATGCAGGGTGTGTTACCCTCGGTATTTGTGGCTGTAAGGTCATTGCCCTTATACAGATAAAAGCCAAACAGTCTCTCTCTTTCGTTAAGCAGAATGTCATAGCCCAGCTTTCCAGCCTGCGCCCTTGCCTTTACTTCCTGCCCCAGTTGTGCGTATACCTCGTTTGCATATTCAACCGCCACGCCGTCTATGGTTTCCTGCGCCAGAAATGTAAGCAATGGAAAACGCCGCTTTGTTCCTGCTGCGCTGCCGCAGTTGTTCTTTACCATAAGGTTTATAAGATACTGGTTTGTACCTGTCGCCACAATCTGCGGATAAATGCAGCGCTTATTAAGCCACCAGCTAAGCATATAGCCTTGTGCCTCTAACTGCTCTAAGCCGTTCTCGTCTTTGGTAATGTGTACGTAGGTTATCTGCGCTGCCCTGCGCCATACGCCGCCGTCGGCGGTCTTTACTTCCTTTTTTCCGTCGTGCTTGGTTATTAAGTTACCCTCTACCAGCAAACGGCTGTTATTGTCCGTAATCGGCGCAAGCAGGCTAAAAGTTCCTACGTCAAAATACTTTGTATGCCATAGCAGGCTTGCCAGCTCGTCTATAGCTCCCAGCGGCTGTACTGTCTTGTCGAATACTCTAAGCTCCATACCGTCACACTCCTAAAAATTCCTTGCTGTAGAATATGGATACTTCCAGAGAATTTACGCCGCTGGCTGCATCATATCTAAACATATTGTCGCCTATGGCAAGCTGCATAAATGTACTGTCTACATCAATGTATCGGAAATAGTCGGTTTCTACGCCGTCCCTTATCAGCTTAGCGCCCTTGCTGCCGTACTTCGTGTTAATCTCTATCACGTCGCCCGTTTTCATAGTGGCGTTAATCTGTATAAATTCCTCGGTATCCACATTAAGCAGTATCGGGTTTGAAACTGTCCCCAGTGCTGTAAACCTTATCCTCATTCCTGTTGATACGTCGCCCTCGTTGTAGCAGTCCACTATTACGCTTTCCGCTCGGTATCCGTATATCATGCTCTTTGTGCTGTCCTTTTCGATAACGCAAGGGAAATGCCACGCAGCCACCCAGCTTGCTATATCCTCTTTTGTTTCTTCCTCTTCCCGCCAGAACGGGTTAAGGCACTCTATTTGTAAATCAAACTCATAAAGTACCTCTTTCTTTAGTATCTTAGGCTCTCCATACGCCCTGCAATCAATCACACGCTTAAAGCCGCCGTACTCATACACCAGCGTAGCGCTAAGCTCTGGGTTAAATATCTTAAGCATACGGCGGCGCAGTTCCAATGCCTGCGCCTTGTCCCGTGTGTTGATATGTCCCACTACGTCTATGTCCCTCGCCTCGATACGCTGCCCTACGTAGGTGTCGCCGTGCTGTCCCATACTGTTTGTGCTGTAAATGACGCTCGTAACGCCGGAAATGCCCTCTACGTCTTTACTTATATTGCAATGGTATACGCTGTCTACTCCCAGCTCTAACCGCTCGCCCCTTGAATTTATGTAAGTCAGTTTTTCATTTTCCATGTGTTACACCGTCCTTGCTATCATTCTGAACTGTCGGGCTGCCTCTTTCTGCTGTTTTGCATAGTCCGTGGTATTCGCATAAATATACTGATTGACAACTACGCCGCCTGCTGCACTGCCGCCGCCTCTCGGCTTTGGCTTTTTGTCGTCGTTATCATACTTAAATTCATTGCCTACATTTACCTTTGCGTCTACGTCAAACTCCTGCGGTACGCTGTCCTCAATCATTTTCTTAACGCCGCCGATTTCATTAGAAAAGCCAACGCCGATACCCTGCGCCAGATATACGCCGATTTCGTCACGCATCAGCTTAGACGGGCTGGCAATTCCAAATAAATCCTTAAGGAAGTCGGTAACATTGCCTACCCAGCCGCTTATTTTGTCTTTTATCCACCTCGTAGCGCCGCTTATGCCGTTCCAGATGCCTTCTACCATGTTTTTACCGAACCCTGCAAACGTACTGCCAATATCCTTAAATACGTCTGCTATTCCAGTAATTACATTTCTCATGCCCTCTACGGCTTTGTTCTTTACTTCTGTACCCCATGTAGCCACTTTGGAAATTGCACCAGAAATGCTGTTATAAATCTTTTGCGGTATTTCCTTAACAATCGTAACAATGCCCGTTACCATGGCATTCATTACCTCTTTGGCTTTCGTAAGCATATTGTTACCCCACGTAGCCACTCTGGTTACTGCGCTTACTATACTGTTCCAGATTTTAGCAGGCGTTTCTTTCACAATCGTTACAATGTTCGTAAGCATTGTGTTCATTACTTCTTTGGCTTTGGTCTGCATATTTGCGCCCCACGTAGCCACTCTGGTTACTGCGCTTACTATACTGTTCCAGATTTTCTGCGGCAGCTCCTTAACAATATCTATAACTTTCGTTACAAAACCTGTTATAACTGTGCCGCCTTTTTCCTGCATATTTGCGCCCCACTCTGCTATTTTCTCAACGCCCGCAGCGATTGCCTGCGGTATCAGAGTAGGTAGCTCTTTTATTTTATTTATGATTGTCATTACCAGCTTGCCTGCCGCCGTCAAAATCTTAGGCAGCCCCGTAATCAGTCCTGTTACAATGGCTGCTATAATCTGCGGTATGGCTGCGATTAAAAGCGGTATTGCATCTATGATGCCGTCAATCAATGCAACTATAATATCGCCCGCACTTTCGATAATAAGCGGTATGCCCTCAACCAGTGCATTTATGATAGCCGTTATGATTTCCGGCAGTGCCTCAATCAGTACAGGCAGCGCTGCTACCAGCCCCTGTGCCAGCCCCGTAAGCAGCTGTAATGCTGCTGTAATCAGCAACGGTATATTTTCTATCAGCATGGTTACAATGTTCGTAACCACCGTTACGATTGTTGGCAGCAATGTAGGTAACGCTTGTGCGATACCTTGCGCCAATTCCGTAATAATCTGTACGCCTGCCTCTAAAAGCTGCGGTAATATAGTAAGCAGCGTATCTATGATTGTCGGTATAATCTGCCCGATTATGCTTATCATTTCCGGCAGCATTCCAACCAGCGTATTAAGCAAGTCCTGTACGCCGCTCATTAAAGGCGGTAATAACTCCTGTATAACCTGTGGTATATACGTTGCAAGCTGCTCTACGATTTCTCCCAGTCCGCTTACCAGCCTCGGCACTGTTTCTATTACCCTCGGTGCTATATTCCCTACCACTGTTACAATACTGTCTACCAGATTGCTTGTAAGCTGTGAGAAATTCGCCTCGCTGTCTGCCATTCCAGCTACCCAGTTGTCCCACGCTGAACTCATAGAACTAACCGAACCCTCTATTGTTGTACTTGCCTCTTTTGCCGTTGTCCCTGTTATGCCCATTTCCGTCTGTACGACGTGAATAGCGTCTACAACGTCTGAATATGATGAAATATCATACTTAATGCCGGATAGCTTGCTTGCATCATCAAGCAGTCGCTGCATTTCCTCTTTTGTACCGCCATATCCCAGTTTTAAGTTATCCAGCATGGTATAATTCTGCTTTGCAAAACCGTTATAGGCGTTCTGTATAAGCGATATATCAGTACCCATTTTATTTGCATTGTCTGACATATCCGTAATTGCCACGTTTGCCTTTTCTGCTGCCGCTGCCGTGTCATTATTCATACTGGCAAGCAGCGACGCTGAAAAGCTGGTAACTGTTTCCATGTACTCATTTGCAGACATTCCAGCTGTTTTATATGCGTCGTTTGCATAACCAACAACCGTATCAGACGACGTTTTGAAAAGAGTTTCTACACCGCCTACAAGCTGTTCCTGTGCTGCGTATCCCTCTATCGCTTTTGTGGTAAGCGCTCCTATGGCTGTTGCCGCTCCCGCAACTGCTGCCGCCGTCGCCGCTGCTGCTGCTTTAAGCGCTGTACCCATTCCGCTTAGCACGCTTGTAAATCCAGAAAATTTTCCCTTTGCGTCGTCTGCCTGTTCCCCGCTGTCTTTTATTTCCTTTCCCATTTCGTCAGCGGCTTTTTCTGCTTTTTCCATTTCGTCAGTCGTTTTGCCTAATTCCTGCTCTGTCTTTACAAGCGCTGCTTTCTGGTAATTTAACTGGGTTTCAAGTTTTTTACTTTCTTCGCTATTGTCTCCTGTTGCCTTGCGACATTTTTCTAAAGCCGCCTCGGTTTCTTTTACCTTTTTTGCCTGCTCGTCGTATGTTTTCTGTAGTACCGCCTGCTTTGCTTTCAGCGCATCTACGCTGCTTGCATTGTCCTTATATTCAGCCGTTACAAGTTTCATTTCAGAATTAAGCACTTTAAGGGTGCTGTTAATTTCCTTGCAGGCTGCTTTATACTCTGCCTCTCCGTCAAAACTTAACCTTGTTTTGACGTTCTGCGTCTTATCTGCCATAATTAAAAGCCCCCTAACGCTATGTCTATATCGTCCATGTTTTCTGTAGCTGCTGGTGTTCCCGCCTGTTCCTGTCGGAAAATGTGCGGGTTATATTCCTTGTGATATTTAAACAGTGTCGTTATCTGGTATGGTGTTTTTCTCCATGCCTCACGTTCCCTGTATCTCAAAAGCACTACTGCAATATACAAAAGCCGTGCAGTATCTAATTTTCCTGCACGGCTGCCCTGTTTCCCTCTTCTGTTGTTTCTTCTCCGTCGTTTTCGTTCTCTGTGTCGCTGTTGTCTCCCGCAGTTCCTCTGTAGAACGATTTAAAAATAGCGCTCTGTACTTCCTGCAAATTTCCTGCGTGTATCAGTCTGCCTACCCTCTTCTCTTCAAGCAGCTGGGCGTTTTCGTCCTCTGCTAAAAGTGCCTCGTTAATAAGCAGCGTAAGTAACCACCTTGTATCTTTAAAAAGGTTTGGGTTATCTTTATTGAATACCTCACTTAATTTGTCGTAGCCCCCAAACTTTTCCTGTACTTCGTCTAATGCGTTCAGCGAAAAAAGTAAACCATATTCTTTGCCGTTCAGCTCTACGGGAAAAGCCCCGCTCTTTAATGCTCCCATGATATAAAATTAAGGCGCAGCCCATGCTACGCCTCTCTCCTTTCCTGTTTTATACACTTTCCATTGCTGCTGCCTTTTCCGGCACTGCTGTAAACCACGTTTTAGCCGCTGCGCTTTCCTCTGTTCCCACAAAGTCTGCTTTCCACAAGTTATCTTTCTTTCTTGTTGTAAAAGATGCCTCAATGTCCGGCGTGTTAAACTTGATACTCTCGCCCTTTGTTTCGTACTTTTCAGACGGTACTTTAAATTTTGCTTTAAGCAGCCATACGTAACGGTATTTACCACCCGTTTTCTTAGCTCTGAACCCTACAGCAACATACGGCGGCTCGTCCTCTTTTCCCGCCCATACTACGCTGTTCTTATCTACTGCCTGTCCCAGCAGCTCTGCCAGCACTTCCGGCGTAAGGTCTTTAATTCCCAGCTTAAGCGTTCCGCTTGCAAACTCCGTGACGCTCTCGCTTAATGTGTCGTCTGCATACAAGCTGCCGTCTGCTGTCTTTACGGATAAATCGGCGCTCATTGCCTCTGCCATTTTCTTAGGTGTCCCGTAGCTCTCTGCTCCGTCTGCCTCTGTGCATACGGCGTAATATAAATCTTTCAGTCCCAGTGTCATTGTTTAATCACTCCTCTTTCAAAATCTCGACTGTGATAGGCACTAACCAGTACCCCGTTTCTGTTTCGTAGCTTTCTAGCTGAACATTTAAAATCCGAACACCCCCGCTATATATTTGTAAATGGTCTGTTTGGTATCGTCTGCAAGAGATAAAGAGAAAACCGCCTGCCCGGTAAAGGGTAAGCGGTTTTTTTATTTCCTGCTGCCTCCTGCTGCCTTTATTGCTATGATACTCATACAATAATTTGACAACGCATCATTTTTCAATCTATACAAATCCGAAAGACAAAGCCCATATTTTGCCTGTAGCCTCGCCCTATGTCCTGCATATCGT
>OJQJ01001024.1_pt1 | contig 16521 bp, 13 predicted proteins | sample 1598671 | NCBI WGS metagenome assembly OJQJ01 (sample SAMN03922499, study PRJEB24848) | human gut metagenome | isolation source: stool sample | host: Homo sapiens | place: Germany | collected 2011-11 | reverse complement strand
CCCATACACTTTATTATATGATTGCCCCAAATGAAGCTTATAATAAAAGAGAGGCTAAAATCATCTATTACAATAGAAATAATGAAGGTTTAGCGGATACATTGAATGTTGTTCAACAGGGAAAATCAGTTTTGGAATTGACATTAGAAACGGCTGGTTCCTTAAAAAGAAAAATGGAAATATTGAATATTGATTATTTAAAGGTTAAAAAAATTGTCCTTGAAGGTGATATTAACGGATCTGATATCAGGCTGATTAGGGAAATGGCTGGTGTGAATTATATAGAGAAGGAAACAAATGGTGTTCTTGAATATTTAGATCTCACTAATGTTAATATAGTGGAAGGAGGCGAAATATATTGCTATCCTGATTCTTATAAACCAGGGACTCTTGATAAATATGAGGATTGCTATACTAAAAATAATGTTATTGGGAATTGTATGTTTCGTAAATGTAAATCTCTTAAAAAAGTATTATTGCCTTATTCTTGTGTAAAGATAGAAAATGAATCTTTTGCTTATTGTAAAAATCTTATTGAGGTTAAACTATTTGACAATGTAGCGACTATTGGAGGATTTTGTTTTTATTCATGTATTTATAACCATAGAACAACCAAAACTAATCAGAAATATCCGAGTGTAAATCTTTAATTACCAGCATATTCTAAAATTTAACACTTTTCGGTTGCCATTTGTCGCTTCCCAAATTTCCACATATTTTTGAGACGTATTTCTGACGTGGAGAATTTGCGGGGCTTGTTTTTTGTCACACCGTGCAGACAGTTGACAAGGGTTTACAACCGTTTACGACAAGCGACAATAACCGCCCCGATATGCGGAAACAGTCACACTGTGTAGAAAAGCGACAATGGTTGACTTCCGTTCACATCCGTTTACCATTTCAGAGATATAGGATTGAAGAAATGAACCATTAAACGATAAAACGGTATGAAAGCAACCAGAAAATGCAGTTTTTGCGGCAAGTCCTTTGTAACCCGAAGCGGTATGCAAAGATATTGCAGTGAGGCTTGTCAGGCAGAAGCCAAACGAGCCAGAGTGATGCAGAAGAACAACCTCTTCAAAGTCGCCCAACCCTTGATGGAGATACAGCATCAGGAGTATCTCACCTTTTCCAAAGCAGCCATCCTCATGGGCTGTTCCCGACAGTACATTTACAAACTTGTAGCCATCGGCAAGCTGAAAGCCTCACGCATCAGCAACCGCATGGCATTCATCCGCAGAGCCGACATCGAGCAGATGTTGGAGGGCAATCCCTATCACCGCATCCTGCCCGGCAACACCTCCACACCAAGGAAATCATCTTCATCTTCCTTACCTGCCAAAAGAGAAAAAAGGGAAAAGGAAAGCGAAGAAGTGTTGGACTTCTATTCGGGCGAGGAGGTGATGTCCCTTTTTAAGGTAAAGCAGTCATGGCTTTACACTTCCGCCAAGCGTAACCATATCCCCATCTGCCGTATCGCAGGAAAGAACTATTACAGCAAGAAGCATATTGACGAGTTTTTCGGTGTGGCAGTTGATATTAGCGAAATTACCGACTGGCTACTGACCGAGGAGGTGGAGGAACTGTTCGGCATGAAGCCGACCGCACTCCGTGCCTACACCTATCGCCATAAGATACCCACTAAAAGAGAGTACGGGCGTACCTATTACTCCAAATCACATTTGAACGAACTCCGCAGAACTGACCTTGTGAACGATGAACGCTACTATACCGTTGAGCAGGTGCAGCAAATCTATGGTCTTTCGTCAGCCAACATCTGCCATATCGTCAAGGTGAAGCACATCGAAAAGATAAAGGTGGGTGTGAAAAACCTGCTTTTGCGCTCAGATGTGGAGCGTGTCATGGCTGAAAGGAACAAATAACCGTGAAAAATCGGGATTATCGAAAATTATTTCAAAATGATGTATCGTGGAGGTATTCACGGATATTTCACGTTGTTCCTTTGCCATCGGAAACATGGATACAACTCCAAAATGTATACAACCAATTAAAACATAATTATTATGAGTAAATGCAAAACAGTTACCTTGCGTAAGCGCAAGATTAAGAACGGGACACAGTATTCACTATGCCTTGACTACTATCCCGGCTACCGTGACAATGTCACCATGAGAGTGATTACACGTGAAGCCTTAGGAATTTACATCTTCGCCAAACCTGCAAACCAGCAGGAACGGGACTTCAACGCACGCATGATGAAGAAAGCGGTCATCCTGCGCAACCAGCGCTACGAAGCCATTTTCAATGAAAACAACGGCTTTTTTGACAAGACCAAGATGAAGGGCGATTTCCTTGCCTATTTCAAAGGACTGGCTGACCGCAAGAATATCAAGTGGCAGCACGTATACAAGCATTTCCAGCGGTTCGTGAACGGCAAATGCACCTTTGAGGAGGTGGATGTGGATTTGTGCCGCAAGTTCATGGAATACCTGCTTGATGCACCCCAATCCATCCACACCAACCAAAAGCTGCACATCAACTCCGCAGCAGGCTATTGGTCAACTTTCCGTGCCGTGCTGCACACCGCCTACCGTGACAGGAAGATAAAGGAGAACCCAAACGGCTTCTTAGACCGCATCGAGTGCATTCCCACCATCAGGGAGCATTTGAGCCAAGAGGAACTGATACGGCTTGCCGAAACACCCTGTGAGGAGGAGGTCTTGAAAAAAGCTTTTCTTTTCGCCTGTCTTACGGGACTGAGAAAGAGCGACATCAGACAGCTCACGTGGCAGCAGATACAACCATACACCAACGGCAGGATGTTCGTTACCACCCGTATGCAGAAAACCAAAGAAATAGTGCATAACCCCATCAGTGATGAAGCCTATGGACTGCTGGGAGAACGGGGCGAGGGACTTATCTTTGAGGATTTCAAGGACAAGATGCTGCAAGGACCACTCCAACGGTGGCTCACGGCAGCAGGGATAACCAAGAAAATCACCTTTCACTGTACCCGCCACAGCTTCGGAAGCCTGCACGTGGAAATGGGAACGGACATGGCTGTCATCCAAGCCTATCTCGGACATAAGAACATTACCACCACACAAATCTATTCCAAGATAGCAGCGCAGCAGATGTGTCAGGTGGTGGACAAGATAACCTTGAAGCGCAAGGAGGCATAAATGTCTCACATTGACAGGTATTCAGAGGGGCGGTTATGGCTACAAGGCTATAATCGCCCCTCTATGTTTTTGGCTTGATGCCACCATTTATAAGCCCCTCAGAGTATGAAACAGAGTATGATATGATGACATTTCGTGAAATACATTGAAAAAGACCGTTCTAACCGCAAATAACGGGCAGTAATTGGGAAAAATAGCATTAACTTTGCACAAAATAATACAGGAACATTCAATCTCTCAACGAAATATGGAATCATCAATCAAGGACAAATACATCATCTTGGGCTTTGTCGGCTTCGCCATCGTCCTAATATCTTCCATTGCCACGCTGGTAATAGCGGACAGCTTCAACCAAGACAACTTTGTCAGGTGGATAGTATTCGTATGCTGTAACCTGTTGGGATGGTTGCTCTATCTCTCCTTTCAGACACTTATCTTTGATACATACGAAATCTACAAAATCAAGTTCGGCAAGAAAGAAACGATTGCCGAAGCCATAGAGGTGCAGGAAGAACTGTCACAAAATACACTTGAAGAAGCCACATCTGTGCCTGGACCTACATCAGTCCCTGAGCCTGTACCCGAATCATCCCCGACAAAAGAAGAGACACTTATCCAAACACAACCGATAGAGCTTACTATCGCCCCGGATCTTCACGAAAAGAACCGTGCCAATTACGCAAGCAGAGAGCAACGGGAAAAGGAAGAGCGCATCCGCATGGTCATGGAGTATTGCCATTATTACCTGCCTCGCATTGCCGACCAAGAAACCGTGAACCACATCTGTACTGAGGTGGACAAATGGATGAATCTTAACACTTATACCCCGAAGCCCATACAAAGACCGTTTACCAAAGACATCAACAACATTCCACTCCGTCACTTCGTATGGAATATCTCTGAGCGTTTCCTGTACAAGAGATACTACAATGGGGATAACCGTGCCAAGTTCATCAAAGCCCTTTTCCCGAAATCGTTTGCTGATACAGACTTATCAACCATCAAGAATTTCAAGGTAGAGCCGTTAAAGACGGAAATTCCCATTGATGAACCCGAAAACGGCAAACTTGATTTCCACTATCCCGAGGATTATGTGCGGAATTAGGATAATCACGACACCAACGACAACCATCCGGTAACTCATAACCGCCTGTTTTACATCGTTTCCCGAGTAATTTTACCCGTCATTTATGGCTGGGCTTAATTATTCGGGAATTATTTTGCAATGACGTGTCGTGGAGATATTCACGGATATATCATTTCAGTCCTTTGCGCCAAGTCTTACAAAAGAGACGAGTACGCGAATGGAAAAATCAATTCTTACCTTCAACGACCTCCCCGAGGTTGTCGCTCAGCTTCGAGACGAAGTGATGAGCCTGAAAAGCCTGCTCGCCGAGCAGCGCAGTGTGAACAATGCCAAAACGGTGGACACCCACGTGCCCATGTCTGTGGACGAGGCAGCAGAGTATTTAGGTATCCCTAAGGGTACGCTCTACATGAAACTGTCAGAAGGGACAATCCCTGCCACCAAGCCCGGCAAACGCTATTGCCTTTACCGTGACGAACTGGACAAGTGGCTGGAAACCGCCCGAAAGAATCCCATACCGTTGTCAGACGAGGAACTGAACAAGTCCTTATCCTCTTCCCACCGTCGCAAGCCCAACCCACGTAACTGGTGAATGATATGGAAGAGGATAAGAACTATATCAACCTGATACGTGGCGACCTCACAAAAGCATCCCAAGCGCATAACGGTATGCCCGACAGTGTAGGCATGATGAATATCAAGACGGCAAACCAAACCATTCTTGAAGCATCGTTATTGCCTACGCCCCGTGCGCTGTGGGACAGCTTTTGGTACGAGGGGGAACTCTCCTGCTTGTTTGCCGATTCCAACGTGGGCAAGTCCATCCTTGCCGTGCAGATAGCCGACCGCATCGCCCGAACCGACAATGTGCTGTATCTGGACTTTGAACTGTCCGAAAAGCAGTTCCAGCTCCGCTATACCAACGAGCATGGAGAGCTCTACACCTTTCCCGACAAAATCTATCGGGTGTCTATTGACTGCAACCAGCTTTTGGATGCCAACTTTGAGGAAGCTATCATAGGCGGCATTGAACAGATGGCTGTGCAGACCGACTGCAAGATTTTCATCATTGACAATCTTACCTACCTGTGTTGCGCCATGGAGAAAGGCGATGCCGCAGGACGGCTGATGATTCAGCTGAACAATCTCAAAAAGAGATATGCGCTCTCTATCCTTGTCCTGGCACATACGCCCAAACGCTCTTTGGATTGTCCCATCACATCCAACGACCTTGCCGGAAGCAAACGGCTCTACAATTTCTTTGACAGCGTGTTCACCATTGGAAAAAGTGCCCAAGACGGAGGGCTTCGCTATGTGAAGCAGCTTAAAGTGCGCTATGGCACGTTCTCTCATGATGCGGATAATGTAATCGTTTACGAGATTGACAAGGTGGATGCTTTCTTGCAGTTCGTGTTCAGGGGCTATTCCACGGAAAAGGAACACTTGAAAAAATTGGGCGACAATGAATCAAGCCAAAGGGATTGCCAAATTCTGCAACTCTCCCAATCGGGCAAGTCCGTCAGGGAGATAGCCTCACAGGTGAATTGTGGCAAGTCCACCGTAAACCGTATCATCCAGCGCAGCAAAGAGAGTAAAAACGCAGGTGTCCCAAGTGTCCCACTGTCCCAACCCTTAGAGTGTGGGACAATGGGACAGGATGGGACAGCCGACAATCAACCATCAAAAACGGACTAAGCTATGGGCAATTATTCATTACAGAAGTATAAAGGAACGGCAACACGGCATACCTGCCCCAAATGCGGAGACAGGCATTCTTTCGTCTATTACGTGGACGAAAATAATGTGCCGTTGCATCCATCGGTCGGCAGATGTAACCACGAAAGCGGTTGTGGGTATCACTACACTCCGAAAGAGTATTTTCAAGAGCATCCTGAACACAGAACTACCAATGATTTCTCTTTTGACAGGCAAAGAGCAGAGCAGAAGAAAGTGAAGCAGCAAAGTAAGCCGACAGCCATCGGCTATATTCCCCCTCACTATGTGGAGAAGTCGCAAAGCGAGCGTAGCAATTTCTTCCGTTTCCTCTTCACACTCCTTACTTCCTACTATGGCGACAAGGCGAAAGAGGTGTTGAAGCGGTTGTTGGAGGAATACCGTTTGGGGGCTACCCGTGACGGCTCTGTTATCTTTTGGCAGATAGACAGGACGGGCAAGGTACGCACGGGAAAGGTGATGCAGTACAATCCCGAAGACGGACACCGTATCAAGGGAGGACAGACATCGGCAGTGAACTGGATACACAGCATATTGAAAAAGCAGCGTGTGTTGGCAGAGGATTGGCAACTATCCCAATGCCTTTTCGGGGAACACTTGTTGAAAACGCATCCCGACAAGGTGGTGGTCTTGGTGGAATCCGAGAAGAGTGCCGTTATCGGTTCTGCTATCTTCCCCGATTATGTATGGCTGGCTACGGGTGGTAAGAGTCAGATGAGAGAAGAGAAACTCCGTGTACTGTCAGGGCGAACCGTGCTTCTCTTTCCCGATGCCGATGCTTATGCCGAGTGGAAACAGCGAGCCGAGAGCATGTACTTTTGTAAGGTGGTGGTTTCGGACATCATCGAAAGGAATGCCACCCCGAAACAAAAAGAAGCCCATATCGACATAGCCGATTGGATTATCTTTCAGATACGGGAGGGCAAGGTGATGAGTACAGCCAACCACTTGGTCGAGGCTGAGAGAATCCTCCAGCGGATGATAGAGAAGAATCCCGTCCTGCAAAAACTGATAGACGATTTAGACCTTGTGCTGGTCGGTGCATCTCCAATCGGCAACGATGATGAAAAACCTCCCTGACGGAGGAGAGCGGAAGCCGTAGGCTGGAGTTTGCAGACAATGGCTTGCCATTGATATAGCCCACTATAACTACACGCTCCGCTTACGTAGTTGTGGGCTCTCCCGAGGGGATTAGGGTTTTACCCTAATGACCCACTCAGGGCGTTTCTCCCCTGAGAACCCAGAGCAAAGAGTGACCCTCTCTTTGCAATCTCCGCTTATGGGTTGCACCCCTAAGAACCCCATGCGTTTACGGACAGCGGAAAAGCAAACAATAAAGTACAAACCCAAAAAACAAGTATCTATGGCAACAAAATCAAGCATACATATCAAGCCCTGCAATATCGCATCGAGTGAGGCTCACAACAGGAGGACTGCCGAATACATGCGCCACATCGGAGAGTCCAGAACCTATGTGGTTCCAGAACTCTCCACCGATAATGAGCAGTGGATAAATCCCGACTTCGGCAGTCCGGATTTGCGGATGCATTATGACAATATCAGACAGATGGTAAAGGAAAAGACCGGACGTGCCATGCAGGAAAAGGAGCGTGAACGCAAAGGCAAGAACGGTAAAATAGTCAAGATTGCGGGATGCTCCCCCATACGTGAAGGAGTGCTGCTTGTCAGGTCGGACACCACACTGGCAGACGTGCGTAAATTCGGTGAGGAGTGTCAAAGACGCTGGGGAATCACACCGCTGCAAATCTTCCTGCACAAGGATGAAGGGCATTGGCTGAACGGTCAGCCGGAAGCGGAAGACAGGGAAAGCTTCAAAGTCGGGGACAGATGGTTCAAGCCGAACTATCATGCCCATATCGTTTTCGACTGGATGAACCACGAAACAGGAAAGAGCCGAAAGCTCAATGACGATGACATGATGCAGATGCAGACCCTTGCATCCGACATCCTGCTGATGGAACGCGGGCAGTCAAAGGCTGTCACTGGTAAGGAGCATCTGGAACGGAACGACTTTATCATTGAGAAGCAGAAAGCTGAACTGCAACGCATGGATGCAGCCAAACGGCACAAAGAAGAACAGATAAATCTTGCCGAGCAGGAACTGAAACAGGTGAAATCAGAAATACGCACTGACAAGTTAAAGAAGACAGCCACCACGGCAGCGACAGCCATAACTAGTGGAGTTGCTTCTCTTTTCGGGAGTGGAAAACTGAAAGAACTGGAACGTGCCAACGAAAAACTGCAAGACGAGGTTTCAAAACGGAACACCAATATTGAAAAATTGCAGAGCCAAGTACAGCAGATGCAGAAACAGCATGATACGCAAATCCACAATCTCAGAGAAATGCACAGGCAGGAACTTGACATGAAAGAAAAAGAACTGTCACGGCTCGCCAGAATCATAGACAAGGCTTTCAGGTGGTTTCCGATGTTCAGGGAAATGCTGCGCATGGAAAAGTTTTGTGCCATGCTGGGATTCTCTAAAGAAATGACTGAAAGTCTTATAGTCAAAAAAGAAGCCCTGAAATGTAGCGGTAAAATCTATTCCGAGCAACACAGGCGGAACTTTGATATAAAGGATGATATTTTAAGGGTGGAAAATGACCCTGACGATGAAAGCAGGCTGAACCTGACAATAAACAGGAAGCCGATTGCCGACTGGTTCAGGGAGCAATGGCACAGGCTTAGATATGGAGCAAGAGTGCCGCAACAGGAAGAAAGAAAAAGTAGAGGATTCAAATTATAATAGAAGCAATTTGATTAGTAATCTAAAAGCACTCCGATAACGATTAGAGTGCTTTTAGATTGTTTATCATTAATTATCAAAGCAAGTGCAGTTTAAGATTTTACTGAAGTTTGCATTAATAAAGAATATACTACAGCTGATATATGCGCAACATATTGTGACGCTTGTGATTCATTTCCCTTGAAATCCTTAACAAATACCGCTAAGGTATAACTGATATTATTAGGCAGACATATATAGGCAACATCATTGTGAGCTGCAAGAACACCATTTTCATTAACATAACCTGAACCTGTCTTATGCGCTATAACAACCCCTTCTTTATCAAGAAGTGGAGCTGCTATCCTATCTACACCTGTTTTGCATTCTTTTAACGTATTCTTAATGAAACTTTGTTTCTCATCATCGATAAGACCTTCAGTAAACAAACGATTCATCAACATTGCAGCACCAAGAGGAGATGTATAGTTAGAGTAAGCCTTGTTATGGTCAGCCGACATTTCCTCTTCCGTATAAGCTATCTGAAAACTTGAACGAGGAATGAGTGTGGCTATAAAACTATCTGTTTGAGCGACATTAACCATATCCTTAAACATAAGGTTGCTTGCATTGTTGTCACTCTGAGTAAGAGTATAACGCAGCAAATCTCTCACTGTCAATGATATGACTGGCCCTGAATAATCTTTCAGCATAGGACTCCAAGTCTTTGGGTCAAGTTTATCCCTATTTATATTTACTAAGGTATCAAGTGAAATTCCTTTATTGTCAAAGTCATTACAAAGAGCTAATGCCTGATGAACCTTAAACACACTCATCATAGGATAAACACTCTTATTATTGACCTTAACCGTATCTCTGTTATTAACAATAACCGCCACACCAATTTCGCCAGGACAAGCTGAGACAATTTGAGAAATGCTATCAGTCAAAACATTTGTTAAAGGAGGATTTGCGCTATCTTTTGTCGCTGATTTATGGAACAATGAAAATACCAAGATGAAAATGCAAACTAAAGCTATACTCAAAACTACGATTTGTTTTTTTCTGTTTTTTTCCATGTTTATATTATTTATATTTGTTTGACGAGAATATCTTTATTTGCCGACAAAGGTACATAACTAAAGTTTCCCACCCAAATAAATAGATAGAAAAATAACAGTTTGTCGAATTTTCTTTGTAAATTAGTAATCGCTAAAGAACTGATTTTAAAGACAAGACAACAAAACTGTTATGGAAGCAAAAATAGAGAAAATAAGTGAGTTATCCAAACTTTTGAGTGTTAAAACCCGAATGAGTGATGATTTATTTCATCTTTTTGGCAAGTTTGGCATCGGTCACCTATTATCTCGCCTTTCATTGGAGAAACAGGACGGAGTTTCGGCTTCGGAGTTGCTCCTCTCTCTTTGCCTCTTCCGCATTGTGGGCGAGAGCATCCATAGTATATGCAAACATAAGATATATGAGCTTTCAAATCATGGTAAGAACTGTTTCTATCGCATGATGATTCGCCCACAGATGGATTGGAGACGATTGATGAACCACTTTGCACTGCGTTATATGTGCCTATTGCGTAAGTATGGCGAAGTTCCTCAATCAGATACCACTACATGTTTCATTATAGATGACACCGTACTTGAGAAGAGTGGTGTGAGGATGGAGGGTATCAGTCGTGTTTTCGACCATATGAAAGGCAGATGCGTATTGGGCTACAAGCTGTTACTTTGTGCCTTCTTTGACGGCAAGACAACTATACCCTTTGATTTTTCACTACATCAAGAAAAGGGGAAGCAAGGCAACTACGGGCTGACAAGACAGCAACTCAAAAAGGCATATCACACCAAGAGGAACACCGGCAATCCTGATTATAAGCGCTTTCAAGAGTGTAAGATGTCTAAGCTGGAAGTTGCCATGGATATGCTTCGCCGTGGATGGAAGATGGGGTTACATGCGAAGTATGTGATTACCGATAGTTGGTTCACCTGCGAGCAACTTATGACATGTGTTAGAAGCATAGGTAAAGGGGCAATGCACTTTGTTGGACTTGCAAAAATGGGAAAGACAAAATACACTATATCGGGCAAAAAGAAAAATGCTGCAGAACTCATTGCCACCTATGAACGTGAACGAGGAAAGAACTGTCGTAAATACAAATGTCGATATATTCAGCTCAACGGCAACTTAGGAGATATACCTATCAGAATCTTCCTCATCAAGTATGGTAGAAACTCCGCATGGAACGTTCTGCTCACCACGGATACAACGATGTCTTTCGTAAAAGCCTTTGAAGTGTATCAGATTAGATGGAACATAGAGGTGATGAACAAGGAGACTAAGCAATATCTCGGATTAGGAGGTTATCAAGGTTGTGACTTTAATGGTCAGATAGCCGACGCAACGCTGTGTTACCTTACATATACCGTCATGGCTTTGGAAAAGAGATTCACAGAATATCAAACCATGGGCGAACTCTTTTCGGATATGGAGGGTGATCTCATGGCACTCACGTTATGGAAGCGAGTTCTTACCTGCATCGAACGCATTCTTCGCATTTTAGGAGAAATACTTGGAATGACGCCCCAATACCTTATGGCTACAATCAGCGGAAACGACAAAGAGATGAGCAAAATCCTTGTAATGGCTGAAGCGTTGGAAAAATGGGACGAAGTATGTGGATAGTCTGCATAACTTCTGTTAGGCATGTGTTAACAGTCAATGGATATGGGGGAAGACAGACAAAGGAAAATGAGAAAAGTTAGTGTTTTAAGGGGTGGGAAACTTTAGTACATAACTTTACGGAAAAATATGTTTCTAAAATATATAAATCAGGGCAACCGCATCAAAATGTCAATAACCTGATAATCAATACTTGTCGATTTTGTATTAATAGGGATAAGTGGGGTGGATACAAGGATGAGAAGTTTCAACAATTTACAATATCCCCCCTTAAAAATGCATAATTTTGTATTTGTCTGAATAATAGCCTGTTGTCAAAAATCATGTTTCTTAAAAAATATTACCCGCAAGGGAAATTTGAATTATATGGGGCAAAAAATCAATTTTTATGGGGTAGTAGTTTCGATTTGGACCAATGGTTTTTTTAGGAAAATGGACAATAAGGGAGAGGAGGAGGTTGAAAACTACGTTTGTTTCCTAAGCTAACGTTATTTTGATGCGGTTGCCCTGTATATAAATAGACAGCTGTGGGGAAAATGTGGGGAAAAATTAGATAATTAAAAAGGCTAAATGACTGAAAATAATCACTTAGCCTTTTAATCCGTACCCAGACCCGTACTTCGTAATTGCTGCGCCCATCATTCAAGACTGTCAAATCGGGTCTTTCCTGTCAAGCCAATGATGCCTATGCGTATGCCAAACACATGGATTACGGATTTCTCGTTCCGTGAACAAACACTTTATCCGCAACTCTGCTATGTGGTGTATTGGCTTAACTCCATTTCTATGGGCAACACTTTTGTTGCAGATTTCAAGCAGCTTTTATCGAAATACCCATCAGTAAGAACTCGTTTATTAGGCTTTCCTCATAATTGGGAACAAGAGCCTTTGTGGAGATAAAATAATTGCCCTGTTTCTTAAAAAGCACTGGGGCAAACCAGCTCCGTCTTTAATTGTTTCCAATAAATGGATTGTTTCAAGCCCCTATAGAAAGAGAACAAAAATTCCTGTGTGAAAATTAATCTACGACAAGGAGCAAGCAAGGAGCAATATCAAACAAAAATCAATACCTTTGCAGTACATATGAGATAGACCAAAACAAAAGTGGAATATCGGAAACGAATAGCAAGGAAAAGAGAAGAAACGACCCAAGTTGATGTCCTTTTTGAGTTAATAATCAATAAAAGCGTTAAATCTTCACCTTTTAGAATGTGCAATTAAAAATAACAACCATATTTCTGACTTATTATCTATAAAATATTGAGTAATAATCGGTTGTAAATACGAATACTTTCTTCTCCCCTTCCCAACCTTTTTCTAAGAAGAGATCTTTAAGAAGAGCGTTTATCGCAGGTTGTCTTCCCTTTTGAATTTTCTTGCCGATATTCTCTTTCTCCCGATTGATTTCATCAAATTTCAACTCTATATTGCTAAAATTCAGCTGATCCAATATACCGTCGATTTCATTCTTGATCGTATATTCCGAGTTTAAAATAATATCAGCATATCTATGTGCATATTTTTTACATTTCATGTCTATAAGATTATACGCAAATATATAAAATAGATCGACAGAATGACATGCTCAGTTTATTTTATTTCGACAAAAGCAGCCCCAAGCAAGACAGTCTGTTCCAAACAGTCGCAGTCGATCGGTTAAAATCGTGGATCTCGCACCCGAAAAACGGCCTGCATTTCAACGGCCGTATCAATGCGGGGAGTCGGAAAGAGTCGCCGCTCTGACGGCAAAGAGGTAGAAGAGATATTGCGCGGCATAATAGGTAATCATCACGACACAGGTCCGGCAGGGAACGGGCGCGACGAAGCGTCCCCATGCGATCACGGAGTCGGAAAAGACGAACAACAGGGCCGCAAGGCGGAACCATGCGGCATACGCTCCGCGGTACTGAAGCGCGCTGTACAGCATGCCCGCGATGACGAGTCCGTAGACGGCGACGCCCGCGCGTTCGGCCGGATCGGCGGCGCGGGGAACGATGCAGACGAACAGAAACAGCAGCAGGGCCGTCAGCACCGGCCAGACAAAAGGCCGGGGCGCAACTTGCGCCTGCGGCAAGAAGTAGCACATGTAGGCTCCGTGTGCCAAAGCGAAAAACAGCATCTGCGGAATGAACATCCCTCCGGCGCCCGCCGCATCGCCGACGGCCGACAACAAGAGCGCCGCGCCGACCGGAATCAGCGGTTTCAGCCGGAGATAAAAGAGCGACAGCGACAGCAGCAGGACCGGATAAGCGACCTTGTACGGAATCACCGCCGCGTTGGTAAAGAACAGCGCGGCGCCGGCTGCAAAAAGCAGCGTGGTCAGGCAGAGCATTCGGGAGGTTCGTTGCATGGTTTCGGTAAAAAAGCCGCCTGTTCGTAACGTACAGGCGGCTTCGATTTATGGTCAATAAGCTCGTCGGCATGACCGTGGCGGGCGTGTGCCCGCATCGAGATGCGACGAGCGGCATTCGGATTGGGATCAACCGCGGACCTGAGCTCCGCACCGCTGTTCGAACTGCGCGGTGAGGTTCTTCATCGCCTTTTCGATCGTCTTCTCGTCGAGCGTGCGGGTCTTGTCTTCGAGGATGAAGCTCAGGGCGTAGGATTTCTTGCCTTCGGGAAGTTTGTCGCCCTCGTAGACGTCGAACAGCGAAACGCTCTTGAGCAGTTTGCGCTCAGTGGCGAACGCCACGTCGCGCAGCGCAGAGAAGGTCACCTGCTTGTCGATCAGAAGGGCCAAGTCGCGTTTCACTTCGGGGAACTTCGAAAGCTCCTCGGCCGCAATCTTATGCTTGCGGGTCGATTTCACGAGCGCGTCGAAATTCATCTCCAGATAGTAAACATCCTGCTTGACATCGAGTCGACGGCGGATTTTAGCACTTACCGTGCCGATCTGCAGCAGCTCCTTGCCGCCAAGCGACATCGAGAGCGCCTCGCCGAAGAGGTCGTTTTGCAGCGTCTCAGTCCGGAGCGCATAAATGTCGATGCCGAAGCGGCGCAGAAGTTTCTCGGCCACGGCGCGCAGTGTGAAGAACGACGCGGCCTGCGGCCGGGCGTTCCACGACGCAGGCTCGGCCACGCCCGTCACGGCGATCGCCAGCCGGTACTGTTCGGAGTAGGCCGACAGCGGCTTTTCCGCATCGCGTGCCGCCTCGTCGTAGAAATAGCAATTGCCGAATTCGTAGAGTCTGAGGTTGCCGTTGCGCCGGTTGGCGTTGAGCTGCACGGCCTCCATCGTATTGAACAGCAACGTCTGCCGCATCACGTTCAGGTCGGCGCTCAGCGGATTGAGGATGCGCACGCAGTTTTCGGGCTTGTAGGACTCCAGCCCCTCGTAGTAGGCCGCCTTGGTCAGCGAGTTGGACATGATCTCGGTGAAGCCGTTGGAGGTCAGGAAATCGGCCGCGAGATTCATCAGCTTGCTGCGGTCGGGCTTCGGCGCATAGGAGAGCGTCGAACGGACGCGCGAGGGAATCTCGACATTGTTGTAGCCATAGATGCGGAGGATATCCTCGACGAGGTCGGCTTCGCGCTGCACGTCCACGCGGTAGGGCGGCACGGCGACGCTCAGCACACCCTCTTTCTCGGCGAGAATCTTCACTTCCAGCGCGGCGAGGATCGTGCGGACCGTATCTTCGGGAATCTTCTTGCCGATCAGCGAGTCGATGCGGGCGAAGGAGATGTCGAATTTGAAGTCTTCGACAGGAGTGGGATAGATGTCGGTAATGTCGCTCGAAATCTCGCCCCCGGCCAGCTCCTTCATCAGCAGGGCGGCGCGCTTGGCGGCATAGACCTGCATGTTGGGATCGACGCCGCGCTCGAAACGGAACGACGAATCGGTGTTCAGCCCGAAACGCTTGGCAGTCTTGCGCACCCACACGGGGTTGAAATAGGCGCTCTCGATAAATACGTCGGTCGTCGTGTCGCCGATGCCCGAATCCAGTCCGCCGAAGACTCCGGCGATGCACATCGGACGCTCGGCTGAGCAGATCATCAGATCGTCGGCCGTCAGTTTTCGCTCCACGCCGTCCAATGTCACGAAAGGCGTGCCTTCGGTGCAGGTGCGGACCACGACTTCGCGGCCTTCGATCTTCGCCGCGTCGAACGCGTGCAGGGGCTGCCCCAGCTCGAAGAGCACGAAGTTGGTGATATCGACCAGATTGTTCTTGGGGTTGATGCCCGCGGCGCGCAGGCAGTTCTGCATCCACTCAGGCGAAGGGCCTATTTTGCAGTTCTTCACCGTCACGCCCGCGTAGCGGGGGGCCGCTTCGTGGTTCTCGACGCGGACGGTCACCGGCAGGTCATGGTTGTCGGGAGCGAAGGCCGAGACGTCGGGCATCTTCACTTCGGCGTTCAGGCCCTGACTCCTGAGGTAAGCCGCCAAATCGCGCGCCACGCCGATATGCGACGCGGCATCGACGCGGTTGGGGGTGAGTCCCACCTCGATCAGGTAGTCGTCCTCGATGCCGAGGTATTCTTTGGCCGTCATACCGACGCGGGCGTCGGCCGGAAGTTCCATAATGCCGTCGTGCGAGGCCCCGATGCCCAGTTCGTCCTCGGCGCAAAGCATGCCGAGCGACTCCACGCCGCGGATTTTGCTGCGTTTGATCTTGAATTCCTCGTCGCCGCCGCCGGGGTAGAGCACCGTGCCGACCGTGGCGCAGAGCACCTTCAGCCCGGCCCGGCAGTTGGGCGCGCCGCAGACGATCTGCAGGGGATCACCGGCGCCGACATCGACCGTCGTGAGGTGCAGGTGGTCCGAATCGGGATGGTCCGTGCAGGTCAGCACCTCGCCGACCACGACGCCGTGAAGCCCGCCCTTTACGGTCTCGATCTTCTCGAAACCCTCGACTTCGAGTCCGATGTCGGTCAGTATCCGTGCGATTTCTTCGGCCGGAAGATCGGTGTCGAGATAGCGTTTAAGCCAGTTATACGAAATATTCATAATTAAAAGCTTTAATGTTCCTCTTGCAGTTCAACATGCCGGACCGCCTTCCCCGCGGCGGTAGGCCGCGTTTGCAGGTCCGGCCGCCCCGGAATCCCCGCCTTGGCGGGAAGTGCCGCCGTCACAGCGTCCGGAACGGCATGCTAAAATCGAACAAAGATACATAAAAATT
>OJQJ01001016.1_pt1 | contig 16623 bp, 17 predicted proteins | sample 1598671 | NCBI WGS metagenome assembly OJQJ01 (sample SAMN03922499, study PRJEB24848) | human gut metagenome | isolation source: stool sample | host: Homo sapiens | place: Germany | collected 2011-11 | reverse complement strand
CGCTTGTGGGCTTATGGCTTTATGGCATTGTTTCTTATTGCTTCCATAATGTTTGCAGGCGGACGCCGGTTCATCAGTTCGTTCTTCATAAAGTCCATGTATGGGGCTGCGTGACTGAAGAACTTATGATATCCTGCACAAAGGTAATTCAGTCCCGGCTCTCCGTCGGCTGTACGTGCAAAACGGTTCTTTGGACATTCGCCGTTGCAGGCAAACAGCCATTCGCACTCCCTGCATTGGGTGGGGAGAGATTGTTGCTTCATCAGTCCGAAGGCTTGTTGCCGTTCTCCGTACATCATCTCCACCAGTGTATTCTGATGGATGTTGCCCAGTTTATATTCGGGGAAAACAAAATGGTCGCACGCATATACGTCTCCGTTGAACTCCATGACGCCTGCATGGCCGCAAGTCTTTGCCATGGAACATACACCCGGTTGTTCGCCTATCCAGTTGGCAAGGGTAGAGTCGAATAACTGTATGTAGTAAGTACCCACGTCCTGCTTTACCCATTCGTCGAACAAGGCGCATAGGAAGTCTCCCCATTGTTCCGGCGTGACGGAAAAGTCTGCCAGCTGCGTGCTCTTTTCCTTGTCTGCCAGGGAGGCAAGATGGCGTCCGTCCCCATGAGGGGCAATGCGCTCCACGATGGGGGCAAACTGGATGTAATGGCATCCTATCTCCTTGAAGAAATTATAGAAGTCCAGCGGATAGTCGGCGTTGTAGTCATTGACCACTGCCATTCCGTTCCATTCCACACCGTGCTTTTTCAGCAGGTTGATGCCCTGCATCACCTTGACGAAAGAGGGCTTGCCCTGCTTGTTCTTCCGGTATTCGTCATGGAACTCCTGAGGCCCGTCTATGGAGACACCCACCAGCCAGTTGTTTTCTTTGAAAAACCGGCACCATTCATCGGTCAGCAACGTGCCGTTGGTCTGTATGCAGTTGTCTATGGTGCGTCCGTTGGCATATTTCTTTTGCAGCTCCATGGCACGTTTGTAGAAAGAGAGCGGACGCATCAGCGTCTCTCCGCCATGCCAGGTGAACAGAACCTGGGGCATGGTCTGCGAGTTGATGTACTCCTCGATGAACTTTTCCAGCAGTTCCTCGCTCATCACATGCTTGGGGTTGTCTCTATATAGTTTGGATTTCTCCAGATAATAGCAATAATCGCATGCCAGATTGCATACCGCACCTACCGGTTTCAGCATTACATAGAGCGGTTTGGCAAAAGGTGCATAGGTTGACATGTATATTTTCTCTATTTTTATGATTTATAATTGTGCAAAAATACGTAAACCGAATGAAAAATCCTTTCTTTCTATTCGGTTTATAAGGAATATTAATACCTTTGCTGGGTGTAATTCAAAAATCGTTTCTTGCATGATTAGAATGAGTGTGAACCGCATTTTACCCTTTTTGCTCCTGCTTGTGCTCTTTACTTCTTGCAACCGCAAGTATAAGATAGAGGGCAGTTCCTCGGTAACCAGCCTTGACGGAAAGATGTTGTTCCTCAAGACGCTTCGGGACGGGCAATGGGTGAACGTTGACTCGGCAGAGGTTATCCATGGGCATTTCAAGATGAAAGGCCGGGCCGATTCCGTGATGATGGTGACTCTTTATATGGACCACGAGGGCATTATGCCTTTGGTGCTGGAAGACGGCAAAATCGTGGTTTCCATCTCCAATACCCAGTTGATTGCCAAAGGGACTCCTTTGAATGACAAACTGTACGAGTTCATAGACAAGCGCAATTCCCTGGAAGTGAAGATAGAGGAGCTGGAACGGAAAGAGGCGCGTATGGTGCTGGACGGTGCCAATCTGGATGATGTGCATGGGCAGTTGGCAAAGGAAGGCGAAACACTTGTGAAGGAGATGAACGACTACGTCCGGCAGTTCATTGTAGATAACTTTGAGAATGTGCTGGGCCCCAGTGTATTCATGATGATGTGCAGCACACTGCCCTATCCGGTGATGACTCCGCAGATTGAGGACATCATGAGGACTGCTCCCTTGTCTTTTAAAGAGAATACTTTGGTGAAGGATTTCCTTACAAAGGCGAAGGAGAACATGCAGCTGATTGAAGAGCAGAAGCGCATGAAGCAAAATGCTTCTGTAGGAGGACAGAAATAAACAGGAATGAGTTGATAATGACAAACGGGAATGCCTGAATATCCTATCAAGATATTCAGGCATTCCCGTTTGTCATTATGTCTTTATCTGTCCTGGTCTTCGTTCTTCACCATCCCTTTATACTTTTCCGGCAATGCACTCTCCACCGCCGCATAAGCCTCGTTCATGCTTGCCTTGATGTTTTCTGCCCCTTTCCCTTTGGGAGGAATAGGTTCATGGATGGTCAGTATCATCCGGTGACGGTGTATCCACTTTCCGGTGCGTGGAAGAATCTCGAACGAGCCGTCTATAGTGACGGGCACCACTTCCAGTTGCAGTTCATCTGCCAACTGGAAAGCACCTCTCTTGAAGTACCCCATGTGTCCCGTGAAGGTACGTGCCCCTTCGGGAAATACTACCAGTGACACGCCGTCTTTCAAAGATGATTCTGCCTGCCGCATGGTGGCAAGCACCTTCTTGGGGCTGGAACGGTCGACGAAGATATGTCCTGCGCTCTCGCATGCCTTGCCGACAAACGGGATTTTGCGCAGGCTCTTCTTCATCATCCATTTGAAGTTCCGTCCCAGGAATCCGTATATCAGGAATATGTCGAAGGCACCTTGGTGATTGGGCACAAACACGTAGGAAGTACGTTTGTGTATTTTCTCCCTTCCATGTACCTCCACCGGAATAAGCAGTATATAGCAGATGAGCTGTGACCAGATTTTACCGGGATAGTACCCCCAGGTATGCGCCCCCCCTATCAGCGAACCGATAATGGTGACCAATGCTGTAAGGATAGTCAGTACCAATAAAATAGGCAACGCAAAGCAAACCTGATAAGTGATATAAAGTATCTTCATAGGTGTCGGATTTTTTATTGCTACAAAGATATACCTTTTTCTTATTTCGTCACTCTTTCTCTCTTACTAATTTTAGTACTGTAATTTCCGGCCATGCCCCGAACCGGAACGGCAGTCCCACATAGCCGATGCCAATATTTACGTACAAAGCCCTTTTGCCTTCGTAGTACATTCCTCTCCATTCCGGATAGATAAGTTCGGCAAGGGAGTGTCCGAACAAGATGCCTTGCATGGCGTGGGTATGTCCTGCAAGCATCAGTGAAATATCCGATTGGGGCAGTACCTCGCGCCTCCAGTGGGTAGGGTTATGGCTGAGCAATATTTGGAACATTCCCTCCGTGCCCTGCATGGCTTGTGGCAAGTCTGCAAATTGGGAGAAAGGAGGCTCCCCGTCGTTTTCCACACCGATGAGGGCTATGCTGTCACCTTTGTGATGAAGGATGTCATGCTCATTGTTCAGCAGTTTCCATCCCATTGCTTTCTGCTGCCGGATTAAATAGTCCAGATTGGCGATTTCTGCTTTCGGGCTTTGCCAGTGATAGTATGAGCCATAGTCATGGTTGCCGAGGATGGAGTATACTCCGTCCGGTGCGTATAGTTGGGAGAGTATTTCTTGGAAACCATCCAGTTCGTGGCTCTGCTGGTTCACGAGGTCACCGGTGAAGACAATCAGGTCCGGCTTTTGTCCGTTGACTAAATCGACCAGCTGTTTGATGGGGTCCGGATTGCCTTGCCAACTGCCGATGTGTATGTCCGATATTTGCACGATGCGGTAGCCGTCGAAACCTTCCGGAATATTTGCAGAACGGTATTCCACTTCTTTTGTATCGAAACGGGTGATGCCTGCCAGGGTACCGTAAAGGATATTGAAGAAGCTGACGACAGCCAAAACCAGTCCTATAGCGGTGAACGGGCTGCGGGGACAACGACGGATGATGAAGTGCGCCAGTACTCCCACCAGCGAGCAAAGCATGAATATGGTTTTTGGAAAGACAAACAGCATGATGGTAATTGCCAGTCTGCCTATGGCCTGCGTATGGTTTGACATCGCATTGTCGCCCGTAAGGAACATGAAGTAAACATAGCCTGCCGCTAATAGCAAGGTGGGAAGCCAATAAAGGCAGTGAAGGACTGCCTTTCTGGTTTTTCTTACTACATAAACCAAGTAAATGTAAAGGTCGGGGATGAGAAGGAAAAGGATGAAAACAAGAGTTACTCGGTGCATATATCTTTCAATTCTTCAATGTTCTTTTTAATATTGTCCAGATGTTTGTAAATCACTTTTTTGTAGAGAATATAGATAATTAGCGCGTCAAATACTACGAAAAGGGTAATCAGTAGGGCTTGTACGCTGGCTGGTGCCAGATGATATTCCATCACCCAATAGTTGAGGATATTGAAAAGGATAATCCAAATGGAGATGCCCATCACTTCATATCTGGTCCATTGGCGGAAGGTGGTCATACGGCGACTGACTTCGGCAACCCCCATTTCATCAATACGCGTGTCCTTGTTCCAGCGGTATGTTTTCCAGTCCCACCACATGCCTATGAGGATGCTTATAGCGATGAATCCCAGTAAAGCGACAATCTTGCCTTGCAGCTGCTCATTGAAGCCGAAGGTGGGCAGCAACAGCCATATAAGCAGAAGGGCTGCCAGACCTACCGCTCCCATTCCGATAGAGAAACGCTGTATGACTACGAGTCGTCCCAGACTTTTGCGGGTATTGGCCTTGTAGCCGGCAATCAGTTCGGTAATCTGCTGTTCGTCAGCAATCGGTTCTTTCTGCAACTGTTCATTCAGTGCGTTCCATGATTTCTTCAGTTCATCCAGTTCCATATATTTATTCCTCCTTATTCATTTTTTTCAATTTGTCCTTGATGCGGCTGAGCTTGGTGGCAACATTAGTCAGGGTCAGCCCGGTGATTTCGGCAATCTCTTCGTAGCTTTTCTCTTCCAGATAGAGCAGGATGATGGATTTTTCCAATTGTCCCAGCCGGTTTATCATCCGGTAGAGTTGCCGTAGCATGGCTTGTGTCTCGTCGGTTTCTTCAGTCCGGTCGGCTTCCTGGGTGAGGGTGACGATTTCGGGGATGTTCTTTTCTTTGCGGATAAAGCTGATACACGTGTTCAGTGCGATGCGGTAAATCCATGTGGAAATCTTACACTCCCGCCGGAACTTGGGAAATGCTTTCCATAAGTTGAGCACCACTTCCTGATACAGGTCGTTGAGGGTAGCATTGGGCGTGGTGTACAGATAGCACACCTTATATATCACGCGCTCATACTCCCGTACCACGGATACAAACTCTTGTTCTGCATTTTCCATCTTTTAGCTTCTTTCGAATTGCTTTTGCACTGTTAGTCGCATTGTGTGGCGATAAATCACAGTTCAAAAAGGATTATTTTAATGTGTTAATGTGCCTATATGCTAATGTGCCAATGACCTGCGGCATGGTAGCACAATATACATATAGCGCAGCCAATTGGCACATTAGCATATAGGCACATTAGCACATTATTCATATTGTAGTGGCTAAAAACTTCCGCATATCCCCTATTGGCATTCCCCGGCGGCGGGCGTAGTCGTCCAGCTGGTCTTCTCCAATCTTGCCCACTGCAAAGTATCGGGATGCGGGATGTGCCAGCATCATGCCGCAGACGGAGGAGTGAGGATGCATGGCTCCATGTTCAGTCAGCGTGATGCCTATCTGTTTCATGCCGAGCAGTTCGTCCAGCAGGAAATTCACGGATTGGTCGGGTAGGGAGGGGTATCCCACAGCGGGGCGGATGCCTTGGTACTTCTCGACCAACAAATCCGGAATGGACAAGGATTCGTCGGGGGCATAGCCCCAAGCCTCCTTGCGGACATATTCGTGCATCTTTTCTGTGGCGGCTTCGGCGAGGCGGTCGTTCAAGGTTTGTACAAGGAGATGTTTGTAAGGGTCGTTCTTGTAAGTCTCTTCGGCCTCTTCACTGATGGTAGAGGCGAAAAGCCCTACGATGTCGGGCGTGCCTGAAGAGAGGGGACGTACAAAATCACTCAGACAGAGAAATGGACCGCCATCGGGTTGTGGTGTCTGCTGTCGGAGCAGAGGGAAGGTTGTTCCTTCTATCAAGAGGTTATCTCCGTCTGCATTTGCCTGGCAAAGCCTGAAGATGCAATGGATGGAGATTGTTTCGTCCAGTCGGTCGAGCATTCTATTGGCTTCCTTGAAGAGCTGCATGGCTTCGGAAGCTTTGGTACGTTCCTCCTCGGGAAAGGTCGTCAGCCAAAGTGCACGGCAGGAATCGCAGCCATGGATGTTGGCAATAGCCGCAAAGCGAGGCTGGAAGCCCCAGGCATGGAAGAAATAAATCCAGTTGATGTAAGGGGTTACTTCATGAATCCGATACGAAAGCAATTCATGCCCCGGTGCCAGTATTGTCCTTTTCATCCCATTTAATCCTTAATCCCTAATCCTTAATTCCTAGCCTTCACTCCCCAAATCTCAGTTCCTCGCCACGATAAGCATCGTCCACCATGCCGTCGCTATAAACGGGATGTCCGTTGGCAAAAGTCCTTTCCACTTTCCAGTTGAAGGTATGTCCTTCCAATGGGCTCCAGCCGCATTTGCTCAAAACTTTGTCGGCTGTCACTTCCCACGGGGTATCGGGGCGTACCAGCACAAGGTCTGCCCGGTAACCTTCACGGATATAGCCGCGCTCGTTGATGCGGTAAATTTGTGCGGGAGCATGGCACATTTTTTCAACGATGGTCTCGAGTGTGAATACTCCCTCATCCACCAGTTGCAGCATGCTGACAAGTGAGAACTGTATCATCGGCATGCCGGACATGGCCTTCAAGGCACCTCCTTCTTTTTCGGAGAGCAGATGGGGCGCATGGTCGGTGGCTATAACGTCTATCAGGCCGGAGTTGACGGCTGCACGCAGGGCATCGCGGTCGGCTTGCTTCTTAATGGCAGGATTGCACTTGATACGTGTGCCCAACGTGCGATAGTCACTGAGCGTGAAGAGGAGATGGGCAACGCATGCTTCGGCGGTGATATGCTTCTCGGAAAGTGAATAGTCATTGAACAGTTGCAGTTCCTTGGCTGTGGACACATGCAGAATATGCAGCCGTGCACCGGCAATCCTTGCCAGCCGTACTGCCAGCTCAGAAGATGCATAGCATGCTGCCGAGGAGCGGATGTAGGGATGCTTGCCTATGGGAATATCATTCTCTCCGGCAAACATTTCCTTATACTTGGCAATATTGTTCTTGATGGTTTCCTGGTCTTCGCAGTGGGCGGCAATCAGCATGTCTGTACCGTTGAAGATGTTCAGCAGGCTGTTCATCTTGTCTACCAGCATGTTTCCGGTACTGGAGCCCATGAATAGCTTGATACCGCAGACGCGGTGCTTGTCCAGCTTGCCGAATTCGCTGTAATTGTCGTTTGTTGCGCCGAAGTAGCAAGAATGGTTTACGATACACTTCTCGTTCAGCAAATCAAGTTTGGCGTTCAAGGCATCCAGCGTAGTGGTCACCGGATTTGTATTGGGCATATCCATGATGGAGGTCACACCACCTGCGGCAGCCGCACGGCTTTCGGTGAGGATGTCCGCTTTGTGGGTCAGCCCGGGATCGCGAAAATGTACATGGTCGTCGATGATGCCAGGCAACAGATAGCATCCGGTGGCATCTATGGTCTCGTCACAAGGGGCGGAGAGCGGTTTCCAGTTGGTCAGTACCTCTGCAATGCGCCCGTCTTCTATCACTATGGAACCTTTCACGGATTGTCCTTCGTTGACAATCGTAGCGTTATGTATCAATATTCTTTTCATATCTTCCTAATATTTGTAGTAAACCCCTATCACTCTATCACCCATCACTTCATCTCCTTATCTACGGTAGGATATTTATGGAACCAACTGTTCCATTTCAACCGAATCACTCCGAATACGGCTTCACCAAAAATACTGCTGTTCATTTTGGAGGTGCCCAGTTCGCGATTAATGAAGATGACAGGCACTTCCTTTACCTTGAAGCCACATTTGTAGGCGGTGAATTTCATTTCTATCTGGAAGGCGTATCCTTTGAAGCGGATACCGTCCAGATTGATGGTCTCCAATACCCGGCGGCGGTAACATACAAATCCGGCTGTAGTGTCGTGGATGGGCAGCCCGGTGATGAAGCGCACATACTTGGAGGCAAAATAAGACATCAGTACACGTCCCATGGGCCAGTTCACTACGTTCACACCACTCACATAACGTGAACCGATGGCTACATCGGCACCCTCTTCGGAGCAGGCGCGGTAGAGTCGCGGCAGGTCTTGGGGATTGTGGCTGAAGTCGGCATCCATTTCGAAGATATACTCATAACCTCGTTGCAATGCCCACTTAAAGCCGGCTATATAGGCTGTTCCCAATCCCAGCTTTCCTTTGCGCTCCACCATGAAGAGGCGTTCAGGAAACTCCTGCTGCAAGGTCTTTACAATGGCAGCCGTTCCGTCGGGCGAACCGTCTTCAATGACAAGGATGTGAAAACCATGTTTCAGAGCAAAAACGGCACGGATGATATTTTCTATATTCTCCCGTTCATTGTAGGTGGGGATGATGACAATGCTGTCTGATGTTTGCATACTTATAGGTAATGGGGGTTATAACTGGGAACAAATGTAATACATTTCTTTTTTATCTGGCAGCATTTTCACACAAATCTTGATTTTGCAAAGTTCTGGCACCACGACTCTTTCATTTATGTAGCTCCTTCTAACTCCTGACTATAAGGAATGCAGGTTAAATCAAAGAACCATATGCTTGACTTTGAACTTTAGCCTCAATCTTTAGCTATTCCCGTTTCAATCATTAACAGAAAACATTCAAACTATTAAAGAAAAACTTTCGAAGTATAAAGGATAAAGTGGGTAGATATAGGGAGAAAAAGTGCTCTTCAGTCTTGGTCTGTCTATCCCAAGCCTTGGGATAGACAGACCAACCCCTGGGATACATGTCCGCAGGCTGGGGATAAACTTTGTGTAACATAACTCCTGAATAGGGATTGTGCAGGCTGTGTTATTCATAATTGGAGGAAAAGAAGTTTCATTGCCTTCCCCGATAAATAGGGCGATACAGAAAAAAGGTGAAGGATGTGCAGGCTGACAGCAGAAAGATTATTTCAGAGAACATAGTTGCCGACAGGTCAAAGCTAAAGATTATTTGTGTATTTTTGCACCGAATTTATTTCGGTAGGATACCTTATGAGAGGCAATACCGGGGGAAAAAGCGCAAAGCAATGAATATAACTGAACTGCAACAATCTTATGCTTCCCATCCCAATGTAGAGGGGGTGTGCAGGCTTCTGAAAGATAACTCTGTCCGTCACCTATATTGCGGAGGTTTATATGCCTCTGCCGCTTCTTTGTTTTCGTCTGTATTGGTTCAGCGGGCTACTTGTCCGCTCGTTTTCATTCTGGGCGATATGGAGGAAGCCGGTTATTTCTATCATGATTTGACGCAGATATTGGGGACAGAGCAGGTATTGTTTTTTCCTTCTTCGTTCCGCCGCGCCATCAAGTACGGGCAGAAGGATGCGGCAAACGAAATACTCCGTACAGAAGTGCTGAGTCGCCTGCAAAAAGGAGAAGAGGGGCTTTGCGTGGTGACCTATCCGGATGCGCTGGCCGAAAAGGTGGTCTCTCGTAAGGAACTGGGAGAGAATACACTGAAACTGCATGCAGGCGAGAGGGTGGATATGAACTTCGTGACGGACGTATTGCGCAGCTACGGTTTCGAATATGTGGACTACGTCTACGAGCCGGGGCAGTATGCCGTTCGTGGCAGTATTATCGACGTCTTTTCCTTCTCTTCCGAATATCCCTTCCGTATAGACTTTTTCGGCGATGAGGTGGAAAGCGTCCGTACCTTCGAGGTGGAAACACAGCTCTCGAAAGAGAAGAAAGAAAGCATCGTGATAGTTCCCGACTTGAGCCATAGCCTGGAAAAAAAGGGAAGCGGCGGCATGGTGTCGTTCCTCGATTTCCTTCCGTCGGACAGCTTGCTTGCCATGCGCGATTTTCTCTGGCTACGCGAACGCATCCAGACCGTGCACGACGAATCGCTTACCCCACAGGCCATCGCCGCCCGTGAGTCGGAGGAGAATGGAGCCATCACGCTGGAAGGCAAGCTGATTGATGGTGGCGAGTTCACCCTGCGCGCCCTCGATTTCCGCCGGATGGAGTTCGGCAACAAGCCCACCGGAACGCCGGATGCTACCATCTCGTTCCATACTACGGTACAGCCTATCTTCCATAAAAACTTCGACATGGTGGCGGAGAGTTTCCGCGAATACCTCTCCCGTCACTACACCATCTACATATGCAGCGACAGCCTGAAACAGACCGACCGCATCCGTGCCATCTTTGAGGACCGTGGAGACAACATATCCTTTACCGCCGTGGAACGGACACTGCACGAAGGCTTTGCCGACGACACTTTACGTATCTGTATTTTTACCGACCATCAGCTGTTCGACCGCTTTCACAAGTATAACTTGAAGAGCGACAAGGCACGCAGCGGCAAGGTGGCCTTGAGCCTGAAGGAGCTGAACCAATTCACCCCCGGCGACTATGTGGTGCATACCGACCACGGTGTGGGGCGTTTTGCCGGACTGGTACGTATCCCCAACGGTGACACCACGCAGGAGGTGATGAAGATTGTCTATCAGAACGAAGATGTGGTGTTTGTCTCCATCCACTCTCTGCACAAGGTTTCCAAGTACAAGGGAAAGGAGGGTGAAGCGCCCCGCCTCAACAAGCTCGGCACCGGAGCTTGGGAGAAGCTGAAAGACCGCACCAAGACGAAGATAAAGGATATTGCCCGCGACTTGATAAAACTCTACTCGCAACGCCGCGAGGAGAAGGGGTTCCAATACAGTTCCGACAGCTTCCTGCAACGGGAGTTGGAAGCCTCCTTCATCTATGAGGATACCCCCGACCAAAGCAAGGCTACTTCCGACGTGAAGGCCGACATGGAGAGTGCCCGTCCGATGGACCGCCTGGTGTGCGGTGACGTGGGCTTCGGCAAGACGGAGGTGGCGATCCGCGCCGCCTTCAAGGCCGCCTGCGACGGCAAGCAGACCGCCGTGCTGGTTCCCACGACCATTCTGGCGTTGCAGCACTACCGTTCGTTCATGGAGCGGCTGCGCGACTTTCCGGTGAAAATCGAATACCTGAACCGTACGAAATCGGCCAGGGAGACCAAGCAGATTCTCGCCGATCTGGAAGCGGGGCGGATCGACATTCTGATCGGCACGCACAAGATGCTGGGCAAGAACGTCCGCTTCCACGATCTGGGGCTTCTGGTCATCGACGAGGAGCAGAAGTTCGGCGTGGCGGCCAAGGAGAAGCTCACGCAGCTGAGCGTCAATGTCGACACGCTCACGCTCACGGCGACGCCCATTCCGCGCACGTTGCAGTTTTCGCTCATGGGGGCGCGCGACCTGTCGGTCATCTCGACGCCGCCGCCCAACCGCCAGCCGATCGTCACGGAGTCGCACGTCTTCTCGGAGGAGATCGTCCGCGATGCCGTCGAAGCGGAGCTGGCGCGCGGCGGGCAGGTCTATTTCGTCCACAACCGCGTGGAGGATCTCCAAACCGTCGCGGGCCTGATTACGCGCGTCTGCCCCAAGGCGCGGGTCGGGGTCGGTCACGGCAAAATGCCGGCCGAGCCTGTCTCTTATACACATCATCGTCGACGGCGCCCAGAACTACGGTCTGAGCGACCTGCATCAGCTGCGCGGCCGTGTGGGGAGGTCGGATCGCAAGGCCTATTGCTACCTGTTGTCGCCGCCCGACGAACTGCTCGGCAGCGATGCACGGCGGCGTCTGCGTGCCATCGAGGAGTTCTCCGACCTGGGGTCGGGGTTCAACATCGCCATGCAGGACCTCGACATCCGCGGCGCCGGCAACCTGCTGGGGGCCGAGCAGAGCGGATTCATCGCCGACATCGGGTTCGAGACCTATCAGAAGATCATGCGCGAAGCGGTGGCCGAACTGCGGGCCGAGGGACTCGACGTGGCGGGGTTGAGCGACCGCGAGCAGGAGGTCGTCGAACAGTTGCGCTATGTGGAGGATACGGCCGTCGAGGTCGACGTCGAGGCCGAGCTGCCCGACTCCTACGTGAGCCAGACGGCCGAAAAACTGCGGCTTTACCGCGAGCTCGACGCGATGCGCAGCGAGGAGGAGCTGCAACGGTTCGAGCAGCGGCTCGTCGATCGTTTCGGGGCGCTGCCGCAGGCGGCCAGGGAGCTGCTCGACGTGGTGCGTCTGCGTTGGGAGGCGGTGCGTCTGGGCATGGAGCGCGTGAAGGTCAAGAACGGGTTGATGATCGTACACTTCGTGGGCGACGCGGCGTCGCCCTTCTACAAGAGCGAGGTCTTCTCGGAGCTGTTGCGCCGCGTGACCCGACGGCCCGATAAATTTGTGCTCAAACAGCACAATAACCGTTTGGCGATGACCGTTAGAGGGGTAACCGACATCGCAGGGGCATGGGAGATACTGAAATCGTTGTATAAAGAACAAGACGCGTGAACCTGACGATCGACATCGGCAATACGCTGATAAAAATGGCGGTTTTCGACGGGGGTGAAATCGTCGAGAAACTGCTCGCCGAGGAGTGCGACACCAAATTGCTCGACGGCCTGCTGGCGCGCTGGCCGGCGATCGACCGGGCCATTATCGCCTCTACCGGAGGCCGTACCGCACCGCTGGCGCGGATGCTGCGGGTGCGTGCCGTGAAGTGTCTGGAATTTACACCGGCGACGCCCGTGCCGATCCGCAACGGCTACGATACGCCCGAAACGCTCGGCGCCGACCGCCTCGCCGCCGCGGTGGGGGCGGCGCTCGTGGCCGAAGGGCGCGACGCGCTGGTCGTCGATTTCGGAACGGCCATCACCGTCGACTACGTGTCGGGCGACGGCACCTACCGCGGCGGGGCCATTTCTCCCGGAATGGGGATGCGTTTTCAGGCGCTGCACCGCTATACGGCCAGGCTTCCGTTGTGCCGCGAGACTGCCGAAGAGCGCCTTTACGGGACGACTACGACCTCCTGCATCGAGCAGGGCGTGATGAACGGCATCGCCTTCGAAATCGAAGGATACATCGCGCGTTTCCGGCGGGAAAATGCGGATATTTGCATAATTTTTACCGGTGGCGCCGCAAAAAACTTTGCGAAAAGAATTAAAAATGCGATATTTGCAGACTGTGAACTCGTCTTCTTGGGTCTGAATCGGATTTTGGAGTTTAATGCCGAATGCTAAAACGAATGATAGTGAAGAGATTAATGTATAGACTGGCTGTAGCTGCGATGCTGGTCGTGCCGGTTTCGGCAATGGCTCAGACAAGCAGTATCAATGCCTTTTCTCCCTATTCGATGTACGGCATCGGCGAATTGCAGACGCCCGGCGTGGTGGCCCAGCGGTCGATGGGAGGCGTAGGCTTGGGGATGCGCAGCTCGGTGATGGTCAATCCGCTCAATCCTGCGGCGTACAGCCTGACGCCCCGCCAGGGATTTCTCTTCGATTTCGGCGTGGAGGGGGTCAATTTTTACAACCGCCAGCAGAAGTATGCCGACGGTGCGCAGACCACGTCGCGCACGAGCTACAATACGTTCAATTTCCACGACATCGCCTTTCAGCTGCCGCTGGCTAGGCGGCTCGGACTGGGATTCAGCCTGACGCCGTACAGCAGCGTCGGCTACCGTGTTTCGGCCGATGAACAGAGCGACGACGTGTGGGGCAATATCGGCCGCGTGCAGTATCTTTACGCCGGCGAGGGCGACCTGACGGAGGTGAAGCTGGGCATCGGCTGGGAGGTGGTCAAGCGCGTTTCGATCGGCGTCGCCGCCCAATACTATTGGGGCGACATCGAGCGGACGTATCAGACGGTGGTCTCGAACAACATCGTCAACGGCGGTTCGGTCAATACGGTGACGGGCACCGACTCCTACGGGATTTCGCGCATCAAGATGCAGCTGGGGCTGCAAGCCGATCTGATCCAGTCCGAGCGGCAGGTGTTGACGCTGGGCGCGACCTACGATATGGGCGGTAATCTGCGTCCGTCGGTGAATCAGACGGTCGTCAACGGCGATATTTACGGCACCGTGGTGCGGGGCGATACGACGCGCATGGCACTCAAATTGCCCGTTCAGTTGGGCGTGGGGCTCTACTACCAGAACGCCAAGATCGCGGCGGGCGTCGACTACATCTACCAGAATTGGGAGAACAACGAGTCGCCGAAGTCCGTTCCCGGAGCGGTCAACGTCGCCTATAAGAACACGAACACCGTCAAGTTGGGATTCGAGTATACGCCCAACCGGATGGATATCCGCAATTACCTGAAACGCTGGTCTTACCGCGTGGGATTCCGGTACGGAACCTACTACCAGACCTTTGAGGGGAAGACCTTGTCGCAATATGCCGTGACGGCCGGATTCGGTATGCCGGTGCGTTTTCTGGGCCGGTCGAGCATCGATTTCGGCGTGGAGTTCGGCCAGCGCGGAAACGATTCGCCGCTTCGGATCGACAACCGGCAGATCGGGCTGGTACGGCAGCGCTATGTGAAATTCTCGCTCGGTCTGACGCTCTTCGGCGAGGATTCGTGGTTCGTGCGTTACAAATACGATTAAACTTGACAAAATCTAAAATAAGAAGGGAATAGTTAAGATGAAAAGCGTAAAAATTCTGCTCTCTGTAGCGTTGGCCGTCGTCGGAGTGGTGGCGATGGCCCAGGATTTCAGCGACGATGCGAAGTACGGCAAATACGGCGCAACGCCCGAGGAACGGAAAGACAACATCTATTTGCTCAACTTTTTCAACGAGGCGGTCGGCAACCAGGATTTCCAGACTGCTTCGGGGTACCTCAAACAACTGCTGGACAAGTGTCCCAAGGCTTCGGAGAATATCTATGCCAAGGGCGCTACGGTGATGAAGAACAAGATCGCGCGTGCTAAGAGCGTAGCCGAGAAGAAGACCTACATCGACTCGCTGATGCTGCTCTACGATCTGCGTATCGAGAATTTCGGCGATCATGCGACCCGCGGCAAGGCCTACATCCTCGACCGCCCGATCCGGAGTTGGTAGCGATCTATTTCAAGCAGCTCACCGACTACTATAAGGACGACGGCGAAGGTTCGCCCGAGGAGATCATCGCCGAGTACGACCGTCTGTCGCCTGTCTTCGACGGCGCTACGGGGCAGGCTGCCGAGTATAAGGATCAGTTCGACAAGTGCTTCGGCCTGTCGGGCGTGGCTTCGTGCGAGAATCTGGAAGCGATGTTCAAGGAAAAGATCGCCGCCAGCAACAACGATCCCGACGTGCTGGCGCAGGCCGTCGATCTGATGACGCGCGCCAAATGCGACAGCGAGTTCTATCTGACTACCGCCGAGAAATATTACGAAGTGAAGCCGTCGGCCGAAACCGCGTTGTTCCTCGCGCAGGCTTTCCAGAACAAGCAGGAGTACGACAAGGCGATCAAGTATCTGACCGAGGCGCTGGCCGTCGAGACCGACAATGTCGAGAAGGAGAAGCTGCTGGTGCGCATCGGCGTCGTACAGCTGGCTACGAAGAACTATGCCGAGGCCCGCAAGGCCGCGCTCGAAGCGCAGGCGCTCAATCCCGAGGACGGCATGACCTATTTCGTGCTGGCGCAGTGCTACGGCGCACAGGCTTCGGGTGCCAACTTTACTTCGCAGGCGATGTATTGGGTGGCTTACGACACGATGGAGAAGGCCGCTCAGCTGCTCGAAGAGGCCGATCTGAAAGAGACCGCGACCAAGATGATGGCCGCCTTCCGCAGCGCATGGCCCTCGAAGGAGGAGTGCTTCTTCAATGAAGTGCAGGCCGGTCAGCGCTATGTCGTCAACGGCATTGCGACGACGGTTCGCTGCATCCGCTAATCAGGCGCCTGCGAAGATGGCCCGTCTGATCGGACGATATGTTCTGGTAGCACTCCTCGTTGCGGGGAGTGCTATCTTGCTATTCTCGTGCGACAAGCCTCCTGCCGCAGCGAGCGGCGGCGACGAGGCGCTGATGACCGAGTACAGCGAACACCTGTCGGTCATCATGTCCGAGAACGGGCGGCGCTCCTATTTCTTCAAGGCGCCGCTGCTCGAAGGATATACGCTGGTCAAGGAGCCGTACCGCGAGTTCCGCAAGGGGATCGAGATCACCACCTACCAGGACGACTCGCTGACGACGGTCGACGCCGTGCTGACGGCCAACTACGCGATCTATTACGAGAACCGGAAACTGTGGGAGGCCAAGGGCGACGTGGTGGTCGTCAAGTCCGACGGCAAGAAGCTCTACACCCAGCAGCTCTTCTGGAACGCCAAGACGCAGCGCATCTATTCGAACGTCGATACGAAGATCGTCCAGAACGAAGGCGGCAACGTCTTTCAGGGCGAGGGCTTCGAGTCGGACGAAGCCTTCAAGGAGTGGCGTTTCCGCCGCTTCACGGGGAAAATGGATGTCGATGTGAGCCAGGAGGACGACGAACCGTCCGAATCGGAAGCTGCCGACGGGGAAGACCGGCCGGCCGGCGAAAAGACGCCGCAGTCCGCGACCCGCCCGCCTGCCGGTTCCGCACCTGCGCCTGCCGCTGCGGGCGAACGC
>OJQJ01000979.1_pt1 | contig 17235 bp, 10 predicted proteins | sample 1598671 | NCBI WGS metagenome assembly OJQJ01 (sample SAMN03922499, study PRJEB24848) | human gut metagenome | isolation source: stool sample | host: Homo sapiens | place: Germany | collected 2011-11 | reverse complement strand
TTTTCATTCACACACGCCTTTGCTCCGTTAAAGTAAGCGTTTCCGTTTACCCAAACCGGCAGATGGCACTTGTTGTGATACGGCTCCAGCTTGCTCATGTCGGCCGGTTTGTCCAGCTCAAAGTGGCTGATCCACTCGTCATAGGTCGGATACTCGTCGAACACATGCGTTCCGACCTCCTGGTTATCCTCCATCTTGAAGCCCATGTCCTCAACCGTTTCTGTTTCCTCAACCGGGTAATTCTGGATAAAGATGTTGTTGTAGAACCGGTCATCGCCATGCAAGAATGTCATGAATCCGGCAACCTCGGTACGGTGACGGATGTGATACGGCGTGTAACGGTCTCCTGTTCCGCCGCCAACTGCAGTTAATGAGCCAAGCATCAGATTGTGTACGCAGGCAATACCATCGGTCGCCATACGAACGCTGACCGGTGAGAGCATAATATTGTTATCGATCAGTGTCGGACCATGGCCAACCTCGATGAAAATATCCTGACTCATCATTGCGCCCTCTGCCTTTGGTGTTCCCTCCGGCGGGCAGTTGTCGTGCAGCAGGTTCTGGGTCAGGCGTGTTCCCTGTGCCTCCCAGTCGCACCAGATGCCCATCGTACAATGATGAATGTGATTTCTTCTCATCACAACATCGATCGCTGCATGCATCTTGATACCGGAAATCTCGGCTCCGCCAAGCTGCTGCATATTGTTGATGTTGTGAATGTGGTTGTCCTCAATGATACTGAACACACCGCCCATCCGTCCGACAATACCGGTCTGCTCACAATGATGGATGTGGCAGCGGCGGATGATATGGCTTCCGATGTTCTCCTTCGTCCAGCCGTGATACTGGCCGCGGCACACAGCATCACGCTCCATCTGGGTCGGGCTTTTTACGTGTTTTCTGGTAAAGTAATGGTCGTTCTCCGGATCGTAATATTTTCCGAGCGAAATACCGCAGCACTTGCTGTTGCTGACCTCACAGTCCTCAATAATCCATCCCTTCGACCAGTGCGGACCGATCATACCGTCCTGATAAGCAGCCGGCGGCGCCCATGTCGTTGCTGCCTTGCTGACATCAAATCCACTGAACGTAATGTAATTTACGCCTGTTTTCGACGGCATAAAGCAGTTCCGGCGCACGTTGATTTCTACTTTTTCCTCCGTCGGGTTTTTACCCTGGAAGTTTGCGTAGATGACCGTCTGATTTTTCTCTTTGTCCTGCTCGGTATACCATTTGTAAACCGACCACTCCGGCTCCCAGGACGGCGCATAAACCTCGCCTTTGATACACTCCTCGAGCGTCTCTGCCTCGTATAACTGGCGGTCATTCAGATAAACTGCGCCGGTATGGCGTACCACCGGTGCAAAATACCAGTCACCGCCGACCATTGTCGTGTATGGGTTATAATTGCCAAAAACTCCGTTGTCTACACGGCATACCCACACATTATCTTTGTAATGCTCCCAGTCATTCATCGTTTCCGCACCGGTGATCTTTGCGCCGAGCGGCTTCTCACTCTTATAGACGATTCTCGCATCCTCGGTTCCGCCGTTGATCGGATCGACATATTCGTGGTAGATACCAGGTGCAACCAGAACTTCATCTCCTGCCTTTGCAATTTTTGCCGCATCGTTGATGAACTTGAACGGCATCTCTTTTGTTCCGTTTCCATTCTTCGGAGCGGAATTATTGACATAGTAAATCATTTCTCTATACTCCTTTTTGTTATAGTAAAACCTGAAAACACTGCAAAAAAGGCTGTGACGCAATCATTCACTCTCTGCGGCTCTGAATTTTTTACGCTATTTTTTTGCGGGTCTATAGAATTTCTTTATGATAATGCTTCTTCCGCAGCCTCTTTTGATGCAAACGGGCCCGGCAGCGGATGAATGCCCTGACGGTTTCCGAAGTAGTCATATCGGAACACGATCGGCGTTCCATCCGGATTCTCATATTTCTGTTCCGGCTCAAATGCCATGCCAAGCGTCTCCGTTGAGATCACTGCACAGGCATTCTGCGGCAGATAATCGTAAACATTGGTCTCCAGTTTCCATTTTCCGTTCTCTTCTTTTACACCGATGGTGATTTCATGCTCGGTATCCACTACAGCGTCCTGTTCCTGCTCTGCCGGCTTCGCCCCATTGAAGTAAACGTTGCCGCCAAGCCATACCGGCAGCTTCTCGTAATACAGATCCGGTGACTTTCCGGAGCCCATTCCGCAATAGCCCTCAAATCTTGCCACGTACTCCTCCAATGTCGGATATCCGCTGTACGGTGCGGTTCCTGCTGTCAGATTTCCGTCATCCCACTCATTATCTCCGGTCAGTTTACGGATTTCTTCCATTCCCGCACGAACCGGCTTCTGGATGAAGATATTATTGTAGAACCGGCAGTCACCGTGAAGAACTGTCATAAATCCGTTGATCTCCGTGCGATGCGGCACATGGTACGGTGTGTAGCGCGGCGACGGCAGCTTGTCGGAGCCATTGTTGACACCTCGGCCGACAGCAGTAAACGATCCCGCGATCAGGTTATGTACTACCGCAACCCCCTGCGTTGCCAGCTTCATCGCGCGGTCCGAAAGCAGTACGTTATTGTCCACCAGTGTCGGTCCGTGGGAAATTTCAATAAAGATATCCTCGCCGATACCGTCCATACCTTCTGGATTTGCATTTTCCTCGTTCGGCAGCGTATTGTCATGGAACAGGTTCTGCGTAACACGTGTGCCCTGTGCCTGCCAGTCAAGCCAGAGGCCTCTCGTACAGTGATGGAAATGGTTTCTTCGAATGATCACATCGATCGCCGCATGCATCTTGATGCCGCCGATCTCCGCACCCGCAAGGTTCTGTTTGTTGTTGATATGGTGAATATGATTGTCCTCAATGATCGAGAACACACCACCTAAGTGGCCTACAATACCCGTCTGTCCACAGTCGTGGATGTTGCACCGGCGGATGATGTGGCTTCCGATGTTTTCCTTCGTCCATCCCTCTCGCTGCGCCTGGCAGATACAGTCACGCTCCGTCTGTGTACCATCTTTGAATTTCCATTTGAGCCATTTATTGTCATTGTTCGGCTGTCTGTATTTTCCAAGTGAAATGCCCGAGCACTTCGAATCTGAAATCTCACAATCCTCGATGATCCATCCCTTTGACCAGTGCGGGCCGACCATTCCTTCCTGATATGCCGTCGGCGGAGCCCACTGAGTTGCCGCCTGTTTTACAACAAAGCCGGCCAGAGTGATGTAACCGATGCCCTCCTTCGACGGATAAAAACAATTCTCACGTACATTGATTTCTACGGTTTCTTCGTTCGGATTTTTTCCCTGAAAATTCACATAGAAAACGGTCTCATTTTTTTCTTCGTCCTGCCCCACATACCAGGTGTAAACCGTGAATGCCTGATCCCAGGATTTTTTATAGATCTCCGGCTTTTTCACCTGATCCAGACTTGTCACCTCATACATGGATTTTCCATTCAGATACACTTCTCCGGTGTGTGCCGTGTAGGATGCGATAAACCAGTCACCGCTGACCAGTGTCGTATATGGATTGTAATCCCCAAACAATCCGTTCGAAACGCGCGCTGTCCACACATCACCTTCCAAATGCTCCCAGTTATCCACAATTTCCGCACCGGTAATCACAGCTTTTCCCGGTTCCACAGAACGGTACACAATTCTTGCATCCTCACATCCCGCATTCGCCGGATCTACATATTCCCGATATACGCCAGGCGCTACAAGCACCTCGTCGCCGGGCCTTGCAATTTTTGCCGCCTCGGAAATCGTCCGAAATGGATATTCCTTCTGCCCATTTCCGCTTCGCACAGCATTTCCATCTACATAAATCTGCATTTTTCGCTTACCTCTCACTTCTTCACTTTCATAAACTTTTATTGTTTTTTTGTGAATTTTCGCCAAAATCACATCACTCTTTTTCCGATTTCTGCCGTTCTTCACAATTTTCATATCTTAACCATAATACAGATCCTCGTAAAACACTACTTATATATTGCCGATCATTGCCCAGATGTTTCGATTTTTTCTATATTTTTTCTCTCTTCTGTTGTATAATACCGTTTATCAGATACGGAGGATTCTTTTGCCATGAAAAACGATTCGACTTCTTTTTTCGAAAACAATCATTTTGCTAACAGCTATGTTTACGATATCTCTATTTCGCATGTCCCCGCCTATTTCGGTCTGCACTGGCATCACTATATTGAAATTGTGCTTGCACAGGATGACGGCATTATCTATGAAGTAAATGGAGAAACCTTTCCGCTGAAGCCCGGTGATCTTCTTTTTATCTGGCCCGGCGAGCTGCACGCTGTTTCCACAATCAACAGAGAACATCGCCTGATCATGCTTCAGCTCGATGCAGATTTTCTGGAAAAACGCGTGGATTTCCAGTCTGTTGCTTATCTTTTTTATCAGATCCGTCTTCTGAATCAGAACAACTTCCCGGAAATCGAAAAACTCCGCGGATTTCTGACAGAGCTGCGCAGGCTCTCCCTCTCCGGTATCAGTTTTTCCGAGCTGCGCGGATGCGTTCTGCTGTATCAGTTTTTTATTCTGCTCGGCGAAAATCTCTCCGTGCCGACCGAAACTGCCGCACCGCAAAAAACAGGCCATTCCGCACAGGTACACCGCCAGATGATTGCTGCATGTACCTGGATCTCGAGTCACTGCACCGAACCAGTTTCTCTGGAAGAAGCATCAAAGGTCGCCGGATTCTCCCGATGCCATTTTTCCAAGCTGTTCCGCGCATACACCGGCCTCTCCTTCACGGATTTCGTCACCAGGGAACGGCTCCATATCGCCGAAAACCTGTTAAAAAAACCGGATCTCACGATCACCGAAGTGTCGCTCGAATCCGGTTTTAACAGTATTTCTACGTTTAACAGAGTCTTTTTGAAATCAAAAAATGTAAGCCCTACCGACTTCCGTCAGATGTACCTGCAATCCTATCAGAAATAGGCTATGAATTCGGCATGGCCTCCGGTCTTTCGCAGGTGGATGGAACCTTCTCAAATGCACCCGTTTCCGCACTCTTCATAATCTGATCGATCGTATCGAGTACGTGATATGCCATTTTGGCATTCGCACGGTTTAGTCTGCCCTCTGCAATTGCTTCTGCCATCTCGGACGGACCGAGGCCGCGGCTGTTTTCGCTGTAGGCAAAGCCATAATCCAGCACTTCCGGAACTGCCTGCTGTGTCCAGTCCTTCACGCCCGGAATGTAGACGATATCGCCGCCGAAATTGTTCGGGTCCACCAGCTTTAAAATACCTTTTTTGCCGTAAATTGTGAATACCGCCTGATCGTTGATGGTGCTGTCGCCATTGACACAGAATGTGCCGGTCACGCCGTTTTTCATTTCCAGAATCGTGAAAGCCTGGCTCTCGTTGCTGTAGTCAAATTCCTGGCCGTATTCCGGGCTGTCCGGGACGACATTGACGCGCTTCGGCGCAAGGTTGCGCACGGAGGAAACGACACGGTCCACCGGGCCGAAAAGGCTGACGATGGCGGTCAGATAATAAACACCGAAATCGTAGCAGATACCGCCTCCCGGCATCCGCAGAAAACGGAAGATGCTCGCCAGCAAATCAAGATCGCGGTTTGCGCATGCTTCGAAAGATGTCACCTCGCCGATCAGCCCGTCGTCGATCGCTTTTCTTGCGGTCTGCAGTGCCGATCCAAGGAAGGTGTCCGGTGCGGAACCGAGATAGAGATGTTTCTCCTCTGCCAGCTCGATCAGTTTCGCTGCCGTTTCCGGTGCGAGGGTCATTGTTTTTTCAGTGTAAACGTGTTTTCCGGCTTCCAGTGCCTGACGGATCAGCCCCTCGTGGGTCGGTGCCGGTGTCAGAATGACTACCATTTCAATCGACGGGTCTGCCAGAATTTCCTCGTAGGTACAGCCCTTGATGCCATACTGCTCTGCTTTCTTTTTCGCATGTTCAAGATGGCCTGCGCAGCATGCTGCTACCTCAAGATTCTCAAAGTTATGAATCATGTTCGTCAGATAAATATCACTGATCGCTCCGCAGCCGACAACGCCGACTCTCATTTTTTTCGTTTCTGTTGTTCCCATTTGTAAAAATCCCCTTTACTCTTTGTTTTTTGATTCTGTTCTGATAAAAACCCTTATCTTTTTTATACAACGAAATGTCTGAAAAAACAAGCATTCCGGCTCATATTTCACTTCAAAATAAAAAAACCGCCCACGGTTTCTGCAGATTCTCTGCATCACCGCGGACGGCCTTTTTCTGTTGTTTACTCCACGCTTTTCAGCGATTCAATCATATCAATTTTTCTTAACCGGTAGAACATCATAAAGTTGACGAACAGGGCAAACGCCAGGGTAATCAGGGCGCTCCAGCCGTAGCTCCGCGGGAACACGTTTCGTCCGAACATCATCATATCGACCTCGACGGTCTGAATTACGCAATGATGTAAAAACGTTCCAATTCCCATGCCCGCGATAACGCCGAACAGTGTCAGCACCATGTTTTCCCGGTACACGTACGATGCCACCTCGCCGTCGAAGAAGCCGAGCACTTTCAGCGTTGCCAGCTCTCTCTGTCGTTCGGTGATGTTAATGTTGTTCAGGTTGTACAGCACCACAAACGCCAGCAGGCCCGCCGATACGATCAGCACCACGATGACGATGTCGAGGGAACGAAGCATGTTGTCAATCTGATCAATCAGGTCGGATGTGAACGAGATTGCCGCTACACCGTCGTACGTCATGATTTTTTCTCCGAGTGCTGTCTCATAATTGCTCGACGTGTCCTGATATTTCATCAGAAGCTGGTTGTAGTCCGGCGCTCCGCCGAACAGCTCCTCGTAGAGATCCGGGGCCAGATACAGGTAATGGCGCACGTAGTTTTCGACGATGATCGAAATCTTTACGTCCACAATATCGTCGCCTTTTTTCAGCTGAACCGTGTCGCCTGCTTTTACGCCGAGCATCGTTGCTGTCTTTTCGCTGATGGCTGCGCCGCCGTCGGTCGGGAATTCGTAAACTTCTCCGCTTTTCCGGTCTCGGAAGGCATAGAAGTCATTGAAATTCGTCAGTTCTTTCGGCACTTCAAGCACTGCATCCACGGTCTTTTTGTCGGTCTGCAGTTCGATGTTCTGGCAGTACATTTCCAGCAGCTCATCGATGCCGCTGTAGTTTTCCAGATCGGTCTGCAATGCTTCTTTTTCGGATTCATCCACATCTGAATTCAGCACAGCATTCGCCTGATAGGTGAAGAGGCTGACGAACTGGTTTTTCGCAATCGCGGTGATGGAATCCTGAAGGCCGAAACCGACGAGGATCAGACCCATGCATCCGCCGATTCCGATAACGGTCATGAAGAATCGTTTTTTATACCGTACCAGATTCCGCACGGTTGATTTCTGCGTAAAGTTCAGATGTTTCCAGAGTACGCCGATACGTTCCAGGAAAATCCGTTTGCCGTTTTTCGGTGCTTCCGGCCGCATCAGCTCTGCCGGACCTGCGGCGAGTTCTTTGTAGCATGCCGCGATCGTCGCCACGCCGGTGCAGGCTGCACTCGCCAGAATCGCAAGGCCTCCCTGCTCCCAGTTCAGCGGGGTCATGTAATACGGAAGTCCGGTATACAGCATGCCGTAGGCATTCATAATAACCCAGGGCAGGATTTTTTCTCCAACCACCACGCCCGCGAGAGCGCCGGATACGGTGGAGAGCATCGCGTATGCGAAATATTTAAAGGCGATCACGCCGTCGGAATAGCCGAGGGCTTTTAACGTTCCGATCTGCTGACGCTGTTCCTCGATCATTCGTGTCATCGTCGTCAGGCTGACGAGAGCAGCCACGAGGAAGAAGATAACCGGGAAGAATTTTCCGATATTCGAGATACGGCCGGCATCCTGACCGAAGCTCTCAGTTGACGTTACCTTATTCCGTCCCCAGACGTACCACGTTGGTTTTTTCAGGTCTGCGAGTGTTTTCTCACCGTCCGCAATTTCCTGCTTCGCATCCGCGATTTCTGGTTCGGCGTCGGCTTTTGCTTTTTCATATTCGGCTTTGCTGTCCTCAAGTTCCTTTTCTTTATCGGCAATTTCCTGTTTCACATCCGCAAGGGAGATTTTTCCGTCGGCGATTTCCTGTTTCGCGTCGGCAAGCTGGGTTTCTCCGTCGGCAATCGTCTGCTTGGCTTCGGCGAGCTGACTTTCTCCATCGGCGATCGTCTGCTTTGCTTCTGCTAACTGGGTTTCGCCATCGGCGATCGTCTGTTTCGCGTCGGCGAGCTGACTTTCTCCACTGGAAATTGTCTGCTTTGCAGCGGCAAGCTGGGCCTCACCCGACTGAATCGTCTGTCGGTACGATGCAATCTGCTGTTCCCCATCAGCAAGCTGGGCTCTGGCAGCCGCAAGCTGAGTTTCTCCGTCTTTTAATTTACTGCGGTTCGTCTCAATCTGAGCTTCTCCGTCGGCAATCGCTGCTTTGGCGGATGCAAGCTGGGCTTCGCCATTCTCAATCTGTTTCTGATAAGCTTCTGCCTGTGCTTCTCCATCCTGAAGCTGGGCAAGAGCCTCTGTAATCTGAGCTTCGCCGCTTTCCAGTTCTTCTTTTGCAGAAGCAATCTGTGCCTCGCCTGCGGCGCATTCCTGCTCTTTTTCTGTTAATTGTGCATCTGCAGCGGCAAGCTGACTTTCTGCGTCGGTAATCTGAGCTTCTGCAGCAGCAAGCCGGGCTTCCGCATCAGCGCTTGCTGCTTCAAACGCTGCGATGTTTTGTTCCAGAAATGTTTTCTGCTCCTGCATCGTGAAAAGCTGCTGTGCTAACTCTGTCTGCTTTGCTTCCAGCGCAGTTTTCTGTTCCAACAGGGATACATATGCTTCATCTTCCTCTGTCAGTCCGTCAAGCTGAGCCTCAATCACCTCGATCTGACCAGTCACTTCTGTCTGCGCAGCCTCCACCACCGGAAGCTGCCTGGAAATCTGGGCTAACTGATCCTTGGCTGTCTCATACTGACTCTTCTGTTCTTCATACGCTGCCTTCTGCGCTTCATACTGTGTGCGTCCTGCAGCGGTTTCTGCTTTCTTGTTGTCCAGTTCCTCGCGTGCAGCGGAAAGCTGCTCCTTTGCAATATTCAATTCCGTTTCTTTTTCGGAAAGCTGCTCTTTTGCAGTATTCAGCTCCGTCTGCTTCCGAGTCAGTTCGGTTTTTGCCGCCGAAAGCTGCGTCATTTTTTCCTCTAACTCTTTTTTGCCGGATGCCAGTTCTGTTTCTTTCTCTGCAAGCTGTGCTTTTCCGTCGGAAAGTTCTTTCGCTTTTGCCTCAAGTGTGGTTTTTCCACTTGCAAGTTCATCGGCTTTCTGATTCAGCTCCGCTTTTCCGCTTTCCAGCTCTGCCGCCTTTGCTTCCAGCGTCGCTTTTCCGCTCGCAAGTTCCGCCTCTTTATCTTTCAGCGTTGCCTTGCCGGATGCCAGTTCCTGCTCTTTATCGGCGATGGTTGCTTTCGCACTGAGAAGTTCCTGCTCTTTGTCTGCAATGGTCTGTTTTCCGTCAAGGAGTTCCTGTTCTTTCTCAGCAATCGTCTGCTTTCCGTCAAGAAGCTCCTGTTCTTTGTCCTTTAACGTCTGTTCGCCGTCGAGAAGTTCCTGCTCTTTGTCCGCAATCGTCACTTTCGCGTCGGCAAGCTGCTGTGCACCGTCATCCAGCTCTGTTTTTGCGTCCGCTAATTTCTGCTCTGCATCAGCGACCTGCTGTTTTGCATCATCAATCTTTTCCTGTCCTTCGGTTTTGACTGCCGTATACCGCCGGTCGCACGCCGCATCCTCGAGCGCTTCAATCTTCGTCTGTACAGCCTTCACCGTCTCATCATACGCATCGCTGTAGCTCGCCTCTTCCTGTGCGCCGTCCGCCTGGACGTAAATCTCTGTATAGAGATCCGAGGTAAATGTCTCCGGAAGCAGCAGTGCAAAACTGTTGATGCTTCCGTTTCCAATCGAGCCCGTTCCCCGGTTCAGATCCATATAATAAGGGAGTGTCGCCGAACCAACAATCGTAAACGTGTCCCCGGTCAGCGAATCTGAGAGCGGATCCTCCGTTCCGGAAGTGAACGTTACCTGATCTCCGATCTCACAGCCGGAACTTTTCAGAAACTGCGTATCAACAAGAATTTCATCCTCTTTCTCCGGCATCCGTCCCTCGACCACGCGCGGCTCATTCACACCGTCCGTCAGCGCAATCAGCTTCACAACCTGCTCGCTCTCGCCGATGTCATGCAGCACTTCCACCGTTTTTCCGCCGTAGACCGCTTTCACGCCATCCGTCTTCGCGATATCCGCCAGATCATCGTCTGTCAGCCCCAGCGTTCCAAGAACTTTCAAATCCATATAATTTACTTCATCATAATACCGGTCCGCCGAAACCTTCATATCTCCTTCCGCCGACCGAATGCCCGAGAAAAACGCCGCGCCAAGAAGCACGATGAAAAAGACTGACAGAAACCGCCCCTTGTTCTTTGTGATTTCCCGGATAAAGTCTTTTCGAAATGCTCTCATCGTCCACCTACCATTCTATCTCTTCCACCGGTGTCGGGTTCTCATTTGTTTTCATGCCCGCCACTTTTCCGTTTCGGATTTTAATCACGCGGTCCGCCATCGGTGTCAGCGCCGAGTTGTGAGTGATGACAATGACCGTCATCCCCTTCTCCCGGCAGGTATCCTGCAGCAGCTTTAAGATCGCTTTTCCCGTCACATAATCGAGCGCGCCGGTCGGCTCATCGCAGAGCAGCAGTTTCGGATTCTTCGCCAGCGCACGCGCAATCGCCACACGCTGCTGCTCGCCGCCCGAAAGCTGCGCCGGGAAGTTATTCATTCTCTCTTCCAGCCCAACCTCCGCAAGCACCTCCGACGCATCCAGCGGATGCTTACAAATCTGCATCGCCAGCTCCACATTCTCGAGCGCCGTCAGGTTCTGCATCAGATTATAAAACTGAAAGACAAATCCAATATCCTCCCGCCGGTACTGGATCAGCTTCTTGCCGCGGTACTTACTGATCTCCGCCCCGTCCACCAACACCTTTCCTGAAGTCGCTGTGTCCATTCCGCCTAAAATATTCAGCACCGTCGTCTTACCCGCACCGCTCGGTCCAACAACAATCACAAACTCACCCTTTTCCACATCAAAGCTGATCCCATCCGCAGCCTTGATGGTAATCTCACCCATTTGATAGGTCTTTGTTACATCCTGAAGACTCACATATCCCGCCATGCCGCCGTGTTCCTCCTATGCAAAAAATCGATATTTCCTATTTCTTTTATTGTATCAATCTACAGCCGCGGCGGCTAGTCCTAAGTGGACGAATTTACTGTTTTTTTATAAATGGCATCTCCCCTTTATTTCAATACTGCCCTGATCATACATCTTATCCCAACCAGAATAATCACCACCTCCTGTAATCTCTGTGCCATCTCCATCGCAGCCATGCCCTCTGCTGCCTTCCCGTTCAAAAATATTTCCAGAACGCATCATCCTCTGTCACTCTCCTCTCAAATCTTAACCACTCCTCCCAGGCCGCCTACCAGACGTGCGAACGCCTCTTCCAATTTGCCGCATCTTTTTCCACAGAAACTCACACAAGTTTGACAATTTATGATACACTAAGCTAAGTGACATCAATTCTGAATGTTCTGTGCTCTGCCGCAGATTTTTCGGAACTGAAATTGACTTTTCGATGCATAAACCAAACGATTTGTGGCATACGAAGAAAGGAATTCTTATGAAAATTATCTTTATCCGCCACGGCGAACCGAATTATGAGATTGATTCGCTGACTGAAAAGGGCTGGCGTGAGGCTGAGCTGCTTTCGAAGCGAACGGCGAAATGGAACGTCACCGATTTTTACTGCTCGCCGCTCGGACGTGCGAAGGATACGGCTTCTTTCACACTGAAAAACGCGGATCGCGAAGCCAAAATTCTTCCATGGCTGCGCGAATTTGATGCGCCTGTCATTGACCCGGAAACCGGGAAGCGCCGGATTCCGTGGGATTTTCTGCCGGATGTACTCGACGCAAACCGGGATCTCTATGACAATCATCTCTGGACGAAAAATCCGATCATGCAAACCGGAAATATGGACGAAAATTACCGTTTTGTGACCGACGGACTCGATACGCTGCTTGCACACTACGGCTATGTACGGGACGGCTATCGCTATCATGCCTCTGATGAGACGAACCGCGAGGCTGTCATCGTCTGCTTCTGTCATCTCGGCGTTACCTGCGTGGCACTGTCCCACTTGCTGAATATGACACCAACCCAGCTCTGGCAGGGTATGTTTCTGGCGCCGACTTCTGTCACAATCGTCGGAAGTGAGGAACGCAAACCGGGCGAAGTGTACTTCCGCTGCCAGACTGTTGGCGACGTACACCATCTGCTGACTGCAGGCGAGCCGGTTTCGTACTATGGATCGTTTAACGATCCATTCCAGTTTTAAACTTTACAAAAAGGGAGTTTTTTATCATGAATGAAGCAAAATTAAGAGAATACGCAAAGCTGATCGTAAAAATCGGCGCAAATGTACAGAAAGGACAGCGTGTCCGTCTGCAGGCCGGTGTGGATCAGGTTCTGCTTGCTACCATGGTCACGGAAGAGTGTTACAAAGCCGGTGCAAGCTATGTTGAGCTGATCTGGGAGTGTGGTCCGATTAACAAGCTGAGTTATCAGTACGCCACAGCCGAAACACTCGGTACGGTTCAGAATTGGGAGGAGGAGCGCCTCAAACAGATGACCGTAGATCTTCCGGTCCGCATTTTCATTGACTCCTCCGATCCGGATGAGCTTGCCGGCATCTCTGCCGATCTGCTCTCTACCGTCCGTCAGATGCGCGGGAAAGTAACGAAAAAATACCGCGATCAGCTCGACGGAAAACATCAGTGGCTGATCGTTGCCGCTCCGTCACCGGCATGGGCCAGAAAAGTATTCCCGGGCGAGCCGGAGGATATTGCGGTTGAGAAGCTGTGGAATGCTATTTTTGATTGCCTGTATTTAAAAGAAGGCGAAGATGTTGAAAAAATCTGGCAGGCACACTGTGACCGCATGACCCAAAAAGCCAACTGGCTGAATGAACAGGCGTTCCGCAAACTGCATTATACCAGCAAAAACGGCACCGATTTCACAGTTGAACTGATTCCGGACGCAAAGTGGAGCGGCGCTGGTGATATCAACCATATGAACAATACCTTCTATGTCCCGAATATGCCGACCGAAGAAGTTTTCACCAGCCCGATGCGCGGCAAATGTGAAGGCCGCCTCGTTTCCACCAAACCGTTAAGCTGGTCCGGCCAGGTTATCAACAACTTTACCGTTGATTTTAAGGACGGAAAGGTTGTCGACTGCCACGCAGAACAGGGCGAAAAGGTTCTGAAAAAAATGTTCGCGATGGATGAGGGCGCCGCGATGCTCGGCGAGGTTGCACTCGTTCCGAAGGAGTCCCCGATCAACCAGTCCGGTCTGATGTTCTTTAACACTCTGTTCGACGAGAACGCATGCTGCCACGTTGCCGCCGGCGCCGGCTTTTCCGAGGTGCTGGACGGATTTATGGATATGAGTGATGAAGAAATCCTCGCAAAAGGTATCAACGATTCCCTGATCCACGTTGACTTTATGGTTGGATCGGATGACCTGCATATCGTGGGTATTCACGAAGACGGAAGCGAGACCGATGTCTTTGTAAACGGCACCTGGGCTGAGTAATCTGAATAATCATCGCCCCATTCTTTCCATCACTTTGCAAAACACCACCGCCGCAATCGTACTCGCAGCCGTCGCAGCAAGCGCCGGTCCGACAATTGCTGTTGGGTGGACGCTGCCGTACTGACTGCGGTACGCAATGATGTTGACGGGGATGAGCTGCAGAGAAGAAATATTTAAAATCAAAAACGTACACATTTCCCGGTTTGCGGTTCCTTCTGGAACTGCGGCCGGGTTTCTCATTTTCCGCCGCTCTTCCTCCAGCTCCTCAAACCGCTCCATCGCCGCAAGCCCCGGCGGCGTCGCAGCCGCGCCGAGTCCAAACACATTACAGATCATATTCATCCCCGCCGCCCGCATCGCAGGATGGTCTTCCGGCACTTCCGGAAACAGAAACCGCATCACCGGCCCCATTCGTTTCACCAGCCCGTCAATCACTCCCGCCTTCTTCGCAATCTCCATCAGCCCTGCCCAGAACCCCGTCACCCCAACCAGCGAAACCGCCAGCACCACCGCCTCCCTCGAAGCCTGAATCACCCCATCCGTCACCTCCGGCATCCGTCCCTGCAGCGCGCCATATGCGATTCCGAGAAGCAGCATGGAACTCCATAGAATGTTCATTGCATCACCTGACTAAAAAGATCTTTATAAAAATATGCTGACTTTATATTTTCCATGATTCGAAACTCAAGTATACACCATAATCCCACAAATTTTTATTATGCCGTCGTTTTATAATGCTTTCTAAAATTGATATTTTAGTTTTATACGTATATAATAATAAACATTATAAGGGTGGTGTTTTAAAATGAAGAAATGAGACCTGCATTCAGTGCCTGCTATGAATAATATAATGTGATATATAATTACCGGTCAACACACAGATTTTTCCGTGCATTGGCCGGTAATTTTTTCATTTAAAAATCAGTTTCCTGTCTTCCCTTTTCTCATATAAGGATTTCGATACAGTGAAATCACAAGCTCCGCAGCCATGAAGCACCAGATGATCGGTTCGCACCAGATTACGGCGCTGTAGTGGTAGCGTGGAATAAATACCATGGCAAAGATAATCTTTCCAAACAGCTCAATAAAGCTCGACAGCAACGGCAGAATTTTCTCTCCGAGTGCCTGCAGTGCCAGACGGCTGCAGTTGACAAGACCAAGGGCGAAGAAAAACGGGATGGCTACGCGGAGGTAGCGGGCTCCGTTTCCGAGGACGGTCGGGTCGGATGAACCAGAGATCAGGTGTACCATGGTTGGTGCAAGCGGGGTGACGATTACAATCAGGCACGCGGTTACGCTGAAGCAGAAAATGTAAGCGTAACGGATGCCTTTCCGCACGCGCTCCCAGTTGTCTGCGCCGCGGTTCTGTGCAACGTAGGTGTTGACGGCCTGCGCCATGGAGGAAAGCGGCATCATGGAGAACGAAAACAGCTTTCTCGCAGCGGTATGTCCGGCGATAGTTTCATATCCGAGGCTGTTGATGCCCGGCTGCAGAACGATCGAACCGACATAAATGATACTGCTCATGAATCCCATTGAAAATCCCTGCGCCAGCAGATCTGCGTACAGTCCGCGGTCCAGCGCGAAGTGGCGTTTTTCCGGAAGCAGGATTTTCGCTTTCGTAACAATATAAATCAGGCAGAGCACAACGGAAATGCCCTGTGCAATGACGGTTGCAATCGCGGCACCCCGGACACCCATGCCGAAGGTGCGGATAAACAGCAGATCGAGCACGATGTTCACCAGCGATGAAAAGATCAGGAACACAAGCGGCATGAAGCTGTTGCCGATCGCCCGCAGCAGGCCGGAGCACAGGTTGTAGGCGAACATGACGAACAGGAAAATCGAGAGAATCGAAATATAGCTGTAGGATTCCTCAAGAATCTCCGCCGGTGTTTTCAGCAGGCGCAGCAGCGGATGCATGAAGATCGTTGCCAGAATGGTAACTACCAGTGTCACGGCAACGCCGATGACGATACAGGATGCGACCGATTTTTTCATCCGGTCCGTCTCCTGCCGTCCAAAGCAGCGCGCCGTGACGATCGCAAGACCGTTTCCGACGCCGAACGTAAATCCGGTCATCATCTCATAGATGGATGAGCAGGCACCCATCGCCGCAATCGATGAGTCGCCGAGTGTATAGCCGACGATCAGGGTATCCATCGTGTTGTAAATCTGCTGAAACACGCGGGACGCCATGATCGGCAGGGCAAAAAGCAGCAGAGATTTCAGGATCGGGCCGTGAAGCAGATTGACCTGAGAACTCCGCCGGGTTTGTGTCTGTGACATAAAAAAATTCCTCCCTCTAAGTATAATGCATTGTTACCATTATATCAGAAGAGAGGAATTACCGGGCAGATAAAATACCCAAAACCATAAAAAAATACAATAATACAAAACTTTTACGGATTTTTGTCAATGATCGTGCATGTTCCGCCTTTTTCTTCGAAGTAATCCTGCATCTGCGCCGACAGCACATTCACATCCTCGTACTGCTCCGGCCGCACATGGTTCGAAATCCAGGCATCGCCGCCCTCGTACAGGATCTGATACTGACTGTTATAGGAAGCTTCATATACATATGATTCCCCGTCGAGCGTGCATTCATAACGAACCGTGCGAAGCGACGCTTCATCCCGCAGCTGTGATTCCGTGTACACCCGAAGTCCGATCGCCGCTCCAATCAGAACAAAGATCGCCGCAAACACACCAACAAACGCATACCGGATCACTTTCCGTCTCCGCACTGCCTGCTGCACCAGCTGATCATTTAAGACCGCAAGCTGCTGTGCAATCTCATTCAGTTCCGAAGGCTGCTCCTCCTCTACTTCCAGCCCGCCGCCCAGCAGCACACTCACCGGCACCTCAAACAGCTCCGCCATCCGATCCAGCATCACCGCATCCGGAACCGAAATCCCATTTTCCCTTAGTTAAAGATATTGTTGGGTAAAAAAAGATGTGTCAGTCGATTTTGCCTATAAAGCGATAGAAAATCTCTACTTCCTGCTCCCGGCTGCCGTCCTCGCCCTTAACCGCTTCATGCACAAAGATTTTTTCAATCAGCGTATTCAGCAGTTCGGCGGTCAGCTCCGTAGGGTTGACATACTGCCTCATCAGCCCTACCCACTTTTCAGCGTCAACGGCGGTCTGCGCAACGGCTTCCATCGCTTCGTGAAGCTGCTGGATTTTCTCGTCCAGCTCCTTTTGTTCGCCCTGATACTTCTCGGACAACATATTGAAGTTGTACTCTGTAATGCGTCCGGCAGCCCAGTCCTCGTACATCTTGGCAAACAGCCCGTCAACCTCTGCTTTTCGCTTCTCGGCTTTTTTCAGTTCGGATGCCTGTTTCTCCCTCGCAGAGCTGCGTTCCTTATCGCTGGCGTTGAGCAGCCTTTTCAGAAGTTTGTCCTCGTCCTGCTGGGCCTGCTGTGACCAGTATTGCAGGCGGGAGAGGACATAGGCGTAAAGCACATCATAGCGGATGTAGTGCATGGAG
>OJQJ01000973.1_pt1 | contig 17294 bp, 13 predicted proteins | sample 1598671 | NCBI WGS metagenome assembly OJQJ01 (sample SAMN03922499, study PRJEB24848) | human gut metagenome | isolation source: stool sample | host: Homo sapiens | place: Germany | collected 2011-11 | reverse complement strand
ACCCGAAGCTGATGGTCACAGACGAGCGCATCAAGCTCGGCTCGGTGCTGCCCGACTACAACGCCGGTTTCCGCAACGATTTCTCCTACAAGGGCATCAACCTCTCGCTGCTCTTCTCCGCACGCTTCGGCGGCATCGTGGTATCGCCCACCCAAGGATTCCTCGACGGACTCGGAGTCTCGAAGGCGAGCGCCGATGCGCGCGACGCCGGCGGCGTGCCCATCAACAACGGCAGGATCGACGCGCAGCACTACTACGAGACCGTCGGTCTGGGGCAGCTGCTCTCCCACTACACCTACAGCGCCACGAACGTCCGCCTTCAGGAGATGAGCATCGGATATACCTTCCCGAAGAAATGGATGGGCGACCGGGTCAAGCTGACCGCATCGCTCGTAGGGCGCAACCTCTGGATGATCTACTGCAAGGCCCCGTTCGACCCCGAACTCACGGCCTCCACCGGTTCCTAGCTCCAAGGTATCGACTACTTCATGCAGCCGAGCCTGCGAAGCCTCGGTTTCAATGTCCAACTTAAGTTCTAACCAAGCCTTAAGACCGTTATGAGAAAATACATGAACATCATAAACAGACTGTTGTTCGGCGCCGTCGCCTTGGCGGCATTGTCCTGCACGGGCAATTTCGAAACCTACAACCGGAACCCCGACCAGCCGAGCACGATAGACCGCGACGTCTGGGACTACATCAAAAGCATGCAGTACAACGTGATTCCCACCGTCAAGAACCAATATCAGATCGTGGAAAACGTGTCGGGAGGCGCCTACGGCCGCTACTTCGCCTACGCCAAATCGACCGATGCGGGATGGAACACCGGCATGTTCGCCTTTTACCGAATCGCCAACGACTGGGCCAATCCTCCCTACGAGGTACCCATGACCAACATTTACAGCAACTGGCGGGCCATCAAGGCCGAACTCGAAGAGCCGGAAGACGACTACCGCATGGCGCTCGCCCAGATCATCCGCGTGGCGGCCATGCAGCGCGTCACCGACATTCAGGGGCCCATTCCCTACCGCACGATGGAGAACAACGACGACCTGACCGCTCCCTACCAGTCGCAGGAGGCCGTCTACGGCTTCATGCTCGAAGACCTCGACCATGCGGTGAACGTGCTGGAGACCTACATCACCCTCGCCGGAACGGACGTGGTCGCAGAAGCCGCGTCGGCGGATTACGTCTACAACGGCAACCTCGCCAAATGGATCCGGTTCGCCAATTCGCTCAAGCTCCGTCTGGCCATGCGCATCTCGAACGTGTCGCCCGATGCCGAACGATATGCCGAAGAGGCCGTCGCGCACCCCTACGGCGTGATCGAATCGAACGCGGACAACGCCTCGCTCGACGTCTCCCAGACCAACGACCAGAATCCGCTCCGCTGGCTGGTCGAGGATTACAGCGACGTGCATGCGGCGGCCGAGATCGTCACCTACATGAAGAGCTTCGACGACCCGCGCCTCTCCAAATATTTCAACCCTGCGGTCCGGGACAGCGAGTACCACGGCTCGCGCGTAGGCGCCTACTCCTCCAGCCAGTGGAAGGACTACTATTCGCTTCCGAAAACCAACGCCCTCGACCGGCTCATGTGGATGAACGCCGCCGAAGTGGCCTTCCTGAAGGCCGAAATGGCCGTCAACGGATGGGACGTGACGGGCGACGCCAAGACGCTCTACGAAGAGGGCATCCGCCTTTCGTTCGAGCAGTATCAGGCCGAAAACTACACGTCCTACATCGCCGGCACGGCCGCGCCGACCGCCTATTCCGATCCGCGCAGGGCCAACAACTATACGCCGGGCACGGCCTACAGCGTCACCGTCGCATGGGACGGCGCCCTTTCGGCGGAAAAGCAGCGCGAGAAGATCATCACCCAGAAATGGATCGCCCTCTATCCGCTCGGAACGGAGGCGTGGGCCGAGCAGCGCCGCACGGGATACCCGCGGTTCTACCCCACGCCCACCAGCACCAACGCCTCGAACGAGCCTAACCTGCCGACCGAAGGCGCTTCGCGAATCCCCTTCGCCCCGAACGAACAGACGCGCAACGCCGACAACTACGACGCGGCGGTGGCCCTGCTGGGCGCCGGCGGCGACAAGTTCGGAACCCGGCTGTGGTGGGACGTCAAAACAGACAAACCCGCTTGGTAGAAGGTTTCTGCCGACCGGCAATTTTTCAATGTAACCCGAAAAAAACGACAAGTATGAAAAAGATATTATTGATGTGTCTGTCCCTGCTGCTGTTCGCGTCAGCTCTGGTCTCCTGCGAGGATTGGACGGAGCCCGAAAGCAAGGTGTTCCTCAAGGGCGACGGGCACGACGACGCCTATTACGCCGCCCTGCGCAAATGGAAGGCGGAGACCGATTACGACATGGCATGGGGATGGTTCGGCGGTTGGGGCGCCAACGCCACCAACCTCAAGAACTCGCTCCGGGGCCTTCCCGACAGCCTCTATCTGGCGGCCATCTGGGGCCGGTGGCGTCCCAGCGTCCTGACCGACGCCATGAAGGCCGACATGGAGTATGTCCAGCGGGTAAAAGGCACCAAAGTGGTGTGCACCACCATTACCGGCTGGGTGGGAGTCGACGTGATCGGAGGCGATTACCAGAACAACCCCCAGAAAGAGGAGTATTTCGGCTGGAAGCCCGAATGGGACACTCCGTCGGGCTGGCGGGCCGCCGACGGCACCGACGAACGGGCCGCTCAGGAAGCCTCCATCCGCAAATACGCCCGCATGCTCGCCGACAGCGTTTATACGGGCGGCTACAGCGGCATCGACTTGGACTACGAGCCGAACGTCGGCGGAGCCGGCTGCAAACGCGAGCTATCCAACCGCGACAACTTCTACATCTTCGTGGACGAGCTGGGCAAATACCTCGGACCGAAATCGGGCACGGACAAACTGCTGGTCATCGACGGAGAGATCAACGCCGTCGAAGGCCGCTGCATGCCCTATTTCGACTACTTCATCTGGCAGGCGTACAGCACCTCCTCCGATTCGGGACTCAACACCTACATCAGCACGGTGATCCGGAACGGTTCGGGATACATGGAGCCGGAAGAGCTGATCCGCAAGCTCTACACCACGGTCAACTTCGAACAATACGCCGCCGAGGGCGGCGGCTCCTACACGGGCGGCATCAACCGGCTTCTGGGGCAGGCTCTCTGGAAACCCACATGGGAGGGCAAGACCTACCGCAAGGGCGGATTAGGCTCCTACCACATCGAATACGAATATTATCTGTCCGGCAAATCGGGCTTCTATCCGTGGACCCGGCAAGCCATCAACGCCGTACATCGGTCCGAGAACGAAGAAGAGGTTCCGAACGAATAACCGAATAAAACCACTGCAATGAAAATCAAGGCATTTTATTTATCGGCCGTCGCAGCGATCGTGACGGGACTCGTGTCCTGCGACAACGCCGAACTCAAATACGACGACGTAACGGGCCCCGGCAGACTCTTCCTGAACGAAGCGGTCGGAACGGCCAAATCGGTCTCGTTCGTCATTCCCGACGACGGCAGCGTCTACACGGTCACGCCCCGCATCTCGAAACCGCTGGGCAGGGACCTGAAACTCACCGTATACGTGGACGAGAAGGCCCTCGACGAGTACAACAAACAGAACAACACCTCCTACACACTGCTTCCCAACACCAACTACGAATTCGAAAGCAGCGCGGTGATCCCCGCAGGCAAGGTCGTCTCCAATCCGGTGACAATCACCCTGCATCCGCTCACCACGGAGCAGAACAAGACGGGATTCGTCCATGCGCTGCCCATCGCCGTAAAGGCCGAAGGGGAAGCCATGCAGGTGCTCGAAGGCGCCGACGCATTCGTCTTGGCCGCAACGCCGGTTCCCTATTCGAACGTAGTCGAGATCACGGGCAACAGCTATCTGCAAACACGTTTCGCCGAAGATTACAAACTCTCGTCGTGGACCTTCGAAACGCTGTTCAACCCCAGTCAGATCTACACCGGCAACACGACGACATGGCTCGCGTCGGCCATCGGCTACTACGAGCAGGGCGGCACGAAGATCATTCAGGACGGCTTCATGCTCCGTCTGGGCGACAGCGGCGGCGGCACGAAGAACAGCCTGATCAACGGCATGGTCAGCCGCTCCGGCAAACAGATCTCCTCCATCCCGCTCCAGTCGAACATCTGGCACCATATCGCCATCGTGTGCGACGAAGGTGACATCACGCTCTACGTGAACGGCAACGTCGGCTACACGGCCAAATCGGGCTATGCCGCGACGCAGTTCTACGCCCTGAACGGCATCCGCTTCGGCAACGAATCCGCTTCCGGCAACCTCGGAAGCCTGCGTTACCGCTACTGTCAGGTCCGGTTCTGGTCCGTAGCGCGCAGCGTCGAGGAGCTGAACAACAACCGCTATGCGGTTCCGGCCGACACGCCGGGTCTGCTGGGCTACTGGAAACTCAACGAGTACACCGAAGGCAAGGCGATGGTTCCGGGCTCCAGCGTAAAATGTATCGAAGAGGACACTCCGATGACGGAAACGGAGACCTACCTCTTCAAAGACGCCACGGGCAAACAGCCCGACGCCCTCATCCACCGGGCGTCCGCAAACACCCCCTACATCTTCACCCCGGACAAACGCATCGAGGTGGGGTATACATGGGACGGCGTTCTCGCCCAATAACCGTCCGAACGAAACGAGCCTCCCCGTAAAACCGAATTTACGGGGAGGCGGTTTCTAATGACCACTTTCCTGAAAAACCGTGACATGAAATTTTCATTCCACCTGCTGCTGACCTGCATCGCGCTCACGGCCTGCGGCGAGAGCGGCAAAACGACCGCCGATTACCGGATCGTGCCGCGCCCCGGCGAAATCGCGCCCGGCGACGGCGGCGATTTCGAACTGGACGCCCGCACCCGGATCGTATGCACCGGCGACGGCGACGGCATGCGCGCCAATGCGGAGTTTCTCGCCGGATATGTCGAATCGGTCGTCGGCTCGGCCCCCGAAATCACCGGTCCGGACGGCCTTTGCGACGACGGCAGGGCAGTCATCCTGCGGGCCGACGCGCCGGGCAAAGGCGGCGAAGCGTACGAAATAGAGGTTTCCGAGAACCGCATCACCGTCAGCGGGGAGTCCGACGCCGGCGTGTTCTACGGCATCCAGACGCTCCGCAAGGCGATGGGCGCCGCAAAAGCAGCCAAAGTGCTTTTCCCGGCGGTCCGCATCGCCGACGAACCGTATCTGGGCTACCGGGGCGTGATGCTCGACGTGGGGCGCACGTTCTATCCCGTCGAAGAGGTGAAGCGGATCATCGATCTGGCAGCGCTGCACAACCTCAACGTCTTCCACTGGCACCTGACCGACGATCAGGGGTGGCGGATCGAGATCGACGCCTATCCCCGCCTGACGGAAACCGGGGCTTTCCGCCGCGACACGACGCTCGCGGGCGAGCCGGGCACCTTCGGCGGCTACTACACCAAACGGCAGATCCGCGACATCGTCGAGTATGCCGCACGCCGGTATATCGAAGTCGTTCCGGAGATCGACATGCCGGGCCACATGACGGCGGCGCTCGCCTCCTACCCCGAACTCGGATGCACGGGCGGGCCGTACGTCATCACCTCGCAGCCGGGCGTGCGCCGCGACATCCTCTGCGCGGGCAATCCCGCGGTCTTCGATTTCGTGGAAAAGGTCCTCGAAGAGGTGATCGGACTCTTCCCCTCGAAGTACATCCACATCGGGGGCGACGAATCGCCGCGCACGCGGTGGCGGGAGTGTCCCGAATGCCAGTCGCTGATCCGCAGGGCGGGGCTGAAAGCCGACGCCCGCCACAGCGCCGAAGACAAGCTTCAGGGCTACTTCAACACCCGGATCGAGGAGTTCCTCGCACGCCACGGGCGACGGCTGATCGGCTGGGACGAAATCGTGGACGGCGGCATGTCGCCCGACGCTACGGTCATGTCGTGGCGCGGAACGGCAGGCGGCATCCGGGCCGCCGACGAGGGTTTCGACGTCATCATGTCGCCCAACTCGTCGCTTTACTTCGACTATTACCAGTCGGCGAACATCGACACCGAACCGCCGACCATCGGCGGTTATATTCCACTGAAAAAGGTCTACGACACCGAACCCGTTCCCGAAGAGCTGACGCCGGAGCAGGCCCGTCACATTATCGGCGTGCAGGCCAACGTGTGGACGACCTACATGCGGACCGATACGATTCTGGAACACATGCTGCTGCCCCGGCTGGCGGCGCTCGCGGAAAGGGCGTGGTCGGACAGGGAGAAGGATTTCACGGACTTCATGATGCGGCTCGACCGGCTCGTCGGGTTCTACGACCGCGACGGTTACAGCCACTTCCCCCATTTCTACGACATAACCGGCGCCTTCACCGCGGATTACGCCCGCAAGGCGGTGGGGATGACCCTTTCGTCGCTGCCCGGAGCGGACATCCGCTACACGCTGGACGGCAGCGAGCCGACGGAAGAGTCGCCCCTCTGCACCGACACGGTGTGGATCGGATCGCCGGCGGCGGTCCGGGCGGTCGCCGTCCTGCCCGACGGACGGCGCAGCGAACCCTTCCGCGAGGAGGTGACCTTCAACAAGGCCACCATGAAGCCGATCCGGCTGCTGACCGCTCCGCACCCCAAATACGCGGCCGCCGCGCTCAACGACGGCCTGCGGGGCAAGCGGGTCTTCACCTACGGCAACTGGGCGGGCTGGCAGGACGACGACATGGAGGCCGTGATCGACCTCGGACGGCAGGAGGAGATCGCGCAGGTGGCGTTCAACGCCCTGCTGGACTACGGGTCGCACATCATGGACGCCGCAGGAGCGAAGGTATGGGTTTCGGACGACGGCGAAACATTCCGCGAGGTATACGGCGAGCACTATCCGGAAATTCCTTACGGTGCCGTCAAACGCATTTTGCGCCACGAAGCGAACTTCTCCCCGGCGCTCCGGGCCCGCTACGTGAAACTGCGGGTCATGCGCTCCAAACAGCTTCCCGAAGCTTATTTCGACCGGAATCTGCGTCCGTTTCTGTTTATCGACGAAATTTACGTATATTAGCAGTATGGATACACGCGGATTCAAATTATGCGCGGCCGCCGTCGGAATTCTCCCCGTGACCGCAGGATGCACGGACCGAGCGCCGCAGGAGCATCCCAATATTCTCTTCATTCTCTCGGACGACCACACCTCGCAGAGCTGGGGCATTTACGGCGGCATTCTGGCGCCGTACGCCGCCAACGACAACATCGCCCGCCTTGCCGCCGAAGGGTGCGTGCTGGACAACGCGTTCTGCACCAACTCGATCTCGGTGCCGAGCCGGGCCGCGATCCTCACCGGGCAGTACAGCCACCTGAACGGCGTCTACACGCTCGACGACGCACTGCGTCCCGAACAGGACAACATCGCCAAGCGGCTGCAGCAGGCCGGCTACCGGACGGCGCTGGTCGGCAAATGGCATCTGAAAAAGGAACCAGCGGGATTCGACTATTACAGCGTTTTCCACGATCAGGGCACCTACCGCGACCCGGTATTCAAGACGGCCGAAAACTGGATGGACGACGACAAGGGCGTAGGCGGCGCGGTGGAAAAGGGATTCTCGACCGATCTGGTGACCGACAAGGCGATCCGCTGGATCAAAGAGCGGGACCGGACGAAGCCCTTTTCTATGTTCTGCCACTTCAAGGCTACGCACGAACCGTGCGATTTCCCGGAGCGGTTCGCGCACCTTTACGACGGTGTGAGGTTCCCCGAACCGGAAAACCTGCTCGAATTCGGCCCCGCGAAGTCGGGCCGCACGTTCGCGGGCCAGCCGCTCGAAACGATGGCATGGCGCTGGAACAAGGCCTACACCGATCCGGAGAACTGGTGGACCTACTACCCCGAACTGCCTTTCTGCGGCGGCGAGGGGGATTCGGTCGCCAACCGCCGGGCCATCTACCAGAAACTCGTACGCGACTACCTGCGCTGCGCCGCGGCGATCGACGACAACATCGGCCGTCTGCTCCGCACGCTCGACGAAGAGGGGCTGGCGGAGAATACGGTCGTGATCTACGTCTCGGATCAGGGTTACTTCCTCGGAGAGCACGGATTCTTCGACAAGCGGATCATGTACGAGGAACCGCTGCGCATGCCCTTCGTGATCCGCTACCCGAAGGAGATTCCGGCCGGAACCCGCAACGGGGACATCGTCACCAACGTCGATTTCGCATCGCTGCTGGCCGACTATGCCGGAGCCGAACCGCCGCAGCAGGCGCAGGGCCGCAGTTTCCGGAGCAACCTCGCGGGCGACACGCCGCAGGAGTGGCCCCGCAGCATGTATTACCGTTACTGGACCCAGCACGAAATACGCCCGGCGCACATGGGCATCCGCAACGACCGTTACAAGCTGATCTTCTTCTACGGCGACCGGCTCGGCATGACCGGCTCGGACGACTGCGTCTCGACGCCCTCGTGGGAGTTCTACGACCTCCGGACCGATCCGCACGAGAATCGGAACCAGTACGGCAACCCGGCCTATGCGGAGGTGATCGGAGCGATGAAGCGCGAGATGCTCGAACTGCGCCGACAATACAAGGACACCGACGAAGGGTCGGCGCGCATGCGGGAGATCATGGAGACCCATTACGCCCCCGAAAGCGCAAAACACTAACCGTCAGGATTAAAAAACAAAACCGAACATGAAATACCTACCCATTCTGCCGGCGGCCGCGGCCGCCGCAGGGATCGTCTCGTGCGACACGGAGCCGAAACGACCCGATCACGTCAATTTCATCCTCATCAACCTCGACGACGCCGGAAACGGAGACTTCTCCTTCTCCGGAGCCTTGGGCTACAAAACCCCGAACATCGACCGGCTGGCCCTCGAAGGGATGCGGTACACCAACTTCTACGCCGCGCAGCCCATCAGCGGCGCATCCCGCGCAGGACTGCTCACGGGGTGCTATCCCAACCGCATCGGCTTCGCCCACGCGCCCAATCCGGGCTGTCCATACGGCATCAGCGACGAGGAGGAGACCATCGCCGAAGTGCTCAAAAAACGCGATTACGCCACGGCGATCTTTGGAAAATGGCACCTCGGCGACGCCAAGAAGTTCCTGCCTCTGCAGCACGGGTTCGACGAGTGGTACGGACTGCCCTACTCGAACGACATGTGGCCCTACCACCCCAAATGGAAGTTCCCCGACCTGCCGACCTACGAAGGCAACGAGATACTGGGCTACAACCTCGACCAGACCACGCTCACCACGGACTACACCGAGCGGAGCGTGAAGTTCATCCGCGAGAACAGGGAGCGCCCCTTCTTCCTCTATCTGGCCCACTCGATGCCGCACGTGCCGCTGGCCGTCTCGGACAAATTCAAGGGCAAAAGCGAACAGGGGCTTTACGGCGACGTGATGATGGAGCTGGACTGGAGCGTCGGCGAGGTGCTCCGGACGCTCGAAGAGCTGGGGCTGGAGCGCAATACGCTGGTGATCTTCACCTCGGACAACGGTCCGTGGATCGCCTACGGCAACCATGCCGGATCGACCGGAGGCCTGCGCGAAGCCAAGGCCACGACCTTCAACGGAGGACTCCGCATGCCGCTTATCGCCCGCTGGAAAGGGACGATACCCGCGGGTACGGTCTGCGAACGGCTGGCCTCGAACATCGACCTGCTGCCGACCTTCGCCCAGATCGCCCAAGCGCCGCTGCCCGCACACAAGATCGACGGCGTGAGCATGCTGCCGCTGCTCGAAGACCCCGACGCGGCGCCGGTCCGCGACGCGCTCTGTCTCTATTATCAGGACAACAGTCTCGAAGCCGTGACCGACGGCACCTATAAATTGATTTTCCCGCACGACTACCTCGCCTACGGGACGCCCGGCGACGACGGCATGCCCGGCGAGATGATCCCACGCCGTGTCGAGGAAAAGGAGCTGTACGACATGCGGCGCGATCCGGGCGAACGCTGCAACGTGCTGTCGCAGCACCCCGAAATCGCTGAAAAACTGGAAGCGGTCGCCGAACGGTACCGTGCGGAGCTGGGCGACGACCTGACGGGCTGCGAAGGCACCGGACGGCGCAAGCCGGGATACAGATAATCCCGGCAACGACGGCCGGCAGAAACCGTCCCGGAGAGAGGCCGGGCAACGCGAATCCCGCGAAACAGCCCGGTCCGCCAAACAGCCGACTTGCCGGATACGCCCGGACGGTTTTTACCGGACCGGAGCGCTTTCCGCACCATCATCCGTCCCGAACCGCCCCGGACCGAACGGCTATCCGAACCGCACGGACAACCGGATTGCACGCCGGCCGGACCGAGACACGCCTTCGGACAAAAACAAAGGGCGCTGCATGTCAGCGCCCTCATTTATCTTTTAAGCCTCGCCCATCTTCGGTCCCGTCTCGGAAGCCGGCGAAGGGGTCGGAATCTCGATCTTGCCCACGTTGCTCTCGTAGCGGACGATGTTTTCCTGCAGCGAACGCAACAGCCGTTTGGCATGTTCAGGCGTAAGGATGATGCGGCTTTTGACACGCGCCTTCTGCACGCCGGGCAGCACCGCGGCGAAGTCGATGATGAACTCCGAGGTGGAGTGGGAGATGATCGCCAGATTCGAATAGTTGCCCTGAGCGATCGTATCGTCGAGTTCGAGGTCGATCCCGAATTGTTTCATTTCTGCCATAGGCCCGATTGTTGTTTATGCAAAAATACTGACTAACAAGTACCGATATACAACTATGCGGCCAAAGTTTTCGATATTTTATCAACATATCGGCCATTTCAGACAATCCGGCGCGCCCTTTTTTTGCCTCCCTTTGGCGGATGTCCGAGGTTTTTAGTATCTTTGCTCACTGAAAACTCCGCAACAAGCGAAAATGGGATTTGAATTTCTGGACGTTATGTTCCGCGGCATCTGCGTGGGTGTCGCCGCATCGATCACCGTCGGCCCCGTAGCCGTGCTCTGCATCCAGCGCACGCTGTCGAAAAGCCGCCGTTCGGGGATCGTATCGGGTTTGGGCGTCGCCTGCGCCGACACTTTCATGGCCATGGCGGCGCTGTTCTTCTATTCGATGCTCCAGACCCAGATCGAGCAGTACAACACGCTGCTGCGCGTGATCGGCGGCATCTTCGTGGTGATCGTCGGCGTCTACATCTTCGCCCAGAACCCCGTCCCCCAGATCCGCCGCAACCGCGCGGGCAAAACCTCGCTGTGGCAGGATTTCGCCTCGATCTTCGGGCTTACGATCGCCAACTTCATCATGGTCATCCCCTATATCCTCGCCTTCTTCGCCGTCTTCAAGATTTCGGGCGGCGACATCTCGCACGAGGGAGTGGGAGGATTCATCCGCGCGGCGTTCACCATCGCGGGATTCTTCGGCGGCGCCGCGGCATGGTGGACGATGCTGGCTTTCGTCATCAACCTCTTCCGCCGCCGTTTCCGCCCCCGCCACATGCTGACGATCAACCACGTCGCGGGCCTTATCATCGGCATACTGGGTATTTACACGATACTTTCAACATTCCTTGATATATTCCCCAATGTCGGATACTAAACACAAGATCATAATCGCCGTAGACGGATTCTCGTCGTGCGGAAAGAGCACGTTCGCCAAAGCCATCGCCCGGCGTCTGGGCTACATTTTCATCGACACGGGCGCCATGTACCGCGCCGTGACGCTCTATGCGCTCGAACACGGAGCGATCCGTTCGGGCATCGTCGACGAAGACGCGGTCGTCGGGCTGCTCGACCAAATTACGATCACGTTCCGGTTCAATCCCGAACGCGGCGCCAGCGACATCTACGTGAACGGCGATCTGGCGGAGGGCAAAATCCGGACGATCGAGGTCAGTAACTGCGTGAGCCAAGTGAGCGCCATTCCGGCCGTGCGCCGCAAGCTGGTGGCCATGCAGCAGGAGATGGGACGCCGCCGCGGCGTGGTGATGGACGGCCGCGACATCGGCACGGTGGTATTCCCCGACGCCGAACTGAAGATTTTCATGACGGCCGACCCCAAGGTGCGGGCCTGCCGCCGCTACGACGAACTGCGCGCCAAGGGAGACAATGTGTCGCTGGAGGAGATCGAGCGCAATGTCCGCGAGCGCGACAAGGCCGACATGAGCCGTGCCATATCGCCCCTGCGGCAGGCCGACGACGCCGTCGTGCTGGACAACAGCTGCATGACGGTCGAGCAGCAGATGGCGTGGTTTATGACGGAATTGGAACGTATAAACAAATAAACGAGCCGGGCGAACGGCACAGTGAAGGATTTGCGAATAGAAATCGACGATAAATCGGGCTTCTGCTTCGGCGTGGTCCGGGCCATTTCGGAGGCCGAGAAGGCCCTCGCAGGGGGAGAAACGGTCTATTCGCTGGGCGACATCGTCCACAACCGGATCGAAGTGCAGCGGCTCGAAAAGCTGGGGCTGAGCACCGTGACCCATGCCGACATGCCCCGCCTGACGGGCCGCCGGCTCTTCATCAGGGCGCACGGGGAGCCACCGACGACCTATGCACGGGCTGCGGAACTGGGCATCGAAGGATGCGCCCGGCCGGAGGGCAGGTCGTGATTCTCGGAAAACGGGGCCACGCCGAAGTGGTCGGACTCACGGGGCAGGTCCCCGACCGGACGATCGTGGTCGAAGGGGAGGAGGACCTCAGTCAGATCGACTTCACGCGACCGGTGTACTTCCTCTCGCAGACAACCCAGAGTATCGCCCTGTTCGAAGCGCTGGGGGCCGAAATGCGCCGCCGGGCGGCGAATCCCGCCGACGTGCATATCGACGACACGATCTGCCGGCAGGTCTCCAGCCGCGAACAGCATCTGCAGGAGTTCGCACGGCGGTTCGACGCGGTGGTGTTCGTCTGTGGACGCAAATCGTCGAACGGCAGGGTGCTCTTCGAAGTGTGCCGCACGGCCAATCCCCGGACCTGCAACATCGAGGAAGCCGCGGAGATCGACCCCGCATGGTTCGAAGGCGCGGAATCGGTCGGCATATGCGGCGCCACCTCCACGCCCAAATGGCTCATGCAGGAGGTCGCCGACCGCATCGGGAAGATCGGAAAGGGGAAATAGATGACAGGAACAGCCGCCTGCGGCAAGGCCCTCCCCAAAGAGGGGAAGGGAGAAATTACAAACGGCGTCAACGGCGGCGGCGACCGACCAAAGGCATTGCAACGATACGAATCCAACAAAAACTACTGTTATGAAATACTTCATCCGCTCGTTAAAATATTTCGTCGCCTTGTGCGTTCTATGTGCAGCGATCATGGCGCTGAACCGGCTGTCGGGCTTCGCGACGCTGACGCTCGAAGAGACCTTCTACGTGATGTTCCACACCACGCGCGGCATGATGCTGCCCGCGGTGATCGTCCTGCTCGCAGCCTTCTACCCCAAATTCGGCTTCGTACAGCGCAAGGTCGAGGGCGACGTCGGGGAGAACCGCGAACAGATCGTAAACGCCTTCAAATCGGCAGGCTTTTCGCTTCGCACCGACGAGGACGGCGTAATGACGTTCCGCGCCGACGGCCTGCTGCTCAAGCTGACGCTGCTGGGAGAAGACGAGATAAAAGTTTCACAGTACGGACAGTGGATCCTGATCGACGGCATACGCCGCGGCGTGGCCAGAGCCGGATACAAGCTGGATTCGTACATACAAATGACAAAACATGATTAGAAAAGGATACCGTTATCTGCTCACGGCCGCCGCTGCCGCTTCGGCGGCAGCCCTGCTGACCTTCGCCGCCCGCAACGACTTCGGACTGGGGCGCAACATGGAGATCATGGTCAACATGATGCGCGAACTGTCGCTGAGCTATGTAGACCCGGTGGACCCCGACAAACTCATGGAAGGGGCCGCCGAAGGCATGGTCCGCGACCTCGATCCGTACACCGAATTCATCCCTGAGGAGCAGATGTCCGACTTCGAGCTGCTCACCACGGGCAAATACGGCGGCGTGGGATCGCTCATCCGCCAAAAGGGCGACTGGGTGAAGATCGCCCAGCCCTACAAGGGTTCGCCCGCCGACCGGGCCGGGCTGAAGATCGGCGACAAGATCCTCGCCATCGACGGCAAGGATGCCAAGGGCTTTACGACCGAGCAGGTCAGCTCCCGGCTCAAGGGGGAACCGGGCAGCAAGGTCAAGGTGACCGTCGAGCACCTCGACGGCAGCACCGAGACCGTCACCCTGCAGCGCGAGCGCATCTCCATTCCGGGCGTGCCTTACACGGGCTGGGTGGCCGACGGCATCGGTTACATCCGTCACAGCGACTTCACCGAAGGGTGTTACGAAGACATGCGCGCAGCCGTCGAAAAGCTGCGCACCGAGGGAGAGCTGAAGGGTCTGATCCTCGATTACCGCAGCAACGGAGGCGGCATCATGCAGGAGGCGATCAAGATTCTGGGCATGTTCGTTCCCAAAGGCACCGAAGTGGTAAGCACCAAAGGCCGCACGGAAGATTCGCGGCAGGTTTACCGCACCTCGTCGGAGCCGATCCTCCCCGACCTGCCGCTGGCGGTGCTCATCAACGGCAATTCGGCATCGGCGTCGGAGATCGTGACCGGCGCCTTGCAGGACCTCGACCGCGCGGTGGTCATCGGCCAGCGCAGCTACGGCAAGGGACTCGTGCAATCGCCGCGGCCGCTGGGCTACAACGCCATGCTGAAGCTCACCACGGCCAAATACTACATCCCTTCGGGCCGCTGCATTCAGGCCATCGACTACTCCCACTCGCAGGAGGGTTCGGTAAAGGCCATACCCGACTCGCTCATCACCGAGTACCGGACCCGCGCCGGGCGCAAGGTCTACGACGGCGGCGGCATCACGCCCGACATCCGCACCGAACCCGAATACATCAGCCGCTTCGCGATGACGCTCTATGCACTGGGATTCATCGAGGACTTCGGCGACGACTACATGCGGCGTCATCCGGATCAGCGGATCGACATCCGCAACTTCTCGATCACGGACCGGGATTACGCCGAATTCGCCGAATTCATGAAGGACAAGAAGGTGCCCTACGAATCGGACACCCGCCGCGCCCTCAAAGCACTGAAAAAGGCCGCCGAGGAGGACCGGTTCGCAGACCTCAAGGAGAAGTTCGACCGTGTCGAGGCCGAGCTAAAGGACGACACGCAGACCAATCTGGAAACCTACCGCAAGGAGATCGTCGAGACGATCAACAACGACATCGTCATGCGCCACGGGTACTCCGAAGGGGTCATCGAACACTCGCTCAAAGACGATCCGGAGGTACTGCGCGCCACGGAGATACTCGGCGACGGCGCGGAATACACCCGCATCGTCACCGAGCAGGACACGCCGCGCAAATAACCCGACAGCCATGAAGATCCGCCGCGACATATTCTCGTTCCGCAACCGCGTGGTGGTTATCATCGTGGGCATAGCCCTCGGCATGGTCTCGCTGCTCTACACCAACAACATGGCCAAGCGGCTCAAGGAGAAGGAGCAGCACGACGTGGCGTTGTGGGCGCACGCCATGGAGCGGGTCAACCGCGACGTGATGGGCGGTTCGATGGAGGACCCGCTCATTCAGGACATCGTCTCCAACGGCAACAACATCCCGTTCATCATCACCAACGAGAACCTCGAAGTGTTCCGGTCGCACCTGATTCCGGACAAGATCATCGACCACCCCGACCGTCTGCGCAGGATGATCGACAAACTGACGGAGGAGAATCCGCCGCGCACGGTGCGGTTCTGGTGGTCGAACGACCATTACCACATCATCTTTTACGGCCGCTCGGCGCTGCTCAAATCGCTCTACTATTTCCCGTACGTGCAGATTCTGGTCATCACGGCCTTCATCATGCTGGGATTCATCGCCTTCCGCTCATCGAAACACGACGAGCAGAACCGCGTATGGATCGGTCTGGCCAAAGAGACGGCCCACCAGCTGGGCACGCCGACCTCGTCGCTTCTGGGCTGGATCGAATACCTGCGTTCGCAGAACGTGGATCAGGGAGCCGTCGAGGAGATGAACAAGGACCTCACGCACCTGATGAAGATCGTGGACCGGTTCTCGAAAATCGGCTCCGAGACGCCCCTCACGCCGGCCAATATCAACGAGATCGTGGGCGAATCGGTCATGTATTTCCGCAAGCGCATCCCGCGCAACGTTACGCTCGACTACAACGGACTGGCCATCGCTCCCGTGCAAGCCAACATCAACGCCGCACTGTTCGAATGGGTCGTCGAAAACCTGATGAAAAACTCGCTCGACGCCCTGCAGGGCCACGGCTCGATCAACGTGCATATCTCGTCGGACGACAAAAACGTGATGATCGACGTCAAAGACACGGGCAAAGGCATTCCCAAGGGCAACTGGAAACGCATCTTCGAACCGGGATTCACCACCAAGACCCGCGGCTGGGGTCTGGGACTCTCGCTCTCGCGCCGCATCGTCGAGGACTACCATCAGGGTAAAATCGCCGTCATCGAATCGGAAATCGGCAAAGGCACCACGATCCGCATCACGCTCAAACGCATCTTCGAAGGATGACCGCTCCGCTGACACATACCGCGCCGGTCCCGCTCCCCGCCATGCAGGAACCCGGCCTCGCGTCCGTACGCGAAGCCGCCGCTCCCGCTGCGCAGCAGGCTCCGGCCGACACATCGGCATCGGCACATGGCCGCGGCACGGACCGTTCTGCGGCCTATCCGTCCGCAGAAACCGCGGCGAATACCCCCGATACGGCCCAAGAGACGACGCACGGCCTGTCCGGCACGGGCGATTCAGCCCGGAACATCACACCCCGAACCGCACTGCCGACCGACCCCGCCCCGGCGCAAGGCGCGGACTCGCTGGCGGCGGATACGCTGTATTCCGGGCCGCAGGCGGCTGACTCGCTGCCGTTCTTTTCGCTGGAAGGCCCGCTGCGGGGCACGGCCGACACGCTTTGGCGCGACGCGCCGGCAGAAGCGGTATTCGGTCCGGCATCGACCCTCGTTCCGGCCCGCGTCCTGCCGGCGGCCCCGGCTCCGTCCCTCACCGAAAACCCCGTCTTTCAGGGCTTCGTCCTGCTGCTCGCCGCAACCTACGCCATCCTGCTCTACCGCAATCTGGGCGACATACGGCTGCTGCTGACGCGCGTATCGCACGACACCGCCACGGGCAAACGCCTTATGGAGGATCCGGGCGGCAGCGGTTTTTCGCACTTCCTGAACACCGCAACCGCCATCGGCGTCCTCTTCGTGGGCGTCATGACCGTCAAATACGGCGATTCGCTGATTCCGGACCTGTCTCTTATACACATCTGACGCTGCCGACGAAGAGGATAGTGTAGATC
>OJQJ01000910.1_pt1 | contig 18084 bp, 12 predicted proteins | sample 1598671 | NCBI WGS metagenome assembly OJQJ01 (sample SAMN03922499, study PRJEB24848) | human gut metagenome | isolation source: stool sample | host: Homo sapiens | place: Germany | collected 2011-11 | reverse complement strand
TTGGCTTAGCAGCTGCCGCACCTCGCTCGCCGTATCGGCACTTAGAATTATGCGGCATTGCCCTTGATTTTGTTTGTAGGGGCAGATGCTTGTCATCAGCCCGCAGCAACCTTGCGGAATTGGCAGGCATAGTTTGGTGAGCGGCAACAGCCCGATGCGAGCATCGGATCCTACAAATTATTTGCAGTGCTTGCCACAGTCGATAAAGGTTTCTCCACGGCGGGATGAGGGCATCCCGCCCTACAGATTGCTTGCATTGCCTGCTGCCTATTATAAAAAGCTCTGTAGGGAACGGCTTATTCCGGTTCAAGAGCCGAATCAGCGGTCTGGTTGGCCTCGGAAGTTCGACTGCGGGCGCAGTGACCTACTGTACATTTTCCGAATAACGCTGCCGGCCAAAAATCTCTCTCCATTTTATCCCATTCGCCCTGAAAAATATGTTGACAAACCGCGTTTCATCTGGTATATTATACAAGCAATCTTTTGCGGTCGTGGCCCGTTGGTCAAGCGGTTAAGACAGCGGCCTCTCACGCCGTTAACGTGGGTTCGATTCCCGCACGGGTCACCAGGAAAAGCACCTTAACGTAAGCTAAGGTGCTTTTTTGTATATCTAAAACCACTCGCTAGGCGAGTGGTTCGATAAAGATTATATCGATGAGTAATGAAACTCAAACGAAGAATTTTGGAATAGTACCAGTGGGGCAATTCCAGACTGGGTTATTGGCGTATCGCCGGTAGTCCTGTATGAAAAGGTTCCATTGCAAACGAAAGACTCGCAGAAGCAGGATATTTTAGTATCCTCAGGCGCTACTACGAGTCCTTGCACTTATGCGGCTGAACCGCCGTGTACCGGTCGGTACGCACGGTGGTGTGAGAGGTCGGCTCTTTAGTTAAGAGAGCCTCCTACGCGATTCTTTTAGGTAAAAAGCAAACAAACAGAACACTTCATTCAAATGCATATAGCGGCTATTTATTTCATACAGAGACAAATAGCGGCACAGAACAGATATAATAAAAGAAGCTATAAAAAGCAGGTATTCACGTGGAGGACGATATCGTTTCTACATGAACACCTGCTTTTTTATTTATTATTTACTGGTGGAATAAATAGTGGCAGCCAAGTATTCATCACTGACCCAACCATAAATCCCATTGTAATATACAACAACCCAGTCAGGCACATTGCTGCTATAGCCGCATTCCCATACGATGATACCGTAGGGGATATTATCCATTTTTTCATAATTTGTACCGGGACCTTTACGCATAACCAGCCCATGATCAGCAGTGGTGTAGGTACAAAGGCTATCAATTCGGCTAAGCGTTACATCTGGTGCAACGCATCCATCCGGCAGAATAACGTTGGCATTGTTTTCGGTATAATCCTGTACTTGCAGCAAGCCCCAAAGGCCATTCTGTTTTGCCCATACGCAGCCATCGCGTGCGGGGGCTAAATCTTCATATTGCCCAGCGGAAATTATCTCATTGCCGTAAACATCCAGAACCAGCTTTTGTCCGGACTGGGTTTTCACAACTACCATGCCGGATAAGTCTGCGTAAGGATATTCAACAGTTTCGTTCATGATGGACAAACTCATCTGCGGCTGATAAATGCAGGGGATTACTAAAGCACCGCTTTGGTCGCAATATCCCCAGTTACCGGCTGCATCCTTTACCGCGATTAAAGATTCACCGGCCATGCAGGCATCCTGGTAGTCGAAATCGGTTAAAATTGTACCGTTTTTATCCGCAACGGCAAAAGGTGCAGAATTGTCAACAAGATAACCGGCATATTCATCATCCCAAATGCCTTGCTGGATGCCAACCAAATCAGGAGCATACACCTGTTCGATGGGCGTGCCACTAAATGTATAGACACCAATAGCAGAACGGTAAATCTGGCTGTCACCTAAAATCCACTGGATGCCATACCCGCCGTGCCCGCCCAGCATGGTTGTAAAAGGCATTTGTTGGGCAACCAGCTCCTGGTTAATCTGTTCTTCCAGGGCATTCAGCTTCTGGTAATCGTATGTATCATCTACCCCAATGGAGAGCTCCTGCTCACCATACAGGTACGGGATGCTTTCTGACAAATCTTCCAGAAAAGCATTACAGTTGGCAGCATTAAACAGGCTCCAGCGTTCGCCCTTGCGCACAGCGTACAGATTTCGGGCAGCGGCGTAACCGGCAGTGTGGGTTTCGCGGGAGAAGAGAGGAATCATCTCGTCAAAATCATATTGCGGCGGTAACTTCCAGTTGGCATTGCTAGTGGATGGTATAGCTGTGGCAACAGCTTCACTGGTCGGGGAAAGAGCAGCGGAGGAAGCAGGTTTATTTTCTGGCGCTGCAGCACAAGCGGTAAGCATTATTGCGGTGATAACACTGGCAGAAAATGAGAATAACTTCCTTTTCATGGCTTTTCACTCCTTGCGTAAATGATTTTTCGGTAAGATGAAGAAGTAATATAAGAAAGTGAATTCATAAACCCTATAATATCTTATTTTATCAAAAATATCTGCTAATGGGAATAGCTAACAATTCTACATGGATAAATTTGGATAGTATGACAAAGATTGCAGAACTGGAGTGAAAGTCCGAATTATGGGATGAGTGATCTGCTATAATAGAGAAAAGCAAAACAGAAGGGAGTTTGATTATGCACCAGGAGAAAAAGATGCTGGCTCATATCAGTGAAGACGGAACCCGCGTCCAAACGGTAGCGGACCATTTGCAGGGAACGGCAGTCCTATGTGGGCAATTTGCAGCAGCCTTTGATGCCCAGCAACAGGGAACCTGGCTTGGATTACTGCATGATATTGGTAAATATAGTACAAAGTTTCAAAAGCGCCTGCAAGGCGGAGAGAAAGTGGATCACTCAACGGCTGGTGCACAGGTGGCTGCCCGATATGGTCAAATCCCACTGGCTTTTGCTATTGCGGGACACCATAGCGGCCTGCCGGATGGAGGAGGCCGAAGCGATACCGCGCAGGATGCGACAATGTTTGGGCGATTGAAAAAGGGCGTTGAACCCTATACCCAATGGACGAATGAGATTAAACTGCCGTCCATACCGCCCCAGCCGGAAATGATGAAGGAAAATCGTTTTACACAGGCATTTTATACCCGGATGTTGTATTCCTGCCTGGTCGATGCGGACTATCTGGATACGGAAAACTTTATGAGCAGCCCTAAACCGCGCGGACAAGGCCAGACAATGGATGAACTGCTGAAAAGGTTGAACCAATATACCGCAAAATGGAGCCATCCCCAGGGAACCTTGAATCAGCGCCGCAGTTCAATTTTGAGTGCCTGTACAACGGCAGGGCAAACAGGGCGGCGCGGCCTTTATTCCCTGACCGTTCCTACAGGCGGGGGAAAAACGGTAGCGTCATTGGCATTTGCGCTTTCGCTAGCTGTAAAGAACCATATGGACCGAGTTATTTATGTGATCCCTTATACATCCATTATTGACCAGACCGCGGATGTGTTTTCGGAAATATTAGGAGCAGAAAATGTTTTGGAACACCATTCAGGGGTGGACTACTCTGCCAAGGAAGATGATGAGCCGGCAGCCTACCGAAAAGCATTGGCGGCGGAAAACTGGGATGCTCCGGTGGTGGTTACCACATCCGTGCAATTCTTTGAATCACTTTACGGCAACCATGCGTCACAATGCCGTAAATTACATAACATTGCAAATAGTGTGGTCATTTTTGACGAAGCACAAAACCTGCCGGTTCCTTATTTGCGCCCCTGCGTTGCGGCAATCGCGCAGCTGGTACAGCATTACCGCGCAGCAGCGGTGCTTTGCACGGCCACACAACCAGCTTTGCAGCCCTTGTTTGATGAACTGGCGCCTGGGCTGCAGATGACGGAACTTTGCCCACATCCCAAAGAGCAATATCAGGCGTTCCGGCGTACAACGCTAAAAATGCGCGGAGAGTTGGAACAAAGCCAGCTTGGCGCAGAACTGGCAGCGCAGGAACAAGTGCTGTGTATTGTAAACCGGAGAAAAACAGCACAGGAATTATACAATAACCTGCCCAAAGAGGGCAGCTACTGCCTGACAACATTGCTATACCCAGCCCATCGCAAACAGTTATTGCAGGAAATCCGGGAACGCTTAAAAGATGGGCTGCCCTGCCGTGTGATATCAACTTCTTTGATCGAAGCGGGTGTTGATGTGGATTTCCCGGCTGTGTACCGCGAGGAAGCAGGTCTGGATTCCATTTTGCAGGCGGCGGGGCGCTGCAATCGAGAGGGAAGACGCCCGGCGGAGCAGAGCTTGGTACAGATTTTCACATTGGAAGGGCAGCATGTACCGCGCATGCTGGAACAGAATGTATCCGCAACGCAAAGCGTTCTGAAAAAATATGCAGATCTGGCATCTCCGGAAGCAATCGAAACATACTTTCTGTTTTACCGTACCTTAAAAGGAGATAAAAGACTGGATGAACAGCAAATTCTGCAAGGATTCGAGCAGGATATGGAAGGGCGCATTTTCCCCTTTGCAACAGCGGCAGAGAGGTTCCGCTTAATTGAAACACCTGCCGTGACCGTATACATTCCCCAAGGGAAAGGGGAACATTTGCTTGCACGATTGCGTGCAGGAGAGGTAAGCAAAACTTTGTTCCGTCAACTGGGGCAATATGGTGTTCCGGTTTACCCGGATCATCTGAAAACGCTGGAGAATGCCGGGGCGGTTTGCCAAATCAGTGAAGGCATATGGGAATTAACGGACGGAAGCCTTTACGATAACAACACGGGCCTTGCTATGGAAGCTGAAACGGGAGCAGCCTGGTTTGCATAAAGCAAAAACGGCAGGGAGCCTGCCCTGCCGTTCTTGTGCGCTAAAGTAAAATCAACTATTTCTATCCACGGCATAAGCTGCCGACGCAACTTATTATAAAAGAAAACCGGATGAAAAGCAAACAAAAAGTATACATGATAAAAGGATTGACATTTGGTGTCAAGTAGCGTATATTGAAACTATAGCAAAAATATAAATTAAAAACAACTGAAAATAGAAATGCAAAGGAGTTGATGCAGATGATCCAGCTGGAAGTATGGGGGAATTATGCTTTGCTCTCGAGGCCTGAGCTAAAAGTCGAAAGGGTTTCATATGAAGTCCTCACCCCTTCCGCGGCACGCGGCATAGTGGAAGCAATCTATTACCACCCCGGCTTACGGTGGAAAATCCGGAAAATCTATGTTATGAACCCAATCCGTTTTACCAACATCCGTCGGAACGAAGTAAAAAGCAAAATTCTTTGTTCCGATGTACGCAGCGCGATGCAGGGAACAGGGAAAGCGCTTTACCTTGCCACGCCCCAGCAGATCGTTCAGCGTGCAGCCATGGTGTTGCAGGACGTTCATTATGTGATTGAGGCAGAATTTGAGATGACTGACCGTGCGGCACCGAGCGACAATCCGGGAAAGTTCCAGGATATTGTTACCCGGCGCATGTCCAGGGGCCAGTGTTTTCATACCCCTTATTTTGGGTGCCGTGAATTTCCTGCCGCATTCCGCGCATGGCCCGGCGGGCCAATCCCGACCATTGAGGAAACACGGGATTTGGGATTCATGATATATGACTTTGACTACACTGACCCGCAGAACATAACCCCGATGTATTTCCATGCAAAATTGGAACATGGTGTGTTGAATGTGGCAGACTGCGAGGTGTACCGATGATTTTACAGGCTTTGGTACAATACTATGAAGATTTGCTGGCCAATGGCAAAATCACGCGCCCCGGTTGGACAAGCGCAAAAGTCAGTTGGGCTTTGGAACTGGATGAAAACGGCCAACTGATGGCATTGCACCCCTTGCAGCAAGAGGAAAAGCGCGGTAAAAAAACAGTGCTTGCTCCATGTCAGCTGCAAGTTCCGGAACAGGTTAAACGCTCTAGTGGTGTGGCAGCCAATTTTTTGTGTGATAACAGTGCTTACATGCTCGGCATTGACGGAAAAGGCAAACCGGAGCGTGCAATGCAGTGCTTTGCCGCTGCAAAGGAGCTGCATCTTGCCATTTTACAAAATGTTCCCGGTCAGGCGGCACAGGCAGTGCGGAACTTTTTTATAAACTGGGACCCCAAGGCGGCGGAGCAGAATCCAGCGCTGGAACAAAGGCTCAAGGAACTTTACAAGGGTGGCAATCTGGTATTTCTGATTCGGGAAAACTATGTTCAGGACGATCCGGAAATACAGGAAGCCTGGCAGCGGCAGTGTGATAAGAACACGGATGCACCGGAAATCCGATGCCTGGTTACAGGGCAAAAGGCACCGCTTGCCCGCCTGCACCCGGCGATTAAAGGCGTGACCGGGGCACAGCCTTCCGGCGCATCGATTGTTTCTTTTAATGCGGACGCTTTTTGCTCATACGGACATGAACAGGGGGGCAATGCGCCGGTTGGCAGTTATGCGGCCTTTGCCTATGCACAGGCATTAAACTATCTGCTGGCAGACAGGGAACATGTTCAGCGCGTGGGCGATACCACCATTGTCTGCTGGGCAGCAGGCGGTGAGACCGCCTACCAGCAGGTAGCAATGGATGCATTGTTTGCCATGGATGCACCTGTCAGCGAAAGCGATGTGCGGAATGCGGTGGACAAGCTGGTCCATGGACAGAGTGTAGAGTGGCAGAACGTGACACTTGACCCACAAAGGCACTTTTATGTGCTTGGCTTGGCCCCTAATGCGGCGCGCCTCTCGGTTCGCTTTTTCTGGCAGGATACATTTCAAACGCTGCTTGATAATGTGCAGAAGCATTATGACCGCTTAGAGATTGTGCGCCCCGCTTATGATAAATTCCCGCGGCTGGGGCTGTACTGGCTGCTGCAGGAAACCGTCAACACCAATTCCCGCAGCCCATCGGCAGCACCGCAGCTGGCAGGCGATGTCTTGCGTGCAATCCTGAATAATACAAAGTACCCGGCAACCCTGCTGGATGGCGTTATGATGCGTATCCGCGCAGAGCAAAAAGTAACACGCGGCCGTGCCGCTATTATAAAAGCATACTACCTGCGTAATGAAGATCCCCGTTGCCCAAAGGAGGTATTAACTGTGGAAAATAACAAGGAAACAAATTATCAACCGTATGTTATGGGTCAGCTTTTTGCTGTGCTGGAAGCAATCCAGATGGCGGTAAACCCGGATATCAATACAACCATCAAGGACAGGTATTTTAATGCAGCGGCTTCCACGCCGGCCACTGTGTTCCCAACAATTCTGATGCTGGCGCAAAAGCATATGCAAAAAATGAGCAAGCCACAAAAGATTTATTACGATAAGCAGATCGCTGCGCTGGCGGGCGGAAAACTGGAAGGAAGCTTTCCCGCACGGCTGACCTTGCCGGAACAAGGCGCTTTTATCCTTGGCTATTACCATCAGACACAGGAACGCTATACAAAGAAAGTGGAGGAATAACAATGGCACAGGCAATCAAAAACCGGTATGATTTTGTAATTCTGTTTGACGTTGAAAACGGAAATCCGAACGGCGACCCGGATGCAGGCAACATGCCGCGTGTCGACCCGGAAACGGGATATGGCATTGTTACAGATGTCTGCTTGAAGCGTAAGATTCGCAACTATGTCGAAGTGGCCAAAGAAGATGAAGCGGGATACCAGATTTACATTAAAGATCAGGTCCCCCTGAACCGCAGCGATAAAAAAGCATTGGAATATCTGGGCGTTGAAGGAGATTCCAAGGAGGCACTGAAAGCTGCCAAGAAAGATGACCCGGAACTGGACCGCAAAATCCGGGATTTTATGTGCCAAAATTTCTATGATATCCGTACCTTTGGCGCTGTTATGACAACTTTCGTAAAAGGCGCACTGAATTGCGGGCAGGTACGCGGCCCTGTTCAGTTGAGCTTTGCACGCTCGGTAGACCCTGTTCTCCCGCAGGAAGTGACCATTACCCGTATTGCCATTACGACCGAAGCGGATGCAGAGCGAAAAGACACTGAGATGGGCCGCAAGTATGTGATACCGTATGGTTTGTACCGTGCAGAGGGTTACATTTCTGCCAACCTTGCCCGCAAAACTACAGGATTCTCAGAGGATGACCTGCAGCTGCTGTGGCAGGCAATCCTGAATATGTTTGAAAATGACCACAGTGCAGCCCGCGGCAAAATGGCAGTTCGGGAACTGATCGTGTTCAAGCATGATTCGGAGCTGGGCAATGCGCCGTCCTATAAACTGTTTGATGCAGTGCATGTCACGCGTGCCGAAGGGGTAGCCTTCCCGCGCAGCTACCATGACTATGTGGTGACCGTGGATGAAAATCTTCCGGCAGGGGTAACGTGTGAGAGGCTGTCGTAATGGTTTCCCCAGATGATTACCTGCTGATGTCCGGTATCCAGCATTTCAGCTTTTGCCGCCGTCAGTGGGCGCTCATACACCTGGAACAACAATGGTCCGAAAACCAGCGCACCGCCGAAGGCCGCCTGCAGCATACCCGCTGCCATGATGTTACCCTGACGGAAAAACGCGGCGATTTGCTGATCGCCCGCGGTATGAGGGTAGTCAGCCACCGCTTAAAACTGACCGGCGACTGCGATGTGGTAGAGTTTCACAAGGATCCAAACGGCGTGTCATTGCAGGGGCGCCGCGGCCTGTGGCAGCCCATGCCCGTGGAATATAAGCATGGCCGCAGCAAGGTAAACGATGCCGACCGTTTGCAGCTCTGCGCACAGGCCATGGCGCTGGAAGAAATGCTGGTGTGCGAGGTGCCGGAAGGGGAAATCTTTTATGAAGAAACCCGGCAGCGGGAACATGTTTCCCTGACACCGGAACTGCGCAGCACCGCGCAGACCATGGCGGATGAGATGAACCGCCTGTTTGCGCGCGGCTATACCCCAAAAAGCAAACCCGGCAAGCATTGCAATGCCTGCTCACTGAAAGAGCTTTGCCTGCCGGCGCTGTATCAGCAGGCAGACCCGGCGGCGTATCTGCGGGAGCATATTGAGGAGGGCGCGCCATGAGAAAGCTGCTCAACACCCTGTTTGTCATCAATGAGGACGCTTACCTGACATTGGATGGCGAAAACCTTGTTGTTACCCGCAATAAGCAGGAAACCCACCGCTATGCCCTGCATACGCTGGAAGGCATCGTCTGCTTTACTTACGCGGGTGCCAGCCCCGCTTTGATGGGAGCTTGTGCCCGGCGGGGCATTGACCTTTGCTTTTTTGACCCGTATGGCAGATTTCAGGCCCGCACCGTGGGGGAAGAACGCGGCAATGTGCTGCTGCGTCAGACGCAGTACCGCGTGTCGGATGACCCGGCCCAGAGCTGTCGCTATGCCCGGAGCTTTATCCTTGGTAAAGTGTATAACGCACGCTGGGTGCTGGAACGCGCAACCCGCGATCATCCCCAGCGTGTCCCGGTCGAAAAACTGAAACGCACCTCCACCCAGCTGGCCGCCGCGCTGCCGCTGATACAGACCAGCGATGATCCGGAACAGCTGCGCGGCCTGGAAGGCGAGGCAGCCCAGCGCTACTTTGACTGCCTGAATGACCTGATTCTGCAGCAAAAGCAGGATTTTGTGTTTGAGGGCCGCAGCCGCCGTCCACCGCTGGACAATGTGAATGCGCTGCTTTCGTTTGCCTACAGCATGCTGGCGCGGGAGTGTGCATCTGCCTTGACCGCTGTGGGTTTGGACCCTTATGTTGGCTTTATGCACCGCCCGCGCCCCGGCCGCAAAAGTCTGGCACTTGACCTGATGGAAGAACTGCGGGCGGTTTATGCAGACCGGCTGGTCATCAGCTGCATCAATCAAAAGATCATCACGGCAAAACACCTGCAAAAACAGGAAAATGGTGCCGTACTGCTGACGGATGATGGCCGCAAAGCTTTCCTGACCGCATGGCAGAACAAAAAGAAGGAAGAGATCACCCATCCGTTTTTGAAAGAAAAACTGCCCTGGGGGCTGGTGCCCTATGTTCAGGCGCTTTTGCTGGCCCGTGCTCTGCGCGGCGACCTGGAAGTGTACCCACCGTTTTTCTGGAAGTGAGGTGCCGTTATGTTGGTGCTTGTAACCTATGATGTCAACACCGAAACAGCCGCCGGTCGTCGCAGGCTGCGCAAAGTAGCAAAAGTTTGTGTAGACTACGGCCAGCGGGTGCAAAACTCCGTATTTGAGTGCCTGCTGGATGCCGCGCAATACACGATGTTCAAAGCAAAATTGACCGAACTGATCGATTCGGAATCGGACAGCCTGCGCTTTTATCAACTGGGAAACCATTACAAAAGCAAAGTCGAGCATGTGGGTCTGCACCCGGATTTTGATCAGGATGGAATCTTGTTTGCTTAGTGCGAGGGGAAGGCAATCATAAAATTCCCGCTTCCTTCGCACCAGAAAATATGGAAAAAACAGGGGCAGAAAGGGTAAAATACAGCCTTGCCTGTCAGCATGAAGATGCAATCTCCATAAAATTTGTTTCATATGCGCAAAAGTGCCCCACTGTTTTGTGCACTTTTGCTGTCGCTCTCCGCAAGGAGAGCGTGGATAGAAATTTTGGAATCCAAACAGATTGACCCGTCTGTCATGGTCGCTCTCCGCAAGGAGAGCGTGGATAGAAATATAATCGTTTCGGTCGGCCTATTGATGTACAGTGTCGCTCTCCGCAAGGAGAGCGTGGATAGAAATTAAAAAGAAAGGCCGGGCCAGAAGGCCCGGCCAAAGTCGCTCTCCGCAAGGAGAGCGTGGATAGAAATCTTTGGTGGGGCGTCCGCAAGGCCGTTGGCAGCCTGTCGCTCTCCGCAAGGAGAGCGTGGATAGAAATTTCCCGGGCATGAGTACAATATTGTTCATAACCGTGTCGCTCTCCGCAAGGAGAGCGTGGATAGAAATTGCTCTTATCCGGCGCGCTGTTCGGGCTTATTATGTCGCTCTCCGCAAGGAGAGCGTGGATAGAAATATCAGCGCCGATGTATCATATAACATAAAAGAGACGTCGCTCTCCGCAAGGAGAGCGTGGATAGAAATGCCGGTCCTGTGCTGAATGCCTAAGACTGTAACACCGTCGCTCTCCGCAAGGAGAGCGTGGATAGAAATATGCCTTCCCATTGAATTATTTCGCGAACGGGGGGGTCGCTCTCCGCAAGGAGAGCGTGGATAGAAATTTTTGCGTAAAATTACTATCACGGTAGACGAAGGTGTCGCTCTCCGCAAGGAGAGCGTGGATAGAAATACTTTTTAGGGGGTGTTGAACTTGGATAGATGGCGTCGCTCTCCGCAAGGAGAGCGTGGATAGAAATCTCAATAGATGATTTAGAGCCGTCCAGCACTCGTAAGTCGCTCTCCGCAAGGAGAGCGTGGATAGAAATGGATTGGGCTTCCGTCATTACCGCGATGACGTCCCGTCGCTCTCCGCAAGGAGAGCGTGGATAGAAATTTTATAGAACTCTCGCTTTGGGGGGGGCTGGGGGGGGCGCTCTCCGCAAGGAGAGCGTGGATAGAAATAACCCACCAATAAAACCCGCTGAAATTGGCCCAAACGTCGCTCTCCGCAAGGAGAGCGTGGATAGAAATATTCATAACTTGAACCTCCCATCCAAGCCCATAGGTCGCTCTCCGCAAGGAGAGCGTGGATAGAAATGTGCCCAGGAAGAATCTGGTCAACAGCATTTGCCTGTCGCTCTCCGCAAGGAGAGCGTGGATAGAAATGATAGATGACTTCGAACCATCCACAACACGGAGGGTCGCTCTCCGCAAGGAGAGCGTGGATAGAAATAATGGACGACTTAGAGCCGTCTACAACACGTAAAGTCGCTCTCCGCAAGGAGAGCGTGGATAGAAATTGTTATCACCGCGATGACGTCCCAGATTAGCGTTAGTCGCTCTCCGCAAGGAGAGCGTGGATAGAAATCTGTGGTGGGGTGTCCGCAAGGCCGTTGGCAGCTTGTCGCTCTCCGCAAGGAGAGCGTGGATAGAAATAGTTTGTGAAATGAGGTGTTTTGTATGTTCCCTGGTCGCTCTCCGCAAGGAGAGCGTGGATAGAAATTTAGCTTGGCATTGCATGAGCGAGGATGTATCATGTCGCTCTCCGCAAGGAGAGCGTGGATAGAAATAGCACAAGGTTGGCGAGTTTCAGGGCGTACACTAGTCGCTCTCCGCAAGGAGAGCGTGGATAGAAATGTGGCATATTCACGGCTTTTTGCGTGGATTGCCTGTCGCTCTCCGCAAGGAGAGCGTGGATAGAAATTGTTATCTTGATAATATAGAAATAACTCAAGCCGTCGCTCTCCGCAAGGAGAGCGTGGATAGAAATCTGTTCTTTGACGCGCTTGGCCAGGCGACGGTAGGTCGCTCTCCGCAAGGAGAGCGTGGATAGAAATTACCTTGATTTGGAGAGCGGGGAATTGCGGCTGAAGTCGCTCTCCGCAAGGAGAGCGTGGATAGAAATATCTGCATGCAGCAGGGCGGGTACCGTGGTCGGGTCGCTCTCCGCAAGGAGAGCGTGGATAGAAATCGCCCAAAACGCTTCCGCTACCTCTCGGAATGGGTCGCTCTCCGCAAGGAGAGCGTGGATAGAAATTTCAAACACCTCCTGGGCCGTGATGATGATATGACGTCGCTCTCCGCAAGGAGAGCGTGGATAGAAATATCTTTATAACTTTGAGATGTTTGCCTGTATCGGGTCGCTCTCCGCAAGGAGAGCGTGGATAGAAATTCTCCCGCCTGCTCAAAAAAAATAGGCCGTCTGGTCGCTCTCCGCAAGGAGAGCGTGGATAGAAATGGCTAATTTTTGTCGCAATCGTTTTTGCCCTGTAGTCGCTCTCCGCAAGGAGAGCGTGGATAGAAATATGTGTTTCTTGCCGTTTGGGCGGTTGAGCATGCTGTCGCTCTCCGCAAGGAGAGCGTGGATAGAAATAATGTCGAAAAGTTTTTAATGTATTGCAGTGTAATGTCGCTCTCCGCAAGGAGAGCGTGGATAGAAATTAGTAGTCTTGATGACATCCTTGCTGGCGTCAATGTCGCTCTCCGCAAGGAGAGCGTGGATAGAAATTTCGCATGTTCAAACATCACTCCTTTGATATAATTGTCGCTCTCCGCAAGGAGAGCGTGGATAGAAATCGGAGCTGGACCCACTGGCCAACAAAACACCGCGTCGCTCTCCGCAAGGAGAGCGTGGATAGAAATGCGCTCTGTGGTGGTGTCCAGGCCCTCACGTTCCAGGTCGCTCTCCGCAAGGAGAGCGTGGATAGAAATGGTCGTTGGGGCGGCATTCCAGCGGCAAGTGCTGGGTCGCTCTCCGCAAGGAGAGCGTGGATAGAAATACCTGTTGTCATGTTGCGCCTCCTATGTGATAAGGTCGCTCTCCGCAAGGAGAGCGTGGATAGAAATCCTTATGGCATCAATATGTTGGGTTGCTTTTGCGCGTCGCTCTCCGCAAGGAGAGCGTGGATAGAAATAATTCAAAATACCCAGGACTGACCCACCTGCTGGTCGCTCTCCGCAAGGAGAGCGTGGATAGAAATCCTGTCTGAGATTTCAAGATTCCGGCTTTGATGATCGTCGCTCTCCGCAAGGAGAGCGTGGATAGAAATTGCCCGGGCACGAATACAATATTGTCCACAACCGGTCGCTCTCCGCAAGGAGAGCGTGGATAGAAATCTCCTTGGTGGGTTTTGGTGTTTGTTTGGTTTGTGGTCGCTCTCCGCAAGGAGAGCGTGGATAGAAATTTCGACGCAATGCAAATTGTAGTTGTCATAGTGTAGTCGCTCTCCGCAAGGAGAGCGTGGATAGAAATGATTTTTTGGATTTGCCGAATGTTTAGTTCCGCAGTCGCTCTCCGCAAGGAGAGCGTGGATAGAAATGCATCGTGTTGGCGAGTTTCAGGGTGTACACTGTCGCTCTCCGCAAGGAGAGCGTGGATAGAAATTGGTAGCGCCTGGGTACAAGAGTTTCCGGAACTCTGTCGCTCTCCGCAAGGAGAGCGTGGATAGAAATTATGTCCCCTATTGATGTTTTGGCCGTTTCGGCACGTCGCTCTCCGCAAGGAGAGCGTGGATAGAAATCCGGGCATGAATACAATATCGTACACAACCGCTACGTCGCTCTCCGCAAGGAGAGCGTGGATAGAAATCGCTCCGGTCGTATCCGCCTGTGATTTCCCCTTGGTCGCTCTCCGCAAGGAGAGCGTGGATAGAAATCGAACGCCCCACCAGAGGAACACAAGGCCAATACCGGTCGCTCTCCGCAAGGAGAGCGTGGATAGAAATAGCACAGAACCGGCGATTTTAACGGTATCCACTACGTCGCTCTCCGCAAGGAGAGCGTGGATAGAAATCGTATATCCCGGCACTTGGTCGGGGTCTATCCTTGGTCGCTCTCCGCAAGGAGAGCGTGGATAGAAATTGTCGTTGATTCCGCTAGCGGTACCCTGTCGGATGTCGCTCTCCGCAAGGAGAGCGTGGATAGAAATTTCACGAGCGTTGTAAGCTCAACTGGCACAACGGGTCGCTCTCCGCAAGGAGAGCGTGGATAGAAATCTGGCTTTGGGATGGAGATTAACGGCGTGTCCTGTCGCTCTCCGCAAGGAGAGCGTGGATAGAAATATCAGGGAAGTTGTATCATAAAGCATAGAAGAGAGTCGCTCTCCGCAAGGAGAGCGTGGATAGAAATACTAGTTTTTGCCCGGCAAGCTTGTGTGACTTGTCGTCGCTCTCCGCAAGGAGAGCGTGGATAGAAATTCCTGCTGGCTGTTGGCGTGATGCTCGGCGCGCTCGTCGCTCTCCGCAAGGAGAGCGTGGATAGAAATACGTATGGGCGCTGCGTCTTGCGTATTGTGTCAGGTCGCTCTCCGCAAGGAGAGCGTGGATAGAAATTATTACAGTGATAAGGACGCCGATTGGGTGCGTGTGTCGCTCTCCGCAAGGAGAGCGTGGATAGAAATCAAAACACGAAGCCAACCGAGCAGGCCAAGGGCGTCGCTCTCCGCAAGGAGAGCGTGGATAGAAATCGTGGATGTAAGTGGGGTCCAGGGGTACCGGACTGTCGCTCTCCGCAAGGAGAGCGTGGATAGAAATTGCAAAACCGCCAAAAACGGCATAACAAAAGCCGTCGCTCTCCGCAAGGAGAGCGTGGATAGAAATACTTGATACCTTAGTAACAACTCACGCCGATTTGGTCGCTCTCCGCAAGGAGAGCGTGGATAGAAATTCTTTTCGGCAGGCACCATGGTGCCGCTGTCAAAGTCGCTCTCCGCAAGGAGAGCGTGGATAGAAATCAAGAAAAAACCGTTGCGCATAAAGCTTTTTACGGTCGCTCTCCGCAAGGAGAGCGTGGATAGAAATTAATTACAACCCCGTGCCATGGCTCATGGAGCATGTCGCTCTCCGCAAGGAGAGCGTGGATAGAAATTGCTCTATTGGTATATCTCGCGCTGATACGGTATCGTCGCTCTCCGCAAGGAGAGCGTGGATAGAAATTGCAACAGAAATGGCCGGGCCAGAAAGGCCCGGCCGTCGCTCTCCGCAAGGAGAGCGTGGATAGAAATACGCCAGCACCCAGCAGGAGAAAAACAACGGACGTCGCTCTCCGCAAGGAGAGCGTGGATAGAAATATCAATGCAGTAGTATCATATAACATAAAAGAGACCGTCGCTCTCCGCAAGGAGAGCGTGGATAGAAATACCGGTGACAGCGTATTGCGCATATTTACCAATGGGTCGCTCTCCGCAAGGAGAGCGTGGATAGAAATCATATATTCCGCTTGCCAAGGTCCGGCACTGTGAGGTCGCTCTCCGCAAGGAGAGCGTGGATAGAAATTTAGGTATCTGGGCATTGAAACAGATCCCCTTGACGTCGCTCTCCGCAAGGAGAGCGTGGATAGAAATACAAGCCCAAAGTCCTGCAGACCAACTATTACGGGTCGCTCTCCGCAAGGAGAGCGTGGATAGAAATAGGCTATTTCGAATGTAGGTTTTCCGATCGCTGCTTGTCGCTCTCCGCAAGGAGAGCGTGGATAGAAATGGATGCACGCTGGATTGCGTCCTTAACCGTTGACAGTCGCTCTCCGCAAGGAGAGCGTGGATAGAAATATCGGCGTCGGGACCACACGGGACAGGCGCGGAGTGTCGCTCTCCGCAAGGAGAGCGTGGATAGAAATATCAGAATACCGTTCAAATTCTATCTGTCGCTGCAGTCGCTCTCCGCAAGGAGAGCGTGGATAGAAATTGGCAGGACATCGACGACCGCGAAACGATCGCCGGTCGCTCTCCGCAAGGAGAGCGTGGATAGAAATGTCAAATTGTCGCTGATTTCGGAATTGTCAATACTGTCGCTCTCCGCAAGGAGAGCGTGGATAGAAATCGGCCGTGCCGGTGGCGCGGCGGACATCGACCACCGTCGCTCTCCGCAAGGAGAGCGTGGATAGAAATAATCCTTAACGACATATTTGGAAACCTCCTCAATAGTCGCTCTCCGCAAGGAGAGCGTGGATAGAAATACCTGTGATTTCCCCGTGTTGTCACTGCCTTTCGGGGGTCGCTCTCCGCAAGGAGAGCGTGGATAGAAATCCGCCGTGCCAGTGGCGCGGCGGACATCGACAACCGGTCGCTCTCCGCAAGGAGAGCGTGGATAGAAATGCTATAGTGCTGGCCTGATACGGGATAGCCCATTGTCGCTCTCCGCAAGGAGAGCGTGGATAGAAATTCCAGCTGGGTCATATCATCATCACGGCCCAGGAGGTCGCTCTCCGCAAGGAGAGCGTGGATAGAAATAATTACCGCAATATTGCAGAGTATTACGCACATGCGTCGCTCTCCGCAAGGAGAGCGTGGATAGAAATTGAAAAAGCTGCAAAGCAGAAAGCCTTTGCGAAGAGGTCGCTCTCCGCAAGGAGAGCGTGGATAGAAATCCCGGTGCAGCAGCCGGAGAATACCGCGGACGAACCGTCGCTCTCCGCAAGGAGGGCGTGGATAGAAATATAAATCAGGGCAAGGAGACCCGCGACTTTAGTCGTGTCGCTCTCCGCAAGGAGGGCGTGGATAGAAATTCTATGTATCATAACACAACCCCGGCCGATATGCAGTCGCTCTCCGCAAGGAGAGCGTGGATAGAAATGATTTCGGCTATAGCGCCGTCAATCTCTCGCACGTCGCTCTCCGCAAGGAGAGCGTGGATAGAAATGTTGCGGCCCCCTGCGTGCTCTTTGCCGGCGGAATGTCGCTCTCCGCAAGGAGAGCATGGAATGTTTCTCTTTCTGACTGTTCAGGGTGGTTTTGTTCATGCGGATATCCGCTTTAATCTTAAAAATTGCTATAGTAAAAAACTCTCGCATAAAATAATATAAAAATATTATATTATCTACTTGACAAGGTACCCCGGCGGGGTATATAGTGAATATACCCCGCCGGGGTACCTTGCATATGATGGGAGGGTAACATAATGCAGGAAAACGAAAAGAAGGAACCGTGTTGCTGCTGTGCACACAAAACAAAGCATCGCAGTGAAGAAGAGTATAAAAGCCTGGTCCACAGACTGAATCGGATCGAAGGGCAGATTCGGGGCATCCGTGGGATGGTGGAAAACGAAGTGTATTGTCCGGATATTTTGGTGCAGTCGGCGGCGGTAACGGCGGCGATGAACGCGTTCAACCGTGAGCTGCTGGCAAACCATATCCGCACCTGTGTGGCGGATGGTATCCGTGCCGGGAATGACGAAGTTGTGGATGAGCTGCTGAAAACGCTGCAGAAACTGATGAAATAAGCATTGCCTGCACAAAATAGCAGAAGCAGAACATGAAATAAATGCACGAGTGTTTGAGCCAGCAAAAATGCCATGCCAGTGCCCAGTATGATTGTTTTTCTGTTCACAAACCATCGGTAAAAGTTTGTGTAACATTACCAGAGCCATGAATAAATGTCAGTCATTCCCTGTGAGAGGGTGTGGATAGAAATGCCGCATCGGTCTTGGTTGTCCCCAACGTATCGCTCTCCGCAAGGAGAGTGTGGATAGAAATGGTAACCTCAATAATACGTCGAATTGCAGGCTAGCCGCTCACCAAAAGGGGAGTAAGGATAGGGCAACACCGCACAATTCCCGCCTTGCGGCTTAAGCACCGCTCCGGCAGC
>OJQJ01000900.1_pt1 | contig 18290 bp, 6 predicted proteins | sample 1598671 | NCBI WGS metagenome assembly OJQJ01 (sample SAMN03922499, study PRJEB24848) | human gut metagenome | isolation source: stool sample | host: Homo sapiens | place: Germany | collected 2011-11 | reverse complement strand
AGGAGTCCGTCTCGTGGGCTCGGAGATGTGTATAAGAGACAGGGATAATACAGTTGCGGTCCATATCCGCCATATTCGTGAAAAAATCGAGATCAATCCGAAAGATCCAAGATATCTGAAAGTAGTATGGGGCGTAGGCTATAAAATTGATAAAGGCTGAAAGGACGAAATATGAATAAGTGGTACAGAAAGACAGGTGTAAAGGCGATCGTTCTTATTGTGGCGATTCTCAGCGGTGCAATGCTGATAACGAATCTGTTGTCTCTTATGAATCTTGCAGGAAGCACAGATCTGCCGTCCTTATGGACGATGAGCCAACAGCCATTTGAGGAATCGCAGGAATTTAATTACATGGTTGAAAATTACATGGATGATGTCCTTACGCAGATCCGGCTGGAAAATCTTTTTGAGACAGATGGGATGATGAACCGGAACAAAGAGATCGACGTAATGGAGTACAGCAAGAATGATACTGCCAACGGAGAAAATGTTTCGGGTATTGCGTATTCACTGGAGGAACTGATCAACTGGGGAGAAGATTTTGACAGTGCAGAGAGCGATAATTATGCGAAGAACAGTGTGATCGTATGTCAGAAGCCTGAAGGGACATATGAGTATTACTATACGAGTGATTTCATGACACGGGTAGAGTCGGGAGTATTTGATATTATCATGCAGGATGGGAGTGATGTTGACGGATTTCTGCAGGAACTTCAGAACGGTAAGTATACATCTTCAGGCTTTTATAATTTTGATATTGTGGACATGGAAGGAAATATCCTGTACACAGACTGCTGGAATTTTGGAAGTGCATTAATCGAAAAATATGCACCGCAGGGAGCAGAAAACCTTTTGCAGGTAGTGAATAACAGTCCGCGTCTGAATGGCAAACTGTCCGTCATTTATGATGATCTTGCGTATACTTTGGGGAATATTTACTCAGATTATCAGAATTATCAGATGGGATTTGAACATTTAGAGGAAGGCAATACAAACTTTACTTACATTTATGCGAATAATGACACGAAAAAGGTAGTGACGAATAAGACTTCTTACGAGAACTATGCAGAGCTGGAGAAAAATGTCCAGAATCTGATCTCGGAGAAAGATGTTAAATATATGGTCATTTATCCAAAGCTAAAAGATTTTAACAGTAATATGAATGTATCGAAATCGGATAAATGGGAAAAACTCCGCAGTTACAGCAGTGAAAAGAAATGGAACAGCGTATTTGCGGTTGCGGTGGATACAACTTATACGATCCAGGATCAGTTTTATCAGAATAAGGTAGCTTATGATAATAATATCCCGTATTTTAAAGGAACAACATGGCTGTTGGTTCTGAGCATTATCCTGTTCCTTGGGGCAACAATCTGGCTGACACTGGAGGCAGGAAGAACTGCGGAAGATGAAGAACTGCACCTGAACGGTTTTGATCATTGGAAGACAGAGATTGCAGCGGTGCTGATCGTACTGATATGGATCGTTGGTTCTTATATCGGGATTCATTTTTGGAATGGAAATATCTATACGATGATCAATGATATTCCGACTTATCTGAAGGATGGAGGTACTTATTTTGAGTATTATTATGCTCGTGGAATGGATGTTTCTTCAGCATATATGTCAGCAAGTTTATATCTTCCGTCATTGAGTATTGCAGAGCTGGCAGAAATTTATTTTTATGGAGTATTTACACTGGGCTGCTTCTTTATGGGATACGTGAGTCTGATCAAGCGGATCAAGGGACGAAACCTGTGGAAGAACAGTCTGTTGAGAGTGATTGTGCGGTTCATCTATAAAATATATGATAACCGGAAGAAGACGACAAAGACAGTGCTTCTGTTATGTGGATTTTTCCTTGTACAGGGAATTGCAGTGCTGTTCAGGAATGGGGTTACAATGCTTCTGGTGTTACTGGCAGACGTGGGTGTATTTTATGTTGTCCTGAACGGTTTATTACTCAAGGAGAAACTGAAAAAAGGTATTGAAGAAATTGCATTGGGAAATATGGAATATCAGATCCCGCTGCAAGGCTTAAGAGGTGAGAACTTAAAGCTGGCAGAGATGATCAATGGAATTGCCAACGGATTCCATATGGCCGTAGAAGAGGCAATGAAAAATGAGCGTCTTAAGACGGATCTGATCACGAATGTATCACATGATATCAAGACACCGTTGACTTCGATCATTAATTATGTAGCGATCCTGAAGCAGTCGGATATTGCAGATCCAAAGATCCAGGGCTATCTGGATATACTGGAGGCGAAAGCACAGAGGCTGAAGACACTGACGGAAGACGTTGTTGAGGCATCCAAGGTAAGCAGTGGGAATATTTCTCTGGAGTATATGGATGTAGATCTTGTGGAGATGATCCAGCAGACGGAAGGTGAGATGGCTGAGAAGTTTGAGGCAAGGAATCTGAAAATGATCGTCAATCTGCCGGCAGAACCTGCGGTTGTTCATGTAGACGGGCGAAGAATGTGGAGAGTTCTGGAGAATATTTTCGGAAATGCAGCCAAGTATGCCATGCCGGGAACAAGGGTATACGCGGATCTGAAGCTGGAAGAAGATACGGTGGATCTGTCTTTGAAAAATGTTTCTGAACATCAGTTGAACATTTCGGCAGATGAACTGACCGAACGGTTTATCCGTGGAGATCTTTCAAGAAGTTCTGAAGGAAGCGGACTTGGACTGTCGATCGCACAGAGCCTGACAACGATGCAGGGCGGAACTTTCAACCTGTATCTGGATGGAGATTTGTTCCGGGTAAATATCCGGTTCCCGAGAGTGAAAAAGCAGTAGAAAGAAGAGAAAGCAAAAAGATTGAATTGACATTTTTGAGGCGGTGTGCTACGCTTTCTAAGGATTGCGAAAAGCAGAATAGCGTAGAAAAGCAAGGATGGAGAGAGTAGCCTGATTACCGTTTTACAGAGAGATCCCCGGGAGAACTTAAGAAAGTTCTGTTGGCTGAGAGGGGATGAACAGGAGGCAGGGGAAGATGGCTCCTGAGCAGTGCAGATGAGCTTTCAGGTAAGTCTGCAAAGGGTTCGCCCTTTACAGCGTAGGAGTGGCAGCAGAGGGATGCAGGTCACTCACGGAGGTTTTCACTGTGAAGTGGGAACGAAGAGAAGTGGTAACGCGGTGAAACAGAACCGTCTTCTTGAGGATGAAAGTCTTCAGGAAGACGGTATTTTTTTTAAAAGGAGGCAGACAATTATGTCAGAAAAACCAAAATATTATATTACAACAGCGATCGCCTATACATCCGGCAAGCCGCATATTGGTAATACTTATGAGATCGTACTGGCAGATGCGATCGCACGTTATAAGAGAAGTCAGGGATATGACGTATTTTTCCAGACGGGAACAGATGAGCATGGGCAGAAGATCGAGCTGAAGGCAGAAGAAGCAGGAATTACACCAAAGGAATTTGTTGATAAGGTATCAGGAGAGATCAAGAGAATCTGGGATCTGATGGATACTTCTTATGACAAGTTTATCCGTACAACAGATGAGGATCATGAAAAGCAGGTAAAGAAGATCTTTAAGAAACTTTATGATAAAGGAGATATTTATAAAGGACACTATGAGGGAATGTATTGTACTCCATGTGAGTCATTCTTTACAGAGTCCCAGCTCGTAGACGGAAAATGTCCGGATTGTGGACGTCCGGTGCAGCCGGCAAAGGAAGAGGCGTATTTCTTTAAAATGAGCAAATATGCGGATCGTCTGATCGAGCATATCAATACGCATCCGGAGTTTATCCAGCCGGTATCCCGTAAGAATGAGATGATGAATAACTTCCTTCTCCCGGGACTGCAGGATCTGTGTGTATCAAGAACATCATTTAAGTGGGGAATCCCGGTTGATTTTGATCCAAAGCATGTTGTGTATGTATGGCTGGATGCTCTGACAAACTATATTACAGGAATCGGATATGATGCAGAGGGAAATAGTACTGAGCAGTTTAACAAACTCTGGCCTGCAGACCTTCATCTGATCGGAAAAGATATCATCCGTTTCCATACGATCTACTGGCCAATCTTCCTGATGGCACTGGATCTTCCACTTCCAAAGCAGGTATTTGGACATCCGTGGCTGCTTCAGGGAGACGGAAAGATGAGCAAGTCTAAAGGAAATGTGCTTTATGCGGATGAGCTGGTTGATTTCTTTGGAGTGGATGCGGTTCGTTACTTTGTACTCCATGAGATGCCGTTTGAGAACGATGGAGTGATTTCCTGGGAGCTGATGGTAGAGCGTCTGAACTCAGATCTTGCCAATACGCTTGGAAACCTTGTAAACCGTACAATTTCCATGACAAATAAGTATTTTGGCGGAACAGTGACAGATACAGGCGTGGCAGAAGAAGTGGATGCTGACCTGAAGGCAGTCGTAGAGAATACTGCAAAGGCAGTAGCTGAAAAGATGAAAGATCTGCGTGTGGCAGATGCGATCACAGAAATCTTCAATCTGTTTAAACGCTGCAACAAATATATTGATGAGACTACACCATGGGTACTTGGAAAAGATGAGTCAAAGAAAGATCGTCTGTCTACTGTATTATGGAATCTGATCCAGGGTATTTCAGAGGGTGCAAGACTTCTTGAGCCATATATGCCATCTACAAGCAAAAAGATCCTTGAGCAGCTTGGAAATGGTCATGTGACAGAAAAACCGGAAATTCTGTTCCAGAGAATGGATCTGGAAGAAATTCTGAAAAAAGTAGAGGAACTTCATCCGAAAAAAGAAGAAAAGAAAGAAGAAGCAGTCATTGATCTTGAGCCAAAAGAAGAGATCACATTCGAGCAGTTTGGTGCAATGCAGTTCCAGGTAGGAGAGATCATCGCCTGCGAAGCAGTCAAAAAGTCGAAAAAACTTTTATGCTCCCAGGTAAAGATCGGAAGTCAGGTAAAGCAGATCGTATCAGGAATTAAGGCATATTATACGCCGGAAGAGATGGTAGGAAAGAAGGTTATGGTTCTCGTCAACCTGAAACCTGCGAAGCTTGCCGGAGTTCTTTCAGAGGGAATGTTGCTCTGTGCTGAAGATGCAGATGGAAATCTTGCACTGATGACACCGGAGAAAGAGATGCCTGCAGGTGCGGAAATCTGTTAATTTCAGGAATTAAATATGAAGAGTAAAAAAATTATTGCTGTGGTCGGCGGAAGTTTTCTGCTGGCTGCAGCCTTTCTATTAATATTGTGTATTAAATTTGTGAATATGAAAGAATCTTCCCCAACCGGAAAATACGCTGGGAAGACGGAAAAAGTGGAGCAGACTACAACCGATAAAAAGGAACAGAAGAAGCCTGACTGGGTAGAAGAAAAAATTTCCGGGATGACATTGGAAGAAAAAGTGGCTCAGTTATTTATCATTACGCCGGAAGCATTGACCGGAATGGGAAAGGTAACGGCAGCAGGAGACACGACAAAAGGATGCCTGGAACAGTATCCGGTTGGTGGCGTGATTTATTTTGCAGGGAATATCGAGGACAGACAACAATTATCAGATATGCTTCACACTACGCAGTCGTACAGTACAGAGCAGAGTGGAATCCCGATTTTTCTGAGTGTAGATGAAGAAGGTGGAACTGTAGCAAGAGTTGCAGGCAGCGGAATCTCGAATGTTTCTGTTGTTGAAGATATGTGCGAAGTTACAGATGAGGAAAGAGCTTACGAAATAGGACAGACGATTGGCAATTACCTGGCAGAATTAGGTTTCAATCTGGATTATGCACCGGTAGGGGATGTTCTTACTAACCCGGAAAATACAGTTGTTAAAAAAAGATCATTCGGAAATGACAGTGCAAAAGTTGCTGCGTTGTCGCAAAAAGTACTGGATGGGCTGCATGAGGAAAATGTGTATGGAGTAATCAAGCATTTCCCGGGGCATGGGGCAACAGCCGGAGATACACATGAGGGATATGCTTATACAGACAAGTCGTTGGAAGAACTGGAGCAGCAGGAACTGGTTCCTTTTCAGAATGCCATTGAAAACCATATTGCCATTATTATGGCAGGGCATATTTCAGTACCGAATGTGACAGGAGACAATACGCCTTCTTCCCTGTCTAAAATTATGATTACGGATGTATTAAGAGAAAAAATGGGATTTGATGGAATTGTAATTACGGATGCATTGAATATGGGGGCAATTTCACAGCATTATTCTTCGGCAGAGGTCTCGGTTAAAGTTTTAGAGGCTGGTGGGGATATGCTTTTGATGCCGGAAAATTTTCAGGAGGCATATCAGGGAATTTTAGAGGCTGTTCAGAATGGAACTTTAACAGAAGAAAGAATTGATGAATCGGTCAGAAGAATTTTGAAAGTAAAAGAAAAGCTGACAGCAGAGGATTAAGGCGTAGATATGCAAGAATGAATTAACTGAAAATTCAAACAATTATATATAAAAACAAAAATAAATAAAAAATACGAAAAAAACGGATAAATATATTGACAAATAGAAGCCCGGGTGTTAAGATAAAACCATCAAAAAAAGATATTTAACTAAGAAGGTACAAGAAGCGGATGCCTGATTAGATTAAAAATAACGGATAACAGGAGGTTGGACCAATGGACAGTATAGTTTCAGAATTTCATCAATATGTCAGTGGTACGGCGATTGCAGGTTCCTGTGAAGAAAGAGACCTGAGCAAAAGTTAATTCGCAGATCTGGTAAAAATTAAGAATGAAAATAAATGGAACGGAGAGAATACAAGACCAGATTCATAATAAAAAGATAAAGCAGTTGCAGATATATTGAATAAAGTTACCACATACAGAACTGAACGATGTGTAAAGGAACATGGAACAGTAGCTGTAAAAGAAAAATGGTCTTACAGGAATCGTATCAGGATTTACCTTCGATCCAAAATATAAAATAAAAATAATGAGAAAATTAAATATTATAAAAAATGCATCTTCAAGGGTAGTTGGAGGTGCATTTTTTTGACATTGGGAAGATGGTATGGTACACTAATGAAAGAGTATCGCCTTATGTTAAATTGACATGAAGAGATCTTGAGTTACCGAATAAACATTAATATAATGAGGTGAATGCGGTGGACAAATATGAATATAAGCAACTGTCAGAGCGAATGATAGAGCTTATGCAAAATGAAGAATACGGGGAAGCAAAAGAGATTGCTGACTCCATTGACTGGAGAAGGGTTCGCAATGCCATGATGCTTGCGAATGTAAGTGATATTTATGAAAAGACCGGTGAATATCAGAAAAGCTATGATATTTTGCAGATTGCTTATCATCGGGCAGAAGGAAGCCGGAAGGTATTGTATCGTCTGAGTTCTCTTGCACTGAAGACGGGGAATGTAGATGAAGCAATAGATTTTTATGATGAGTTTGTGCAGTTAGCACCAAAAGATCCGAACAGACATATTCTGAGATACCAGATCTTACGGGCACAGCGGGCTCCGTTAGAGCAGCAGATTGAAGCACTGGAAGAGTTTAAGAAGGCAGAATATATTGAAGAATGGGCATTTGAACTTGCAAAGCTTTATCAGGAAGCAGGTATGACGGCAGAATGTCTGGAAGAATGTGATGATCTGATCCTGTGGTTCAGTGAAGGCAAATATGTATATAAAGCAATGGAATTGAAGATGCAGTATAAGCCACTGACACCTTCGCAGCAGGAAAAGTATAATCGCAGATTTGAAAAAAATGGCGGTGAGACGGAAGAGATTCCGGATCTTGAGACGTATGTTGCAGAAAATGAAGAGCCGGAAGATCATTTGGATGAAGCAGCAACGGAGCATTCGGAGGCTGTTTCAGAAGAGCCGGTTGAGGATATTCCTGAGAGTATTGGACAGCAGGATAGAGGAAAAGAAGAAAGTTCAGAGAAACCAGTCCGTAAGCCGGAAAAGAAAAAGATCGGTGATACAATGCGGCTGGATGAGGCATTGGAGCAGTTACTGCATCGCAAGCCGGAAGTATCTGCGGCAGAGGATGAAGAGCCGGATATTTCTGATCTTGAGAGTGCGATCGGTGATATTGAGTCGGTCGTGGATCTTGATATGGTAAATCAGATTTCACAGGAAAAGCATACAGGTGATGTGCCAATCGGAATGAAGGAACTTATTCCTGGAGAAGTATCAGAAGAAGCGGCAGATAAGACAGAGCGGATCCCTGTAGAAATCACAACAGATATTACGGAAGATGACGCAGAAGAGCTGGATCTTGAAGATCTGGTGGCAGAAGAGCTGCCGGAAGAAGTTGAAGAGGCAGAGCCGGTTGAAGAAGAGGCGGAAGAAGTCGAAGAGGCAGAACCGGTTGAAGAAGAGGCGGAAGAAGTCGAAGAGGCAGAGCCGATTGAAGAAACACAGACAGGGACAATAGAAGAAGAACTGCAAAAAATTGCTGATGCAGAACCGGCTGAACCGGAAGAAGAGATCTTCGATATGGAAGAAGCGGAAGACTTCCTGGAGGATTCACCTGCTGAGGATTGGGAAGATGATACAGAATCCTTTGAAGAAGCGGATGCAGAGGAGCTGAGTTTTGAAGAGATTTTATCTGACTGGGATTCGGAAGAAGCAGAGGCGTTGCTTGAGGATGCCGAGGAAGAAGTATATGATGAGTCGGTAGAAGAAACGTACGAGGAAGAACCGGACGAAGACGAAGCAGAAGATATATTAGAAGATGCCGAGGAAGAGCCGATTGAAGAATCAGCAGAAGATGTCGTTGAGGCGGATGCTGAGGAAATATACGAAGAAGAGCCGGAAGACGAGGTTACGGAAGATACTCCAATCCTGTCTCCTGATATTCAGCGGCTGATTGATGAAATTGAAGGTGCAGTTCCGGCAGAGGAGTCTTTGCCAGAAGAAAAAGAGATAGAAAAAGCACCGGAAGAACCGCATGAAAATATGGGAGAAGTGACAGAATCTCTCCGTTTAGATGATCTGCCGGAGGAAGACGAAGATTTATTTGAAGATGAAGACTTCTTAGAGTCAGAGGATGAAGAGGATGAGTACGAGTCCTATGAAGACGACGATTCAGAAGAAGATGAGTATGAATCTTACGAAGATGACGATTCAGAAGAGGATGAGTATGAATCTTACGAAGATGACGATTCAGAAGAAGATGAGTATGAATCTTACGAAGACGACGATTCAGAAGAAGATGAGTATGAATCTTACGAAGACGACGATTCAGAAGATGAATATACATCCTATGATGAAGATGAGTATGAAGATGAAATCTATGATGACGAATATGAAGATGACGATGAAGCTTATTATGAAGAATCGGATGATGATGAGTTAGCAGATGATGAGGAATTCTACTATGAAGACGAAGAAGAACCGGACGAGGAAGATGCACCTGATTTTGAAGATGAATTCAAGGTAGATCCGAAGCACAGTGAAGAGCCGGATGATCGGGAGATTCCGGACGAAGATGATGGAATTGATATCATGTCGGCTACGACACCGTTGAGCAGAAAGGAAACTGCAAAGCTGATCGCTACAGGTAAGACTTCTCCGTTGCCACTGGATGAAATTTCAGATGCATTATCCCTGGATACAGGATTTGTAGTACATGGAAGATATGATCTGGAAACTCAGAGCGGAATCGGTACAAGAGCCGGCCTGACAGAAGAACAGAAGAAATTATTCTCTTATTTTGTTCCTGTGCGTGGCATGAGCGAACAGTTAGTAGATGTTCTGGAGCAGGATAAGAACTGTACAAACCGGAAGGGAACGTCGAAGACAGGAAATCTCCTGATTATTGGAGATAAAGGAAATGGCAAGACTGTTCTTGCAGTAGATGTAGTTAAAGCAATCCAGAAGCAGAGAGAGATCCGTCAGGGTAAGGTAGCAATCGTGACAGGAGAGTCCCTGAATAAGAAAAAGATCGGAGATATTTTCGATAAATTATACGGTGGTGCTTTGATCATTGAAAAAGCAGGAAAGATGAATGAAAAGACAGTCGCCAAGCTGAACAGGGCAATGGAGCGTGATACAGGAGAACTTCTGATCGTGCTTGAGGAACAGAGAAAGCCGTTAGATCGTCTGCTTTCCTCCAACCGTGAGTTCAGGAGAAAGTTTACTTCCCGTCTGGAAGTGCCGATCTTCATTAATGATGAGCTTGTAACATTTGGTCAGACTTATGCCCAGGAGAATGGTTACAAGATTGATGAAATGGGTATTCTTGCTCTTTACAGTTGCATTGATTCTCTTCAGAGAGAAGATCATTCAGTAACTGTTGCGGAAGTAAAAGAAGTAATGGATAAGGCAATCGCACATTCACAGAAAGCTTCAGCCAAGAAGCTGGTGAAGAGAGTATTCGGAAGAAATACAGATTCGTCGGACAGAATTATTCTTTCCGAACGAGATTTCAACATTTAACGACAAAATTTAGTCAGAATTAATAGACAGTCTTGGGAAAGGCTGTCTATTTTTGTGCAAAAATATGTTTTCTCTTTCTTTTTTCAGGTACATCAAGTATAATGATGCTATGATGTTGGGAGCAAAATCCCAAGCAATGAAAGAATTCGAGCAGTGAGGTGGATTTATGGTTACAAAGAAGAAGGCAGTGAAAAAACTGCAGCCTTATGAGATAGGAGAACTGGATCACTACCTTTTCGGGCAGGGGAATCATTATGAGATTTATAAGAAGCTTGGTGCACATGAAGTGACAGCAGGTAAAAAGGGTGTTTATTTCGCAGTATGGGCTCCACATGCAAAGAGTGTTTCAGTGATCGGAGAGTTTAATGGATGGGATGCTGCAGCGGACAGGATGGAGCGGCAGGAGCCATTAGGAATCTATACAGTTTTTGTACCGGAAGCGAAAGACGGACAGATGTACAAATACTGTATTGAGACACAGAGCGGAGAGCTGATCTATAAGGCAGATCCATTTGCCAATTATGCAGAACTTCGGCCGGGAACTGCTTCCAGGATTACGGACATTTCTCATTTAAAATGGACGGATGACCGTTGGATGGAAAGCAGAAAAAAATGGGATAATAAAGAAAATCCGTTATCCATCTATGAAGTGCATATGGGTTCCTGGATGAGGCATCCGGGAAGGGAAGATGAGGGATTTTATACTTATCGTGAATTTGCAGAAGCGATTACAAAATATGTAAAAAAGATGGGGTATACGCATGTAGAACTGATGGGAATCGCGGAGCATCCATTTGATGGCTCATGGGGATATCAGGTAACTGGTTATTTTGCACCGACTTCCAGATATGGAACACCGGAAGATTTTGCTTATATGATCAATTATCTGCACCGGAATAGGATTGGTGTGATTCTTGACTGGGTTCCGGCACATTTCCCGAAGGATGCTCACGGACTGGCTGATTTTGACGGAACACCGACTTTTGAGTATGCAGATCCGAGAAAGGGAGAGCATCCTGACTGGGGAACGAAGATCTTTGATTATGAAAAGCCGCAGGTACGGAATTTCCTGATTGCAAATGCATTGTTCTGGATCGAGCATTTCCATGTGGACGGACTGCGTGTCGATGCAGTGGCATCCATGCTTTATCTTGATTATGGAAAGCAGGACGGACAGTGGGTCCCAAACAAGTATGGTGGAAATCAGAATCTTGAGGCGATTGAGTTTTTCAAGCATCTTAATTCTGTTGTACTTGGAAGAAATCCGGGGACGATGATGATCGCAGAAGAATCCACTGCATGGCCAAAGGTTACAGGAAACCCGGAGGATGACGGACTGGGATTCAGCCTGAAGTGGAATATGGGATGGATGCATGATTTTACAGAGTATATGAAGCTGGATCCGTATTTCAGGAAAAATGCACATCATATGATGACATTTTCCATGGAGTATGCATATTCGGAGAACTATATCCTTGTTCTTTCGCATGATGAAGTCGTTCATCTGAAATGCTCCATGCTGAATAAGATGCCGGGAGAAGGCTTTGACAAATATGCCAATCTCAAGGCAGCATATGCATTTATGACAGGACATCCGGGAAAGAAGCTTCTTTTTATGGGACAGGAGTTTGCACAACTGCGTGAGTGGAGCGAGGAGAGAGAACTGGACTGGTTCCTTCTTTCAGAAGAACCACATCAGCAGATCCAGAACTGGTACAGAGATCTTCTGCATTTATATAAGAAGCATCCTGCACTGTATGAGCTGGATAATGATCCGGCCGGATTTGAATGGATCAATAAAGATGATATTTTCAGAAGTATCTTCAGTTTTGTCAGACATTCAAAGGGAAAGAAAAAGAATCTTTTATTTGTGTGCAACTTTACTCCGGTAGCAAGAGAAGATTACCGGGTTGGAGTGCCGACGAAGAGGCAGTGTAAGCTGGTACTGAACAGCGACGAGAAAGAGTATGGAGGTTCTGGAGAAAAGAGAACCGAGATCTATAAGCCGGTGAAGAAAGAGTGCGACGGTCAGAAATATTCTTTTGCATATCCGCTCCCTGCTTATGGCGTTGCTGTATTTGAATATTAAAAGAATAGTTTCAAGATGGAGAAAACCACCGGATTTTAAAGAGAAGTATCTGAAAATCCGGTGATTTTTAGTTCCATATTAGACAAAAATAAGGAAGAATAGTAACGGTAATGACAAGGAAAAAAAATCTTGTAATGTTATAATAGATTTGTATACTTGCGTGATTTTATTTGATAGTTAAATAAAATTAAATTTTGCAAGGGAGGAAAAAGCATGAAAGGAAGAAGAGTCCAAAAGGTACTTGCAGCAGTGCTGGCGGTGGCAATGGTTCTGCCGATGACTGCAATACCGGCAAAGGCTGAGGAAGCGGAAGAAGTTACATATAAGCTTTATCCGAATCCTCAGGAAATGACGTATCAGGATGGAAGCTACATCCTGAAAAAGAATGTCAATGTCATTTATGATGAGGATATTGACGATGCAACAAAAGCACGACTTGAAGAGACTGCAGAACTGAAAGGTCTGAATGTGACAGAATCAGATGCAGAAAAGAGTGGTGCAACGAACATTTATGTAGGAGTTTACGGATCGGACGGAACAGTAGATGATCAGATCGTAGATGAATATGCTGTAGATACTTCATTATTTGATCATACCGATTCCTATTTCCTGAAAAGTGACAACAATACGATTGCTGTATTGGGAAAAGATACAGATGCAAGTTTTTATGGACTGACGACACTGTATCATGTACTTGCACAGACAGAGAGCCTGTCGATCAGAAATTTTACGATTGAAGATTATGCAGATGTTGTAAGCCGTGGATTTATTGAAGGATATTATGGAAATCCATGGTCTACAGAGGATCGTGTGAATCTGATGACATGGGGGGGATACTATAAGTTAAATGCTTATTTCTATGCACCAAAGGATGATCCGAAACACAGAGCAAACTGGGATGAACTCTATACAGATGAAGAGTTAGAGAGTAAGATCAGACCACTTGCAGAAGCTGGAAATGCTTCCAAGTGCAGATTTGTGTATGCCCTGCATCCATTTCCGAGTGGAAATAACTTCCGCTTTGATACAGATGCACACTATAATGAAGATCTTGCAAAATTGAAAGCAAAGTTTAAGCAGGTAATTGATGCAGGAGTACGTCAGATTGCGATTCTTGCGGATGACTTTGTAAATCCGGGAGCAGCAAATGAAGTAAGACTTCTGAACGATATGAGTACCTGGCTGGCAGAGGTGAAGCAGGAATACCCTGATATGAAGATGACACTTCCGTTCGTTCCGTATGATTATATGGGAAATGGAAGTTCCAGTGAACTTCAGACCCTGAAGAGTGTACCGGAAAATGTACAGATCGTTATGACCGGTGGACGTGTCTGGGGTGAGGTTACAAATAATTTTACTACTACATTTACAAATAATGTAGGAAGAGGTCCTTTCATGTGGATCAACTGGCCTTGTTCAGATAACTCACATAAGCATCTGATCATGGGTGGTAACAGCACATTCCTTCATGGTGGTGTTGATGCGTCTAAGATTCAGGGAATCATGCTGAACCCGATGCAGCAGTCAGAGCCAAGTAAAGTAGCTATTTTTGCAAATGCATCCTATGCATGGAATATCTGGGATACAGATGCCGATGCAGATCAGACATGGGAAGACGCATTTTCATTTGTAGATCATAATTCGGCAGTAGAGACAGAAGCAAGTGATGCACTCAGAGAGTTGTCCAAGCATATGATCAATCAGAATATGGACAGCCGTGTAACTGAGCTTCAGGAGTCAGTAGAACTGAAGGAAAAACTCAACGCATTTAAAGATAAACTGGAAACGGAAACGGTCACAGAAGCAGATGTGGATGATCTGATCCAGGAATTCCAGACACTTCAGGATGCAGCAGCATTGTATAAAGAATCAGGTAATGAGGCAATCAGAAATCAGATTGTTTACTGGCTGGATTGTTGGAAAGATACAACAGATGCAGCGATTGCATACCTGAATGGAGTAAAGAGTTCTCTGAACGGAGATGTATCCGCAGTTGTGGAATACAATACAGAAGGAGAAACGGCATTCGCACAGTCCAAGACGCATGATTTCCTGTATGTAAATTATCAGGAAGTCGCAGAAGTCGGAGTACAGCATATTGTTCCGTTTATTAAAAAACTGGCTGAATATGTATCAGGCAAAGCAGAACTTGCCCTGAATCCGGACAAAGTGATCCGTAAATACATCACAAGCCGTACAGACACACCGACAGGCTCTGCGGATAACTTATTTGACGGAGATGACAGCACAAGTGCGATTTATAAGACACCGAATAAGATTACAACAGGTACCTATATCGGAGTAAGTTACAGTAAGGCAATCAAGATCAATGATATCCGGTTCCTTCTTGGAGCAGGAAAAGATCATATGGATCAGGCAAAGCTGCAGTACACAACCGATGGAAAGACCTGGAAAGATCTGGAGCTTACAGGCATGAACAATAGTTTTGCAGGTGTCAGAAACCAGAACCAGGAAGTAAGTGTTGCAAAAGAAAATCTTCCGAAAGATTTTGAAGCAATGGGTATCCGCCTGATCGCAACAGCAGACAATGCAGCAGATGCATGGCTGCAGGTTAATGAGATCACGATCAACAAAGATGAGAATACAGATGACGGCGACGACAGCGAACTCAGTTATACATTAATGAAGCCGGATCGCTGGAGTGTTTACCAGGGATCAGAATCACTCCTTCGTGACGGAAATGACAGTACATTTATCTGGTTTAATACAGGTACTGGTGATGCTGTAAATGTAGATGATTTCCTTGGATACAATCTTGGAAAGGTTGCAACATTGGAAAGTGTACATATCGCAGTAGGATCACCGTCCAATGGTGATAAGTTTGTAAAATATGCAGTTGAGACATCTGTAAATGGAACGAGCTGGACAGCCGTTCCGGGATATGAATCCCATACAGGAACAACTTCAGGAACTGATGTACTGGATATTGAATTAAACGGACTTTCTGCACAGTATATCCGTATCCGCAATCTGGAATATCGACAGACTTGGGCGAGATTCTCAGAATTTACGGTAACAGAAAGAGAAAATAATACAGGAACAAAAGATAACGTATTTACAAATATCGAGAACTGTGATGTTCTTGGAACATCAGCAGAAGGAAATGTATCACTGAATGCAGCATCCTTAAGCGTAGGAGCCAGAAAGTATATCGGAATCGATCTTGGACATATCAAGGCGGTGACAGGAATTACCAGTCCGACAGGAACTTCACTGAAGTTACAGACTTCTATGAATGGGGTAGAGTGGACAGAGGTAACAGATCCGTCCAAGGCAGCCGATGCACGTTATATCAGACTTTATAATGATACAGATGCAGCAGTGGATGTAAGCTGGGATGCTTTCACAGTAACGTATGAATTTATTGGTGAAAAGACAGTAACCAGTGATTTTGCACAGAACGATGCAAGCCGTGATATGCGTGGAAGTGGAAACGTCAATAATGTTTTTGACGGAGACCTTACAACATATGGAACGATCACAGGTGTGCAGGATAGCGGAAAGAAGATCGTGTTTGACCTTGGACAGACGATCGACTTCAAGTCCATCCGTTACTATGTAAAAGAGACAAGCCTTGATTTCCTGCGTTATGCAAAATTTGAAGTAGCAAATGATCCTGATGCAGCAAACTGGACAACAGTGCTGACTGTAGGAAATAATTCTTTCGAGAATACAGCCAATACAGATACAGCAAAAGATTATGCAGCTCTGACACATGACAGTGAGAATCCTGGAAATATGTATGCAGAGCAGACAGGGCTGAATGTAAGCGGACGTTACTTAAGAGTTGTACCGCTTAAGACATACAGTTACAGATGGGTTGATTTCTATGAGATCCAGATCAATGGTGGAGCCTATATCTCTACAGAGTCAAATCGAGATATCGTATCGACCGTGATCGAAGAAAAAGGAAAAGTACCTTCCAATGTATTTGAAGAAGATTACCGTACGGTATACAAGCCGTCAGAAGCAAATGGATCATTTACTTATCGCATTTCTGATCTGGAGGCAAAGAGAACGATCCGTATGATCCAGAATGGAGCAGCATCTGATGCAGTTGTAACTGCAAGAATTGCAAATGAAGATGGAAGTAATATCCAGAGAGTTACACTTGGTAAACTGAGCCAGGCAATCAATGAATTTGCTGTAGTTTCAGATAAAAGAATTTTGGATGTAACAGTAACCTGGGGTGAAAATATTCCGGAAATTTCAATGATCAAGACAAGCAGTAAGGCAGCAGCTACAGTTGACAAGACAAAGCTGGATGAGGCGATTGCGGCAACAGGAAGCAGTGATGCAGCAAACTGGACAACAGATTCTAAAGCAGCAGTAGATAAAGCGAAAGCAGTTGCTGAAGAACTGAAAACGAATGAGTATGCTACACAGGATACAGTTGATACAGCAGCAGGTGCATTGAAGACTGCATGCAGTAAGGCAAAAGTAAAAGCAAATGCTACAGTTCTTGAGGCACTTCGCAGGGCAGTTGCAGAGAAGAAGAGCCAGAAAGACGGAGAGGTTGAAGTTTATACAGCCAAGACATTTACAGCATATGAAACTGTACTCAATAAGATTGTGGCAGCACTGGAAGATACAGATAATCTTTCCCAGGATACAGCAGAAAAGCTGAAGACTCAGATTGAAGAAAAAGAAGCAGCTCTTGAGTATTCAAAAGTAGAAAGAGAACTTGCTGAACTGGAGCTTCAGGCAGGAGTTGAGTATAATGCAGATGATTATACGACAGCATCTGCCAAAGCATATACCGATGCAAAGAAAGCTCTGAGTGATCTGATCGAAGCAGATAATACTACAAGAGTTAATCCGACAGAGATCGCAGCAAAGAAAGCAGCTTATACAGACAGTATTACAGCATTAGTTGATGTGAGAAGTCTGAAGAGCGTGATCGCAGAATGCAATGAACGGCATGAGGGAAATGAAAAGAAGTATACAGCAGCAAGCTGGAAGAATTACAGTGATGCACTGGATGCAGCAAATGCTGTTCTTGCAAATGGAACAACAGAAAGTGTACAGGAAGCAGAGACAGCTCTGCGGGCAGCAGAAGGAGCACTTGTACTGAAAGATACATCCGCAGTACAGACAGTCATTGATGAGATGAAGAAAGTCAATGCGGAAAATTACACAAGCGACAGCTATGCAGTCCTGAAAGCAGCTATCGCACAGGCTGAAAGCCAGATTGATGATGAGACAAAGGCAGATGCCAATATCCGTGCTATGCAGGATGCGAAAGCAAATCTTATCAGCATCGTGGAACTGAATGCAGCATTAAGTGATGCAGCAAAATATGAAGCAGCTAATTATACAACAGATTCCTATACAGTTCTGGCAGCAACTGTAAATGCGGATAACATGAATGCATTGAAGACATCCGGTACAGCAGAACAGATTGCAGAAGCAGTACAGTCTATCCGCAATGCAATCGATGGTCTTGTATTAAGAGCAACAGATATGGATGCTTACAGAGATAAGATTCAGTTCAAGTCTGAAGCAGGAGATTACACAGAAGAGACTTATACAGAGTATAAGGAAGCTTACGATGCACTGATGGCACTGGACAGCAGTACAGGAAATGTATCAGCAGATGAGTTCCAGGCAGCAAAAGCAAGATTTGAAAATGCACAGGCAGCACTGAAAATGATCAAGGCAGATTACACGAAAGTGGATGAAGCACTTGCAAAAGTACCGGCTGATCTGAGTATTTATACAGACGCAACTGTGAAGACACTGAAAGATGCGATCGCCAAGGTCGACAGAAATCAGCCATTGTCCAAGCAGGCAGAAGTAGATGCTTATGCAGATGCGATT
>OJQJ01000886.1_pt1 | contig 18474 bp, 17 predicted proteins | sample 1598671 | NCBI WGS metagenome assembly OJQJ01 (sample SAMN03922499, study PRJEB24848) | human gut metagenome | isolation source: stool sample | host: Homo sapiens | place: Germany | collected 2011-11 | reverse complement strand
TTGTTGATACGATAAAATATTCCTTAAAGATTTGACAAAGATAGGAAATAAAAAAAGCCCTGCAACGCAGAGCTTTTTTTATTTTTAACTTGATCTTAAGATCTCTTTTCTTTGATTTTGGCTTTCTTACCGGTAAGATTACGGAAATAATAAATCCGGGCACGTCTTACTTTTCCGACTTTGTTTACTTCGATTTCTTTGATAAACGGTGATTCTTTCAACACCGACATTTCCTGACATTTTACGAACAGTGAAAGTTTTAGTGCTTCCGGTTCCTTTGACTTGGATAACTACACCACGGAATACCTGGATACGCTCTTTATTTCCTTCGACAATTTTGTAGTGAACGCTTACTGTGTCACCTGTGTTGAATGAAGGATGCTCTACTGGGTTCTCAGCGGCAAATGCCTGTTCTGCAACTTTAATTAAATCCATTATTTCAAATTTTAAAAATCCATTTATCGGACACAGTATTATCACGGAGTCTTTCGTATAAGAGACTGTGTACGTTTTTATCGAGGTGCAAATGTAGGAAAAGTTATTTTTATATGCAAATGATTCCCTTTTTATTTTATAACTTCTGAAAAGTTTATGTATAAAAGAGGAACTATCTATCCGGTTATTTACAAGGCTGGTCTGAAAACAAGCCGGTATTTTGAAGGGTATTGAAAGAGAAAAATATTGATAAAGAGTGAGATTAGGGGCGAAACGAAGAAATTCTGAAGTGGAAACGTTTGTATAATTTTGCTGAAAAAATTTTTTATTCCGAAAAAAGGTCATATCTTTGTAATCGGAGGTGAGGATTCCTAGTATCAACAGGAATTCTTTTTAATAAAGGCACTTATTGGAGGATAAGTGTCATTTATTTTTTTATGTATAAAATAAATGTTAAATAAACGGTTATGAGCAACAAAGTGTCTTATGTAACAAAAGAGGGATTGAAGAAACTACAGGAGGAATTGGAAAGATTGCAGAATGTAGAACGTCCGAAAATTTCCAAGGCTATTGGAGAAGCTATCGAAAAAGGCGATATTTCAGAAAATGCAGAATATGATGCAGCCAAAGAAGCACAGGGGATGCTGGAAATGCGCATCAACAAATTGAAAGCGGTCATCGCAGATGCAAAAATCATAGATGAATCCAAACTAAAGACAGATTCTGTACAGATTCTGAACAAGGTGGAACTGAAGAACGTAAAGAATGGTATGAAGATGACTTATACCATCGTTTCCGAAAGTGAAGCCAACCTGAAGGAAGGCAAGATTTCCGTTAACACCCCGATCGCACAAGGTCTGCTTGGCAAGAAGGTGGGTGATGTTGCAGAAATTACCGTACCGCAGGGTAAAATTGCATTAGAAGTAGTAAACATATCCATTTAACAGTAAGGCAGGTCTCCGTGTGAGGCTTGCCTTCTTTTATCTATCAAAAGTTATGGCAACCATATTCAGTAGAATCATCGCAGGCGAAATTCCTTGCTACAAGATAGCGGAGAACGATCGTTTTTTTGCTTTTCTTGATATCAATCCGTTGGTAAAGGGACATACACTGGTAGTCCCCAAACAGGAAGTAGACTATATCTTCGATTTAAGTGACGAAGACCTCGCAGCCATGCACGTATTTGCCAAACAGATAGCCCGTGCCATCGAAAAAGCTTTCCCTTGCAAAAAGGTAGGCGAAGCGGTTATCGGTCTGGAAGTACCGCACGCTCATATCCACTTAATTCCTATTCAGAAGGAATCGGATATGTTGTTCTCCAATCCGAAACTGAAACTATCGGATGAAGAATTCAAATCCATTGCGCAAGCAATCAACTCCTCTCTATAAAACATGATGATGACATAAGCAAGCGGGCACCTTGAGAAAGGCGCCCGCTTTTTTGTATCATAACCGTCATCTTCTGATGTATATACAACTACTTCTTCAAAGGGTCCGGCGACTTATCTTTACTTTCGGCTACCTCAACCAGATATACACCAATACAGATAAAAATAATAGCGGCTGTCTGCGTCCAGCTAAAACGGTCCTGCCCCAAAGCCAGAGAAGCAATCGTCGCAACAATCAGAATCAGATAACCGTATATTGCCACAACTGTCGTTTTCAGATATTTCAAACCGACCGGAAGCAACATATAGCTGATCGTTGTTGGAAATACAAGTACAAACATCAGAATCAGGAAAGGTGTCCAATGGAACGGCATAGAAAACACCGGTGCATCGAATCCCGTAATAAATGTAACTATAATAGCAGAGACTGCCGCACCGGAAAATGTATATCTCAACATGGTCATCGCCCCGATGGAAGAAAGGATACGCTGGCTAAGTATCAGATAAACTGCATAAACGACAGAACTGAGCAGACAAAGCATATTCCCCATGAAAGCATCGGATGCCAGATCATCACTCTGCTGTGTCAGGATACAGACCAGCGCACCGATCAAACCGATCGAAATCCCGAGAATCTTCTTCCATGTCGCTTTCTCTTTATAAAAGAAGATCATAATCAGAAATACCCAGATAGGCTGAAGACTGGTAAAAATGGAACTGGACACCGGAGTTGTTTTACTCAGTCCGGCCAGATAAAGAAACATAAAGCCATACAGTCCGAATGCTCCCAACAGGAAAAGCAACCATTTATCTTTAGTAGATGACTTCTCCGGCGGCATGAACCATCCGATCACCCAGAATGCAACGGCGGCAAAGGTGCAACGAAGCGTCGCACCCGTCAACGGGCTCATCCATAAGGGAAGCAGATACTTCAAGGCATTCATATTTAAACCGCTGAATATTTTTGATACAGCCATACTCAGATTGGCTTCCAGTTTCTTATTCTTCATCTTTATTATTTCAATTGATCATTAAACAAAAAGGAATCGCGTCGCAGATAGGCCCAGAAGAAAGTAACGACCGTTATCAATAAATTGAAAATGAAAGGAAACTCCTGAGACTGAGTGTGAAACAACTTCTGGAGAAAATCGACAATAAAAGGATATAGCAGTATGGCGAGATAATTCATCATCATCACAAAAGCCAGCGCCAGGGTCGTCTTCTGAGGAAGTGCCGTATGTGTCGTTTTATCATAAAGCATAGGCTGGATAACTCCATATCCCAGCCCGACAAAAAGACCCCCCGGAATAATCATCCATTCGATCGGGGCAATCCAGATCAGAGCCAGCCCCACAGCCATAGATAGTAAGCTGTAAGCTTTGGTACGCTCTTTCAGCTCGTCCACAATCTTATCCAGACAAAATCCCGGAGCCATAATCGCCAAAAAGAAAAGCGATATCATCAGTCCCGAATCACCGCTGGTAAAATGGTGCTTCTCCATCAGGAAGGGCAGATTGAAGATAACTGCCAGCACAATATAGGTGGTCACCCCGTAGAAAAGCATAATCTGGAGCAAGTGCTTAGTATGGATTCCATATTTACTCCCTCCTGTATCTACAGAAGCAGATTGTTCGGGAGAGGAAGTTTCCGATTCAGGCTGCCGGACAACCGATTCATCCTGACGATCCTTCAGATGGCCGACCAGCAGAATCGAAACCAGAGGAAGCAGATAAACCAAAAACGGCAAATGCCAGCTAACTTCCGCCAGATAACCCGTGACGGCTGTAGCTATTACCAATGTAAAATTGGTGATAGCGGAACTCAGTCCGAACTGTTTCACCCGGTAAGCGCCCACAAAGTATTTCGACACCAATCCGGTAGATAAGGGAATGATTAATCCGGCTCCGATGCCCAGCATGGCACTCACTACGATCAGTTGCCACATTCTGTTGGAAATCAGATATAAAATGCCGCTTGCCGCAAAAAGCCAGAGTCCGATCTTCAGGATACGGACCAAATCAACTTTTTCCGTCAGTTTACCGCCCAGAAGGATAAAAGGGATAATCAGCAACGACGGCAACGAAGTCAACATCTGAATATCCAAGTCCGTTGCTTCCGGAAATATTTTAGTAAGGTCGCCCAGTATGGGCGAAACAGCCAGCCCCGGCAGAGAGGTCAGTGCCGAAATAGACCAGATAGCTAGTAAAGTGATGAGAGGTATAGTACCCCTTCCCGTCTGTATTTTCATATACCGGTTCGTTAAAAGTTTAGGTCTGATGAAAACAACAATGACCTTATAAAGTTCAAATGAGGCATTATTGAATACTCAAAAACTGAGTGAAAAACACCCATAAACTATCAGTTTATGACCTAAAAACTATCCGTAGACAGTTTTTAGGTCAAATTCCGTCAGTTTCTCCCCCAACGAACTTAAAAAAATCCCGTAAACTTGCATCATCGAAATTTAACAAAGAATACTCACAATTTAAAAAGCAACGTATATGAAAAGTTTAAGCTTCAGAAAAGATTTAGTAGGAGTACAGGAAGAACTGCTCCGTTTCGCATACAAACTGACAACCGACCGCGAAGAAGCAAACGATTTGTTGCAGGAGACATCACTCAAAGCATTAGATAACGAGGACAAATATATGCCCGACACAAATTTTAAAGGATGGATGTATACCATTATGCGCAATATCTTCATCAACAATTACCGTAAAGTAGTTCGCGACCAGACATTCATTGATCAGACAGATAATCTTTATCATCTGAATTTACCGCAGGATGCCGGTTTTGAAAGTACGGAAAGAACGTACGACCTGAAAGAGATGCACCGGGTAGTCAATGCACTCCCTAAAGAATACAGAGTTCCGTTCGCTATGCACGTTTCCGGCTTCAAATACCGCGAAATTGCCGAAAAGCTGAACCTCCCGCTAGGCACCGTGAAAAGCCGTATCTTCTTCACCCGCCAGAAACTGCAGGAAGAACTGAAAGATTTTCGCTAAACCTTTAACTATATTATTTATCAATTCCAAATTAGATATTTTAGTGCAGATTTTTAATTGTATTAGTTTAAGGCAGAAGAGTTACAATCTCTTCTGCCTTTTTTTGCTAATCTATTCTGCATGCCCCCTCCCTTACGAAAGAAAAAAACTCCCGCTCAATAAAAAAAGACTCTTCCTCAATACAAACAAAAAAGCATAGCATCTTTCCTGTTTTCCCCACTAATAAAGCATTTCCCAAACCACATCTTTTTCAAGTAAATAAGCATTTAACAATCGGTTGAAAACTTCTCTAAAAGATTTTTATGGAAAATTGTGGGGAATTGTGGGGAATTTCCTACTTTTACGGTCTCTTTATTATAATAAGGTAAATGATACGTTTTTTAGGCAATATTGAAGTCAGGGCGGACGCAAAAGGAAGAGTGTTCATCCCAGCCACCTTCAGGAAGCAATTGCAAGCTGCCTCCGAAGAGAGACTCATTATGCGTAAAGACGTATTTCAAGACTGCCTGACACTGTACCCCGAGAGCGTGTGGAACGAGGAGTTAAACGAACTCCGGAGCAGGCTGAACAAATGGAATAGTAAACACCAGCTCATTTTCAGACAGTTTGTGAGTGACGTCGAAATAGTTACGCCCGACAGCAACGGACGCATACTAATCCCGAAACGTTACTTACAGATTTGTAATATCCATGGAGATATACGATTTATCGGCATCGACAACAAGATAGAGATATGGGCAAAAGAACGGGCAGAACAACCGTTTATGTCTCCCGAAGAGTTTGGTGCAGCATTAGAAGAGATTATGAACGATGAAAATAGACAAGATGGAGAAAGATGATTTGACATACCACGTACCAGTATTGCTAAAGGAAAGCGTTGACGGAATGAATATTCGTCCGGACGGAACGTATGTAGACGTTACCTTCGGAGGAGCGGGACATTCGCGCGAGATTCTTTCACGCCTTGGAGAAGGCGGACGTCTGCTGGGATTCGACCAGGATGAGGATGCCGAACGGAATATCGTCAATGATACCCACTTCACCTTTGTACGCAGTAATTTTCGTTATTTGCAGAATTTCCTGCGTTATCATGGCATTGAGCAGGTAGACGCTATTCTGGCTGACCTTGGCGTATCCTCCCACCATTTCGACGACAGCGAACGCGGCTTCTCCTTCCGTTTCGACGGAGCACTGGATATGCGCATGAACAAACGTGCAGGAATCACGGCAGCCGACATCATCAACACATACGAAGAAGAACGGCTCGCAAACCTTTTCTACCTGTACGGCGAACTGAAGAACAGCCGTAAACTGGCATCTGTCATTGTAAAAGCCAGAAACGGACAGTCTATCCGGACAATCGGTGAATTTTTGGAAATCATCAAGCCGCTTTTCGGACGCGAACGGGAGAAAAAAGAATTGGCGAAAGTATTTCAAGCACTTCGCATTGAAGTAAATCAGGAGATGGAAGCACTGAAAGAAATGCTGTCAGCTGCTACCGAAGCGCTCAAACCGGGCGGACGCCTTGTGGTTATCACTTATCATTCACTGGAAGACCGGATGGTGAAGAATATAATGAAAACAGGCAACGTGGAAGGCAAAGCGGAAACCGACTTTTTCGGGAATCTGCAAACCCCGTTCCGGTTAGTCAACAATAAGGTGATTGTTCCCGGCGAAGCGGAGATAGAAAGAAACCCACGGTCGAGAAGTGCCAAATTACGAATAGCAGAGAAAAAATAGTCTCAGATATGGAAGAAGAAGTAGTAGACAAAAAGACAGAAGAGGGCAAGAAGAAAAAACGCACCTCATTGAAAAGTATTCTGGGAGGAGATATCCTCGCCACAGACTTTTTCCGTCGGCAGACGAAGCTGTTGGTACTGATTATGGTATTCGTTATCTTCTATATCCACAACCGTTATGCCAGCCAGCAACAACAGATTGAAATAGACCGGCTGAAAAAAGAATTAATTGACATTAAATACGATGCGCTGACCCGTAGTTCGGAGCTGATGGAGAAAAGCCGTCAGTCACGTATCGAGGAATATATATCAAACAAGGAAAGTGATTTGCAGACTTCCACCAATCCGCCTTATCTTATTAAATAAGGTATGAGTTGGGAGTTTTAAAAGAGAATAAGCACTGTGGCAGTAAATAAGAAAAATATAATGACCCGTTACTTCTTTGTCATTCTGATAATGGCATTGATAGGAGTAGCAATTGTCGTTAAGGCAGGCGTGACCATGTTTGCCGAACGGCAGTACTGGCAGGATGTAGCCGATCGTTTCGTAAAAGAAAACGTAACGGTGAAGCCTAACCGTGGAAACATTATTTCTTCTGACGGTAAACTAATGGCCAGTTCACTGCCTGAATACAGAATCTACATGGACTTTATGTCCGGTGAAAAGGACGAAAAAAGAAGAAAGAAGGATCAGGCACGCCGGGATTCCATCCTCAAAGCAAATATGGATTCGATCTGTATCGGACTCCACAAGATATTCCCTGATAAGAGTGCGGCACAATTCAAGGCGCACCTTCAGAAAGGACGACAGGCAAAAAGCCGTAACTACCTGATTTATCCGAAGCGTATCTCCTATATACAATATAAAGAGGTGAAACGTCTGCCTGTTTTCTGTCTGAACCGTTATAAAGGAGGATTCAAGGAACTGGCATACAATCAGCGCAAGAAACCTTTCGGCTCATTGGCAGCCCGCACCTTGGGAGATGTATATGCTGATACAGCTCAAGGAGCCAAGAACGGTATAGAACTTGCATTCGATACGATTCTGAAAGGACGTGACGGGCTGACTCACCGCCAGAAAGTAATGAACAAATACCTGAATATTGTCGATGTCGCCCCTATCGACGGCTGCGATCTGATCACTACTATCGATGTAGGCATGCAGGATATTTGCGAAAAAGCATTGGTAGACAAACTGAAAGAGCTGAATGCTACCGTAGGTGTAGTCGTATTGATGGAAGTAACAACCGGAGAGGTAAAAGCCATCGTTAATATGACCCAAGGCAGAGACGGCGAATATTACGAGGTACGCAATAATGCAATCAGTGATATGCTTGAGCCGGGATCCACTTTCAAGACGGCATCTATCATGGTAGCTCTGGAGGACGGAAAAATCACTCCGGACTATATCGTAGACACCGGCAACGGACAAAAGCCGATGCACGGTCGTGTCATGAAAGACCACAACTGGCATCGCGGAGGATATGGCAAACTGACTGTTACCGAGATTCTGGGAGTATCATCCAATGTAGGAACTTCCAGCATCATTGAAAACTTTTATGGAAGTAACCCGCAGAAATTTGTAGACGGACTGAAACGGATGAGCATTGACCAACCTCTCCACCTGCAAATATCAGGAGAAGGAAAGCCGAACATTCGCGGTCCGAAAGAACGCTATTTTTCGAAAACGACATTGCCGTGGATGAGTATCGGTTATGAAACTCAGGTTCCGCCGATCAATATTCTGACATTCTACAATGCGATTGCCAACAACGGAGTATCCATTCGTCCGAAGTTTGTAAGAGCCGCTGTCAGAGACGGAGAAGTGGTAAAGGAATACCCGACCGAGGTTATCAATCCGAAAATCTGTTCGGACAAAACGTTGGCACAGATACGGGAAATCCTACGGAAAGTAGTAGGCGAAGGACTCGCCAAACCCGCGGGAAGCAAGCAGTTCCATGTTTCCGGTAAAACCGGAACCGCACAGATTTCGCAGGGAGCAGCGGGATATAAGACGGGAAGAACCAATTATCTCGTCAGTTTCTGCGGATACTTCCCGTCGGAAAAGCCTAAATACAGTATGATTGTCTCTATCCAGAAACCCGGTCTGCCTGCTTCGGGAGGTTTGATGGCGGGTAGCGTATTCAGTAAGATTGCAGAAAGAGTCTATGCAAAAGACCTGCGCTTACCGCTCACCAGCGCCATTGATACAAATACGGTTGTCATCCCGAACGTCAAGGCGGGAGAAATGAGGGAAACGCAACGGGTACTGGAAGAACTGAATATAAAGATACAGGGAAAAATCACCGACTCGGGGAAAGAAGTATGGGGAAGCACTCATCCCGCTCCTCAAGCTGTGGTTCTTGAGAGCCGGGGTATCATGCAGAACTTCGTACCGAGCGTCGTAGGTATGGGAGCAAAAGATGCTGTTTATCTATTGGAAAGTAAAGGATTGAAAGTCAATCTGGTGGGAGTCGGGAAAGTAAAAAGCCAGTCGATAGCCAACGGCAGTGTCGTTAAGAAGGGGCAAACGATTACGCTTACGATGCATTAAGAATTAAATTAAGTAGGACAGATATGTTATTAAACGAGTTACTGAAAGCAATCCAGCCGGTGCAAGTGACCGGAGATTCAAAGATAGAAATCACCGGAGTCAACATTGACTCCCGTCTGGTGGAAGCCGGCCAACTATTTATGGCGATGCGTGGCACGCAGACCGATGGCCATGCCTATATTCCCGCCGCCATTCAGAAAGGAGCCACTGCCATCCTTTGTGAAGACCTTCCGGAGGAGCCCGTAGCAGGAATCACCTATATTCAGGTGAAAGACAGCGAAGATGCAGTAGGAAAGATTGCTACGACATTCTATGGAAATCCGACAGAACAATTCGAACTGGTCGGTGTCACGGGAACAAATGGTAAAACAACCATTGCCACCTTATTATATAATACATTCCGCTACTTCGGTTATAAAGTGGGGTTAATCTCTACTGTCTGCAACTATATCGACGACCAGCCGATTCCGACAGAGCATACAACCCCCGACCCTATCACGCTAAACCGTTTATTGGGTCAAATGGCAGATGAAGGATGCAAGTACGTCTTTATGGAAGTCAGCTCTCATTCCATCGCTCAGAAACGTATCAGCGGATTAAAGTTTGCAGGAGGGATTTTCACAAACCTGACCCGCGACCATCTTGATTATCATAAAACCGTAGAGAACTATCTCAAGGCAAAGAAAAAGTTCTTCGACGATATGCCTAAAAACGCTTTCAGTCTCACCAACCTTGACGACAAGAATGGACTGGTGATGACACAGAACACACGTTCCAAGGTTTACACCTATTCGTTAAGAAGCCTCAGCGACTTCAAAGGACGGGTCATTGAGTCCCATTTTGAAGGGATGCTGCTCGATTTCAACAAACATGAACTAGCCGTTCAGTTTATCGGCAAGTTCAATGCCTCCAACCTGCTGGCAGTGTTCGGAGCAGCCGTATTATTAGGCAAAAAAGAGGAAGAGGTACTCATAGCACTTAGTACACTCCATCCGGTAGCCGGACGTTTCGATGCCATCCGTTCTCCGAAAGGAGTGACAGCAATCGTTGACTATGCACATACGCCGGATGCACTGATTAACGTATTGAATGCCATTCACGGAGTACTCGAAGGCAAAGGTAAAGTGATCACCGTAGTAGGTGCCGGCGGCAACCGTGATAAGGGAAAACGCCCTATCATGGCGAAAGAAGCAGCGAAAGCCAGCGACCGGGTAATTATAACATCGGATAATCCCCGCTTTGAAGAGCCACAAGACATCATCAACGATATGCTTGCCGGACTGGATGCGGAAGATATGAGAAAAACGCTTAGTATCGCCGACCGCAAAGAAGCAATCCGTACAGCTTGCATGCTTGCAGAGAAAGGAGATGTAATCCTCGTAGCCGGAAAGGGGCACGAAAATTACCAGGAGATCAGAGGAGTGAAACATCACTTCGATGACAAAGAAGTTTTGAAAGAAATATTTAATTGACAACCTATAATAATTTGCAACGGACAGCTCCTTATCAGGCGTGGGGCATCAATAAGAGACTGTAAATTGCAGACACTAAATTGTAAAGAGAAAAGAGATGTTATATTATCTGTTTGAATGGCTGCATAAGCTCAATTTTCCCGGAGCGGGAATGTTCGGTTACACCTCATTCCGTGCTTTGATGGCTGTTATCCTCGCATTGCTTATATCAAGCATCTGGGGAGATAAATTCATCAATCTGCTGAAAAAGAAGCAAATCACGGAAACACAGCGTGATGCCAAGACCGATCCGTTTGGCGTCAACAAAGTGGGTGTGCCAAGTATGGGAGGGGTTATCATTATCGTAGCCATCCTCATACCATGCCTGCTATTGGGAAAGCTGGACAATATATATATGATATTGATGCTGATAACCACCGTATGGCTGGGATCACTCGGTTTTGCCGACGATTACATCAAAATATTCAAGAAAGACAAGGAAGGTTTGCACGGCAAATTCAAGATCATTGGTCAGGTCGGTCTGGGACTGATTGTAGGACTGACTCTGTATCTAAGCCCGGATGTAGTCATCCGCGAGAACATCGAAGTTCATACGCCGGGACAGGAAATGGAAGTGATCCACGGAACGAATGATTTAAAATCAACCCAAACCACTATCCCTTTCTTCAAAAGCAATAACTTAGATTATGCCGATCTGGTCGGTTTTATGGGCGAACATGCACAGACAGCCGGATGGATACTGTTCGTGATTATCACGATTTTCGTTGTAACTGCCGTATCGAATGGTGCTAACCTCAACGACGGAATGGACGGCATGGCAGCCGGAAACTCCGCCATCATCGGTGCCACACTGGGAGTACTTGCCTATGTATCGTCGCACATCGAGTTTGCCAGTTACTTGAATATCATGTACATTCCGGGATCGGAAGAACTGGTAATTTACATTTGCGCATTTATCGGTGCGTTGATCGGTTTCTTATGGTACAATGCCTATCCGGCACAAGTATTCATGGGAGACACAGGTAGTCTGACCATCGGTGGTATTATTGCCGTTTTTGCTATTATCATCCACAAAGAACTGCTGATACCGATTCTCTGTGGCGTGTTCCTGGTAGAGAACCTGTCGGTCATACTGCAACGCTTCTACTATAAGATAGGAAAACGGAAAGGAGTGAAACAGCGGCTGTTCAAACGGACTCCGATACACGATCATTTCCGTACTTCCATGAGTCTGGTAGAACCGGGATGTACCGTAAAATTCACGAAACCCGACCAGCTGTTCCACGAATCAAAGATTACCGTCCGTTTCTGGATTGTAACCATTGTATTGGCAGCGATAACGATTATTACATTAAAAATAAGATGAAAATTATCTGGCACGGATGACACGGATAACACGGTTTTAGTAAACCAATAGCTGTGTAAGACCGTGAAATCCGTGTAATCCGTGCCTAATTAAAATTTATTATATAAGAGAGTATTAACCCGATTATTAACTTTAAAAAGATGTGCGCAGCCGATGAGCGAAAAAGAAGGGATGAAAAGGAAGAGAGAAGAGTCTGCCTGTCGGACAGCAAAAGCACATTACTGTAAATGAAAAGAATTGTAATTTTAGGAGCCGGTGAAAGCGGTGCCGGCGCAGCCGTACTCGCCAAAGTAAAAGGACTTGAAACATTTGTTTCGGATATGTCCGTTATCAAGGATAAGTATAAAGAACTCCTTGACAGCCACCATATTGCCTGGGAGGAAGGACATCATACCGAAGAACTCATTCTGAATGCCGATGAGGTGATCAAAAGCCCCGGTATCCCGAATGACGCCCCGTTGATCCTGAAACTGAAAGCCCAGGGTACACCGATCATCTCCGAAATCGAGTTCGCCGGACGCTATACCGATGCCAAAATGATCTGTATCACCGGTTCTAACGGAAAGACAACGACTACTTCCCTGATCTACCATATCTTCAAGAGCGCAGACCTGAATGTAGGTCTCGCCGGTAACATTGGCAAGAGTCTGGCTTTACAAGTAGCCGAAGAACACCATGACTATTACATCATCGAGCTCAGTTCTTTCCAACTGGACAATATGTATAACTTCCGTGCCAATATCGCCGTACTGATGAACATCACACCGGATCATCTGGACCGCTACGACCATTGCATGCAGAACTACATCGATGCCAAGTTCCGTATTACACAGAACCAGACCACCGATGATGCCTTCATCTTCTGGAACGATGACCCGATCATCAAACAGGAACTGGCAAAACATGGTCTGAAAGCACATCTGTATCCTTTCGCAGCCATGAAGGAAGACGGAGCCATCGCATACGTAGAAGATCATGAAGTGAAGATCACCGAGCCTATCGCCTTCAACATGGAACAGGAGGAACTGGCATTGACCGGACAGCATAACCTTTACAACTCGTTGGCTGCCGGAATCTCGGCAAACCTGGCAGGTATCACCAAAGAGAATATCCGCAAGGCACTTTCCGACTTCAAGGGAGTGGAACACCGCCTGGAGAAAGTGGCACGTGTACGCGGCATCGACTTCATCAACGATTCCAAAGCGACCAATGTCAACTCCTGCTGGTATGCCCTGCAAAGCATGACTACCAAGACAGTACTGATACTGGGCGGAAAAGACAAAGGCAATGACTATACGGAAATAGAAGATCTGGTACGCGAAAAGTGCTCGGCACTGGTTTACCTGGGACTGCATAACGAAAAGCTACACGAGTTTTTCGACCGCTTCGGACTGCCCGTAGCCGATGTGCAGACCGGAATGAAAGATGCAGTGGAAGCAGCCTACAAACTGGCTAAGAAAGGAGAAACCGTATTGTTAAGCCCCTGCTGCGCTTCTTTCGACCTTTTCAAGAGTTACGAAGACCGCGGCGATCAGTTTAAGAAATATGTAAGAGAGTTATAAAATGGATTTATTAAAGAACATATTTAAAGGTGACAAGGTAATCTGGATTATCTTCCTCTGTCTCTGCCTCATCTCGATTATCGAGGTGTTCTCGGCAGCATCGACGCTGACCTACAAAAGCGGCGATCACTGGGGACCGATTACACAGCACTCCATCATCCTGATGGTGGGTGCCGTAGTAGTAGTGTTTCTGCACAACGTCCCCTACAAATGGTTTCAGGTATTCCCAGTCTTCCTGTATCCGATCTCCCTCGTCCTGCTGGCATTCGTCACACTGATGGGTATCATCACAGGCGACCGTGTCAATGGAGCAGCCCGCTGGATGACCTTTATGGGACTACAGTTCCAGCCCTCGGAACTGGCAAAGATGGCTGTCATCATTGCCGTTTCGTTTATCCTGTCGAAAAGGCAGGATGAAGAAGGAGCCAACCCGAAAGCCTTTAAATACATCATGATTCTTACCGGACTGGTCCTCATTCTGATTGCTCCGGAGAACTTGTCGACAGCCATGTTGCTGTTCGGTGTCGTATTCATGATGATGTTCATCGGACGAGTAGCCGCAAAGAAACTCCTTCTGCTGGCAGGAGGGCTCATTCTGATCGGCGCGCTCGGTGTGGGTACGGTTGTAGCAATTCCTGCTAAGACGTTGCACAGCACCCCCGGACTTCACCGTCTGGAGACCTGGCAGAACCGTATCAAAGGCTTCTTCGATAAAGATGAAGTGCCCGCAGCCAAATTCGATATAGATAAAGACGCACAGATTGCACATGCCCGTATCGCCATCGCTACCAGTCATGTAGTGGGCAAAGGGCCGGGCAACTCCATACAGCGTGACTTCCTCAGCCAGGCATTCTCCGATTTCATCTTCGCGATAGTAATCGAAGAGATGGGACTGATAGGAGGTATATTTGTCGTATTCCTCTATCTCTGGCTGCTGATGCGGGCCGGACGTATCGCGCAAAAGTGCGAACGGACTTTCCCCGCCTTCCTTGTCATGAGCATCGCTTTGCTGTTAGTATCGCAAGCGATACTGAATATGATGGTTGCCGTGGGGCTGTTCCCCGTGACGGGACAACCTTTGCCTCTGGTCAGCAAAGGAGGTACAAGTACATTAATCAACTGCGCCTATATCGGAATGATATTGAGCGTAAGCCGATATACAGCTCATCTGGAAGAACAGAAAGCGCATGACGCACAGATTCAGATGCAGATAGAAGCCGGAACAGCGACTTCGGAGGCTCAGGCTGCTGCCGAACCGACTGCACAGATTCTGAACAGTGATGCCAAGTTCGAAGATGAACATGACAGCAATAAACGATGATGCACGGTTTACGATGAACCGTAAACGGTGAAGAACGGATAAAAAAGGATTATGATGGAAAAAGAACTTAGAATTATCATCAGCGGTGGAGGCACAGGAGGACACATCTTCCCTGCCGTATCCATCGCCAACGCTATAATGGAATTGCGACCGGATGCAAAGATATTGTTTGTAGGTGCCGAAGGCCGCATGGAGATGCAGCGGGTTCCCGATGCAGGCTACCGGATTATCGGACTCCCGATAGCCGGTTTCGACCGCAAACATTTATGGAAAAACGTAGCTGTACTGATTAAGCTGGCACGCAGCCAGTGGAAAGCCCGGAGCATTATCAAAAACTTCCGCCCGCAGGTAGCGGTAGGCGTAGGAGGATATGCCAGCGGCCCCACACTAAAGACTGCCGGTATGATGGGAGTACCGACCTTGATTCAGGAGCAGAACTCTTATGCCGGAGTCACAAACAAGCTGTTGGCACAAAAAGCAAAGGTTATTTGTGTTGCATACGATGGAATGGAAAAGTTCTTTCCTGCCGATAAGATTATAATGACCGGAAACCCCGTTCGCCAGAATCTGACGAAGGATATGCCGGAAAAGAATGCGGCACTGCGCTCCTTCAACCTGTTGCCGGATAAGAAAACAATTCTGATTGTAGGCGGTAGCCTTGGCGCGCGTACTATTAATAATACGCTGACCGCCGCATTAGCTACAATCAAGGCAAACGCCGATATACAGTTCATCTGGCAGACCGGAAAGTATTACTATCCACAGGTGACAGAAGCTGTACGGGCAGCAGGAAAACTTCCGAATCTGTATGTGACGGACTTCATCAAGGATATGGCAGCCGCTTACGCAGCCTCCGACCTAGTGATCTCACGTGCGGGAGCCGGTTCTATTTCAGAGTTTTGTTTGTTGCACAAGCCTGTTGTCCTGGTCCCTTCTCCCAATGTGGCAGAAGATCATCAGACTAAGAATGCACTGGCATTGGTGGACAAACAAGCCGCCATCTATGTAAAAGACAGTGAAGCGGAAGCCAAGCTGATGGATGTAGCACTGAAAACAGTAGCCGACGATCAGAAGCTGAAAGAACTAAGTGATAATATAGCCAAGCTGGCTTTACCCGACTCTGCACGGATCATCGCGCAGGAAGTAATCAAGCTGGCAGAAGCAGAAAACAAATAATATTAATTAGGCACGGATTACGCGGATTACACGGTTTAAGAATGATATACGAGAAATTGACAAAAGAAATCATAAGTGCTTTTTATGAAGTACATAACACATTAGGATTTGGGTTCTTAGAACAAGTCTATCAGAATGCACTTTATAAAGAACTCCTAAGAAGAGGACTTTTCTGTCAATCTCAAAAAGAGATGGAAGTTTATTATAAAGGTGAAATGGTGGGAAGATACATTGCAGATATAGTAGTAAACGACGAAATCATTCTTGAGCTAAAAGCTGTAACAACCCTTCGTCCAGAACATGAGTGGCAATTAGTCAATTATCTAAAAGCAACAGGACTAGAAGTAGGTTTATTACTAAATTTTGGTGTAGCAGCTGAAGTAAAACGTAAAATATTAACACATCATTCTTAAACCGTGGAATCCGTGTAATCCGTGCCTAAAATTAATATAGAAACTAAAACAGTATAAAGAAATGAATATTGAAACGATACAATCAGTCTACTTTGTCGGTGCCGGAGGCATCGGTATGAGCGCACTTGTCCGTTATTTCCTTTCCAAAGGAAAAGTGGTAGCCGGATACGACCGTACCCCGACTCCATTGACTGAAAATCTCATCGCCGAAGGCGCACAAATACATTACGAAGAAAACGTCAGCCTGATTCCGGAAGCCTGCAAGGACCCCAAAAGCACTTTAGTCGTATTGACTCCCGCTGTCCCGCAGGAACACGAAGAATTAGTTTATTTCCGCAACAACGGATTCGAAATACAAAAGCGCGCGCAAGTACTGGGAACCATCACTCATTCCAGCAAAGGACTGTGTGTAGCCGGTACTCATGGTAAAACGACTACTTCTACCATGACCGCCCACCTGTTCCATCAATCGCATGTAGAATGTACCGCATTCCTCGGAGGCATCTCCAAGAATTACGGCACCAACCTGCTCCTTTCCCAGAAAAGCCCTTATACAGTCATCGAAGCAGACGAGTTCGACCGTTCCTTCCATTGGCTGTCCCCATATATGTCCGTCATCACTGCCACAGACCCTGACCATCTGGACATCTACGGAACAGAAGAGGCATACCTTGAAAGCTTCGAACATTATACAACACTGATCCAGCCGGGTGGTGCACTGATTATCCGCAAAGGCATCTCGCTGCAACCGAAAGTGCAGTCCGGAGTCCGTGTCTATACCTATTCGCGCGACGAGGGCGACTTCCACGCAGAGAACATCCGCATCGGAAACGGTGAAATCTTCATCGATTTCGTTGCCCCCGACACCCGTATCAACGATATCCAGCTGGGAGTTCCGGTAAGCATCAACATCGAAAACGGCGTAGCCGCCATGGCGCTTGCACACCTCAACGGAGTGACCGACGAAGAGATCAGACAAGGAATGAACAGCTTCCGCGGTGTAGACCGCCGGTTCGATTTCAAGATCAAGAATGACCAGGTAGTCTTCCTGAGCGACTACGCCCATCATCCTTCGGAAATCAAACAGAGCGTACTGTCTATCCGCGAACTCTATAAAGACAAGAAGATCACAGCCATCTTCCAGCCGCACCTTTACACCCGTACCCGCGACTTCTATCAGGACTTTGCCGATAGCCTGTCGCTACTGGACGAAGTCATTCTGACAGACATCTACCCGGCCCGTGAAACACCGATCCCCGGTGTCACCAGCAAGCTGATATACGACAACCTCCGTCCGGGTATCGAAAAAAGTATGTGCAAAAAGGAAGAAATACTGAACATTCTGAAAGATAAAAACATTGAAGTATTAATCACTCTAGGAGCCGGAGACATCGACAACTATGTCCCCGAAATAAAGAAAGAACTGGAAAAAATGAAGAATGATGAATGAAGAATTGGCTGCGCAACTATGCTATGCTGCATAGAAATTCTTCATTCATCATTCTTAATCAAAAAAAAAGTTATGGTAAAGAGAATCCTTCTATCTATCGTCATGTTGATGCTTATTGCCTACCTCGGCATAGCCATCACCGCTTTCAACCGCAAGCCTGCCGACCAGACCTGCCGTGACGTAGAACTGGTCATCAAGGATACCGCCTATGCCGGCTTCATCACCAAAGAAGAAGTAAAAGGCATCCTCCAGCACAAAGGTATCTACCCTATCGGGAAAAAGATGGAGCGCATCTCTACCAAGTCGCTGGAACGGGAATTGAGCAAACATCCGCTGATAGACGAAGCGGAGTGCTACAAGACCCCCAGCGGTAAAGTCTGTGTGGAAGTGACACAGCGCATACCGATTCTGCGTATCATGAGCGCTAACGGAGAGAATTATTATCTGGATAATAAAGGAACCGTCATGCCACCGGAAGCAAAATGTGTCGCTCACCGGGCAATTGTCACCGGAAACGTAGAAAAGTCGTTTGCAATGAAGGATTTATATAAGTTTGGTGTATTTTTGCAAAACAATAAGTTCTGGAACGCCCAG
>OJQJ01000879.1_pt1 | contig 18600 bp, 16 predicted proteins | sample 1598671 | NCBI WGS metagenome assembly OJQJ01 (sample SAMN03922499, study PRJEB24848) | human gut metagenome | isolation source: stool sample | host: Homo sapiens | place: Germany | collected 2011-11 | reverse complement strand
TCTGCCGCACCTCGCTCGCCGTATCGGCACTTAGAATTATGCGGTATTGCCTAAATAGAATTGTGCCCTGCATAGGGCAGAACAGAGAGGTGAGGAACGATGGAGCGTGCGGATATTGCAATTATCGGCACCGGCCCGGCGGGCGTTTCGGCGGCCATTACGGCAAAGGTACGTGGCAAAACAGTGCTGCTGTTTGGCAGCCGGGAGCTGAGCAGCAAGCTGACCAAGGCCCATAAAATCCAGAACTACCCCGGTTTGCCGGATATTGATGGTGCCCAGCTGGCCCAGGCGTTCAAAAAGCACCTGGATGTGCTGGAAATCCCAATCACAGAGAAGCAGGTCACGGCGGTGTATGCCATGGGCGGCTATTTTGGCATCCAGACGCCGGATGCCATGTTGGAAGCATCCAGCGTGATCCTGGCGGGCGGTGTGGTGATGGGCAAACCGTTCCCGAAAGAGGATGAGCTGCTAGGCCGCGGTGTGAGCTACTGTGCAACCTGCGATGCGCATTTTTACCCCGGAAAAACCGTTGCAGTCCTGGGATACAATGCAGAATCCTGCCGGGAAGCGAACTTTTTGGCAGAAACTGCGGGCAGGCTGCTGTATTTCCCTGTTGTGCCCCACGAGGTTGCTGTGAACGACCATGTGCAGGTCATTAATGAGCGTCCCATTGCCATTTGGGGCCAGACCCATGCCGAAGGCGTGCAGACGGAGCAGAATACCTATGCGGTGGATGGTGTGTTTGTATTGCGGGATGCTGTTGCACCGGACAAGTTGGTGCCGGGGCTTGTCGTGGAAGGGGCACATGTAAGGGTGGATGCCAACATGGCAACCAACCTGTCGGGCTGCTTTGCCTGCGGCGATCTGGCGGGAAAGCCGTACCAGTACATCAAGGCGGCGGGGCAGGGCAATGTTGCAGCCCTGTCGGCTGTGGAATGGCTGGCAAAACAAAAGAAGTAAGCGTGTGTTGTGCGGCACATGATTGCGGATTCGGTGGTCCGACAGCAGGCTTAAGGCGTTAAAAACGGCACTTTATCCTGTAGAGAACATAGGGGAAAAGTGGTACAATAATTTTTAGCGCTTCGAAGCTACTGACAGGGGCACCATATAAGGGGAGGAAAGCGATGAAGAAGAAAAAAAGAATCGCCCTTGCGCTTGCGGCGGCACTGATGATGGTGCTGCTGTTGGCTGCGTGCAGCGACAAAACCATCCGTTTGGGTGTGGCCGGCATCGGCGGTGTGTACCAGGTATTTGGTGAGGATTATGCCGCCCTGCAGGCCCAGAACGGCGGTCGGAAGTTGGAAGTGCGTGAAACCGCCGGTTCGGCGGCAAGCCTGCGGCTGTTGTCCAGCGGGTACCTGCAGATGGCGGTGGTACAGGCGGATATGGCCCAGGATGCTTACAACCAAACCGGCGCTTTTGCGGAATCTGAGGTAGAAAATAACTTCAGCACCGTGGCGGTACTGTATCAGGAAGAATGCCATATTGTTGTGCGGGCAGATTCCGGCATCAACACCGTGGAGAAGCTGCAAGGCAAGACCGTCAGCATTGGCGAGGAAGAATCCGGCACGGAGCAGAACGCCAAACAGATTCTGGCGGCTTATGGCCTGGACGAAAAGCTGGTCAAGGAGGTCAACCTGAACTACACCGATGCGGCCAAGCAGCTGCAAAGCGGTGAGATCGACGCGCTGTTCTGTACGTCCGGCGTAAAGACCGAGATGATTGAAGAACTGGCCAACAGCTGCGGCATTGCCTTGCTGCCGGTGGATGGCAGCGCAGCGGCCCGTCTGCTGGCCGCTTATCCGGCGTACAGCCAGGGCGTGATCCCGGCGGGCAGCTACAATGGCCAGGACCAGGATGTGCCGACCATTGGGGTCAAGGCCGTGCTGCTGGCAAGTGATGAACTTTCGGAAAACACCGTAAAAGCATTGACCAAGACGCTGTATGACGGGGTGGATACCCTGCAGGCAGAGCTTGGCCTCCCCTTGGAGCTGGGCCCCGCGGATAAAATTGGGGTGCCGGTCCACGCCGGTGCGGCGGCGTATTATCAGGAAAACGGCATGGCAGCAGGGGAGGACGCAGCATGATCATAGAGCTGGATATGTACCAGACCCTTGCCATTGCGGTCGTGGTACTGATGTTGGGAAAGTTTTTGCGTAAAAAATGCAGCTTGCTGGAAAAGTTCTGCATCCCTGCGCCCGTTGTGGGCGGCGTGCTGTTTGCCGTGTTCACCTGCGTGTGCTATGTGACCGGCATTGTGGAGTTTACATTTGATGATATCCTGAAAGAAGTCTGCATGGTATTCTTCTTTACTTCGGTCGGCTTCCAGGCAAACCTGAAGGTGCTCAAAAGCGGCGGCAAATCCATGCTGGTGTTTCTGAGCCTGGTTATTGCGCTGATTCTGGCCCAGAACTTTTTGGCGGTGGGGCTGTCCAACGTGATGCGGATCAGCCCGCTGGTGGGCCTTTGTACCGGTTCCATTTCGATGGTTGGCGGCCACGGCACAGCGGGCGCTTTTGGCCCTGTGCTGGAGGACTTTGGCATTTCCGGTGCAACCACGCTGTGCACCGCTGCGGCAACCTATGGCCTGATTGCAGGCAGCATGATCGGCGGACCCATTGGCCGCCGCCTGATTGAAAAGCACAAGCTGCTGGATACCGTGGTGCAGGAGGACGACAGCCTGCTGGTGGAAGAAGAAATCAAGCACGAACGCCACGCCAGCATGTATCCTTCCGCGGTGTTCCAGCTGATCATCGCCATCGGCATTGGAACCGTTGTTTCCAAGCTGCTCTCGCTGACCGGCATGACCTTCCCAATTTATATCGGTGCCATGATTGCGGCCGCCTGTATGCGCAATATCGGCGAGTATACCGGAAAAATCACCATCTATATGGGCGAGATCAACGATATCGGCGGTATCAGCCTTTCGCTGTTTCTGGGTATCGCCATGATTACCCTGAAATTGTGGCAGCTGGCCGAACTGGCCCTGCCGCTGCTGATCCTGCTGGCTGGCCAGACGCTGCTGATGTTTGTGTTTACCAACTTTATTGTGTTCCGCGTGATGGGCCGTGATTATGACGCTGCGGTGATATCTTCCGGCGTGTGCGGCTTTGGCATGGGCGCAACCCCCAACGCCATGGCCAATATGCAGGCCCTGTGCGAAAAATATGCACCCTCAGTTAAGGCATACCTGCTGATCCCCCTGGTCGGCAGTTTGTTTGCGGATTTTATCAACAGCCTTGTTACCACATTTTTTATCAACTTTATTTGAACCACGCTGTGCAAAGCAGTGCACGGCATGAAAAAGCATCAAGAGATGACTTGGAGGAAACATCTGTATGTTTTGGAAATGGAGTAAGAAAAAGGAACAGGTTTATCATGTTGGCAATGAAGATGTTGCCGTACCGGAAGTACATACCGGCAAGGTAGCACATGAGCAGGCCGCTCAACAGGATACCGGGGAGAAAGAAAACATCCACTACGAAAACGTGGCCATCCCAGAGGTGCATATCCCCCACAAAAAGAAAAAGTAATACGCCAAAACAAAACCGCCGCCGGGCCGCAAGAACTGCTTTCATGCCCGCCCGGCGGCGTTTTTTTTGTTCTGTTATAACTCCAATGTTTTGAGCGGCGCTTTGCGCCGCGGTCCACCAAAATTATTCTTTATTATTTATTCATTATTATTTATCAGTCAGGTGTTCTCTGCCAGCCATTGGTGCATGTGTTCCCGCATCAGGGCAAAGGCAGTGGCGGTTTCGGGATTGTGTGTCTTAAAGTCCATCAGCTTCCACAGCCAGCCCTGGTCTGCCACGATGCAGCGGCTTTCGGGGTAAACCAGTTCATAAACCAGAGAGGAATGCCCCACCGCGTGGTCCGCTGGGTGCTGCTTTATGCTGCGCAGTACGGCGTGGTGCTCATAAAAAGCCTGCTGCACGGCAGGGGTAACAGGGGAGGCCAGCAGTTCTGCGGTAGTTACATTATAAATATCCTCCAGCGGGGTTTCCACATTGACCCGCAGGATGTCAATTTTATCGGCATCGCGCAGGATGTTGCAGTACATTACGGTGCGCTCGTCCAGGCCGTCCGGCAGACGGTAGGCGCTGTGCCATTCCACGGCGGTACGCAGCATGGCATCCTCGGAATCATCGTCCAGGTAATCCCGGATATGCCCCTGCTCGAACAATACCTGCACCCCGGCGCGGGCGTGGTCAATGCTCTTGCTGTCATCAAAGGTGCCAAAACGGCGCAGCTGTTCAAAGCGGCCGACATCGTGCAGCATGCCGCATAGCCAGGCCAGATCCAGCGCAGTGCCCTCCAGCGCAATGCTGCGGCCAATCTGCTCACACAGGGCGGCCACACGGTAAGTGTGGTGGATTTTCAGGCTTACTTTGGGGTCCTGCGCATCATAGGGTCTGATATAGGCGGCAAAAGCATCCAGAACCTTTTGGCGGTCAACAGTCACGATATCCATCTCCTGATTGGTTTTGATTCTGCTGTGATTATAGCACAAATCCGTGGGCACAGCGCCGCAAACCGCAAAAAGCAACAAAATCGTATACTGCGCACAAAAACATAATCCTCTTTGAGTGTAAATCTATACAAAAGTGCAGTTTTTCCTTGACAAAAAGGCCGTGCGGCTTTACTATTAAGATATTAACCAAACAGTTGCCCGGCCAGCGCAGGAATGCACGGTGCGGGTGCCTGACGGAAAGGGAACATACGCTTATGAACAGCAAGGGTGAGGAAAACCGCAGCGTGCGGCTGACCCGCAAGCGCTTGTCCGATGCATTGATCACGCTGCTGATGCAAAAACCGGTGCGGGAAATCACCGTGCGGGAGCTGACCGAACTGGCTAACGTCAGCCGGGGAACTTTCTATTTCCATTACACCGATATTTATGACCTGATGGACCATGTGGAGCGGGAACAAATCCACACGCTGGAGCTTTTGATGGATGATATCCTGCCGCGGCTGGAAGAAGATTCCACCCCGGAAGCTTTGAGGGCGCTGTTCAGTTATCTGGATGAAAACGATGGTATTTGCAGTGTATTGCTGGGCACAAATGGGGATACTGCATTTGTGCACCGGCTGAAAGGCGTGATTGAAGAAAGTTGTCTTGGCTACCTGCGCCCGCGGGAGAAAGAAACCCAGCTGCAGCGCTATATGGTGGCATTTGCCGTTCAGGGGTGCTTTGGCAATATTGACCTGTGGCTGCAAAACGGTAAGCCTGAAACGGTAGATGAAATGGCAGATATCACATGGCAGGCTGTGCGCGCTGTGCGTGCGGCGGCTGCGCCGTGATAAATTAAGGCATAAATCCGGCTTTGCTGCGCCCTGCGTAGCGGGCCATGAGCAGAAGGAGATTTTCATATGGGACTGTTTGATATGTTCAAAAAGAAGGATGCCGCACCGTCCTTCCCGGTTGTGCTGGCAGCGGATGCAGCTGGTGCTTTTGTCAAGATGGAAGATATCCCGGACGAGGTGTTTGCACAGGGCATTCTGGGCCAGGGCTGCGGTATTGACCCTTCGGAGGGCAAGGTGTACGCCCCCTGTGACGGCGAGATCACCCAGGCACCGGATACCCTGCATGCCTTTGGCATTACCACCCCCGGCGGCGTGGAAGTGCTGATCCATGTGGGCGTGGATACCGTGGAAATGAAAGGCGACGGCTTTGAATCCAAGGTCAAGCTGGGCAGCAAGGTCACCAAGGGCCAGCTGCTGCTGACGATGGACCTGGATAAGATCAAGGCAGCGGGCCACCCGGCGGTGGTTATCACCGTTGTTACCAACACCGATGATTTTGCCAGCGTGGATGTGGTTGCTTCCGGCAATGTCAACCCCGGCGATGACATGATGAAGGTGAACAAGTAATCCGGCAGATTTGAGAAATACAGGCGGCACAGGCTTTGGGCTTGTGCCGCTTTTGGGCTTTTGGGCTTTTTGATGTGCGGCTCTTCCCATTGGGGCAAAACTATGGTAAGATACAGATAGATATACCGCCGACAACCCGGCGGAACAGGAAGGAACGATAACATGAGCGCAATTCTTGCAGTATGTGGTACGGCGTTCTGTGCCATGGTCAGCGATGGCCGCATGGTGGAAGAACCAATCACAGACGGCAAAATCAAGGTGCTGACGGATGCACTGCCCAAAGTGCGCAAGCTGAACCGCAACGTGCTGGTCGGCTTTGCAGGGGATGCTGTGGCAGCAGCCCAGATCATCAATAAATTGGATGAATACGATGTGCAGTATATGACGCTGGAAAAGGCGGTCAAGGTATTGCAGCAGGCAGCCCAGCAAACGCCCTGTGCCCCAGTTGGGGTGCGGCTGCTGGTGGGCGGCCGCGGCCGCAAGGGGGATTTCCAACTGGTGATGCTGGCCAGCGCGGAGGATTATGCCCCGCAGACCCAGCCAGCCAGGGACGGTGCCTATCTAATCGAAGGCGCTTGTTCCCATACTGAGGTTGCCCCATATCTGGAGCAGTACGTCAAGCCCGAAGCCGCCAGATGGCATACGCTGGACGATATTGCCAAAACACTGGATGGCTGCATTGCCAGATTGGCCGAAGCGGATCAGACGGTGAATACCAAATATTTTCGCGAACTTGTAATGTGATAAATGGGATTGCCACTGCAGACGACCCTGCTCCCTTCAAGGATACAATAAACAGGAGAAATCAAGCCATGAAAATTGCACTGATCAATGAAAACAGCCAGGTCGCCAAGAACGCCCTGATCGAAGCCACCCTGCGCAAGGTTGTGGAGCCGATGGGCCATGAGGTTGTCAACTATGGTATGTACGCAGCCGATGATGCCGCCCAACTGACCTATGTGCAGAACGGCATTCTGGCAGCGGTGCTGCTGAACGCCGGCGCAGCGGATTATGTTATCACCGGCTGCGGCACCGGCGAGGGTGCCATGCTGGCGCTGAACAGCTTTCCCGGCGTGATCTGCGGCCATGTGGAAGATCCCGTGGATGCCTATACCTTTGCTCATGTGAACGATGGCAATGCTGTTGCCCTGCCGTTTGCCAAAGGCTTTGGCTGGGGCGGCGAGCTGAACCTGGAATATGTGTTTGAAAAACTGTTCGGTTTTGGCCATGGTCAGGGCTACCCGAAGGAACGCGTTGTGCCCGAACAGCGCAACAAGAAGATCCTGGACGGCGTGCGTTCCGTGGCGTTCCGCGACCTGTGCGATATCCTGAAAGATCTGGATCACGATCTGGTCAAGGGCGCTTTTGCCGGGGAGCATTTTGCCGAGCATTTCTTTGCAGACTGCAAGGATGAAAAGATTGCTGCAACCGTAAAGGAACTGATGGCATAATCAACCAAAACAGCTTTTACTGGGGCTGTCTTTGCACGGGGAACCGTGCAGGGGCAGCCCCTTTTTAATTGCTGCATTCAAAAATGATGTGCAGCGGGCGTGTGCAGCGAGGTGAAAATACACAAAAAAGCGGTGAAAACTGGGCCGTGAAACCTGTAAAACCGGAAAATGTCCCAAATTTACAGCATAATTCACAAATAGATAACAAATTATTTGTGCATAACTGATATGATAGAGCCGTCAAGAAAGAAAACTTGACGGTGCTGCAATAGAGGGCGGCACCTGCACCGCAGCCGGGAAAGCTGCCGTGCCGAGAGGAGTATATCAGTTATGAAAAAAATTCTGGAACGTATGGCTCAGATCGCTTACAGCATTAACCTGGTCAATGGCTTTGACACGGAAGTTGAAGTTTTTGCCTGCGCTGAAAATTGCTGAGCTGGCCAAAGCAAGCCCCTGCATCCGATTGGGTGCGGGGGCTTTTTTGTGCGATGTTGCCCCCAAAATTCCTGCGGCAGAAATTACCAGCCCGCGGACATTATTTTTTTATATAGAACACACAAAAAGGGTTGACTAACCCGCGGTGGAATGGTAAAGTTTAAATGGTCTCATAGCGCTTTTGCAGCAAAACATGGAACCATGATGATAAAAATCCAACACAAAAGGCAGGTGGTTAAGCATGGAGATTCCCGGTAGTCCTGTGAACCGATGTAAAACTGAATATAATGGCAACCGTTGTTTCGGTGCAGAGGTGCAGGCGGTGGCTCTATGCAGAGCCACTTGCTGTTTGTGTGCGCATTTTTAGCGCACGGCACGCTTACTTCATTTTGAAAGATTTCACCCTCCTTGTGCGTCTGCGTTGAAACAACGGCTGCACAGGGAGGATTTTTTATGGCAAACAACACCATTGCTGTGCTGCGCCAGATGCTGGCCAGCCTTGACGATGCCAAAAAGTACCAGAGCCTGCGTGATGTCATGTCTACCATGAACGCGCCGGATCTTGCCGCCGTGTTTGAGGACCTGCCCGAAGAAAAAATGCCGGTGCTGTTCCGTCTGTGTCCCAAGGACCTGGCGGCCGATGTGTTTGCGGAGCTTAGCCCCGAAACGCAGGAAGCGCTGATCCGCGGCCTGACTGACCGCGAGCTGAAGAGCGTGGTGGAGGAGCTGTGCGTGGACGATGCCACCGACCTTGTGGAGGAAATGCCTGCCAGCGTGGTCAAGCGTATCCTGGCCCAGGCAGAGCCGGACACCCGCAAGATGATCAACGAACTGCTCAAATACCCGGAAGATTCCGCCGGCGGCGTTATGACGACCGAGTTCATGGAGCTTGCCCCCGATTGGACCGTGCGCAGCGCCATGGATGCCATCCGCCAGAACGGCATTGATAAGGAAACCATCAACAACTGTTACGTTACCCGCAAAGACCGTACCCTGGTTGGCGTGGTCAGCCTGCGTGCCCTGGTGCTGGAAAAGAACGAGCAGCGCCCGGTTGAAGAGCTGATGAACCCCAATGTGGTCAGCGTTGTAACCAGCACTGACCGTGAGGATGCCGCCCAGCTGATTGAAAAGTACGGCTACCTGGCTTTGCCGGTGGTGGATAAAGAGAACCGCCTGGTTGGTATCCTGACGGTTGATGATGCTATCAGTATTTTGCAGGATGAGGCCAGCGAAGACATCGCGAAGATGAACGCTATGACCCCCAGCGATAAGCCATATTTCAAGCAGTCCATGCGGGATGTTTACAAAAGCCGTATCCCCTGGCTGCTGTTCCTGATGCTCAGCGCAACCTTCTCCAGCCTGGTGATCCGCGGGTATGAAAGCGCGCTGGCCGCCGTTACTGTGCTGACCGCCTATATCCCTATGCTGACCGATGCGGGCGGCAACGCGGGCAGCCAGAGTACCTCCACCATCATCCGCAGCATGGCGGTGGGCGATATTGCCCCCCACGATCTGCCGCGTATTATCTGGCGTGAATGCCGCGTGGCCCTGATGTGTGGCGTGACGCTGGCCGTGTGCAACTTTTTCAAAATGCTGCTGCTGGACCGCATCGCGGCTCCGGTGGCGCTGGTCGTCTGCGTCACCCTGATCTTTACCGTGCTGCTTTCCCAGTTGATCGGCGTATTGCTGCCGGTGATTGCGGAAAAGTTCAAGATCGACCCGGCGGTCATGGCTTCGCCCCTGATCACTACCATCGTGGATACCACCACGCTGTTGATCTACTTCAACGTGGCCAAGATGGTGCTGCATATCTGATGCAGAGTTTTTGAACACAAAGTCGAACAACTGTTAATTGTACCATGCCGCAAGGCATGGTATAATTTTTTGTAGAACATAATTTGGAAAGAAACAATAGATGCCCACTGCACGGCCCGGCGGCTGCCGGTGCTGCATTATTATGCTACTATATAAAAGGAAGGAATATGCTTTATGAATATTCAGGGGTTTTATACCGGCAGGGAGTTTGACGCGGATACCTTTTTTGGTGCGCACCCCTATGAGGGCGGGACCCACTTTGCTGTGTGGGCACCGTCTGCACGGGATGTAAAGGTTATCACCAGCGGCCTGAGCGATGGCAGCTGGGCAGAATGGCAGATGCACCGCAGCTATTCCGGCTGCTGGGAGGCAGACGCTGCCGGGGTAACGCACGGCACCTGCTACCAATACCGTGTGTGTGGCGCAGACGGCAGTGTGGTGGACCACTGCGACCCTTACGGTACGGCCATGACACTGCGCCCCGATGGCCGCAGCATTGTGTGGGGCGCACCCACCTGCCAGTGGACGGATTCCGCCTGGATGGCAAAGCGCAGCAAGAACTTTGATGCTCCGCTGAACATTTACGAAGCACAGGCAGGCAGCTGGCGCTGCAAGGAGGATGGCACCCCCTATACTTATTCTGAACTGGCCAAACAGTTGCCCGCCTACCTGAAAGAAAACGGCTACACCCACCTGGAGCTGATGCCGCTGAGCGAATACCCCTTTGACGGCAGCTGGGGCTACCAGACCACCGGCTTTTTTGCCCCCACCAGCCGTTACGGCACGCCGGACGAGCTGTGTACCCTGATCGATGCCTGTCACGCGGCGGACATTGGCGTGATCTTTGACTTTGTGCCGGTCCACTTCGCTGTGGATGAATACGGCCTGAAACACTTTGACGGCACCGCTTTGTACGAATACCCCGCCGCAGCGGTGGGGGAGAGCGAATGGGGCAGCTGCAATTTCATGCACTCCCGCGGCGAAATCCGCTGCTTTTTGCAGTCGGCCGCTGATTACTGGCTGCGCACCTTCCACGCAGACGGCCTGCGCATGGATGCCGTCAGCCGCCTGATCTACTGGCAGGGCGACCCCGCCCGCGGTGTGAACGGCTCTACCCTGGAATTCTTGAAGAATATGAACCAGGGGTTGCAGCAGCGCCACCCCACCGCCATGCTGATTGCCGAGGATTCCACCAACTTTGAAAAAGTGACCGCCCCCGTGGAACACGGCGGCCTGGGCTTTGACTACAAGTGGGACCTTGGCTGGATGAATGATACGCTGGACTACTTCAAAAAAACACCGGAAGAACGCAAATCCAACCTGGGCAAGCTGACTTTCTCGATGATGTATTTCTGGCGGGAGCATTACATCCTGCCGTTCAGCCATGATGAAAATGTTCATGGCAAGGCGACCATCCTGCAAAAGATGTACGGCGAGTATGAGGATAAGTTCCCCCAGGGGCGTGCGCTCTATCTGTATATGGCAATTCACCCCGGCAAGATGCTGGACTTTATGGGCAACGAGTTTGGCCAGCTGCGGGAATACGATGAAAGCCGCGAGCAGGACTGGCTGCTGCTGGATTACCCCATCCACGAGGCCTTCGCCAACTACCGCCGCACCCTGAACGAACTGTACCGGAAATATGATGCGTTCTGGAGCGGAGAATACAACCCGGACCATTTCCTGTGGCTGGATTGCGACCACCCGGAACTGGATGCCTGCGCCATCCTGCGCAAAGGGCAGGAAGCCACCGTGTTTGCGGCGTTCAACTTTGGTGATACCGAGCTGAAAGACTATGAGCTGACCCTGCCCGGCAAGGGCAAGATCACCCCGCTGCTGAACAGCGATTGGAACTGCTTTGGCGGCAGGACCGCCCGCCCCAAAGCCCTGCGCAGCAAAACAACCACCGGCAGCGTAAAGCTGACACTTGCCCCCTACAGCGCCCAGCTGTACCGCTTTGAACCGGCAGTGGAAAAAGAAACAAAGTAAAACTGGGGTGTATCAGAAAAGTCGAAAATATCGTCTGTTTCTACAAACGCAGCCGGATTTTGCGTTAAAAAGCCTTGGAAGCCACAAAGAATTCCTGCGGCTCTTTGCCTTACATCCTGCTTGTGTTTGCGAAATATCCGTTATTTCCTTTGTTTTCAGATATATCTTAATAAAATCCAAAATGGCACCCGGCACAAATTTTTGAGTTTGTGCCGGGTTTATTTTGCCAGAACGTTATTTTTGCCTGCGATTACTTGCCTGTTTGGGATGGATGTGGTAAACTGATACGGTTAATGCAAGAAAAAACACTTGGATGCGGAAAGTGGAAAGGGGTAAAACGGATTGTTGAAACAAATGACAGCGCTGCTGCTGGCAGCGGCTTTTGCCTGCGGGGCGGCACTCCCGGCAATGGCGGAACAGGCCACGCCGGAAACCGCAGCCCAGCCCGACCCCACAGAATGGGCAGACGAAGCACAGGATGTGACCGAAGCAGAAGAAGCACCGGTGTATCAGCAGGCTGATGCGCAGGAAGTGGCAACGGGGGAAAACGCAGCATCACTGACCGTTACGGCAGCAGACTGCACGGCACAGTTTATTGATGAAGCGTACCGCCTCTTCTTGCCCGTCAATACGGACATGGCAGCTCTTACGATTGAAACTGGTGCCGAGCTGGCCGCCGCGGATGCAGAGGGACTGACTGTGGACGGAACCACTGTCAGCGGCGATTTTACCAACATCGAAACCCTGAACCTGACCTTTACGGATGGCAAAGCGGCGCGGGTGGAACTGTACAAATCCCAGCTGCCCAGCGTATCCTTTACCCTGAACGGTGTGACCCTGGATGAAATCCAGGCTGGCTCCAAGGGTGTCAAATACAAGGGCAACAGCGTGACGATCAGCCAGGCCGGCGGGAGCGACCTGACCGATACCGATGTTGAGTTCAAGGGCCGCGGCAACACTACCTGGAAGCTGGATAAGCGTCCCTACCAGTTCAAGCTCAGCAGCAAAGCCAAGGTATTGGGCATGGATAAAGCCAAAACCTGGCTGCTGATCGCCAACCGGCAGGATACTTCCATGATGCGCAACAAGGCAGTGTATGACCTTGCCAACGCCATGAGCGAATGGGCTCCGGATGGCCGCTGGGTGGATGTGTGGATCGATGGCAGCTATCAGGGCTGCTACCTGCTGTGCGAAAAAGTGCAGGTGGGCACCAACCGCGTGGAACTGGAGCAGGAGGATGGCATCCTGGCTGAAGCGGACAACATTTATTATAATGGTGAAGAGTACTGGTTTACCGGCAACCAGAGCGGCACCCACTTTACTTTAAAGGATTCCGCCGCCGATGACTTGGACGAGCAGGACTCTGCCGCCCTGAAAGCCTGGTCCGGCTTTGAAACGGCGCTGGATGAATTTGAAGATGTGCTGTACGCATCCGATAAAGATTGGAACGTCATCAGCTCCAAAATTGATGTGCAGAGCTTTGCGGATTATTACCTCATTTCGGAATGGGTCGAAAACTGGGATACCTTCAAAAGCAGTACCTTCTGCTACCGGGATGGTGCCGACGATGTGCTGCATATGGGCCCCGTGTGGGACTATGACTCCGCCCTGAACAATGAAGATGAAAGCTATGGCGTCAGCGATCCACATGCCGACTATGCCATGAACATACAGGACCAGCAGCGCGGGGAAATCTCGCTGACCTGGTTCACTGAGCTGATGAAATGCCAGCAGTTCCGTGAAGTAGTGCAGGAGCGCTACCAGCACACCATGCGCCCTCTGCTGGAAAATTGGAGCGAAACCTGCAACGATTACCGCAGCACGCTGGAAAACTCCGCCAAGATGGAATTTGTCCGCTGGGATCTGAAAGATCAGCCCGGCACCGCGCGTGCGGATGAGAGCGGCACCTGGCAGCAGGATGTTGACAAACTGCAGGATTGGATCGCCCAGCGCACGGCGTATATGACAAAGCGGTTTGACGATGAATTTGTCCGCCGAGGCAACCAGGCTGACAGTATGACCCTTGGCGGCTTGAACGATAACGCCGTTAAACTGGGGGCAGGGCAGAACAAAAAGTATACCTTCCGCCTGACCCCTGCCAGCGCCTGCGATACCGTGCGGGTGACGGTGGATGACCCTACAGTTGCGAAAGCTGAAATTGGTACTTACGCAGGGACTTTTGTGGTGACTGGCGTGCAGAACGGGGAAACGACCTTGACGGTTCGGGCGGGCGCTGCTTCCGCTACCGTGAATGTCATAATCGACGATGGGGCACGCAACGGCTGGTATGAAGAAAACGGCAAACACTACTGGTATGTGGATGGCGAACGCCAGGGCTTGCAGAAAGGCGGCCTGGAGTTCACCGACCCCGATACCGGCTGCCGCTACTGGCTGGACCCGGACGATAGCGGAGCCCGCGCGGAAAACCGCAAGGTGCAGCTGGATGAAGACCGGCTCTGCTACTTTGATGAAAATGGCTGCATGGCATTTGGCGAATGTCTGGAGCACGGCGGCTGGTACTATTACGATGAAAAGACCGGTGCCCAGTGCCGCGGGCCTGTGGTGCTGCCGGATGGCCGCCAGGTGTTTTACAGCCTGACCAACGGCAAAATGCTGTATGGTAAGCAGACGATCTGCGGAACATCCTTTACCTTTAATACGGTGAATGGCAGCCGCAGCAGCGGCCCGGATGGCCTGTTCTGGCTGGAATGGGGCGGCAAGCGCTACTGGTTTGAAAGCTGGAAGCGCCAGGGTTACAATCCATACGATTCCAGCTACCGCGGTAAAGAGATTTATGACCCCGCCAGCGATGCCTGGTATTGGCTGGATAATATCCAGAACGGCGCAATGGCAGCCAGTAAGGACGTTTATCAGGAATCCAACGGCGGTAAGTGGGTGCGTTACGATGAAAACGGCCACATGGTAAAAGGCTGGGATGTGAACGAAAACGGCACCTACTATTTTGACCAGATCACCGGCGCTATGGCCAAGGGTGCCTTGCTGCTGGATGATGTGCAGTACGGCTTTGACCCCATCATGGGAACCATGCTGGACTGCCAGTGGCTGCATACCGAAGTGGGCGACTACTGGTACGAGGACGGTATTCGCCAGGGGACCGAGGGCCGCGGCAAGGAAATTTATGATCTTGCCAGCGACGCCTGGTATTGGCTGGATGCGGTGGACAACGGCAAAAAAGCCGTGAGCAAAGATGTTTACCAGGAATCCGATGGCGGCAAGTGGGTGCGCTATGATGCAGACGGCCACATGATCAAAGGCTGGGATACCCAGGGCGTGGACCGCTTCTACTTTGACCCCATCACCGGCGCAATGGCGAAAGGCGTTGTGATGATTGATGGCGTCCGGTATTGGTTCGACAGCCGCACCGGCGCATTGATTGCACCGAAGTAAAGCGTATATAATATTATAAGGAAGATAAGTTAAAGTCAGGGCTGTGCAGAAAAGCACGGCCCTGACTTTTTAGATGGTGGCTTGGCTGAGGTGGGATATTTGGCGGCAAGTGAGTTCCCACGGGCCGATGCGAGCAACGGCCCCTACAAATGTTCTTTAGGTTGGCTGCTGGGAACCACAGCTTAAAGGAAAGTGGAGTTTTGCAACGAGATTTTATGCGAAATGTATCATAAAACGCTGGAACGGTCAAGACCGTTCTCTACAAAATATTTGGCTATGAGCAATAGACAATAAAATGTCCTGTAGGCGGGGTGCCCTCATCCCGCCGCGGAGAAACCTTGCTGCATGTTGCGAACGCTGCAAATAATTTGTAGGGGACGATGTTTGCATTGTCCCGAGGTGTTGTTCCTTATATATAAAATATAAACATGCCCTGATACAGGCTGTTTCTCTCCCGGGAAACTCTAACCGCTCCAAAAGATAACATTTCTTCGCCAAAAATCCCAACAACTCCAAGACAACAGAAAATGCACCATGCCAGGCAAAATATGCGTGAAACGACCCTTGGGCAACACCGCATAATTCCCGCCGAATGGCTTAAGCACCACTCCGGCGGCTGCGGCACAGCATCTGCGTTGCCAAAATGCTCGATAATACACAAAGTATTATCTGTGCTTTTGGCTTAGCAGCTGCCGCACCTCGCTCGCCGTATTGGTACTTAGAATTTATGCGGTATTGCCCTTGCTTTTTGCGCAGGAACGTGTATAATATACCACGGTAGAAGATGATACCCCCAAAGAAAAAATGCCGGAAAGGGCCGGGATAATGAATTTCGGCAAAATGCAGAATTTTTCAAAAAATATTTTACGATTTGCTGAAAAAACACTTGCAATTTACGGTATATTGTGGTATCATACTTCTTGGCTGCGAACGGCTGGTGTAGAACGGGCGTTCGGCACCAGCCACGATATGCGTTGATGCGGGAGGTTGCCGCTGCTCCCATAGGGGCGGACGGGTTTTTCCGCGGAGTATGTCCGATCTTAGAACCGGGCGAAAGAATTACGAATGCGAAGGGATATGTACGGCGCTGCATTCTGCGGCACGGACCAATTTCCATAGTTTTTGCGATGTATTTCTCCGGGGGAACTGCGGTGCGCGGTTCACCGGATTTTCTGATGCGAAACTATTGAACACCCGGAAGCGTGTGTAATTTATCGGCCGCCTAAGGCAACACAAATTTTTAGGAGGCGAATCTAATGGCAGTCAAAGAAAAAATCAGAATCCGTTTGAAGAGCTATGATGCATCCCTGATCGATGCCGCTGCAGCAAAGATCGTGGAGACCGCAAAGCGCACTGGCGCTCGCGTGTCCGGCCCGATCCCCCTGCCGACCGACAAGGAAATCGTCACCATCCTGCGCGCTGTTCATAAGTACAAGGACAGCCGTGAGCAGTTTGAAATCAGAACTCACAAGCGTCTTATCGACATCTTAAGACCGTCAAACAAGACAGTCGAGGCTCTTATGAGCTTAGAGCTCCCTGCCGGCGTTGATATCGAGATTAAGTTATAATCGGATACCAACCTACAAGCAGACAGGGTCATGTTGGGAAACCAACCAATAACCTATAAGGAGGATACAATTTATGCAGAAAGCAATCATCGGTAAGAAAATCGGTATGACACAGATTTTCGATGAAAAGGGAATCATGATTCCCGTAACTGTTGTTGAGGCAGGCCCTTGCGTGGTAACAGCCAAGAAAACAGTTGAAAACGACGGCTACGCTTCGGTACAGCTCGGCTACGGCGATGTTAAACCTCACAAGGTAAACAAGCCAATGAAGGGCTTCTTTGATAAGGCCGGTGTAGCACCAAAGAAAACTCTTAAAGAGTTCCGCTTTACAGACACAGACGCTTACAGCATCGGTGATCTCGTTAAAGCAGACGTATTCACCCCCGGCGACAAGATTGACGTAACAGGCAAGAGCAAAGGTAAGGGTACAGCAGGTGTTATTAAGAGATGGAACTTCCACCGTCTTAAGGAATCACACGGTACAGGTCCTTGCGTACGCCACGGCGGTTCAATCGGTGCCTGCTCATCACCTTCAAGAGTTTGGAAGGGTAAGAGAATGGCAGGTCACCTCGGCGCAGAACAGGTAACGGTTCAGAACCTCACAGTTGTTAAGGTTGACGCAGAAAACAACCTCATCGCTGTTAAGGGTGCTATTCCGGGTCCTAACAAGGGAATCGTTGTAATCAAAGATTCCGTAAAGGCTTAAGGAAGGGGGATTATAAATGCCAAATTTAGCAGTAGTAGATATGGAAGGCAAGAATGTCGGTACAATCGAGCTTGCCGAGTCCGTATTCGGTATCGAACCAAATGCAGCTGTTATGCATCAGATGGTAGTTAACTACCTCGCAGCACAGCGTCAGGGCACACAGTCCGCTCTTACAAGATCAGAGGTTTCAGGCGGCGGTAAAAAGCCGTGGAGACAGAAGGGTACAGGCCGTGCAAGACAGGGTTCAACAAGAGCTCCGCAGTGGACAGGCGGCGGTGTTGTATTCGCTCCGGTTCCGAGAGATTATGAAGTAAAAATGAACAAGAAGGAAAGAAGAGCAGCTCTTAAATCCGCTCTGACATCCAAGGTTCAGGATAATAAACTTGTTGTTGTTGACAGCCTTGCACTTGCTGAGGTTAAGACAAAAGAGATGCAGAAGGTTCTTACAAACCTGAAAGCAGAGAAAGCTCTTGTAATCACAGCTGACAACGATCAGAACGTAGTTCTTTCCGCAAGAAACATCGCTGACGTGGAAACTGCAACACCGGCTACAATCAACACATACGATGTTATGAAACACAACACCGTAGTTGTTACAAAGGATGCCGTTGCATCTATCGAGGAGGTATACGCATAATGGCAAGTATTCAGTACTATGACGTAATCATCCGTCCGGTTATCACAGAGAAATCCATGGCAGACATGGGTGAGAAGAAATATACATTCCTTGTACATCCGGAAGCTAACAAGTCTATGGTTAAAGAGGCTGTTGAAAAGATGTTTGAAGGAACAAAGGTTGCTAGAGTTAACACAATGAACAGCATTGGCAAGAAAAAGAGAAGAGGCAGAACAGTAGGTACTACTGCGAAGACTAAGAAGGCCATTGTATGGTTAACAGAAGACAGCAAAGATATTGAGATTTTTGAAGGTCTCTAAAATAAAGCAGCGTTAAACGTGTAGAAAACAATATTACACACTCGAAAGGAGAGAATATAATGGGAATTAAATCATATAACCCATATACACCTTCCAGAAGAAATATGACTGGCTCAGATTTCTCTGAAATTACAAAGTCAACTCCTGAGAAGTCATTACTTGCTTCTAAGAAGAAGACTGCTGGTCGTAACAATCAGGGTAAGATCACAGTAAGACACCATGGTGGTGGAAATAGACAGAAGTACAGACTTATCGACTTCAAGAGAAATAAGGAAGGCGTTCCTGCAAAGGTTATCGGTATCGAATACGATCCGAACAGAACAGCAAATATCGCATTAATCTGCTACGCAGATGGTGAAAAAGCATATATCCTTGCACCACAGGGATTAACAGACGGCATGACAGTTATGAACCTGTCTCT
>OJQJ01000830.1_pt1 | contig 19336 bp, 12 predicted proteins | sample 1598671 | NCBI WGS metagenome assembly OJQJ01 (sample SAMN03922499, study PRJEB24848) | human gut metagenome | isolation source: stool sample | host: Homo sapiens | place: Germany | collected 2011-11 | reverse complement strand
CCGCAGCCGCCGGAGCGGTGCTTAAGCCGCAAGGCGGGAATTGTGCGGTGTTGCCTAAAATTATAATCCTGTATCAAAAAGCTCAGGCTGTTCCCTGTTGGGGGCAGCCTGAGTTTTTATACCATGGAAAATCATTCCGCCGTTTTACAGATTCAGCATATACGTTTCCATTTGCATCGTCCTTACCGCCGCTCTTCATGATTCTGCCGGAACAAACGGCAATTCAATGTTTTCCTCGTCCACAGGCGGGGTTTGGGTTGCGCTGGGGGGCGGGGTTTCTGTCGGTTCCTTCGTGTTGTCCGCCGGTTTGCCGTCACCATTTTCTGCGGGCGCGGCACTGGCGGTGGGCTGACCGGCGGCGTTCAGCACCGGTGTTTTTTTCGTTGCGGGCTTCTGGGTCGGCTTGGGGGCAGTTGTCTGCTGCGGGACAGTAGTTGCCGTGGGCTGCGGTTCAGCCGTCGCGGCGGGCTGCGGCGTGGGCTCTGCCGGGACGGCATCATTCGTTTCCGCCTGCCGGGTCGGCTCCGGGGTTGGCTGGGTACCTGCCTGCGGCCGGTGCAGTGCAAAGGCAGCGGCAAGCACCACGGCAGCCACCACAACGGCCAGGACTATTTTTTTCTTCATTGCTGTTTCCCTTTTTATATTTGGGGGCGTTGCGGCATCAGCCTGCCACGCTGTAACGCTGTGCGGCGGTGGTCAGGTCATCCAGCGCGCGGAGCAGGTTCAGCAGCGGCAGCTGGCTTTCATCCACCGCTGCCAGCGCGCGGACCATATCGCCATAGCTGAACACCCCATAGCGCAGGGTGCACAGGTCCGCCCCGTTTTGCCGCATGGCAACCACCGGCATGGCATCCGCGCGGCGGAACGCAATGGCCGGTGTAACGACATAATATACCTTTTTGCCGTCAAAGCGGGTGTTGGTATCCACGGGCTGCAATTCGGTTTCGGGCTCACCCGCGTTCCAGGCAAAAGTAAAAGTGCATTCCGCGCCGTCCGGCACCATAAAATAGTGGCGGATCTGGATAACGGGCTCCAGCAGCAGGCTGCTGCCGTAATAATCATCGGTCTGGGTGCCGCTGCTTTCAAACTGGTAGCTGCCCCAGTTGGCCGTGGAGTTTGGCTCCGCGGTGCCGGCTAACGCATCGGTCCGGTAGCCAAAGTACAGCTGCGCTTTGCCGCCATACACCAGCAGGGTGCCGGCCAGCTCCTTTGCCTGTTGGGGATAATCGTGTTCCAGCAGGTAATTCAGGTAATCCTTTACGGTGTAAGTATAAACCGGGCCATATTTACCGTTTACCACCATCCGGGCTTCAATATCATCCGTCAGCTGTTTGGCAGCCACCTGGCAAGGGAAAGCGGTGCAGCTTTTGCCGTTTACTTCCACCTGCTTTGCATCTGCCACTGCCACCTGTGTTACGGTGGAATCCGGCAGGGTAAACTGCATGGCGGCATCCTGCGGGGTATCTTCCGGCAGGGTAACGTAAAAATAAATTGTGACTGTCTCCCCCAGGCTCAGGCTGTAGCCTTCCAGATGCTCGCCGGTCTGGGCGGTTTCCGGGGTGGCAGGATCCTGCGGCGGCGGAGTTGGCACGGCAGGGTCAGGCCGGCCGGTTTCGGGGGTGCTCTGCGGCGGATCCGCCCAGGGGATATCCTCATCCGTTTCGCTCACCTGCGTCTGGATGCTGGCCGTATTTTCCTCTGCCAGCGCGGCGGCAGGCAGCGCGGCACACAGCACCACCGCCGCCAGCAAAGCCAGCAGGCGCTGGGGCCAGCTTTTTTGTTTTGTATGGTTCAAACTCAAGGTGTTTCCTTCCTGTTTTTTGTTTTAGGCAATACCGCATAATTCTAAGTGCCGATACGGCGAGCGAGGTACGGCAGATGCTAAGCCAAAAGCGCAGATAATACTGGATGCTGCAAAGGTGAGCGCCGCCAGTGGCGGAAACAGCGAACCGAAGCAGGGGCAGCGGTCGCAGAGTGCGAGGGGCTTTTGCCCCCGAAGCACGATGCGGGTACCGCAACCCGACATTATCGAGCATTTTGGCAACGCAGATGCCGTGCCGCAGCCGCCGGAGCAGTGCTTAAGCCGTCAGGCGGGAATTGTGCGGTGTTGCCTTTTATCTTCTCTTTTTTATCCCGCTAAAGGCATCATCCCTGGTTTTTGACCAGCAGCGCTGCTCCAATCACCCCGGCGTGGTAGCCGAGGGTGCAGGTGGTAATGCGGGTGTGCTTTTGGGCATAAGCATTGCCAAAAACCATTGGTCCCACCGCGGCGCGCAGGGGAGCCAGCAGGTTCTCCCCCTGGTTGGCCACCCCGCCGGACAGACCAATCACTTCCGGGAAGAAGATGTTGATCATGTTGGCAACGCCCACCGCAAGGTAATGAATATACTGTTCCACCACGGCTTTGCCTGCGGCATCGCCCTGGGCGGCGGCATCAAAGGCGGTGCGGCCATTTACCCCGCCGCTTTGGGCGGCAAGGCCATGCAGGGCGCTTTCGGGGTGGGCTGCCATGGCTTCTTTGGTCATGCGGATCAGGGCGGTGGCACTGGCCAGGCTTTCCAGGCAGCCGGGGCGGCCACAGGTGCAGCGCGGGGCATTCGGGGTGTCCAGAATGACCATGTGCCCCGGCTCCGCTGCCGCGCCGGTGTAACCGGTCAGCAGTTTGCCGCCCAGCACCACACCGCCGCCCACGCCGGTGCCCAGTGTGATGATCACCGCGCTTTCGGCTCCTTTGGCGCAGCCCGCCAGTGCTTCGCCCAAAGCGGCGGCATTGGCATCATTGGCAAGAGCAACCGGCAGGCCGGTTTTGGCGCGCAGATAATCCCCCATGGCAAAATCATGCCAGTCCAAATTGTTGGAGTAGCGCACGAGGCCGCCATCCACCGTGCCGGGGCAGCCAACGCCAATGCCCGCTACCTGCTGGCCCTGTGCCAGCTGATTGCAGAGGGCTGCAATATCATCGCACACGGCCTCGGCCGGGCGCGGCAGTTTGGTGGGGGTGCTCGCTTCCTTTATAATAGCACCGTCTGCATCCACAAGCGCAGCTTTGATATTGGTTCCCCCAAGGTCCACACCCAGATAATACATGATTGCAGCCTCCTGTACATAACATTTTTTTCAGTGTAGCAGATTGCCCGCCCCGGCGCAAGAACCTGTAGACAAAAAAGCATCCAAAAGTAAACCCGGCACTACCCACTGCTCTTTGTCGGGTCGTGCCGGCTGGATTTTATTTTTTATTAGCGGCTGCTCATCCGTTCAGTTTGGCGTAACGCCTTCTATATTTTCATATGAATACCACAGCAATCGTACAACAATAGCACAACACAAACAGGATTTAAGGCAAAGAGCTGCAGGCAGTATGGTGCGGGAATAATCAACCAGCAGGGTTCCGGCTGCTCCGGCGCGATGAGTGCATCGCGCCCTACAATCGGTCCAATGCCTTATCGCAGTATGTTAAGCATGTAACCATCATATTTTTTCAAAATTCCTTATCGAAAAAACTGCCCGCACAACGGCTTATCATACCGTGTACGGGCAGTTGATTTATGGCAATACCGCATAATTCTAAGTGCCGATACGGCGAGCGAGGTGCGGCAGATGCCAAGCCAAAAGCGCAGATAATACTGGATGTCTTATCGAGCATTTTGGCAACGCAGATGCCGTGCCGCAGCCGCCGGAGCGGTGCTTAAGCCGTAAGGCGGGAATTGTGCGGTGTTGCCTTATAATTATCTACTTTTCTCTCAGGTCTGGGTCGATAAACGCAACCCCACCTGGTACCCCAGCAGGGTGCGGGTTTCCACCGGCTGATGGCGGATGAGGGAAAGCAGCTGCTGTGCGGTACGGCGGCCCAGCTGTTCGGCATCAAAAGAGACCGCCGTGATCTGTGGCGTACACCCCTGCAGCGCTTCGTCGTCATACAGGGAGGCAAGACGGATATCCTGCGGCACGCGCAGGTTCAGCTGTCTCAGGGTGCTCAAAGCCAGCAGGGCAACCTGGTCATCCATGCACAGGATGCAGTCCGCCCCACGCTGTACCGCGAGCTCCACAGCGCTGGTGCGCAGATCGTCGCTTTCCAGCTCCAAAAACAGCAGGCTCTCATCAATCTTGCAGCAGGCGCGGTCATGCGCCTGCTTATAGCCTTCCAAGCGGGACTGGTTGACGGTGTACAGCATGGATCCGCCCAGCAAAGCAATGCGGTGCAGGCCCTTCATCAGCAGCAGGCTGACCAGCTCGCGGCAGCCGCCCACCTGATCATGGTCCACCGAGATGACATCCTGGTCAGCCGGGCGGCCAATGGCAACAAAGGGGATGCCGCTTTTTTGCAGCATGGGGATCAGCGGATCACGCTCCAGCGTGCGGGCCAGAATCACGCCATCAATCTTGCGGTTGACCAGCAGACGCTGCATCGGGCTTGTTTCCTGCTCGCCCACCATCGTCATCAGCACATCATAATCATTGCGGGTGGCAATATCGTACACGGCGCTGACGGTTTTGCGCAAAAATGGTGCGGCAAGGTTGCCGAACTGGCGCGAGAACACCAGTGAGATATTATAAGACTGCTGGGTTACCAACCCGCGTGCCAGCATATTGGGCACATAGTTTTTCTCTTTGGCGTACTGGACCACGCGGGCGCGGGTCGCTTCGCTGACACGGCCATTGCCCGAAAGGGCACGGGATACCGTGGTCTTGGACACGCCAAGGTCTTCAGCCATCTGGCTGATGTCAATTTTTTTTTCTCCTTCTGTCTGTTTACGGCGCGGCATGGGTTTACTCCTGTTAACGTTTGCTTCTATAAGATCTTCTTTCTGTCCTTGCCGGTTTTCCGCCCCACGGGCAGTTCCCAGGGTACTGTTCCAGAAACCAGTCCCCCACCCCGGCCATTCCCTACTTGGTTAATAGGCTTAACATATTATACCACATTTTCCTGGATCATGGTAGCCCCCTATGCAAAGAAAGCAAAGAACACGCTACCCCAGTATGGGGTCATTATATCATTCCTGGCTCTGTTTTTCAACCGATTCCTGGCTCTGTTTCCGTTTTCCAGTGTGTTTTATAACCTGGTAAAGTTTTCTCATTTTGTCCGTATCCTGCTCAGTCATCGTACCTGCGCCAAATTGGGCAGCTTGGGCCAATGCCAACAGAGCTTCGGCATCCTGGGGTTCAAGGGCGGGGACACAACTTTGCAAAAATGCGGCAAACTCCGGCGCATCGGATGGTGTATCCGGCGGCAGGCCGCGACGCACCAAAAGGCGGTAGATGCTGCCAAACACGGCCAGCACCCGCGCGTTGCAGCTGCCCCGGCCATATCCCATGGCATGGCGGCGGGCCAGCACCAGCAGCACCACAGCAGCCAACAGGCACCCCCCCAGCAACGCCGCCAAAACCAGCCTGCTGCGGGGCACGATGGTGGCTGCGGGTTCGTTTGCGCTGCTCTCCCCTGCTGCGGGGGCGGTGTCTTGACCTTGAGTTTCGGGCAGCGGGTCGGTGCGCAGGTCGGCCTGTTGGGCGCTGACCAGCACGCCGGGGGTCATCTCCATGGGGGTCCAGCCCTGGCCGGAAATGTACACCTCCGCCCAGGCGTGGGCGTTATCGTCCTGTAAAATGGCGTGCCAGCTGCCGTCCTCCTGTTGGGTAAACAGGCTTTGCGGCGCGGCATAGCCCACCACATAGCGCGCAGGCAGCCCGAACATGCGGAACATAACCACCGCCGCCGAAGCAAACTGCACACTGTACCCCTGTTTGGATTCCGTTAAAAAGTAACGGATGGGGTCGGCCCCCTCCGGCGGCTGGGGAGCGCTGGCGTTATACTGGTAGTTGGTGTTTAGGTAGGCGCGGATGTAATCGCCAATGTCCACAGCTTCGGTCAGCTTCTGGTCCTTTTTGGCTTCATCGCACAGGGTTTGCAGCTCGTCATAGCCGTCCGGCACGGCGGTGTAGCGGCTGGCGGCGTAAGCGGCATAGGATGCTTCCATCCGGTCCAGCACGCTGGGGTCGGCATCGGCGCGGGCTTCCAGCTGGGTTTGGGCGGTATCCCGCGGGTAATACAGGAACACATCGTCCTGCGCGGTCTGGCCCGCGGCGGCGCCATCGCCCTGGATGGTGTAATAATCACCCCAGTAGGCGTTGTACGGTGCATAGGTGTACTGGGTATCGGCGTGGATGCGCTCCACCGTCAGCGTCTGGGGCTGGGCGGTGCCGTCATAGGCGGTGCGCAAAAACGGCAGGCTGGCAATGGTCAACCGGGCGTTATCCTCGGTTTTCCAGTTCATAGCGGCGCTGTCAAAGGCATCGGCATCAGGGGCCTGCCAGGTGGTGCCGTCATAACTGCCGCCGATAAATCCCCGCAGGTATACGGTTTCTTTGGGTTTGTCGCTGGCGGTCAGGGCCAGATCCGTCACTCCGCTGACCTGGATACCCCCGCCCTGGCTCAAGGCGCCATCCGCCACACCACCGGCAGCGGCTTCTACCTGAATGTTCAGCCTGCCGCCGCTGACCCGCGGCAGCCAGGTAATGGCGGTGCTCAGCGCGGCGGATTCCACCCGCTGGGCCGCGGGCTGCAGCCAGCCAAGGGGAACCCCCAGCGCCGGGCGCAGCAGCCACCAACAAGGCAGCGCCAGCGCAAGGCAAAGCCCGCCCGCCGCCAGCGCGGCAAACTTTTGGATGTTATAATGGCGGCAAAGGTTCTGGCGGTAGTTTTCGGTATTGCGCCTGCCCCACAAGGCCCGCCGCTGCACCGAGCAGGAAGCCGCCCACGCCCCCATCCAACCGGCCAACAGCAGCAGGCAGGCAGGCACAGCAGGCGCGGCCCCGGCCAGCGCCAGCAGCACAACAACGGGCAGCAGCATTAGATCCAGCAGCAGGGCATCCGCACGGCGCAGGGCCGCAGCGGCCAGCGCCCCGGTAACGGGCAAGGCGGCCAGCAGCAAAAACAGCCCCAGCTGCGCCGCACTGCCGCCCTGGGCCACCGGCAGCGCGCTGCCAAGGCGGGCGTTCAGGCTTTGGGCAATGTTCCCGGCGCACTGCTGCGCCCCGGCCAAAAAGTTCCGCTGGCAAATGAACAACACCACAAGATACACAATCACCCCCGCCAGCAGCCCCCAGCGGCGCAGGGCTTGCGGCGCACGCAGGAACAGCGCCCACCCGGCGCAGAAAGCGGCTGCCGCGGGCCACACCCACAACGGCACCGCAATGCCGAACCCGGTGGAAAGCACCAGCAGCAAACCAAAGGTGAGCGCCAGCAGCAGCGCGGCATCTGCCGCCAGCCACAACGCGGGGTGCGCTGCGGGGCGCTGGGTGCTCACCAGCACACGGTCCACAAACTTCAGCCCACTGCCGGGGTCGGCAGCGCCGCGCCGGCTCAGGGCAGTACGTTCTTTTTTGCGCTTGGGCGGGTTTTTGCGGTGCTTCGCCGCCTGTTGGGGAAAATCCCCCCATTCCTCCGCTCCGTCCAGGTCCCCACCGGGGGTCAGGGCAGCGCGCAGGGCGGTCAGCGGTTCGCGCACCATCAGGCGGTCCAGCTTGGCGCTCAGCTTCCAGTGTACCTGCTTGAGGGTATCCCCGTCCCGGTACTCCCGCAGCTCATAGCTGCCGCCCAGGGCGGCGCGGGTGTCGGCTTCGTCGCCGTCCTCATCGGGGGCGGTTTCCGCTTTGGCTTTGCCAGCCGCGGCAGCGGGCAGCACACAGATGCTCCGGCTTTGCACGGCAGCCGGGCACGCCGCGGTGAACACCCCCAGGTGATCCCGCAGGGTGATGCCCCGCACCGCAATGCTCCACACGCCGCTTTTGCCTGCGTTTAAGGTAATGCGCTGTTCGGTGCTCTCCTTGCCGCCCAGCATGGCGGCGCAGCGCAGGGTGATCTGCCCCCCGCCCCATTCATCGGCGGCGTTCAGCAGCACCACAAGCGCAGGGATGGGCAACCAGCTGCGGTTGCGCAGCCGAACCGTCAGGGTAAAATCTTCGCCCTGTATCACGGGTTTGTCCGGCACCAGCAGCTCTGCCGTTACCTGCCTGCGCAGATAGGCGGCATCCAGCCGCAGCAGCACCAGAAGCACCAGCGCAAACGCTAACAGGAACACCGCCAGCGGTGCCTGGGTGATGAGCGCCGCGGCCAGCAGCACCAAAAGCACCAGCGCCCGGCCCAGCTTACCTGCCATGGCGGTCAGCCTTTTCGGGGCGGGGGCGCGGCACGGTGCGCAGCAGGTCCTGCATTACGCTGTCCACCGTTTCGCCGCCTGCGCGGGCCTGGTCGTTCAGCACCAGGCGGTGGCGGGCAACCGCATCAAACACAGCGGTCACATCCTGCGGGGCAACAAAATCCCGCCCCGCCAGGTACGCCGCCGCGCGCGTCATGCTGGTCAGCGCCAGGGTGGCACGGGGGCTTAACCCCACGGCCAGGCGCGGGTCCTTGCGGCTGGCCTGGGCCAGCGCCACAATGTAGCGGTACATCAGCTCATGCACAAATACCGTGCTGACCTCCTGCTGCATGGCAAGCAGATCCGCCTGACCGGCAACGGGGCGCACACGGTCCAGCAGGCGGCCTTTGCTCTGCCCGGCCAAAATTGCCAGCTCCGCTTCCTCATCGGGGTAGCCCATTACGGCGCAGACCATGAAACGGTCCAGCTGAGACTGCGGCAGCATCTGCGTGCCGGCGGCGCCAATGGGGTTCTGGGTTGCAATTACGGTAAAGGGTGCGGGCACCGGGCGGGTAACGCCGTCCACCGTCACCGTGCCTTCTTCCATCACTTCCAACAAAGCCGACTGCGTGCGGGAGGAGGTACGGTTGATCTCATCGCCCAAAAACAGGTTGCACATCACCGCACCGGCGTGGTACACAAACTTGCCGGTCTCTTTCTGGTAGACCGAAAATCCCACCAAATCGGACGGCAGAACATCCGGCGTAAACTGCACGCGGCTTTCTTTCAGGTCCAGCGCGCGGGCAAAGGCCAGCGCCAGCGTGGTTTTGCCCACACCGGGAATATCCTCAATCAGCACATGGCCGCCCGCCAGCATGGCCATCCAGATGGTGTTTACCGTTTGCTGTTTGCCCTGCACGGCCTTGTTTACTTCGGCCGTAACGGCGGCGGCCTGCTGTGTGTACTGCATGGTTAATCCTCCCGGTGTTTTTTCCATATCACCATAATGCCAACGGCGGCGGCAATAACCACCAGCCCGGCCCACAGTGCGTTGTTTTCCAGCCAGATCATGGTATTGGAGATCGCGCTCCCCTCGGATTCCGCGCTGCCCTCCCCCGGCAATGGGGTCAGGGCCTGGGGGGCCACTTCGGCAATGGAGCTGCCGCCGGCATCCTCCACGGTCACCTGGCGCGGCGTTTCGTCCCAGGTAGCGGCGCTTTCCTGCAAATCCTCCTCTTTGGTGGTGTCCGCAGCGGCGGTGTCGTGCTCCGCAATTACCAGGTAGCGCTGGCTGTTGCGGGTGTAGGGGTGGCAGGTGGAAAGGGTCAGCAGGTCCCGCCCCGGCTGGATCAGCACGGCGTTGATATCGCTGGGGTCAATAATTTTCAGCTCGCTCACGCGGTAAATCAGCGTTTCCCACGGGGTGGTCAGCTGGATCTTGTCCCCCACCTGGATCTGCTGCACGTTTCGCAGCATTTCCGCGCCATAATAGCCGCGGTGGGCGGCAATCACGGTGTTGGTGTTTTCGCCGCCCAGCGGCATCGAGGTCTGGCCCAGCAGCGCCGCGCCTTTGGCCAGGTTTTCGCGGCTGGCGCCCAGGTAAACGGGCAGCTCCAGGTTCAGGCGCGGGATCCACAGCACAGCCAGCACATCATCGTCATAGCCATAGGCAGCAAGGTCCAGCGGGGCTTCCTCGTAGGCGAACGGGTCGGTCAGGCCGCTTTGGCCCCCGGCGTAAATTTCCGCGTTATAGTCCTGCATCGCAGCGTACAGTTCAGGGTAGGCGCGTTCCGGCTCCGGGGGTTCGGCTGTGGTTTCCTCCGCCGCGGGGGCGGTGGGCTGGGCTTCGGCGCGGGCCGCAAACTGCGCAGCGGTTTTGGCGTTGCGGGTGCTGGTCCACCACTGGGCGGCGGTGGGCTGTATCAACAGCGCCAGCCCCAGCAAAATGGCCAGCCAGGCCAGAATTTTAGCAATCAGCCGTCCCATTTAGTCATCCTCCTCGCGCTTTTTGCAGCGGTGCAGCAGCAAAAGCAGCAGCAGCGCTTCGCCGCCGATCACAATGCTGCCCGTTACCGCGATCCACGGCCAGGCATCCACCACGCGCTTGACCACCGTTCCGGTGCGCAGCGCCTGATACTGTACGGCCTGCGGGGTGTTGGTTTCTTCCTCTCCATTATAAGGGATGCGGGTGCCGCGCACAAGCATGCGGTGGGTGTTGATGGCATACGGCGTGCAGGTAACAAGGGTGCAGTAATCCTGCCCCGCGGTGATTTCCAGATCCTCGGTGTGCTCCGGTTCCACCACTTTGATTTGATCCACCTGGTACGCCAGCGTTTCATCCAGAATATGCAGGTAGAAACAATCGCCCTCTTCCAGCTTGTCCAGGTCGGTGAACAGCACGGCTTCGGGCAGGCCGCGGTGGCCGGTCAGCACGCTGTGGGTGCTTTCGCCGCCAAGGGGGTAGCTGGAGCCTTCCAGATGGCCAACGCCCCTTTGCAGCACATCATCGCTGGTGCCTTCGTAAATAGGCAGGTTGACGTCAATTTTCGGGATGGTGATATACCCCAGGCTTTCGCCCACATCCACAAGGTCCACATAGCTGGTGCCGGTATCCTCCGCTTCGCCTGCGGCATCGCGCTCCACGGCGCTGTCCAGCTGCTGGTTATAGCGGCGGGCGGCCTCCTTGGCGGCGTCCAGTTTTTCGGTATCCATGCTTTTTACGGTATCATCGTAATTTTGGATCGCTTCGCTGGCGTGGCGCTGCGCCACCGCGTTGCTGATAACCGGGTACGATGCCACCCCAATGCCGGACAGGATCATCAAGGCCGCAAAGCCGACTTTTAGTTTTGTTGTGGTATCCATAGCGTCACCGCGAACCTTTCCGTGAGAGGGTTGAAGTTGGGAACTGATGCAATTAGAAATTAGAAATTAGGAATTGGAAGTAGGCAAAAGAATAAATAATAAAGAATAATGAATAATTGTGGTGGACCGCGCCGCATTGCGCCGCTCAGGAGATATTGGGTTGGGGGTGGTTTTTAGGGTAGTGAATAACAATAAAATAATCTGTAGGGCCTTACGGCGTTGCACACCACAAAATTGTAATAAACCTCGCCCTGCATGTAGGGGGCGGCGTCCCCGACGCCCCGTTTGACGGGCCTAATAATTGCCGCCCACCCACCCCGCGCCGCAAACATTGCAAATCATTTGTAGGGGCCGATGCTCGCCATCGGCCCGCCGGGCTGCCTGCACTGCTCCCTGTCCACTGACCACTACCCACTCTCCACTCTCTCACGATGCGCACGCCGCCACATCCCCCATTGTCAGGGTAATGTGTCCGTCCGGAGCGGCATCCGCCACAAACAACACGCCGGGGCGGGCGGTACCGGCGGCAATGCGGTCGGCCAGGGCCTGCTCCACGGCGCGGCTCACCTTGCGGCGCAGCTCCCGCGCACCATAGGCGGGTACGGTATCACCTGCCAGCACTGCGGCAGCCGCCGGGGTATGGCGCAGGGTGTAGCCCTGGCGGGCGGCGCGTTCTTCCAGCTCGCAGAGCAGGCGATCCGCGATCGCGGCCAGCTGGGCGGGGCCAAGCGGGTCGAACAGCACCACATCGTCCAGGCGGCCCATCAGCTCCGGGCGGAAATAATCTTTGGCTTCCTGTAATGCCCTTTTGCCGCGGCGGGCGGTTTCTTCGGCGGCAGCGCCGAAGCCCAGCGGGCTGGCCTGCCCCGCCAGGCAGCGCGCCCCCAGGTTGGAGGTGAGCAGAATGATCGTGTTGGAAAAATCCGCCTTGCGCCCCTGGGCATCGGTCAGGGTGCCATCTTCCAAAATCTGCAGCAGAATATTCTGGATATCGCTGTGGGCCTTTTCAATTTCATCAAACAGCACCACGCTGTAGGGGCGGCGGCGCACGGCTTCGGTCAGCTGGCCGCCCTCATCGTGCCCCACATAGCCCGGCGGTGCGCCGATCAGCCGTGCCACCGTGTGCTGCTCCATATATTCGCTCATATCAAACCGCAGCAGGGCTTTTTCGCTGCCAAACCAACTTTGGGCCAGGGTACGGGCCAGTTGGGTTTTGCCTACGCCGGTGGGACCTAAAAACAGCATTGCGCCAATGGGGCGGCCAGCTTCCCGCAGGCCGGTGCGGCTGCGCCGGATAGCCGCCGCCACGGCATGCACCGCGCGCGGCTGACCAATCACCTGCGCGGCAAGGCGGGCTTCCAGCTGGTCCAGGCGCACACGCTCCGCCTCCCCTACCCGCTCGGCGGGCACGCCGCTGGCCTTGCCCACCACCTTGGCAATTTCCGCCGAGGTCAGCACCGGCATTTTGCTGCCTGGCAGCATGGATTGCTCCCCGCCTGAAATCCGCAGCGCCGCGGCGGCTTCGTCCAACAGGTCAATGGCCTTGTCCGGCAGGTAGCGCCCCGGCAGGTAGCGCACGCTCAGCTCCACCGCAGCGCGGATCGCCTCCTGCGGGATGCGCACCCCGTGGTAGCGCTCATACCGGGGCATCAGGCCGGTTAAAATTTTTTCCGCCTGCTGTGGGGCCGGTTCCTCAATATTCACCATGCCAAAGCGGCGGTCAAGGGCGGAGTCCTTCTGGATGGTCTTGCGGTATTCCTCCGGTGTGGTCGCACCGATGAGCTGGATTTCCCCGCGGGCCAGCATCGGCTTTAAGATACTGGCCGCATCGATCGCGCCTTCCGCCGCACCGGCCCCGGCGATCACATGGATCTCATCAATAAACAGAATGGTGGAACGGTCGCGGTAAAGCTCTTCCAGCAGGTTTTTGAACCGCTCCTCAAAATCGCCGCGGTACTTGGTGCCCGCCACCATGGACGCCATATCCAGCGCCAGCACCCGCTTGCCCTTTAAGCTGGGCGTTACCTGCCCGGCGGCAATGCGCTGGGCCAGGGCTTCGGCCAGGGCGCTTTTGCCCACGCCCGGCTCCCCCAAAAGGCATGGGTTATTCTTTTGGCGGCGGCACAAAATTTCGATCATGCGTTCCAGCTCATCATCCCGGCAAAGTACGGGATCCAGCTGGCCTTCCTGCGCAAGGCGGGTCAGGTCACGGCCATATTTCTCACTGGGGCGGCTGCCGCGGGTACTGCTCATGCGGGGGCTGCTGGGCAAAACCAGCTGGCCGGAAAGCTGGCGGCATTCCCGCGCGGCGCGTGGAACTTCCAGCCCAAGGCCCGCCAGCCACACGCTGGCCGTGCAGGCGGTATCTTCCAGCATGGCACAGAGCAGGTGTTCGTTCTCCGCTTTGTTCACGCGGGCGGCATGGGCCCCCAGAACAGCGAATTCCAGCGCCTTGCGGCTTTCGGGCGCAAGGTCCCGGCCGCGCAGGTGCAGCGGGCGGCCCGTGCAGGCCCGCTGGGAGGCACAGGCCGAAAGTGCCGTTACCGTGATCTGTTTGCGGCGCAGAAACTCCACCGCAGTGCCCCGCCCGGTTTGCAGCATGGCAAGCAGCAGGTGCCCGGTATCCACCGCCGTACACCCCTGCCGGCCTGCGATGGTGATCGCGGTGGCGACGGTGCGCCGTGCGGCGCGGGTTAAACCTTTATGATAATAAAACATAGTGACCTCTGCCCTCCTACATGTTGCAGCGTTGCGGGTTACCCCACTGCAAGTATAGGCGGGCAGGGTGCAAATAATCATCGAAACCGGGCAAGGCGCTGCCATCCGGCCTGTTTTTGTGGCTGGCCGCAAAAAATATTGGTTTCATTGGTTGTATTGCATTTTTCAACTTGGCATTTAGACGCATCTGTTGTATGATTAAAAAGTATGCTCTGTTTTAGGGCAGTACCGCATAATTCTAAGTGCCGATACGGCGAGCGAGGTGCGGCAGATGCTAAGCCAAAAGCGCAGATAATACTGGATGTCTTATCGAGCATTTTGGCAACGCAGATGCCGTGCCGCAGCTGCCGGAGCGGTGCTTAAGCCGCAAGGCGGGAATTGTGCGGTGTTGCCTAAGGCATATAATTTGATATTACAAAAAGGTTGGTGCGTTCATGCGGAACATGCTGCGGTTTTTGAAAGGATACGAGAAAGAATCCATCCTTGCCCCGCTGTTCAAAATGCTGGAAGCCTGCTTTGAGCTGTTGGTTCCCCTTGTGGTGGCCAACATCATTGATGTGGGCATCAAAAACGGGGATTTGGCTTATATTGGCAAGCAGTGCGGCTTGATGGTGCTGCTTGCGGTTGTGGGTATGGCATCCAGCCTGACGGCGCAGTATTTTGCCGCCAAGGCCGCGCTGGGCTATGGCACGGCGCTGCGCGGGGCGCTGTTCCGCCACATTGATACCCTCTCTTACACGGAGCTGGACGGCATCGGCACGCCCACGCTGGTCACCCGCATCACCAGCGATGTGAACCAGCTGCAAAACGGCGTAAACATGACGCTGCGCCTTTTGCTGCGCTGCCCGTTTATTGTCATCGGCGCGCTGATTCTGGCGTTTGTCATCAGCCCCACCATGGGGTTCTGGTTCGTGCTGGTCACGCTGGCCATCTCGCTGGTGGTCTGGCTGATCATGCGGGTGACGGTGCCCCAGTACCGCGCCGCCCAGAATACGCTGGACAAAGTGACCCTGCTGACCCGCGAAAATTATGTGGGTGCCCGCGTGGTGCGCGCCTTTGCACGGCAGGATGACGAAATTGCGGATTTTACCGCCGTGAACGACAAACTGAAAACTTTCCAGCTGACCGCCGGGCGCATTTCCGCTTTGATGACCCCGCTGACCTATCTCATCGTCAACCTGGGCGTGATCGCCATCCTGATGCGCGGCGGGCTGCAGGTAAACAGCGGCGCGCTGACCCAGGGCGAGATCATTGCCCTAATCAACTATATGAACCAGATCCTTATCAACCTGCTGCGCATTGCCGATCTGGTGGTTTCTGTCACCCGCGCACTGGCCAGCGGCATCCGTGTTTCGGAGATTCTGAACACCAAATCCACGATGACCGACCCCGCCGCGGCCGCCCTTGCCCCGGCAGCGGGCGCCCCGGCCGTTGCATTTGACCATGTGGGCTTTACCTACCACGGTGCCGGTGCCCCCAGCCTGACGGACATCAGCTTTGCCGCCCAGAACGGCCAGACCATCGGCGTGATCGGCGGCACGGGCAGCGGCAAATCCACCCTGATCAACCTGATTCCCCGCTTTTATGACTGCACCAGCGGCAGCGTTGAACTGTTTGGCCATGCCGTGCAGCAGTACGGCTTTGCCCAGCTGCGCCAGATGATCGGCATTGTGCCGCAGCGCGCCGTGCTGTTTACCGGCACCATCCGGGACAACATGCAATGGGCCTGCCCCGATGCCACCGATGAGCAGATCTGGCAAGCCCTGGAGATTGCCCAGGCGGCGGACTTTGTGCGCGGCAAGCCCAAAGGGCTGGATGAACCGGTGGAGACCGCCGGGCGCAACTTCAGCGGCGGCCAGCGCCAGCGCCTGACCATTGCCCGCGCGCTGGTGCCTCACCCCCAGGTACTGATTTTGGACGACAGTTCCTCCGCCCTGGATTTTGCCACGGACGCCGCTTTGCGCAAAGCGCTGAAAGAGCAGACCCATGGCATGACGGTATTTATTGTTTCCCAGCGCGCTTCCGCTGTGCAGCGTGCGGACCGCATTCTGGTGCTGGATGACGGCAATCTGGTGGGCAGCGGCACCCATGCCAACCTGCTGAAAACCTGCGATGTTTACCGCGAGATCTGCCTGAGCCAGCTGAGCCGCGAGGAGGTGGAAAAGACCTTATGAGCAATGCAAAGAAAAAGCGTGTTTCCCTGCGGGGCAGTAAAGGCACCATTCAGCGCGTGTTAAAGCTGATCCAGCCGTACCGCGGTTTGGTGCTGTTCACCCTGCTGCTTGCCGCCGTTACCGTTCTTACCACGCTGTACGCCCCCATTCTTTCGGGCCGCGGCGTGGACCTGATTGTGGGCCAGGGCAATGTCAACTTCCCTGCCCTGGGCAAGATTGCCATCCAGTTTGGCGTTACCGTGTGTGTCACCTCCATCTGCCAGTGGCTGATGAACATGGTGAACAACCGCATCACCTTCCAGGTGGTGCGCGACATCCGCGTGCAGGCGTTCCAGCACATGGAGATTTTACCCCTGAGCTATATGGATGCCCACAAGCCCGGCGACGCCATCAGCCGCATCAACACCGATGTGGAGCAGTTCAGTGACGGCCTGTTGATGGGCTTTACCCAGCTGTTCACCGGCATTCTGACCATTGTGGGCACTTTGGGCTTTATGCTTTCCATTGACTGGCGCATTACCCTGATCGTTGTGGTTCTCACCCCGCTTTCCATCTTTGTGGCAAAGCTCATTGCGGAGCATACCTATGATATGTTCCGCGTACAGAGCGAGACCCGCGCCGAGCTGACCGGTCTGGTGGACGAGCTGATCGGCAACGAGCATCTTGTCCGCGCCTTCGGTTACGAAAGCCGCGCCGAGGAGCGCTTTGACAAGATCAACGCCGATCTGCAGATCTGCGGCGTAAAGGCCACCTTCTTTTCCTCCATCACCAACCCTGCCACCCGCTTTGTCAATGCGCTGGTGTATGCGGCGGTCGGCGTGGTAGGCGCGCTGGTTGCCATTGGCGGCGGCATTACGGTCGGCGAGCTTTCGGTTCTGCTGAACTATGCCAACCAATACACCAAGCCGTTCAATGATATTTCCGGCGTTATGACTGAGCTGCAGAACGCCCTGGCCTGTGCGCAGCGTGTGTTCGACTTTATTGACGAAGACCCCATCCTGCCCGATGCCCCCGATGCCGTTACCCTGCCCCACGGTGCAGGCAGTGTGGAGTTTGAGCATGTCAAGTTCCGCTATGTGCCGGATGTGCCCTTGATTGAAGACATGAACCTGCGCGTTCGGCCCAGCCAGCGCATTGCCCTGGTCGGCCCCACCGGCTGCGGCAAAACCACCCTGGTCAACCTGCTGATGCGCTTTTACGAGATCAACGGCGGCACCCTGAAGGTGGACGGCCACCCCATTGACACCGTAACGCGGGATTCGCTGCGCGGCAACCTGGGTATGGTCTTGCAGGAAACCTGGCTGAAAGCCGGTACTGTGGCAGATAACATTGCTTACGGCAAGCCGGACGCCACCCGCGAGGAGATCATCGACGCCGCCAAGCGTGCCCGCGCCCACAGCTTTATCTGCCGCCTGCCCCAGGGCTATGATACCGTAATTGCCGAGGACGGCGGCAACATCAGCCAGGGCCAGAAGCAGCTGCTTTGCATTGCCCGTGTTATGCTGCGCAAGCCGCCCATCCTGATTCTGGACGAAGCAACCTCCAGCATTGATACCCGTACCGAAGTGCTGGTTCAGGATGCCTTTGAGGAACTGATGAAAGGCCGCACCAGCTTTATTGTGGCGCACCGCCTTTCCACCATCCGCGAGGCGGACGTGATCCTTGTGATGAAGGACGGCCGCATCGTGGAGCAGGGCGATCACGACCAGCTGCTGGCGGCAGGCGGCTTCTACGCCAAGCTCTACAACAGCCAGTTCGAGGGCGTGGAAACCTGAGAGTTCCTGATAATAATAACAAAAAGGAGCGATGCGCTGCATCGCTCCTTTTTGTTATTATTTGCTTTCAACTTTCTGCACGATGGGTTCATCGGGCGGCGGCGTGAGGGTAGAGTGCTCCACGATGAACTGCTCCGCCCTCTCCCGGGCCAGACGCTGGCGCACCTTGCGTGCATCGTTGGCGGGGAAGGTGCGCTCGCCGTCCAGCTTGGCATCCCAGTGGGCAGCGGCTGCTTCCACCTCGGCGTCCGTGGGTGCAAGGCCCTCCTTTTCTGCCACCAGCAGAAGCCCCAGCCAGCTGCGCAGCTTGCGCTCTGCCTGCGCGTGGAGCCATGCACGGAACTCTTCCACCGTCTGGCCGCGCACTTTAAGGAACTGGTCAAAGTTGATGCCATTGGCCTGCAGGCTCAGGTTGAACTGGCGCTGCTCGGCAAAATAGTTACCGCCCACCAGCTGCTTTGGCAGCGGGCCTTTCACTGCATCGCCCAGCTGCCATACCAGCTCCTTGCGTGCCCGCTGCTCAGCCTGGGCACAGCGCTGTGCCCAGATCTCGCGGGCCACCTGCTGCCGCAGCGCCGCCTTGCCCGCTGCATCGGCTGCACGTTCTTCGTCGCCGTGGTGACGGTTGATCTCCAGTTCAATGGTCAGCTGCCGGATGGAGTGCGGCTCAATGGGCTGCACGAAACCGGTGTATGCTCCCACTTCCAGCGGCGGTAGCGCGTAGAACTGTGCACCCGCCCGGAAGCCCTCGGCCCGGTTCACCGCCAGCAATTCAAAATCCGGGTCGGTCACCGGCACCACATGGTACTCCTGCACCAGCTGCTCATACAGCGCCGAAAAGCCGCCAAGAATGGTGCGATTCACCGCCTCGGTCAGCAGACCATCCTCTTCCTGCGGCGCGTCCGGCTCCGCCTGCACCTGTGCAACGGCTGCCGCCAGTTCCTCGGCACCGGCTGTGAATACCAGCCGGCAGTCGCCCGGCTCAGCCATGCCAAAATGTTCCAGTTTCATCCTCTTTTCCCCTTTCAGCGGGCAATGCCCACGGTCAGCACCAGCAGGGCCACACCCAGCACGGTATACAACACCTCGGCTCCCAGCGTGGCCCGGTCGCCTTCCACGTACATCTTCTCCGGGTCGTCGGGGTCATAGTATAAGGTGACGGTATCCCCCACCGCAAAGCTCTTGCCCCGCGCAGGCTTCGGGTAGTGCAGCCGATGGCTGCCGCCTGCGGTGGTAAAGGCCAGCACATAGGCACCGCCATCCCGGCTCCGCACGGTGCCCTCCACCGTGGCTGTGACCTTCTGCCCTTGCGTGCACAGCCTGCGCCGTGCCAGCACACTGCGCAGAGCCATAAAGAACATGATGCCTGCTCCCAGCAGGAAAATAATGATATTGAGCATTCTGCATTTCCCTCGTTTTCTCAGTCTGCGCGCAGGACACCCTCCCAGCGCGTCCTGTTTATTGTATCACACTTTGGCAAAAATTTCGCCCTGCAGCCGCCATTCAGAATGCATCAATTTTCAAGCAAAATTTTGTCGAGAAAAATTAAAAATAATGCTTGACATTCTTCGTATATCTGGTATAATAACTATCGTTCCGAGCGGCACAGCTCACGAACACAACAGAATATGCGGATATGGCGGAATTGGCAGACGCGTTAGATTCAGGTTCTAAT